>POVV01000225.1_pt1 | contig 45381 bp, 36 predicted proteins | sample 1560271 | NCBI WGS metagenome assembly POVV01 (sample SAMN08337232, study PRJNA429181) | Bioreactor metagenome, whole genome shotgun sequencing project. | biome: cows' rumen and soil; feature: anaerobic; isolation source: anaerobic chemostat enrichment culture, galacturonate as sole carbon... | reverse complement strand
CTTTTAACCCGTATATAGTCATCACTGGCAATGGCATGTTTGTATTTTCCGTAAACATACAGTTGGCCACTTCCTTCAAAATTGAGTTGTCCCTCACTAAAAAAGGCTCCTTTCATATCCTCATCAGCATAAGCGGTATAAGTCTCACTATCGACAAGCCTGTTCGAAGTTCCTGCAACCTGAGTTATTGTAACTTTTTTTCCTGACTGAATATTTAATGCCGGGCCATCAGCACTAATGATACTAACACCATTAAAACCTAGTCCAAACTTATAATCACTATAGATCTTCAGAGATCCGCTAGAGGTAGTCCCTGACAACACATAGTTAATTTCGGTAGTCGTGTTTGTAGATGTAACCACTACATTTCCATCCGTTTGAACAACAGATACACCATCGCTAGAATAAGGATTTGTTATAGTCGCAGAATTACCGTCAAATACAATTTTTACAGCATTGACAAAAGTCGTATCTTTTGTATTAGTCTCAAAGTCTTCATCAATAATAACATCCCAGTCATCGTCATCATTGATTTCATCACCATCATCATTGCCACACGATATAGTAAAAATCATGCAGAACAAAACGAAAAGTAGCCTATCTAACTTCATCATAGTTATTTCTTGTGAATTTGGTGCAATTTATAACCTTCGTATAAAAAAGGCAAGCACAATAGACAAATAGGGCACTTCAATCGACAAAAAGGTTTATTTAACTGACAAAAGTTTTTTCACGAAAAAGAAGGTTTAACGAAGGTTATATTATTGGCATCAAAATTGTCATTATCTTTACAAAAACAAAATAAAGATGCTAAAACCAGGACCTATCGGTGTTTTTGATTCCGGCTATGGCGGGCTCACCGTATTATCTCACATACAATCTTTAATGCCCGAATACGACTATTGTTATCTTGGAGATAACTTGAGGGCTCCATACGGACCTCGTTCGTTCGACATAGTTTACGAATTTACAAAAGAGGCCGTAAACATCCTGTTCGACATGGGATGTAATTTGGTCATTTTAGCCTGCAATACAGCATCGGCCAAAGCCCTCAGAAGCATACAACAAAAAGACTTACCAAACATAAACCCCGAAAAAAGAGTACTCGGGGTCATTCGCCCTACGGCAGAAGTCATTGGTTCTATAACAAAAAGCCGTCACGTAGGCATACTAGGAACGGTAGGCACGATACAATCAGAATCTTACCCTATCGAAATAACTAAATTCTTCCCCGATATAACCGTAACCGGTGAAGCCTGTCCTATGTGGGTTCCATTAGTGGAGAATCGCGAATACGAAAATGAAGGTGCTGACTATTTTGTAAAAAAGAATCTGAACAATATTTTAACTAAAGATCCGGCAATAGACACGATCATATTAGCCTGCACACACTACCCACTGCTGCTAAATAAAATAAAAGCCTTTCTTCCCGAAGGAATATCGGCTATTCCTCAAGGAGAATACATCGCACACAGCCTGCAAGATTATTTGCAACGACACCCTGAAATGGAAAGTGTATGCACAAAAGGGGGTGTCACACGCTACTTCACAACAGAATCACCAGAAAAATTCTCCGAAGCGGCTACTATTTTCCTAAATAAAGAAGTGGAAGCAGAAAGAATAATACTCAAATAAGCTTATTCTCGTCATGCGAAAGATAATCCATATAGACATGGATGCCTTTTATGCATCGATAGAGCAACGCGACAATGTTGCCTACAAAGGTAAGCCTTTAGCTGTGGGATATTCTGGGCCAAGAGGAGTTGTCGCTGCTGCCAGCTACGAAGCTCGACGCTATGGAGTAAGATCGGCAATGGCTTCGAAAACAGCTCTGCGAAAATGTCCTCAATTAATATTCGTCCCTGCCCGATTCGATGTATACAAATCTGTGTCAAGGCAAATAATGGAAATATTTCATGAATATACCGATCTGGTTGAACCATTATCGCTAGATGAAGCCTTCTTGGATGTGACCGAAAACTTAAAAAACATATCATCGGCCACCCAGATAGCACAGGAAATAAAACAAAAAATATTCGAGACTACCAACCTGACAGCCTCTGCCGGTGTTTCCTTCAACAAATTTCTTGCAAAAATAGCATCTGATCAAAATAAGCCTAACGGCATATTTGTGGTAAAGCCAAAGGTGGCAGAACAGTTTGTAGAAAGTTTAGCTATAGAACAATTCTTCGGGGTGGGAAAAGTGACGGCTAAGCTTATGCATCAACTCGGAATAAAGACAGGCTGGGATCTAAAACAGCGATCTGAGAACGAATTGGTTTCTGTATTCGGAAAGGCTGGACATATATACTATCAGAATGCACGGGCTATTGACGATCGTCCGGTAGAGTCGCACCGGATAAGAAAGTCCATCAGTTCGGAGACTACTTTCGACAGAGATATCGACAACTTAGAGGAACTGGCAATCATACTCGACGAAGTTGCTAAAGATGCATTTGCATATATCGACAAAAAAGGATTTAAAGGACGCACAATTACATTAAAGATAAAGTATGCCAACTTTAAGACTATTACACGTAGCCAGACATTTTCGAATTATATTACCGATTATGAAACTTTTTACCAAACAGGATACGATCTCCTCCAAAATGTAGATTTATCACCCAAGGTAAGACTTATCGGTCTGGGGGTTAAGAATAATGAAAATGATATTGATTGGCACGATGCTATCCAGCTAAGGATAAATTTTGAAGAGCATTAATTTACTTCCAGTAAATTCTCAACACTTTTTAGCCACCCCTGATAATCAAAGCGAGAAACAGCTTTATCCAAATCTTTGCTATACTTAGCAGATAATGATGGATCATCCAAAACAGCTTTTAATCCTTCATAAACTCCTTCGCCACTATTTTCTACTAACAAACCGTATTTTCCACCATTTACTATATCTCGTGGGCCTCCGCAATCCGTAGTTATCACAGGTATGTCTAACACCATCGATTCCAACAAGCTAAGCGAAAAGCTCTCTCGCTCTGATACGCATAAAGACCATCTACATTGAAGTATGTATGGATAGGGATTTTCTGTTCGCCCCATCAAGGTAATCACATCCGACAAGGCTAAATCCGATACAGTTTTCGTCATAGCCTCACTATCCATTCCCTCACCTATAATATAGATATGAAAATTATAACCGTCATCTTTCAATCGGGAAGCGGCATTTATTAACCTGTCAGTCCGTTTTTCGGGAGAAGTCCGGGTTATCAAGACAAAGTTAGTTTGTCCTTGCGGCAAATCAGAGATCGACTCTTTTGCTTTCTCCTTCAATTCCGAAAAGTCAACAGCATTATAAAGAATTCTAATATCCTGCGATGGCACATGTCCGTCATGCAAAACATTCAGGTAAGCATTTTTCGCAGCATCGGAAACGCAAACTACTGTATCAAATTTATTGTAAGACCTTTGGACTACTTTTAGCTGCCTCTTGTTTAACCATACAGACACACGCTCTCTAAAAGAATTAACCTCATATTTCCGCTTGTATAAGATGTTGTGTATCCACAATATCTTAGGACTTTTTATCTTATCGAAAATACGGGCAAAGAAAGTCTCTTTAAAACAAACGACAAGATCATAATCTCCAAGACTCAAACCTTTCATTGAGGCAAAGATACGAGGGAAGAAAACCATTATATTCTCATCGACTTTTCGTCTAAGATGAGATGTGTTTTCTTGATATAAATAAGTTACTATAACACTTTCGGATAAATCTTTCAGTAGTATATTTTTCTCAGATGGCATTGGCAAAAGAAGTGTTATGCGACATTCTTTTGTAACCAGATGATTGAGCAGTCCAACCAAAAGTTTTTCTGTACCGCCCATCTCCATTCCATCGTTGAAAAACAAAATATGCTTCATTCAAAATCAGGATATGATTTCTTTTACTGCATCTATCCAATAATCTTCACTATTCAGACACGGAATATAAGAAAAGTCTGTACCTCCATGCTGCAAGAAAGTTTCTTGCGTTTTTATCTTGATATCGTAAAGTGTTTCCAGATTATCAGCAGCAAAACCCGGTGCTACAACTAATATTCTTTTCAGCCCTTCCTCTGCTAACTCCTTTACCGTCTCATCCAAATCAGGCTTGAGCCAATCGTTTCCCATAGCCGAATGATATGTCAATCGGGTTTTCTTTACATCTATACCCAGTTCGTTTATCACCAAACGAATTGTTTCTTTTGTCTGATAAACATAATCGAAATCCTTACCTTTCTTCCAACCCTCTTCCACATGGCTCAGAGGCAAACTATGAAAACTGAAAATAATTTTATCGAACGGCTCATCTGTATAAGGCTTTATACTTTGTGCCAATGCCGAGATATAAGCCGGATGTTTGAAATATGGTTCAATAAATTTCAGTCTGAAAGGATAGGGACGCTTAAAAAACTGCCTCCCCACAAAGTCAACAACAGTTTTATAAGACGATTCAGCATACTGAGGAAACAAAGGCAGCACGACAACCTCGTGTAGCCTGTTATTTTTTGCCATGAGATAGTCCAGCCCCGCAGTAACGTCGGGCTGACCGTATCGCATAGCGACTTCTACCGGAATATCGGCAGTTTCTTCAAGTTTTCTTGCCAACTCTTTTGCCTGATACAGCAATGGAGAATCTTTTATTTCCTCGTTCCAAATCAACTCGTAATGCTTTGTTGAAGCAAATTGCCTGAACGGAACGATTATACCATTTACTAAGATTGGGCGAAACCAATCGGGCACAGTCAGAACATAGGGATCGGAAAGCATAGCACCTATAAAGAATCTTACATCTTTTCGGGTACATGTTTTCGGGCTACCTGTATTAACTAATAAAACCCCCTTCATAGCGTGAAACTAAACGTAGGTTTCTAACAGCAATACATTTGCATCGGGACTGATAATCACATCCTTTGTATCCGCCGGAATAAGAACAGTTTCTCCCTGCTTAATATAAAGATCGTTTCCTTTATCATCCCTGATACTACACGCTCCACCCATACAAATATAAATGATAAATGAATCTATATCAGTGTAATCTCTGGTTATATCCTTTGTTGCATCCAGAAGGTTAGTTGTGAAATATTTACACGATTCTAATAGTACAGGTTGATTTTCTTTTCTAACATAAGAAGTGCGATATTCGTCGTACACTCCATAATCGATCGCTTCTTTTGCCAATTCTGTATGCAGTTCGCGTCCATTTCCATTTGCATCTTTACGATTGTAGTCGTAGATGCGATATGTTATATTTGATGTCTGTTGTATTTCCGCAATGAATGTACCTGCTCCAATGGCATGCACACGACCTGCAGGCAAGAAAAAGACATCTCCTTTTTTCACATCATGCTTAGCCAAATAGTCGACAAAGGTATTATCCTCAATACTTTTCACATACGAATCCGGAGTGATCGGTTTCTCAAAACCCGAATATAAGAATGCACCCGGAGCAGCATTTATCACATACCACATTTCAGTTTTACCGAAAGAGTCGTGTCTCTTTTTAGCCAATTCATCATCAGGATGCACTTGTATGGAAAGATTATCGCGGGCATCAATAAATTTTATCAACAAGGGGAACTTTGTTCCAAATGCTTCATAATTCTTTTTACCAACGAGTTGCTCTTTATATGCAGAGATAAGTTCTTCGAGGCTCTTATCTTCCAGTTCGCCATTAGCTACTACAGAAATATTGCCTTCAACACCCGATATCTCCCAACTCTCACCCACCCCATCTTCAACAGGTGTTATTTTCTTGAACTTACATATTTCATCTCCTCCCCATATGATGGATTTGAGGATAGATTTAAATTTTAATGGATATAATTTCATTTTTGATATTTATATTATTTAATTATGCGTCTTACAAATATAGTTAAAAACCTTCGGAGAAATAGTACTTAAACACCGCATCGCTCCGTTTGTTCACATCAATTCACTCAATTCCATCCAGCGCATTGTTTTCTCATCTATTTCTTCGATAAGATCACTTATGCGATTCGATTTTGCAAGAAGTTCCTCTGTGGAAAGAGTTCCACTTGACAACTCGGCTTCAATCTGAGATTTTTCAGACTCAAGCTTCGGTATTAAAACATCTAATTCCTCAAATTCGCGCTTTTCTTTAAACGAAAGCTTCTTCTTCTCTTCTTTTACCGAAGATGTTTGAACTTTCTCTTCTTTCGGCTTAACCGTTTGTTGCTTTTCTTTATCTAAAGCATCCTGAATTTCTTTCCATTCACGATAATCGGTATAATTTCCCGGAAAATCTTTTATTTTAGCATTTCCCTGAAAAGCAAGCAGATGATCTACAACCTTATCCATAAAGTAACGGTCGTGCGAAACAACAATAACGCAACCTTTAAACTGCTGCAAATACTCTTCTAATATATTGAGTGTAACAATATCCAAATCATTGGTAGGCTCATCCAGAACAAGAAAATTAGGATTAGTGATCAACACTGTACACAGATACAATCTCCGCTTTTCACCCCCTGACAGCTTATAAACAAAGTTGTGTTGTTTTTCCGGAGGGAACAAAAAGTGCTGAAGAAACTGCGATGCTGTCAATCGATTGCCATTACCCAAATCTATAACCTCCGCTATATTCTGAATAACATCGATAACTTTCATTTGTTCATCAAACTTCAAGCCATCCTGACTATAGTAACCGAACTTCACTGTCTCGCCAATATCGAAGCTTCCTCTGTCGGGAGCAACTTCTCCCATCAACATTTTTATAAAGGTTGATTTTCCGGTGCCATTATTGCCAACAATCCCTAGTTTTTCGTACCGAGCAAAAATATAATTAAAGTCCTCTAGTATCTTGATGTCGCCAAAAGCCTTATAAATATGTTCAGCTTCAAATATTTTGTTACCTATATACGAGCCTTTCATCTGCAATTGCACATCTCCCGCATCCCTAACCTGTTTAGCCTTTTTTTCCAGATCATAAAATGCATCGATCCGCGACTTTGACTTCGTTCCACGCGCTTGCGGCTGACGACGCATCCATTCAAGCTCTTTGCGCAACAGATTGTTCGCTCTATCTAGCTCTGCATTTTGGGCACTTATACGTTCATCTCTTTTTTCAAGATAGTAAGAATAGTTGCCCTTATATTCAAATATTTGCTGTTGATCTATCTCGATAATCTGATTGCACACACGATCGAGAAAATAACGGTCGTGCGTTACCATTAACAGACTCAATCTGGAACGTTGCAAATAGCCTTCGAGCCATTCCACCATATCTAAATCAAGGTGGTTGGTTGGCTCATCCAAGATAATTAAATCAGGTTCGGTAATTAAAACATTCGCAAGTGCGACACGTTTGAGTTGTCCACCCGACAATTGAGCTATTTTTTGATCAAAATCGGTAATTTTCAGCTGAGCCAATATTTGTTTTGCTCGATGCTCATAATCCCAGGCCTGCAACATATCCATCTTCTGGAGTATGATATCCAAAGAAGATTGATCTTTAGAATTTATCACCCGTTCGTATTCTGCGATCAAATCGGTCACCTCATTTCCTGACTGAAAGCAAGCTTCTAAGACAGTCAAACCTTCGGGATAAACAGGATCTTGTTCGAGGTAAGCTATGCGCAAATCTCTGCGAAACACAACAGCCCCATTATCATACGATTCTCTACCTGTAATTATGTTCAGCAACGTAGTTTTTCCCGATCCGTTTTTTGCTATTAAACCAATCCGTTCTCCTTCCGCTACACCAAAAGAGATATCGTGAAATAACACTAAATCACCGAAACTTTTTGTTAACCCGTCTATCTGTAATACCGAAGCCATAAAAAATATTTTTGCAAAGGTAACATTTACCACCTTAAAAGCTATCTTTGCGACGCAACAATTCGAAAAGGATACTTTAAACAAATACCAATTTTAAGAATGAGCCCCCACTTTATTAACAATCTGATGGACTTTTCAACATGATATGTATTGTTACACATATTTAACATTCATTTCCTGCATTTTATTATTTAATTTGTCATCTAAAAATAGTAATTAGCTTTTATGGGTAAAATAATCGCATTAGCCAATCAAAAAGGAGGTGTAGGGAAAACTACAACCACAATTAATTTGGCCGCATCACTGGCGGCTATGGAAAAGACTGTACTGGTTGTAGACGCTGACCCCCAAGCAAATGCTTCATCAGGATTGGGCATTGACATTAAGAAGGTTGACAAAACCATCTATGAATGTCTTATAGGTTCTACTTCAGCTAAAGATGCTATCATAAAATCAGAGATTGAACGTCTCGATGTACTACCATCTCATATCAATTTGGTTGGTGCCGAATTAGAAATGCTCAATGTAGAAAACAGGGAAAAGCAACTATCTGCTGTACTCACTCCCTTAAAAGCGGATTATGATTTCATATTGATCGACTGCTCTCCTTCGTTGGGTTTGATTACAGTCAATGCTCTGACTGCTGCCGATTCTATTATCATCCCTGTGCAGTGTGAATATTTTGCGCTGGAAGGTATAAGCAAACTACTGAATACAATAAAAATAATAAAGACTAAACTGAATCCTTCACTCGAAATAGAAGGCTTTCTTCTTACCATGTACGATGCTCGCCTAAGGTTGGCTAATCAGATATATGAAGAGGTTAAGAACCATTTCCAGGAACTCGTATTCACCACTGTGATACAGCGAAATATCAAACTAAGCGAATCGCAAAGTTTTGCACAACCTGTACTTGTATATGATGCCTCATCGAAAGGCGCTATCAATCATATGCAACTGGCACAGGAACTTATTGAGAAAAATTCTTAACTTTGTAACTCTGTAAATACTTATATAATTATTGTTATGACTAAAAAAATGGTTCTAGGCAGAGGGCTTGATGCACTCATCACCATTGATGAAGTAAAAACAGAAGGTTCTTCTTCAATCAACGAAATAGAATTATCCAAAATACAAGCTAATCCTGATCAGCCTCGTCGGGCATTTGACGAAGAAGCCTTACAGGAACTAGCAACATCTATACGTCAGATAGGCGTTATACAACCTATAACATTAAGAAAAATAAATGACGATTCGTATCAGATCATAGCTGGAGAACGTCGTTACAGAGCATCGATACTGGCCGATTTGCAAACCATTCCGGCCTACATAAAAACAGCGGAAGATGAAAATGTGATGGAAATGGCTCTTGTGGAAAACATCCAGAGAGAGGACCTGAATTCCATCGAAATCGCTTTGGCATATCAGAATCTGATCGAGTCTTATAACCTTACACAGGAAAGGTTAAGTGAAAGGGTCGGAAAAAAAAGAACTACTATCGCCAACTATCTGCGTTTACTGAAGCTTCCTGCTGAAATACAAATGGGACTAAGGGATAAGAAGATAGACATGGCTCATGCCCGTACAATTGTAACACTGGAAGACGCTCCGACTCAACTAGAAGTTTACGAACTTATACTGGAAGAAGGATTGTCTGTACGCAAAGTTGAAGAGTATGTAAGGGCAATCAGTAAGGGAGAAAAGCTGGAAGAATTGCTTAAAGAAGAAAAGGCTGTGGAAACCATAAAAAAATCCGGAGCTAAAAAGGCAACTCCCGAAGAATTTGAACTATTAAAAGATCATCTTTCAAAGTTTTTTTCTACCAAAGTACAGCTAAGCTGTAACGATCAGGGAAAAGGGAAAATAAGTATCCCTTTCAAAACTGAAGAAGAGTTGGAAAGAATCATTGAAATTTTTGATCAATTAAAAAAATAAACCAAGATATCCTACGTAATATCACTATGAGGATAGGACTTACAATTTGTACACTTTGCTTTCTGGGAAGTCTCTCTATGAACATGAATGCTCAGGAGCCTCTTGTGCAAGATTCGTCTAATCTCAGTAAACAATCGGTAAAACCGACAAAAAAGGACACTGTACCTCGAGAAAAGACAGCAGTTTTATTAGACACTATAGTTTTTAATAAACCGGAATTCAAACCTGATCCCCAAAAGGCACTCATATATTCAGCTATTTTACCTGGATTGGGTCAGTTTTATAACAAAAAATATTGGAAATTACCAATTGTATTGGGCGGTGCTTTCGGCTTAACATATGCAATAACGTGGAATGGAGCACGTTATACAGAATACAGAGGTGCCTATAGAGATTTGGTACTGAATCCGACAACAACGACTAGTTGGACCGATTTCATTCCTTCTAATGATAGTAGGGAAGATTATTTAAATAATGCATCGAAGAGAGAGGCTTTGACAGCGTCTCTAAAAAGAAAAAAAGATTTCTTCAGAAGAAACCGTGATTTGGCCATAATAGCAGCAGTGGGGGTATATGCACTATGCATGATCGATGCCTATGTTGATGCCCAGCTATATGACTTTGATATATCTCCAGACCTCTCCATGCGGGTAGAACCTGCTATCTGGATGCCTACTCAATACTCGAAAGCCTGTATCGGGCTTCAATGTAAAATAAATTTTTAAATACACGGATTTTCATATCTATATAAAATCCTGTATCCCAAAAGAAAGCTTATGTTGAAAAAACTAATTATTTCAGGAATTTTTGTTGGCTGCACCATCATGGTAACAGGTCAAAACAAACCAGAGGGAGACGATACCCCGCCCGAATTTGAACATGCTTACGAGCAACTTCTTTCCAGAAAAGGATCAAGTTTCGTACAAGGCAGTTATTCCAATGGCAATATTATATTTGATGATTCTACATATATAAGACGGTTATATTCGCTTCCTACCAAGATGGAGCTAGTTTTTAACCCAGTTGTAAAACAGCAAATAGAATATTATGCGGGACGGAGGAAAGCCCAAGTCAGCTATATGTTGGGTGAAGGAAAATACTATTTTCCAATCTTCGAAGAAGCGCTTGATCGAGAAGGCTTGCCGCTTGAACTTAAATATCTGCCGGTGATAGAATCCGCCCTCAACCCTACTGCACGCTCAAGAGTAGGAGCATCGGGTCTATGGCAATTTATGGCCGCTACAGGCAAAATGTACGACCTGGAAATAAACAGCTTAGTTGATGAGCGATTCGATCCGCACAAATCGACCGATGCTGCCGTTAAATACTTAAAATCTTTATATTCAAAATATAGCGACTGGAATCTGGTTATTGCAGCATACAATTGTGGTCCCGGAAATGTGGACAAAGCTATACGCAGAAGTGGTGGATTAACTGATTATTGGAGTATTTACCCATTCCTTCCTAGAGAAACCAGAGGTTATGTTCCAATTTTCATTGCTGCGACTTATATTATGAATTATTATCAGGAGCATGGAATAGACCCATCGGTAGGGACAAAACCTGTATCTATGGATTCGGTAGTCATAAACAAGAATCTTCATTTTCAGCAAATATCTGATGTATTGAATATCCCGATTGACGATATTCGTCGTTACAATCCTCAATTCAAAAATGATCTGATTCCAGGTGAGTATAAAGGCTATTCGCTAAATCTACCAATGGACAAACTAACAGCATTCATTGATAAAGAGGAATCTATTTTTGCATACAAACCCGATCAGTTTTTAACCCACAGAAAAGTTGCCGGACTAGATGTTGTTGGAGGAGGTAGCTCTTCTAATACAAAAACGCTTACTTACCGCGTAAAGAAGGGTGATACTTTATCCAAAGTCGCTAGCCGATACGGAGTATCTTCGGCACAAATAAAAAGTTGGAATAATTTATCTTCTAACAGATTAAATGTAGGCAGACGGCTGAAGATATACAGAACAATCGCTCCTACGGTAGAATCAGAAACAATAAATACCGAACTGGCTTCTAATGCATCAAATATAGAAGGGAAATATACAGGCACTCCGATAGAGGGTGTTACCACTAACGTAGAAAAACAAGCTAAAACAACTACTACATATTATAAGATTCGCAGAGGCGATACCTGGAACAAAATAGCTCAAAGAAATAATGTTACTGTTACTGACATAAAAAAATGGAACAATATTAGAAATAACAGTTTAATAGCAGGCAAGACTCTAAAAATACAAAAAATAGAATACGTAGAGGTTCCTGTTGTTGAAGAGCCTAAGCTTACCGAGCCTGAATTGGCCTATGTGGAGATAGATTCAACTTTTACGATTGATATCTTCGATGATTATCTGAAAAAAGTAGATATGGATAAGGCTTCCCTTCCTCGTATCAATGTTTCATCTACCGATGAAACCCCAAGCCGAAAAAAAGTCGATGATACAAAGTTGATTTACCACAAAGTAAAAATAGGCGAAACAATTACCCAGATTGCCGCACGTTACAACGTATCACAAAAAGACATCATTTCATGGAATAAACTTTCCTCAAGCATGGCAAAAGTTGGTCAACGCCTTTTGATCCTTCTTCCAGAAAAAGAAGCGGCCAATGCGACTAATACATCTTCAAACGATACGTTTTCCGCAGATAAGTAAAAATACGCTAAAATATATTTTGTTAAAACGCTTTTATAATCGGGTGCTATGCATCCGATTATAATTCATTTTACTATTTTTGTATCTTACTGAATTTTTATGGCGAAAGAAAATATACATACTCAGGACGATGTTTTGATTGAGTCGGAATTCAATGCTCTGATTGACGACTATCTGAAAACAAACCACAGACGAAAAATAGAAATCATAACCAAAGCATTTCTTTTGGCCAAAGAAGCGCACAAAGGAGCACGTAGGCGATCAGGGGAGCCGTATATAATGCATCCCATCGCTGTGGCGCGCATAGTGTGTAAAGAAATAGGTTTGGGATCGACATCCATCTGTGCCGCATTGCTTCATGATGTTGTAGAAGACACTGAATATACAGTAGAAGATATAAAAGGATTGTTTGGTGAAAAGATAGCCCAAATTGTAGACGGCCTGACCAAAATATCCAGTGGAATGTTTAGCGGTCAAGACGTTTCTGCTCAAGCCGAAAATTTCCGGAAGCTATTGCTCACCATGTCGGACGATATTCGCGTTATTTTGGTAAAAATAGCAGATCGCCTCCATAATATGCGAACTCTTGGCTCTATGGCGCCAGCCAAGCAATATAAGATTGCCGGAGAAACAATGTATATATACGCTCCTCTTGCTCATCGACTGGGACTCTTTGCCATAAAAACAGAATTGGAAGAGCTTAGTTTTAAATGGGAGAATCCGCAAGTATACCAAGAAATAGAGAGTAAGTTACGAGATACTCACCGAATGCGGACTGATGTTTATGAGCATTTTGCAAAGCCGGTCGTAGAAAAACTGAACGAACTAAATTTTAAATACGAAATCAGAGCTCGGGAAAAATCAGTTTACTCGATATGGAATAAGATGCAAAGCAAAGGTATCCCTTTCGAAGAAGTCTATGATATTTTTGCTGTACGCATTATTTTTGAGAACGAACCCAACGTGGACGAAAAAAAGCGATGTTGGGATATATACTCGGTAATAACAGATATATACAAACTCCGCCCCGACCGCATCAGAGACTGGGTTAGCCGACCTAAAGCAAACGGTTATCAAGCACTACATCTTACCGTAATGGGTCCGGACGGGCAATGGATAGAGATACAGATACGCAGCCGAAGAATGGACGATATTGCAGAGAAAGGGTTCGCGGCACATTGGAAATACAAAGAGGGAAAAATAGAAGAAGATACTGAGCTTGACAAATGGCTGAAAACGATCAAAGAGATATTAGAAAGTCCAAGCCCCAATGCACTAGACTTCCTTGACACTATAAAACTAAATCTATACTCGCAGGAAATCTTTGTTTTTACACCGAAAGGAGAAATCCGGACTCTGGCACAAGGAGCTACAGCACTCGACTTTGCATACGACTTACATTCTGATATAGGAGATCATTGTATCGGGGCGAAAGTAAATCACAAATTAGTACCTCTTAGCGAAAAACTAAATAGCGGAGATCAGGTAGAAATACTCACATCAAAATCGCAGCAACCAAAGCAGGAATGGTTAACCCTGATAACTACCGCAAAAGCACGTACAAAAATAGAATATGCCTTAAGAAAACTTCGCCGAGAAACCATCAAACATGGAGAAGAACTCCTTAATAAAGCAATAGAAGGTACATCTATAGAAATAACATCTGAAACGATGGACAAGATGCTGGATTATTATCAGCGAACAAATAAAGAAGACCTATTATATGCCATTGGAAATAACGATATATCCCTACCACAAAAGATAGAAAAGCTACTCACTCTAAAAAAACAAAATCCCGATAACGTACTACTAAAATACATGAGGCAGGCGTTTCATGCTGTCAAAAAAACAGATAAAGAAAAAGTAGAGAAAAACGAATACGAGCAGGTAGATACGAAGAAAACTTATGTATTAGAAGAAGATTCTTTTAATAAGAACTTCAAAACGTTGCCATGCTGCGATCCAATACCGGGAGATAAAGTATTTGGCTTCCTGACAGAAGATAACGAGGTAGAGGTACATAGCATTCACTGCCCTGTAGGACTGAAACTGAAAGCCAGTCATGGAAATAAGATTGTAGATCTTGAATGGGGTAGCTTTATTCAGTTTCCATTTGTTACGACAATAAACGTTACAGGAATAGATCGTATAGGTATGCTAAATGATATTACAAAAGTAATTACAGCAGGCTCCCTTAATATTAAAAATATGAGTATAGAGTCTAATGACGGCGTATTTGAAGGACGAATAGTCGTTTATGTACACGATGTAAATGATCTGCAAACCCTTTGCTCGCGTATAGCAAAGATAAAAGGTGTAAAAACCGTGAACAGAAAACAAATCTGATTAAAATTTATCATAAATAAAAAAGTCCTGTAAATTACAGGACTTTTTTTATTCTTTAGAACTTGAGGCTTACACCTCCAAGTATATTGAACCCTTGCAAAGGATAGCCATAATACAATTCATATCGTTGATACAGAATATTATTTAATCTTGCATTTACAGAAAGCCAATCCGTTACTTGATATTCTCCTCTGAAATTCAATTCGTTGATATCTTTCATTTTACCAATCAAATAACCTGCTGTTAGATCACGATGCACTCCTTTACGCCCACCAGCATAAAGATAGTTAACCGACAATGTCAACTTATCTATCGGTTTCACATCTGCATTCAGTTCTGCCGTAAATGATGGACGTCCCCAAGCTTTCTTTTCGGAAAAAGTAGTCGGATCAATTATTGTTACATAACCATCTCTGTACTTTACATTATAGAAATATCCTGTAATTTTTGCAGATAAATCTGTATATGGAATCAAAGCGGTTTTCAATTGCCCTCCTATATGTCCTGTAGAAACATTAGCATACAAAGGCGTTCCGACAAGACTCCATGCATCATTCGCCCCAGTAGGTTGATACACGTACAAATGGTCTTTATTGGTTTGCTTGTATCCTGCGAATATATCGAACTCTAAACCACTTACAACTCCCGAACTAAAACCGATCTTGGCATCATAAAGCGTCTTCGAATATTCAACACGAGTTGCCGGATTTACATATCGGTTTTCCTGAAGAATATCAAGGAATGTATTATTATTAACTCCACCGCCTATTTCGGCATAGAATTTATTCACATCATTTATCCGAACATTTGCTTTTATGTTAGGAGCAAGAGAAAACCCAACTTTTGTATCGAATAAGAAGTTTACATTTGCACCCAAATTTACATCCCAATTTGCCCCTAGAAACTTTATATATGGAGTACCCTGCACATTGAGGTATTTGTGATATGCATCTTCATACTCAAACCAATCTTCTTTGCCAAAACTCTGATACATAATACTACCATCGATTCCGATAGTTTTATCAGTATCAAATTCGGAGAAAACATTTACTCCCAAATCCACTTGCTCACCGCTTATACCATCAGTTAAGGAAGTCGACCCATATTTATTACCAAAATGAGTAAATCCAATATTACCTATATACTTTAAGGCTCCTTCATTTTTTTCACTAGATCTCAGTCCTATTCCAAAGTTGAATATATTCACACTTTGCTTCGAATTATAATCATAAGGGTTTGTAGCTCCCTCTTTTGGAAAGAAAGAGTTTCCATAATAGTTATACGCCGTATTACGGAATGATGCTCCGATAGAAAGTATGGACGGTTCAAATGTATGCTGATATTTCAAATTAACCGAGGCATTAGAGTATTTTGCCTTAACATCCTCATCCAAGTAATTTTCTTTATCCAGATACTTTATACTGCCCGAAGTAGCGTCATAATTTCCAAATAAATCAAGCCTGTCTTTCTCACTATCTAAGATACGATACCCCGCTGCACCATCAAGATTACCATTAGTGCCACCACCAAGTATTAAATAGCCTCGCTTCTTACTGAAATCAACATTCGTTTTAATATCGCCCGGTGCTGATGCGCCCAACTGGTTATTTTCGAGTTTTATCTGCGGAGTGGAACTCACAAAATTTATATTGCCTTGCTTTACTACAGGAGTATAAATATTAGGTGTTGTATTTATTTTTGAAGCATCCTGCAATGTTGGATTATATTCACGTTCTAGCAGTACCTGACGTGTAAGAGTTGTATCTTTTTGCGCCGAAACTGTCAGGCTTGTAATACCCAACCCTATGACAAAAATAGTTTTATATATTGTTTTCATATTTTCTTTTTCTGATTGTTCATAAGTTATTTCAATGCTGACAAACGTTCCGAGATCATTGTCGCAATATCAGCTTCCGATCCCTTGTAATTTGCCTGTAAACTTTCGAGATATTGACGAGCCGAGAACTTGTCTCCTTTAGCTACATAAACATCAGCCAATACGACAACAGCACGCGCCATCCAATATTCATGAGGTGTGCCCTCTTTCATAAATGCCTGCACTTGCTTTTCGGCTTTATCGTACGACTTGGCCTTATAATAAGCTTCTGCGATCAAGAATTGAGCCTCTGCTCCGGTCGCAGTACGTGTATCTTTAGCTACTGCCAACAAATCGGCAATTGCTTCATCTGTCTTCCCTAAATTCTTCAAAGATTGTCCCCTGTAGAACTTCGCTTCATTAGATACGGTAGCAGCCACCTTAGAGCCTTTCAGTATCTTATTAGCCGCAGCAACCACTTCATTGTCTTTTTTCAACAGATAAGCACAACGCAACATACCAAGTTCAGCAATATTCTTGTTCTCAGTATTCGAAGCCACAAGCCCTAAGTGCTCATATGCCGCATATGCTGCTTCATAATTTTTCTTATCAAATTCGATACCTGAAGCTAAGATTAAAGCATTGTCTATATATTTCGGGTTATTGGAATTGATTACTGCTTTGAAATTTTCCAGTGCAGTATTATTATCTTTTGCCTCAAATGCAATATTTCCTAAATAAAAATGGGCATCACTCGAGAATACTCCATTTGGATACGATTGCAGGTATCTGTTGAAAGCTGCTTTCGATTCCTCTTTACGACCTTTCATATATACATTCTCTGCAGCCAGATAAGTAAGCGAATCCTGACGGCTTGCAGATAAAACAGTTCCTTTACCCAAGGAGTTTACATAAGATGCATAAGATGAGATATCATTCATATCTTTATAAACCCCCTCAAGACTTTCCACTGCTGTGCGAGCCTCCTCACTATTCGGATAATTCGCTATAACCTGCTTGTATGCAGCAATAGATTTCTGAGGATTATTAGTGTTAAAATATAATTGTCCCAACTGAACCCCTGCTTTTTGAGCAAGATTAGATTTAGGATAATCTTTCAACAGTTTTTCCAACACAGCGGTTGCTTCCGCTTCTTTGTTAAGCATAACCAAAGCTCTGCTCTTTTCATACAACGCATCGTCATAATATTCCGAATCCGGATATTTAGACATCATGTTATTTAATGCACTTACCTTTCCATTATAGTTACGCTGTAAGCCTAACACAAAAGCTTTTTGGAAGTCCGAATAATCAGCATTGCCCGGACTTGCTGCCGCTGCTTGTGAATATGATTTTTCTGCCTCTGAGAAGTTACGGGTAAACAGATAACAGTCTCCGATACGATTCAATGCGTCTGAGTAGTTTGGCGATTGACGGTTTATTTCGGCAGAAACATATTTCCTAAAGTCCGTCAGTGCCTTACCATGATTCTTTGTCTGAAAGCTAGTATAACCTAGATTATAAAGTGCCAGCGTATAGTTTTTACCGGAAGTAGAAGATTGAGTCAGATATGTATTAAAATCACGAGCTGCCGCTTGATAATCTTCACTGCGATAAGCTATTTCGCCACGCCAGAAGTAAGCTTCATTTCTTGCGTCTGTGTTATAGCTCCCCATATTGATAGCGGCATTGAAATCACTTGCTGCCAGATCATATTTCTTATCAATAAAGTTCTGCACACCCAGTTGATATAAAATAACCTGCTTAGCATCCAATATCTGCTTGCCCGGGGATTTTATATTGTTAATAGCAGCCAACGCTGTACTATAATTTTTAGAAGCTAACAAAGTTGTGGCTAATACACTATTCACCTCATCTGTATATTTCGATCGAGGATACTCAGTAAGGAATTGCTGCGATGCGGTAATTGCTTCCCCGAATGCAGAGCCTCCATCTCTGTTGCGTATCATTACATAGTTATATAAAGCTTCTTCGCTGATAGCAGGATCAAACCCTGAACGTGCAGCAGCAGCGAATGCCATTACAGCATTTTGCGTATCATTTAGCTTCAAGTAAGATTGCCCCAACAGCATCTGTCCCGCCTGTCCCAGTTTGTCGGTAGTAGAGGCTACATTCTTCAACGCATTTACAGCATTGCGATAATCGCCTGTCTGATAATATGCTTCGGCTAATTGATACATATCGTCACGGAAAGGAGTGGTTGTTCCCTGCAAATACTTCTCGTAGTTCCTGATTGCATTCGAAGTATTACCTAAGCGATAATAGCTATTACCCAATAAACGATATACTTCCAGAGAATTTTCCTTATCGGGATATGATAATATATAATCTTGTCCTTCTGTAATGGTTTCATTCAGATTACCTTGCAGGAAAGCACTTTGTATAAGGAAAAACGTTGCTGTTTCTTTATATTCGGGTTTGTTCTTCAATCTTCTCAGAATAGGCAATGCTTGGTCATATTCCCCTTCCTGAAAGCTCGTATAGGCCAAATAATAAGACGCAGGTTCTCCATATTTCTTGCTATTGCGCGAAAGCAGCCCAAATAGACGTTTAGCTTCGGTACGCTCTCCATTTTGAAGGCTCGAATACGCCATTCTATAACTATAATCTTCCTGCTCGTCCACGGTCAGGTAATCCATATCGGCCTGAGAGAACCAGTAGAGAGCCTTTTTCCAATCTTTTTCGTCAAAATGAGCTGTCCCGATAAAAAAGCATATCTGATTGCGATGGTATGTTTCCGGATATTCATCTAAATAATCCTTCAACAACACACCGGCATTCGCCTTACCCTGATAAAACAAAGAGCTGACAAGCATGTAGTCAGCTTCCTGTATAAGTTTACTATCTTTAGACAACCGCTTAAACTCCTGCAGAGTATTCTGACTGCCTACGTAGTTTTTGTCCAGAAACATTTCCTTTCCTTGCGAAAAAAGCCTGTCCGGCATAACCGTATACGCTGATTTCTGGGCATGTGCCAACTGCAAAACAGATGCGACAGCCAAAGTCAAAAGTATTCTTTTCATATTGTCATTTTTTGTATTTTTTGTATCACTTCTTTTATCGATAATAGCCCGAATAAGTCCGGATTAAGTTCTGATATCTTTATAAATTCCAGTTTAGCTACGTCATCCTCAGCTTTCAGCAAATGAGTATCTGTTACCTTGCATAAATAAACTAGATCGAGGGTGTGCACCTCAAATCCTGAATAGACATAGATATTAGGAACAGAGAACAAGTACTTCATTTCATCTACATCCAACCCTGTTTCTTCCTTTACTTCCCTGCTCATAGCCGCTTCTCCCGTTTCATACATATCGACAAACCCTCCGGGTAAATCTAGCGTTCCTTTTACCGGTTCGTGAGCACGGGTAGCAACCAACAGCTCCTTTTTCTCGTTTATAATAACCGCAACTGTAGCAGCACAAGAGTTGAAATAATATACAAATCCGCATGTTTCACATCTCTTCGATTTGATATTATTTTCCACAAATTTGTCTGATCCACATTTCGGACAATATTTAAATTGAGACAAAGGATGCATAATCTTACTCGTATTTATTTTTGTGTTTGCTTACTTTTATTGTATTCCTCGGCCACCAAAGCCAACTCATTATACCAGTCTTCCCCAAAACGACGAACCAGCGGTTCTTTCAAAAACTGATATATCTTAAGTCCTTCTTTCTTTCCTAAAAGAACAGCAGCTTTACATATACGCCAACGGTGATAATTCACAGCCGTAAAGCTCTTATATTTTTGTAACCGTATAGGATAGAGGTGACAGGATATAGGTTTGTAAAAATCGACCCGTCCTTCGCGGTAAGCCTTCTCTATAGCACATTTACATACGCTTTGTTCATCATAATACGTAAACACGCAATCTTTACCGTTGACGATAGATGTAACCATCTCCCCGTCATCATCTTTATATGCTACACCTTGTTGTTTGATAATACTTTGAGCTTCGGGAGACAAATCGTCCCACACCTGAGGCAACAGGTCTTCTATGATTTTAACTTCCTCATTTTCGAGTGGAGCGCCGGAGTCTCCTTCAACACAGCATTCCCCCTTACAGACCGATAAATCGCAAATAAAACTTTCCTCTATTACATCAGATGCGACTATCGTATCGTTTATCTGAAACATCCGTTTTCTTAGTTTAAATTAATTTTAGCAAATATAGGTGTTTTTACAGCAGCTCACAATTTAGGAATCTTCCTTTTAACACAATTTGATTAAATCAACTTTTTTCACTTAATAGCCGTTCAAACTTGCCTTATGTCGGAAAATCTTTTATTTTTGCACTACTTTTAGATATTGTCATCGAAAATGACAAAACAAGGCGCAGTAGTTCAATGGATAGAATAGAAGTTTCCTAAACTTTAGATTCGGGTTCGATTCCCGGCTGTGCTACAAGGAAAGCCGCTATTAATGCGGCTTTTTCTATTAAATTCAAGGTCAAAAACATTCCAATTATATCAAAACTCTCTAAATGCGCACAGTTTTTCCACCCTTTAATTTATGAGTTTTTTTAACATGTAAAATGAATTGAATCAACCATTTTATATTCTTCATATTAATAAATGAGTTTCAAATAAGAAGCATCAACTTTTTCAGATTGACTAATAGTAATCAATCACATATACATCAAACCAAACAATATACAATTCGAAATATAAGTCATTAACAAGTTAAATAAAATACTATTTTTGTAATATTTTTTGAATAGACACTATTTCTAATGCCTACAATAATTATAAAATATGAAGAGTGGATTTCCGGGTAAGGCTATCGTAAGTCTTATAATAGCAACAATAATGGTAGCCTGCATTGATAAAAATGTATATAAGGGAGATAAGGAGCCCGATAAAACACCCCCACCCTCTACATACTCTGCCTATCTTTATCCGTTCAATGATGAAGTACAAAATGCTGTAGTCGAAATAGTAATTCAATCAAAAACGGAGGTTAAAGCAAATGACATCATTGCTGAAATTCCCTATTTAAAATATAACAAATCATGGTTATTTATCCTCACACAAGATGATTGTAAACATGCAGCATATTGCCGCACTTGGGCAGCCATCAACGGCAAACCTATATCAAGTTCTGAACTCTACCCTACTAAACCGAATCCTTCTGATTTATATTACGACGCAGCACAATTAGACGCAGGTGATTTACCGCCTACCATTATACAGCCAAGTGGCACTTTAGGTAGTACAGATGGAAATGGCAATGAAGTTAGATTTGCCTTCACAACAACCCTTTCGCCGGAGGAAGATTGGATGAATTCGAAGCCGAATATTAATCTTGGTTATACGAATAATTATTACCGTTTCTATATGAAAAAGGGTCTAATATGGGATAACGTGAAAGAGATGCTAAATTATGGGACTGGCATTGCTCTACATGACATGAAAACTTCAAACACTAGCGACCCTATAACTTTACTGGAACATTTTCATATTGCCCAAAGCATCATCAATGAAAAACTTTCCGGGAGAGGCAGTAAGTTTCTTGCTGAACCAAATGGTAATAAGACATATATCACAGCTGCCAAACAATATGACGATATCCAAACAATGACTGCCCAATCTGGGGGTATCACACTATATCCTTTTAAAGTAACAGATGATTTAAGACAATTTTTGATTCAACGGGATTTTATTGAACCGGATAATATAAAACAACAAATAACAACCCAATTAGCATTACCCAAAGAAGAGCGAAAGGGAATTTGTATTGGCGTGCACTCAACAGACAACACTTGGGTTGACTTTTTAAAATGGCTCAATAATTCTTACGGTAAAGATGGGGATGATTCTGTTTGGTTCCCGAGCCAAGAGGAATATTATGAATATAATTATTACCGTATAAACGGAAGTGTAAATACAACACAAGTGAACAAAAACACAATCAAGCTAACAATCCAGCTACCAAGCGGAAAGAACTTTTACTATCCATCGATTAGTGTCAATTTGGATGGCATTAAAAAAGAAGAAATAACATCTATTTCCTCCAGCAATACAGTAACAGGCTTTTCTTATGGCAATTACAAGAATGGATTAACAATGAATATAGACTGTCGAAAACATTTATATGATCATGCCGCCCATTATGTTGAGCGATATTTAAAAGAGAAGTCAAATAAAAACAAGAAAGCCGATGCACGCTATTTTGTCAACATGCTTAAAGAATCATCAGAAAAAAACGGCCTTCTAAAACAGTTAGAATAATCAAGTCACAATTTGTCAAATTATTCGAAAGAACACCCTTCGTCATACAGCTTCAATAAACTCATAGACAACAGAGGCTTTATAGTTTACAATCACTCTCTTTCATGAAACGGATATTTATCCCACTCAAATATTCATGAAACAATTTAAGAAATAACGAATTGACTAATTACATTTGTTTTTATTATATACCGACATCAATTCAATAAACGATGAGAAGTCCGCAACAAGAATAGCAAATCCCGAATTATTGATCAGATATTAGCTTTAATAAAAAAAAAGACTAAATTTGTAGGAAGGAAAAAGTGAAAACCTCCCGTATAAGCTTTACACAAACAACATTTGTTATACAATAGTATAAACCTAAAAAACATTGTAATGAAAACAAAATATTTATTATCATTTATTGCTTTTTTTGCACTGCTTATAGCAGGAACAAATACAACATCCGCCCAGTTGCGACTAGGTGTTAAAGGTGGAGTAGATGTCGACTCTAAAAAATTAGATTTCAAAACATTAAAAGCAAGTAATCGTCTGGGATACTATATTGGCCCAACACTCGAATTTGTAGTGCCTGTATCAGGATTTGGAGGAGATATTGCTGTATTATATGGCCGTAAAGAATATAAAATATCCGATTTGCAAAGCGACGCTAAATTATCTGATTATAATTACATTAGTATTCCTGTAAACATCAAACAACGTATCCGATTCGTCGGCTTAGGTCTTTTCGTCTCGGGAGGTGTTTATGGTAACGTAAAAGTTAGCGGTGGCGATATCAAAATAGAAGATGCCGGAGATGTCTGGAAAGAGTACAAATCTAAAAATTTCATTTTTGGGGTTGGGGCTGGTGCCGGAGTCACTATATTCAGCAAATTAGATCTGGGTGTATACTTCCGTGGCGATCTCACCGAAAACTATAAAGACGAATATATGGATGCCGGCGTTTTCCAAAACAAGAAGAACCAGAGATGGAGCGTTGGACTAAACTATTATTTCTAAAATTTATAAAAACGATTTCTGTTATTTACTTAAATGCTATATGCTGATGTAGCCTTGCCTTTACCACTGCAAGGTCTTTACACATACTCCATCCCTACCGAGTTCCAAGATTCTATAAAAGAAGGAAGCCGGGTGATTGTACAATTTGGAAAAAAAAAGTTTTACACAGCAATTGTTTTTAAACTTCATAAGCAAAAGATAAATGATCTTCCAGTAAAAGAAATAACAACTTTGCTGGAAGATTTTCCTATTGTTACCGATTTCCAATTAAAGTTTTGGGAATGGATAGCAATGTATTACATGTGTTCTTTAGGTGACGTATACAGGGCAGCACTACCATCTGCGCTCAAATTGGAAAGCGAAACACGAATACTGCTTAACTCCGATTTTGTAGGGGAGAAACCATTCACGGAAACCGAGCTAAAAGTGTTTCACTCGTTATCGGAAACTAAACCATTAACAATGGCAGAAATACAAAAGTTGTCCGGAATTACAAATGTAGTACCATATATAAAGCAACTAGTAGATCTGGACGCAGCATACATCAGTGAGGATTTACAAGATGCATACTCAGCAAAAAAACAGGCAATAGTTCAGCTTCCTTCAAAGTGTGCAGAAGAAGATTTAAATACGATTATAGAAAGCTTGAGCAGAGCGAAGAAACAACAACATCTATTCTCTACGTTTGTATATTTAAGTGAAAGTTCGAATATTATCACAAAAAAACAGCTATTAGAAGAATCTGGCGCATCACCTACTGTTCTCTCAGAACTTGTCAAAAAAGGTATCTTAGAAATAACAGATCAGGAAATCAGTCGCTTCAATTATGGAGAAACCAATTTAGATTCAGCATATACCCTGAACACATATCAGAAAAAAGCACTTAACGAAATCACCGAGTCTTTCAAAGAAAAAGACGTAACACTCTTGCATGGAGTGACCTCGAGTGGAAAAACGGAGATATATATCCAACTAATAAAGGATGCTATATCGAAAGGACAACAGGTTCTTTATTTACTCCCCGAGATAGCCCTAACAACACAGATAACCAACCGTTTAAAACTTGTATTCGGAAACAAACTAGCTGTATATCACTCCAAGTTTAGCGATAACGAAAGAGCAGAAGTTTGGAATAACCTTATAAAAAACAGTGAGGTTCAGGTTGTCTTAGGTGCCCGATCAGCAATTTTCCTACCATTCAACAATCTAGATCTTATCATTGTGGACGAAGAACACGAAAGTTCTTATAAACAACAAGATCCAGCGCCACGTTACAATGCCCGAAATGCAGCTATTATGCTTGGAAATATATGTAACGCAAAAGTTCTTCTTGGAACAGCAACTCCGGCGATAGAAACTTATAGTAATGCTTTATCAGGACGATACGGACTGGTTAATCTGACCAAAAGACATGAAAATATTGAGCTTCCCCATATAGAGGTAATCAATATAAAAGAGCTGAGACGGAAAAAACAAATGAAGTCTATACTCTCCCCTCCTCTAACAGGCAAAATAAAAGAGGCTCTGAATAACAAAGAGCAAATCATACTATTTCAAAACAGGCGTGGTTTTTCATCTTTATTAGAATGCAAAAATTGCTCATGGACACCTCACTGTCAACATTGCGATGTAAGCCTAACTTATCATAAGAACCAACGATTGATGATTTGTCATTATTGTGGCTCAACCTACAATGTTCCTACCGTTTGTCCTGAATGCCAAGCACCAACTTTAGATAATCTTGGCTATGGTACAGAACGAATAGAAGAGGAAGTAGCAGAAATTTTCCCTGAAGCATCCCTTGCCAGAATGGATTTCGACACTACTCGCGGCAAAAAATCGTATGAACGAATAATTTCTGATTTCGAAAATGGAGCAACCAATATCCTTATTGGAACTCAAATGGTTTCAAAAGGATTAGACTTTGATAATGTCTGCGCTGTTGGAATTCTTAATGCTGACAACTTACTCAATTACCCCGATTTTCGAGCTTATGAAAGAGCATTCCAACTAATGACACAAGTTAGCGGACGAGCCGGGAGGAAGAATAAACAGGGTACTGTTTTTCTTCAGACATCGCACCCTGCCAACCCTGTTATTGCTTTTGTAAAGCACAACGATTACGAATCATTTTATAGGCAGCAGATGGAAGAACGCAAGATTTTCCGCTATCCCCCATTTTTCAGATTAATTAATATTGTCTTACGAGGAAGAGATGCTTCATTGGTAGACAATGCATCTAAACAGTTTTCGTTATCGTTGAAAGAAACCTTCGGCGATCGCATCCTCGGCCCTAGCAGACCACCTGTTTCACGAATACAGTCATTATACATTTGCCACATCATGATAAAGATAGAAAATCAGGCGTCTATCCAAAAAGTGAGAGAAAACATATTTTATCATCAAAATAAGATACTTAGCAACCCAACCTTTAAGTCGATTCTATTACATTACGATGTAGACCCTATGTAATCGAGCCCCATATCCGCACACTATCAACATTTTATGCATTTAAGCTTTTTTATCTACATTATTAAAACGTTTTATTTAAATTTGCAGCAAGTTATAAGAATATCTTATGAGCAACGAAAAGAAAACAAAACAGAGTATTATTCAGCGGTTTGGAACAAAAAAAATCATCAAATGGATGTGGCTCGCCTTCGGCACCTTAATCGTCTTTGTTACAATTATATTCGCCCTTATCAGTGCCGGAATCATCGGATATATGCCGGATGTAGAAGAGCTGGAGAATCCTATTGACAAATATGCATCGCAAGTATATTCTTCAGACGGAGCATTACTAGGAACGTATTCTCTTGCCAAAAACAACCGTATTTATTCCAATTATAACGACCTGTCTCCTTATCTGGTAGATGCGTTAGTATCCACTGAAGATGCCCGTTATTATTCACATTCGGGTATAGATGCATATGCTTTGGCACGTGCTGTCGTAAAAAGGGGATTTCTTATGGATAAAAGCGGAGGTGGAGGAAGTACCATTTCTCAACAGTTGGCAAAGCTATTATATTCTCCTCCTTCTGAAAATGCATTTGAACGTGTCCTCTTGCGGAAACCCATCGAATGGGTTATTGCAGTTAAACTGGAAAGATATTATACAAAAGAAGAAATAATCAATCTGTACCTAAGTCAATTCGACTTCTTATACAACGCAGTAGGAATACAATCTGCGGCACAGGTCTATTTCAACAAAACACCAAAGGATTTGAAATTGGAAGAGGCTGCCACATTGATAGGAATGTGTAAGAACCCATCTTATTTCAATCCCAAAAGGTATCCCGAAAGAACAAAAGAACGTAGAGATATGGTTCTCAAACTTATGTATGAGAACGATAAAATAACAAAGCAACAATTCGATTCAGTAAAGAATATCCCTTTGACTCTCGATTTCAAAAGGGTAGATCATAAAGACGGATTAGCTCCTTATTTTAGAGAATATCTCCGCATGACGATGTCAGCAAAGAGACCTAGCAGATCAAATTACGCCTCGTGGCAAACAGAGCAATACAAGAGAGATTCTTTAAGCTGGGAAAACGATCCTTTATACGGATGGTGTAACAAAAACAAAAAACCAGATGGCTCAAGCTACAACTTATCTACCGATGGTTTAAAAATATATACGAGTATAGATTCTCGCATGCAGCAATATGCAGAAGAAGCCGTAACAGAACACTTCAGCAAAAGATTACAGCCTCTTTTCGATAAAGAAAAAAGAAATAGAAGCTATGCTCCATTTGCAGCAAGCGAAGCTAAGAATGTAGATTCCATCCTTTACAGGGCAATGAAAAACACCGATAGATTCAGAGATTTGAAGAAGTCCGGTTTGTCGGAAAAGGAAATATACCAGATATTCAAGAAACCTGTGGACATGAAAGTCTTTTCATGGAAAGGAGAAATTGACACTGTAATGACTCCTTGGGATTCTATCCGTTATCACAAAAGCTTCCTTCGCACAGGATTCATGGCTATGGATACACATACCGGATATGTGAAAGCATACGTCGGAGGAATAGACTATAAATATTTCCAATACGACATGGTAAACATGGGACGTCGACAAATTGGGTCGACAATGAAGCCATTCTTGTATACCTTATCAATGGAAGGCGGTATGACTCCTTGCGATGAAATGCTTTATGAGCCTCAAACCCTTTATGATGAATTAGGCAGGCCGTATACTCCGAGAGGAGGTCGAGCAGCTAAATTCGGAGAAATGGTTTCCATAAAATGGGGATTGCAAAACTCGGACAACCTTGTCACTACTTATCTGATGGGACGAACTTCGCCTTATGCACTTGCCAGAATGATGCACTCGTTCGGTATTACAGGAAGAATCGACCCGGTAGTTTCTATGGCATTAGGAACACATGATGTGTCAATCGCCGAAATGGTTGCAGCTTATACATCTTTTGCAAACAAAGGAATCAAGACTAGTCCTGTATATGTAACTCATATCGAGGATCAGTTTGGAAACATTATAGCCAACTTCACTGCCAAGATGGATGAAGTATTCAGCGAATCCACATATATGAAGATGCTGGATATGCTCCGTGGCGTAATAGACGGAGGTACCGGATGGCGAATAAAACGCGATTACGGAGTTACCGCACCGATGGGAGGAAAAACCGGAACTACACAGAAAAATGCTGACGGATGGTTCATGGCTTTTACACCTAAATTATCTACCGGATGCTGGGTCGGAGGAGAAGATCCTACTATCCACTTCGATTATACATCTGACGGACAGGGAGCGAGTATGGCTTTGCCTGTAGTTGGACTATTCATGAAGAAGTTGATGGCTAATCCTAAACTAGGATACACGCAATCCGACCAGTTTACAATGATACCCGGATATGGCATCTGCGATCGGGCAAATGATGAGGATGACGGTGTGATACCGGAAGAAACTCCGCCAGAGATAGAGAATATGTTCAAGTAATATATGTTGAAATATTACTATATCGACGATGTTTCGAAGCTGCAATGTGGACCTTTTAATTCGAACGAATTATTAAGAAGAAATATTCGCCCGGAAACTATGGTATGGTGTTCGGGGATGCAAGACTGGACAGAAGCAGGCGCTTTACCTGAATTAGCATTCCTTTTTGATTCAAGAGCTTCTGCACCTCTGAAAATAGAAGAAATAGCAAAACCATTAGGTACGGAAGTTCCTCTATCTGAATAGAAAGTGAATATTCAGTATGAGAATCATCCCCCTCTCCCGAAAACATGGCTGATTGAGGCTGTTATATTTACTTTCATCTGCTGCTCTCCGATTAGTTTAATTGGCTTATTTTTCGCAATAAGAGTAGAAACACATTACTCAAACAGAGATTACGAGAAGTCTGAAAGAGCATCCAACAGAGCAAAAAACTGGGGTCTTGGAGGAATATTATTCTGGCCGGTTATTTATGTTATTTACTCGCTTCTAAAGCGCGGCACATTGGCTTTCTCATAAAAGAAAACACGTTGATTATTGAAAAAAAATATACTCGTCGCTTGCTGGTGATAACTACATTTTCACTTATCATAGGAGGAATCTATTATTTATTCAGTCCTTCTGAAGTTTCTTTTTTCCCGAAGTGCCCTTTTCATAGTATTACAGGCTTAGATTGTCCGGGATGCGGATCGCAACGAGCCTTACATCATCTGACACACTTTGAAATAAAAAAAGCCTTCATCAGCAATCCTCTTCTGATTATGGCTATTCCTTATATACTGATCGGTATTTACTTTGAATATTTCGGGGGTAAAGAAAATCACCCCCGAATGAGAAGAATATTATTTGGCAAAAAAGCCACCGTTACCGTTTTAATAGTAGTTTTTTTATTTTGGATAGGTCGGAACTTAGTCTAACGTTCTTATTTTACAGCCTCAACTTTATACCCCATTTCAGCTAGTTGATGTAATATTCCGTCTTTCTGCGCCAGATGCAAAGCACCAACAGCTATAAGACTAGATTTATCTTTCATTATCTGAGGTAATTTAAGCATCCATTTATCATTACGGTCTTTATTTAATGCATTCAAATAGTTTTGAGAAGACCGACAAGTATCGTCCGGGTCGTTGAATGCTAGATCATACATTTTAGACAATTCACCTTTCCTATAATAATCGTTTAGCTTATCCAAAGACTCTTTCATTGATTCGCCCTGCCCTACTACACAAGCTAATGTTATAGCCTGATCTTTCAATGGCTCCGAATCGAAAAGTGCCGTTATCTGATCTTCTACTGTTTCTAAACCCAAAACCGATTTGTTTTGCTCTTTTGCTATGCGTTGCACATAGGCATCGATAGCTTCATGGCTAACAGGATTAAAACCGGGATAAAACTTAGTATACAGCGTGATAGTATATACCATTGAAATCATTCCGGGTTTTAACTGTCCAAACTGATCTAATCCTACAGAAAATAAATCCTTTAAGCCCTTATCTAACTTGGCATAATCTTCTGTGGACAACATGTTTTTATACGATTCTCCTGCGGGCATCATTGCCCCTTCTTGTACTTTGGCCTGCATTGCAGCTTGATCCGACATTAACAACTCTCCGACAGTTTGTTCTGTATTATCTATAACAGCTTTCAATCCAGGAATACTGTCTACAAAACTAATATGAGCCAGATGATGAGTACCTAAAATATACGAAGGTTTTTCCAGTCCATTACCTGACACCTTCCAGAGAAGTGCCCCGGTATATTCCTGCTTATCCTGAGCTGATACAGTTATAGCAGACAATACCATAAAAATTAAGACTGCAAACGTTGTTGATATAATTTTCATATTATTAAATATTAGTTATGATTATCTCTTTCGAAATCTTCTACTTCTTTCAATGATTTCTCTATTTCTTTGAAATGAGTCCAATACAACTTTCTATATAAAACGAGTCCCACCAATAGACCAATAGACATTGAGATTACAAATGCAATAAGAGAATACTGAAAACGTCCCGTATTCCATTTTGGAGCCAACTCGAAATAGCCAAAGAGCACAATAAAAAAGAGAAACCAGACACAACCAATAATCAGCTCCTTTACAATCATCGATCTATACTGATAATAGAACTTTGCAGCCTTAGTTATGCTCAACTCGGCAATATTCGCATTTTTCATCAATCTAAACTTATAGATTTGCCAAACAATTCCGACAAAACAAGTTACAAGATAAGAGTAGAACACCATTTTGTGCTCTGAGAAAAGAGGATATGCAGCGAGCATACACAATACTAATCCTATGATGCCATACTTTTCATATCGCATTATACTATTAAAAGCGCTCTGCCCTTTATTATCCAGCATCTTCCTGATCTTGCAGTCATCTACTGTTGACTTTAGATCAGTCTGTTGCCACGTTTTTTTTATATTATCTAAATCCATATGGTTAGTTTTGCTGGTTCGACATTTGTTTCAGTTTTTCCTTTATCCGGCTCAGTTTTGTAGCCACATTGGTCACTGTAAGTCCCGTTATATCTGCTATTTCTTTATAAGATTTATCATCAAGATAAAGCAGTACCAGAGCGCGTTCTATCTTTCCCAAGCGATTTATTAGTCTATATAGTTCCTGTATCTCTTCATTATTATCAACAGGTTCAGGCATATCCATCGATATATCAACATACACTACATTTTTTTTAGTTCTACGGTAGAACGAAATACAAGTATTCAATGCTATTCTGTATATCCATGTAGAATATTTGCTCTCTCCTCTAAAAGAAGGGTACGCCTTCCACAGATTTAAGACCACCTCCTGATAAAGATCTCCAATAGGATGCTCTCTATCGGCATAGAAAGAAGTGACTTTGAAGATGATACCTTCATTCTGCTGTATCATTTCTAGAAATTGAGCGTCAACCTCTCGCTGTTGTTTCATCCGTCAGAATAGATTTTAATTAATAAGTCGTATTTTCATTAGAATAATCACATTTAGCTATTTTTATTTTTCTTTCTAATTCTACTTATCTCAAACATAATACGTTTTTTTTATCTTTGCATTAAATAATATCAACAATTAATGCAGTGAAAAAATCATTCTATCTACTGATTCTTATGATCTGTTTATCTGCGTGCAATTCTATTAAAAACATGACAGTAAAAGAACAAGAAATAGTAAATGCAAGTGATGTAAATACCCCTTTCAGGGTTTTACAGACCGACAATATTGACGATTCACTTTTCCTTAGAAAGAAAAGTATAAATATAGATATAAAAAACATAGCGAAAGATGCACAGTGGCAACTCTTCATTCAAAGGTTAAAACTGACAATGGCGACAGAATTCGGAGTAGGGATAGCTGCTCCTCAGGTAGGTGTAGGCCGCAATCTGTTCCTATTCACAAGAATAGACAAACCCGGGCTACCTGTAGTTGTTGCTATCAATCCCAAAATAGTAAATCATTCGCAAGAAACTATTTGCTTCGAAGGTGACGGATGCCTTTCGATACCCAATACATCAGGCACATCCAGACGTTACGCATGGGTTGAAGTAGAATACTATAATGAAAAAGGAGAATTTATAAAGGAAAGACTATCTGGCTCTTCCCGTAAAGGTGATTTTACAGGAATCGTTTTTCAACACGAATTCGATCATCTGCAAGGAGTATTATTTATAGATAAGCTTTGCGATTAACTATAAAGAAAGTATATGCATACGATTCAAGAGAATATAAAGCAAAAAAGACTTCTTGTATCTATGAAAATCGTACATTTGCTAAATATAACAATCGATCTAAAACTTATATAACATGGATGCAATAGACTGGTCAAATTTGTCTTTCGGATATATGAAGACAGATTATAATGTAAGAAGTTATTACAAGGATGGTAAATGGAGTACTCCAACCGAAACAACATCTGAGAATATTGATATTCATATGGCATCAACGTGCCTGCATTACGGACAAGAAGCTTTCGAAGGGTTAAAGGCTTTTAGAGGCAAAGATGGGAAAATCCGTATCTTCAGAATGCGAGAAAATGCGCTACGTATGCTTTCCTCTTGTCATGGTATTATGATGGCAGAGTTGCCTGTCGAAGTTTTTGAAGAAACCGTTATTAAAGCTGTAAAGTTAAACGAACGCTTTGTTCCGCCACATGGAAGCGGAGCATCACTATACATACGTCCTCTACTGATTGGCACGAGCGCTCAAGTTGGCGTTAAGCCTGCAAACGAATACTTATTCCTTGTTTTTGTAACTCCGGTAGGCCCTTATTTCAAAGAAGGATTTAAACCTACACCAGTAGCCATCCTTAGGGGGTATGATAGGGCTGCACCGCTAGGTACAGGAACAATTAAGGTAGGAGGCAATTATGCAGCCAGCCTTGCCGCAGGACATAAAGCCCACGAAATGGGTTATTCGGCTGTATTATATCTTGATGCAAAAGAAAAGAAATACCTTGACGAATGCGGTCCTGCCAATTTTTTTGGCATTAAGAATAATACATATATTACACCGCTTTCATCGTCCATACTCCCATCTATCACAAATAAGAGTTTAATGCAATTAGCTGAAGATATGGGATTGAAAATAGAACGCCGCCCTGTCCCTGAAGAAGAATTAGCTACTTTTGAGGAAGCTGGTCAAGTAGGAACTGCCGCTGTTATCAGCCCGATACTAAGAGTAGACGATATTGACGAGAACAAATCATATGTTATATCCAAGGATGGCAATGCCGGTCCTATCAGCACTAAATTGTACAACAAGCTCAGAGCCATACAGCTTGGCGACGAACCGGATACGCACAACTGGGTTACCATATTAGAATAAGTATTCCCCATAAATGGAGCAAATACAGACAGAAGAAAGAATGGTGCTTCGCACCGAAGATCTGGTAAAGAGATATAAATCCAGAACGGTAGTAAACCATGTTTCAATCAATGTGAAGCAAGGGGAGATTGTAGGCTTACTTGGCCCTAACGGAGCAGGTAAAACAACGACTTTCTATATGACCGTAGGATTGGTAATGCCAAACGAAGGAAAGATATTTCTGAACAATCAGGAAATTACCAAATATCCGGTATATAAACGAGCTCAGAATGGAATCGGATATCTTGCTCAGGAAGCTTCTATCTTTCGAAAAATGACAGTAGAAGACAATATCCGTTCGGTATTGGAAATGACCAAAACCTCGCAAGCGTATCAGAAAGAGAAGCTGGAAAGCCTCATCGATGAATTTGGCTTACATAAAGTAAGAAAGAATCTGGGAGACAGACTTTCGGGAGGAGAGCGTCGCCGTTCTGAGATCGCCCGATGCTTGGCTATAGATCCCAAATTTATAATGCTTGACGAACCTTTTGCTGGAGTAGACCCTATCGCTGTACAAGACATACAAGAAATTGTAGCAAAGCTAAAGTATAAGAACATCGGAATACTTATCACTGACCACAACGTGGACGAGACATTGAGTATTACCGACCGGGCATATCTGCTTTTCGAAGGAAAAGTTCTATTCCAAGGATCAGCCGAAGAATTAGCTGCTAATGAAATTGTGCGGGAAAAATATCTTGGACGTGACTTTGAATTAAAACGCAGAAACTTTGAACATCTTAAAGGCCAATAAATCCAAAATATAGTCTTTACAGCGCCTTGTGTTAACGCAAGGCGCTATTTTTTTACATAAATTCTTCTTTAAAGCTTCAAGTTTATGCTATTTGCTGAAATTCTCATAGATAAATAACTTTTTTTATCTACCTTTGCTTGATAATATGGGAAGATTTTTAGCGCTGGATTATGGTACAAAACGGACAGGTATAGCGGTTTCAGACACCCTTAAAATTATTGCAAACGGACTGACAACTGTACCTACCCATACCTTGTTAGAATTTCTCAAATCATATTTGGCTAAAGAAGATGTGGAACGCATCATTGTTGGCTTGCCTAAACAAATGAATAACGAATATTCTGACAATATGAAGCATATTCGTCCGTTTGTAAAAAAGCTACAAATAACATATCCGAATATCCGGATTGAATATTATGATGAAAGATTTACATCAGCCTTAGCACACAAAACAATAATTGACGCAGGATTAAAAAAAACAGACAGACAAAACAAAGCTCTTGTGGATGAAATTAGTGCAACAATCATTCTACAGGACTATATGGAAAGTTTGAGATTACAGAACAAATAACAACATATGATATTACCGATATACTTGTACGGACAACCTGTCCTTAGGAAGGTGGCTAAAGAAATTACACCAGACTACCCTAAACTCAAGGAACTCATAGCCAACATGTTTGAAACAATGTACAATGCCGATGGAATAGGCTTAGCTGCTCCACAGGTAGGGCTCGACATCAGGCTTTTTGTTATAGATTTAGAACCTTTGGCCGAAGATAATCCACAATATTCAGGATTTAAGAAAGTTTTTATAAATCCTCAGATAGTTGAATCGACAGGAGAATTAGTAAAGATGGAAGAGGGCTGCCTTAGCCTACCCGGAATAAATGAAACTGTAGAAAGAGAAGAGAAAATCCGCATACAGTATCTTGATGAGAACTTTACACCTCACGATGAAGTATATGGCGACTTTTTTGCAAGATGCATCCAGCATGAATATGATCACATCGAAGCCAAACTTTTCATAGATCGCATATCGGGAATCAGAAAACAAATGATAAAAAGCAAACTAAATAATTTGATAAAAGGAAAGGTAAATTGCCATTACAAAGTGAAGCCTATATAATCTAAAAACTGAGAAATCCGATAATATGAAAAGTGTAACAAAGATATTCTTGATACTCATATGTATTCTATCCGGGTTGAGTTCATGCATAACCAACAAAGAGCTGGATTATTTGCAAGATATAAAATTGAAATATCCTGAAAGAATAATGTATCCCGAGGAATATAAAATAATCCCCGGCGATCAGTTGTTGATTGTAGTCTACACAGTGGATGAAGAAACCAGAACACTTTTCTCAAGCTACGCCCCTCGTTTTTCGGGGCAGAATATTAACGATCGCACATCAGGCGATGTCTACCAGCAAGCGCGAGGACTGGATGATGCTAGTGGAGTAAGCCCTATCTCAGTTTATGCAGATGGCACAATCACGTTCCCTTATATAGGAAGTATCTATGTAGAAGGACAAACATTATTGGAAATACGTGAAAACATTTCTGCTAAATTAGATGCCTTTTCGGATGGCACTACCGCTGAAGTATCATTGTACAATAGATTCTTCAGCATACTCGGAGAGGCAGAAGCAGACCGTATATTAATGCCCAAAACCTCAATGACCATATTTGAGGCTCTTGCAATAGGTAGTTCGCTTGGGCCATACGCTGACCGATCGAAAGTAAGTATAATAAGACAAACTGATTCTGGATCAAAGACTAAAACATTCGATCTCAGAAGTAAAGATATAATAGATACCGAATTCTATTATATTCAACCTAACGACGTTATTTATGTCCCTCAATTAAAAAGAAAATTCTTGGGATCGACTACTTCATTCGCCGGAGCTTTTGGCTTGATAACATCGTTAGCTGGAGTTATAATATTTACACTTAGAGTATTTTAGTATGAAATCTATATTCAATTATTTCTTGTTATGCATTTTTGCTATAAGTGTATTGTCCTCTTGTATATCCAGTGAGGAGATGAATTATATGCAAAACATTACGTTAAATTATCCGATCGAGCCATTTAAAGAATATAGGCTTACTATTGACGATAAAATATCTTGTAATATATCCACCAGCGACAGAAATTTGGTGGAAACATTTAACACAGTGCTCACTCCAAATCAATCGACAGCTAAAACGTATATAATCTATAGCGACAGTACTGTAATCCTTCCATTTTTTGGGAGAGTAAAAATAGCAGGACTAACTGTTCAAGAAGCAGAAAGGGTTATACAAAAAATGATGCAGGAATCAGTAACAGATGCTCAGGTAAAAGTTACATTAGCTAGCAATAATTTCTATATTCTAGCTTCAAACAAGCGAAATTACCAATCTGTTTATAAAGAAAACATGACGATCTATCAAGCATTGGCTGTTGCTCAACAAACTACCAGTTCAATGGATATATCTAAGATAAGTATTCTGAGAAGGGATGCTGTGGGTAGAACCGTACAGAAAACATTCGATTTAAGATCCCAAGACATCGTCCAGTCCGAATTCTATTATATTAAACCTAACGATCTGATTTATATTCCTACAAATAAGCATTCTTTCTTTAATATCGAATCATTAGGAGCATTTACCAGCGCAATGATGATCCCTCTGACTTTCTTGGTTTATACAGTATTGTACAATTATAACGACTTATAAATCTACTATGGATATAAATAAAAAAGCAATAGATTCTGATCCATATTTTGAAGAAGTAAAATCTAAAACAACTATTTCATTTGACTTTGTATTATGGTTTTATAGAATATTGAAATACTGGTATCTATTTGTTATTTCCATTATTCTTTTCATGGCTTATGCTTACATAAAAAATAAATCGTGGGTTCCTGTATATGGCATACAATCTATGATCATATTGGAAGATAGAGGTACATCCAGCGTTCTATCAGGCTCGGTACCGCTCGGAAGTATTTTGCGCAACACCGAGAATCAACAAATACTGCTGCAATCGTATGGACTCGTGCAACGAACTGTGGACAAACTTCCAAAGACGATGCATATCGATTATTTTATTCAAACGAGATTTAAAACATTAAGTCAATATACCGACAAACCAATTGAAGTCGTTATAGACAGTGTCCAAACAGACTTAAAACCAGAAGCATACAACTACATATACAACATCACATATATCGATGAAAATCAATGTCGCGTCTCATACAAAGAAAATCCAGAGAGTGACGAAGAGATTTCTTTCAATGCTGTTTTCGATCAGGAAATCAACAATAAGCTATTTAAAATCAAATTAAGAAAAACAAACAGCTTCAAGCCTGATTTTATTCCATTTAGCGTAAGATTCCTGACTAATGGACAACTGCTTGCCATGTACAACGGAAGGGTTGGTACAAATCTCAAGTCAGAAACCTCAACTGCGCTTGTCCTATTAATGCAAGGTACCGATCCTGCAAAAGATATGGATTTCATGACTGCTCTTTTGAATGAATTTCAGAATTACAATCTAACATTAAAAAATGAACAAGCAGATTTAACGATTAACTTTCTCGATGCTCAGATAAATGTTATAAACGACTCTTTGAATATTTCCAGACTCAAATTGGAAAAATTCCAAAAAGAAACGGGTGTATATGAGGTCTCTTCCACTGCATTAAGAACTGAACTTAGTGATGCTGATACTGATAGAGATGTATTAGCTATCCAAGAGAAAGCAATGCTTATTGTTGTTGACAAATTAGTACCTAATATAAAAGGGAATACAGAATTGATCGATCCCGCCACCCTTGGACTGGAAGGGGCAGCTGCCACCAGACTAAGTGCTTATATCAATCAATATAATGGAATCATAGTAAAAGCGAAAAATTTAGGGCCGAAAAGTCCACTGTACACCTCTACTATAAATGAGCTGAATGAACTCAGGATGAAGATATTGAAAGAGATTCAAACCAGTCAGTTAGCTCTGCAAGATCAAAAAAATATATTAATAAAGAAATATCAAAAGCTAGATGATCAGTTGGAAAATCTACCACCTCAGGAGCGAGATCTGATCAAATTCCAGCGGGAATATGAAGTAAACCAAATGTATCACCAGTTTCTTACACAAAGACAATATGAAGCAAAGATACAGAAGGCATCAAATATGCCCGATAACTTTATATGGGAATGGCCTCGCATTGTAGGAGGAGCCATCAATGGAGGCGAGATCAACAAAAACTATATGTACTTCTTCCTCATCAGCTTGATCATACCTATCATTTTTGTTATATTTAAAGAAGAGGTTCTCAATTTTGCTGTCGTGACAAAAGAAGACTGCGAAAGAATATCAGGACTTCCTGTAATCGGAACTATCGAAAACATATCAAAGAAACTGAACAATGGTGTTGTACTGGTCAAAAACTATCCGAAGTCGAGTTTTGCGGAATCTTTTCGTAATATGCGAGTCCGGATTGAGTATATGGCACAACGAGAAAATAAAATAACAGTATTGGTTACATCCACAGAACCAGCTGATGGGAAGACCTTTATTGCAACCAATATAGCATCAGTATATCAGCTGATGGGTAAAAAAGTAATTATAATCGACCTCGACTTAAGGCGTCCATCGGTAGGAAAAACATTGCAACTCGAGGCTCAAAAAGGAATCTCAAACTACCTCATAGGTCAGGTAGAGCTTGAAGACATAATCATTTCGCACCCAGACTATGGCTTTGATATCATCCCTGCCGGAACATTACCTCCAAATCCGAGCGAATTGATAAAAACAGCTAAAACGAAACAAGTGTTAGATCATTTGAAGGAAACATACGACTACGTCATCGTAGACTGTAGTCCTGTGGGATTGGTATCCGATGCATATATACTATCGTCAATCGCAGATACAACACTATTTGTAGTTCGCCGCGCTAAAACAAATAAGTCTTTCTTCAAAAGCGTAATCAACCAGCTGAAGTATGATGGCGTCGAAAATATAGCACTTGTATTCAACGACGTAAAAGGAAGAGAAGGGTATTATGGAACATCTCGTTATTATGGAGATAAGACCTATTACCTCAAGAAAAATTCCTACTACCACGACGATTATTTTGAAAACTAAAAAATATATTAAAAAGAGGGGCCTAAACAGCCTCTCTTCTTTTTTGTTAGTGTATTATTCATATATTTGCCTGACTAAAAACATATAATCTGTCTATGGTGAAGAAAATCATTTTTGCTGTATTCCTTTTTCTTAGCAGCCTGTTTTCCTCTGCTCAGATAAATACAGACAGGGTTATCCTTATAGGACGCAATGCGCTCTATTATGAGGATTATGTACTGGCTATCCAATATTTTAATCAGGCAATACAAGCAAAGCCGTATCTAGCCGAACCCTATTTCTTTAGGGCTGTTGCAAAATATTATCTTGATGACTCTAAAGGAACGGAAGATGACTGTACTTTAGCTCTTGAACGAAACCCATTCATGTCTAAGGCCTATCAACTTAGAGCTGATGCGCGTCAAAACCAGAATAATTATGAGGGAGCATTAGAAGACTACAAAAGAACTCTAGAAGTTTCGCCCAACGATAAGTTTACACTTATTAATATGGGTGTTGTAAATATTCAGAAGAAAAATTATGATGAGGCAGAGCAATATTTAGATGCCCTATTGAGGATATATCCGACCTTCACTCAAGGCTTCTTAACCAGAGGGGCTATGTATCAAGAGAAAGGCGATACCATCAAGGCATTTGAAAACTATGACCAAGCTATCAAGCTGGATAAATATTACTCCCAATCCTATTCGATGAGAGGACTTTTACATTATTATAAAAAAGATTATGATAATGCATTAGCAGATTTAAATGAATCTATAAAATTAGATCCACTACAATCGGGTAGCTATATAAACAGAGGACTAATCCGATATTCGAAAAATGACCTTAGAGGAGCAATGGCTGACTACGACAAGGTTATCGACCTTGACCCAAACAGTATCATTGCCCGATTTAATAGAGGGTTATTAAGATCTCAGGTAGGGGATGACAACCGTGCTATCGCCGATTTCGACGTAGTTATCAAATATGAGCCAAACAACTATATAGCTTATTTCAACCGTTCTCTGATTAAAAATAATATTGGAGACTACAACGGAGCTTTAGAGGACTTGAATGTCGTTTTAGCCGAATATCCTGAATTTTATCATGGGTTCTATGCTCGTGCAGAAATCAAGCGTAGGCAAAACGACCTTAAAGGTGCGGAGAGGGATTTAAATTATGCCCGAAATGAAGAAAGCCGCAAGAATAAAGAATTGGCAGCAAAAGGTATAACAGAGGAAGAAGTTACAAAAACAAGAGAGAAATCAGACAAAGACATAGACAAGTTTAGCTTACTTGTTGTAGCAGACAAAAAAGAAGAGGAAAAGAGCAAGTACGAAAGCAAGGTCAGAGGCCGAATCCAAAATAGACAAGTTAATCTCGAGTTAGAACCGAAGTTTATTGTAACATATTACGAGAAACCAAGCGAAATAAGACGCTTTGTATATTTCAGTCAGTTGGTGGATGCCTTAAACAAAAAATCAGTTCTCCATCGAAAATTGAGAATTACTAATAGTGAAGCATCTTTAAACGAATTGCAAATACAAGAGCATTTCAACTCTATTGAAGATTTGTCGAAACGAATTGCAGATTCCCCGAATAATGCTGATTTTTACTTTGCCCGTGCAATGGATTATTTACTTGTTCAGGATTTTGCAAGCGCAATAGAAGATTTCAATAAGACAACAACTATAGACCCGAAATACACGCTGGCATACTTCAACTTAGCTGTGGTATATACAAAGCAGGTCAACCTAAGAGAAAATATGCCGGAATATGAAAAAAGAGCAGAACAGCCGGATATATTAGCTTTAAATTCCACAGGCATCAAAAAGGAAACACCCTTAAAAGGTGTAGCATCATCAATGGATCTCGGAAAAATGGAATATGAGCTTATTGAGAAGAATTATAATAAAGTAATAGAACTCAATCCGGAGTTTGTCTATGCATATTTCAACAGAGCAGAAATCCGCTATAAACAAGGAGATTACAGAGCTGCCATTTTAGACTATAACGAGGCATTAAGACGTGATCCTCAATTTGCAGAGGCTTATTACAACCGAGGATTGGCTCGTTTTCAAGTAAGGGATAAAGACCGAGGGCTAGAAGATATGCGCAAAGCCGGAGAAATGGGTATTATAGAAGCATATAGCATCATTAAGCGTATGACCGAATAGTTTCGTGAAAAAATAAAGCAAAAAAGAGAGTATAGTTTATTATACTCTCTTTTTTGTTTTTAATATTTAAAACTACTTCCTCCTAAGAACTCTCTCAGCAAAGATGTAGGAGGCAATTCCCTGTCATTTATATAATTGAAATACTTTAAAAATTTCAACAATCGATGTGCCTCAGCATATTCGGGCACATTATTCGGTACCTGTGACAGTATAGGCTCGGCGTATTTTCTTAAAGCAGCTAATTCATACATCATCGCTGAATTGAACATCACATCTGCATTTTCCTGATATGGAAATATCCACTTATCTTCCCCTTTCCTTACACTAGGCCAACGAGAGATAGTATCTATTGCTGAGTAATTGCGATAACGATAGTCGCGAACTAAGCGACGCAGAAGCCGATTATCGGTTGTCGGTATCCAGTTATGATCATCTAACGAAATAGTAGTAAGCGCAGATACATATATTTTATATTTGAGGTTGTCGGGTATACTACGTGTCAATTCCGGATTCAGTCCATGTATTCCTTCTATAACCAAAATAGAATTTTCTTCCAATTGAAGTTTATGACCTTTATATTCTCTTTGACCTGTGGTAAAATTAAAAGTAGGCAATTCAACTTCTTCACCTCTCAGCAACTTTTCCAAATCTTCATTAAACCTCGGTATATCAAGAGCGTGTAATGATTCAAAATCATATCCGCCGTTTTCATCCAATGGGGTATTTTCCCTATTCACAAAATAATCATCTAAAGATAGCCCTACCGGCTTAATCAGGTTGACCATCATTTGCACCTCCAGTCTCATTCTGAATGTAGTTTTTCCAGATGAAGATGGCCCCGATATTAAAACCACTTTTATTCCATTTCCTGTGTGTGAAGCTATTTCAGCAGCAATATTAGCTATTGCTTTCTCTTGGTAAGCTTCAGATATTTTAATTATTCTCGGCATATCACCTTGCTGATTCGCCTTATTCATATCACCGACATTATCCAAGCCTATAATATTCAGAAATTTTAAATGTTCCTTATAAACATTATACATTTTTTTCTGAGAAATGACAGGCTCTAACTCTACTGGATTTTCACGGTTGGGAATACGTAGCAACAAGCCGTCATTATATAACTCGAGGTCAAATAGGTCTACATATCCCGTAGAAGGAGTCAGGCAACCATAGAAGTAATCGACAGCTCCATTCATTTTGTAATATTTAGAATACAATTCTCCTGATGTTTCCAACAAAATCGCTTTATCTTCAAAGCCTCTCTCTCTGAACATTTCAACTACTTTTACCGTTTCCTCTTCCACACATTGAAACGGAGTATCAGCATCAATATATGTCTGTATCTTCTCCTTGATTGCATCGACTATATCCTGATTAATCTCTGAAGCATTATTAATACGACAAAAATAACCTAATGATATAGGATGCTCTATTAACAACTGGGCATTGGGACAAACCTCTGCTACAGCCCGACTAAACAGAAAACATAATGAACGAACATAAGCCCGCATACCTGAAGGCTCATATATGCTTATAAATGATACTGTTTTATTATTATATACCTGATATGTCAGAGGCTCTGTTTTGTTATTTACTTTGGCTGTTACAATCTTGTGCTTAGACTTTACTCCGAATTCTACAAGTATTTGAATTAGATTTGCTCCTACAGGAACATCTTTATAAGACGCAGTGTTTGTACAATAAATAGTCACCTTATTTTCCATGAATTTTTATGAATTTTTATGATTTTTTCCTCAATACAAAGTTCAAAATAAACCTTAAAGTATAAAGATAAGAAAATCATTAATTTTTAAGTAATCGGAGATAAGACTTATTCCCCTTTCCTGTCTATAGAATAACTTTTCTTAACCATAAAAAATACGGGCTGCAACTCTGCAACCCGTAATATATAAATTATGTTTGATTAATATCAATTATATAAGAGGCATTCCAAGCTCTTCAGCTTCCTGACGCATCTTACATGGCCAGATACCAGCCTGTATCTCACCGATATGTCCTTTCCGAAGATAGAACATACATAGCCGAGATTGTCCTATACCTCCGCCTATCGATTGTGGGAGCTCTCCATTCAACAGCCGTTTATGGAAATATAATTCTTTTCTCGACTCTTGTCCCGATATTTTTAGTTGCTCTTGCAGAACATCTTTATTTACCCGAATGCCCATGGATGACAACTCCATTCCTTGCTGTAATACAGGATTCCAGACAATAAGATCACCATTCAATCCTTTATATCCATTTTCGGAACGCGTAGTCCAGTCGTCATAATCAGGAGCCCGTCCATCGTGAGGCTCGCCATTACTCAAAACACCTCCAATACCAATTAAGAATACCGCTCCATATTCCTTTGCTATTTTATTTTCTCTTTCCTTAACGGTAAGATCCGGATATTTCTGCAATAATTCTTCCGAATGTATAAATGTAATTTCTTTTGGCAATATCGGAACAATTGACGGGAACAATTCATAGACAAGATACTCGGTACGAACCAAAGCTGCATATATACGTTTTACGACTTCCTTAAGGAAATCCAGATTCCGATTATCCGGAGACATCACCATCTCCCAATCCCATTGGTCAACATAAAGAGAGTGTAGATTGCCCAACTCCTCATCTGCCCGTATAGCATTCATATCCGTATAAATACCATAGCCCTCATTGATACGATAATCGGCTAAAGTCAATCTTTTCCATTTGGCCAAAGAATGTACGATTTCAGCACATTCATCTCCCATATCTTTAATAGGGAAATTAACTGCGCGTTCCACTCCATTCAAATCATCGTTTATCCCCATACCCTTGAGTACAAACAAAGGTGCGGTTACTCTTCTCAATCGGAGTTCTGAAGATAGATTCTGTTGAAAAAATTCTTTTATCTGCTTGATTCCCATCTCCGTTTGTTGAAGATCGAGTAAAGCTTGGTATTGATCAGGCTTGATTAAATAGCTCATTCTTTATATTTGTGTTGCTTAATAGTCATTTTATCCCCAAAGGTAAACATTTCACATCAATATGAAATACAATCTTTATATTTTTTAGTCATTATGATATAAGCGAATATAAAATAGCCTTTTACTTGAAAATAAGTAAAAGGCTATCAAGCTATTTAGGAAATTTTATTTTCTGAGAATATACTGATCAGCTAACTCTCCTGCTATCTTCTTACCCTCCATATCCAGTTGGGTAAGTGTATTCTCTCCTACAAAATACTGATTTGGCGCGTCTTTTATCCCGTCTAGGATAATGGTGTTACCTTCGGTATTCCAAGTATATTTACCTTTGTCTTCGAATATCTCTTTTTTGCCGACATATTCTGTCTTTTTCACATAGGTACTATCTTCCAACGTAATAGACACAAGCATTCCTTCACCACTTGCGGTAGGTACTTTTCCTGTATATGTACCTTGATAATCCAATGAGTTTTTAGCATTATGCTCATCTACAAACTGAGCTGTTTCAGGAGTTGTTTGCTCCTGTGTTTTTTGAGTATTGCCACCACAGCTATACAATAGGCCGATTGCAGCAACAAGAATAAATAATTTTTTCATACCTTATTTTGTTTTTTGTTCGCTGTTATGAATCTTAACTTCATACCCAAGCTTTACAATTGCAGCCTGAAGCTTATCAATTGTAGTTTGGCTTGGTTTATATTCTATCTGTACAGTTT
>POVV01000224.1_pt1 | contig 45457 bp, 42 predicted proteins | sample 1560271 | NCBI WGS metagenome assembly POVV01 (sample SAMN08337232, study PRJNA429181) | Bioreactor metagenome, whole genome shotgun sequencing project. | biome: cows' rumen and soil; feature: anaerobic; isolation source: anaerobic chemostat enrichment culture, galacturonate as sole carbon... | reverse complement strand
ATCATCACGCTAATGCCGCATATCCAGCGTTGGAGTATACTTTTCACTTACTGGGTTATAATCAGGTGTTCATTGGAACGGTAGAAGGATTTCCGGAGTTAAGAAATGTAATGACTAAACTTGAGATTTCCGGAATTAAACAAGTAACGTTAATGCCTTTTATGATTGTGGCAGGAGATCATGCAAAGAATGATATGACTGGAGATGAGGATTCATGGCAGGCACAGTTTGAAGATGCTGGATATGAAGTGAAAACAGTGTTGAAAGGCCTTGGAGAATTAAAAGGAATCCGGAATATATTTTCGGACCACATAGAAGCAGTGCTTTAAAAGAAAGAGGTAGTCGGTATGGGAAGTCATCTGGAGCATAAAAAACAGGGGGAACTTGTGTGGAAACATCAAAAGAAACTGCGTTCGGGTTATACAACCGGAAGTTGTGCGGCAGCTGCAGCAAAAGCTGCGGCATATATGTTGTTGTCAGGACAGACTCTTACCCAGGTTTCTCTGCTGACGCCTAAGGGAGTAAAACTTTATCTGGATGTAGAACAGATAAAAAAGGAAAAAGACTCTGTTACCTGTGCTATACAAAAGGACAGTGGAGATGATCCTGATATTACGGATGGTGTATACGTTTATGCAGAAGTGAAATTCACAGAAGGAACCATACTTCAGCTTGACGGGGGACGTGGCGTGGGCAGAATCACACGAAAAGGGCTGGAACAAGCTGTGGGACAGGCTGCTATCAATAAAGTCCCCCGCTTGATGATAATGGAAGCAGTTGAAGAGCAGCGGAAAAAATTTAATTGCCATAAAGGCATGGGGATTTTGATATCTATTCCGGAAGGTGAAGTACTTGCAGAGAGAACCTTTAATCTAAGGCTGGGTATTTTGGGTGGCATTTCTGTACTTGGTACAAGTGGAATCGTAGAACCAATGAGTGAAAAAGCGCTGACAGATACGATATATCTTGAAATGAAATTTTTAAAGGAAAACGGACATAAATTTTGCTATGTGGTTCCCGGTAATTATGGAAGTGATTTTTTAACTGAAACTTTGAAATACAATGGGGAATTATCCGTAAAATGTAGTAATTACATAGGGGAAACCATTGATTATGCCGTCACCCTTGGTATGGAGGGGATTCTTTTGATTGGCCATATAGGAAAACTTGTGAAAATTGCTGCAGGGGTAATGAATACACACTCCCGTATGGCGGACTGCCGGATGGAGGTGTTTGCATCTCATGGGGCAATTGCAGGACTTCCCCCGGCGGATATAAAAAGGATAATGGATTGTATCACAACAACAGAAGTAATAGAATTTTTAAAAGAGAAAAAGTGCTTAAGTGTGGTTATGGAATCTATTGTTGAAAAAATAGAATTTTATTTAAAGCAGCGTGCAGGAAAATCACTTCGTATTGGTGCTATTGTATTTTCAAAAGAAGAAGGTATTCTTGGCGAGACAACTGATACAAGAGAACTATTACAGCGGATTGGAAAGGAGACAGTATGAAACAAGGCGTATTTTATGGAGTTGGTGTGGGGCCGGGAGATCCAGAACTACTTACTCTCAAGGCGGTAAACATCATTAAAGAATGCGATGTTGTTGCACTGGCTGTATCCAGTCCGGAGATCATGGATGTAATATATGAAAGTCAGGGAATTGTGTCTCAACATGCGATGTACCAGGATAACTGTGTGGCTTTTCAAATTATACTTCCTGTTCTACCGGAAGCAGCTGATAAAGCCAAACTATATCTTCCCATGCCCATGATTAAAGATAAGCAGAGGCTTATAGAAATTCATGACCGCTGTGCTGAAAAAACAAAGGAACTTCTAATGAAAGGATTAAATATAGCCTTTATTACTCTCGGTGACCCCAGCGTATATTCAACAGGACTTTATGTACATAAAAGACTGAAAAAAAATGGGTTTGAGACAAAACTAGTACCAGGTATACCTTCCTTTTGTGCTGCTGCGGCAAGGCTGGATATAGGTCTTGCGGAAAACAAAGAAGAGCTCCATATAATCCCTGCGTCTTACGGGATAGAAGAGAGTCTGATGTTGCCGGGAACGAAAGTATTGATGAAAGCAGGCAGAAAGATGCCCTATGTAAAACAAATGGTTAAGGAAAAGGGACTACAAGTCCAGATGGTAGAAAATTGCGGGATGGCTGATGAAAAAATTTACAGTACGGTTGATGATATTCCCGATGAGTCAAGCTACTACTCATTGATGATTTTAAAGGAGGATGCATAGATGGTCATATTTGTTGGAGCAGGAGCAGGAGCAGAAGATTTAATTACACTCCGGGGACATCGCTATTTGCAGGAGGCGGATATTATTGTATATGCCGGATCACTTGTCAATCCCCGACTACTAAATGTAAAAAAAGATGATTGTATGGTCTACAACAGTGCACTGCTTACTTTGGAAGAAGTTCTGGATATTATGATTAGAGGGGAAAGAGAAGGAAAAAGTGTTGTTCGTCTCCATACCGGAGATCCCTGCCTTTACGGGGCCATTCAGGAACAGATGGATGGGCTGAAAAAAGAAGGCATTAAATATGAGATATGTCCTGGGGTCAGTTCATTTTGTGGGGCAGCATCTGCTCTGGAGACAGAATATACTTTGCCGGGAATATCACAATCTGTCATCATCACCAGAATGGCAGGGAGAACCCCAGTACCGGATAGGGAATCCATTCGTAGTTTTGCCGCGCATAGGGCCACTATGGTTATTTTTTTAAGTACAGGAATGCTTTTAGAGTTGTCAAAAGAACTTAAAGCAGGAGGTTATTCTGGAAGCACTCCGGCAGCTATTGTTTATAAAGCTACCTGGCCTGACGAAAAGGTATGCAGATGTACGGTAGAAAATCTGGCTGAAGCTGCAGAAAAAGAAGGAATTACTAAAACCGCGTTAATCGTAGTCGGGAATGTTCTTGAGGGAGATTATCAGCGTTCAGAGTTATATAATCCTGCTTTTACAACTGAATTCAGAAAAGCAGTTGAGGAGGTGAACATAAATGGGTAAGGTTTATGTAGTTGGACTTGGACCAGGAGCCGGTCTTCAGATGACAGGAGCAGCCGCAGTGGTACTGGAAACGTGTCCGGTTATTGCTGGGTATACCGTTTATGTAGACTTAATCAAATCTAGTTATCCGGATAAAATTTATTTGACCACACCAATGAAGCAGGAAGTAAAGCGATGTCAGATGGCATTGGAAACAGCTGCACAAGGAAGCGATGTGGCAATGATCTGCAGTGGTGATGCGGGTATATATGGCATGGCCGGGTTGATGTATGAAACCAGCATTGAATATCCGGAAGTAGAAATTGAAATTGTACCTGGTATTACTTCTGCCAATGGTGGTGCAGCAGTTTTAGGTGCACCGCTTATGCACGATTTTGCGGTAATCAGTCTTAGTGATCTCTTAACCCCTTGGGAGAAAATTGAAAAAAGATTAAAGGCAGCTGCAATGGCTGATTTTGTTATCTGCCTCTATAATCCTTCAAGTAAAAAGCGTCATGATTATTTAAAAAAAGCCTGTGGGTATATTCTGGAATATAAACGGCCGGAAACAATCTGCGGCATTGTGCGCAATATTGGACGAGAAGGAGAATCACATCAGGTATTATCACTAAAAGAATTGCAAAGTACAGAAGTAGATATGTTTACTACAGTATATATCGGCAATGAAGAGACAAAACAGATCAACGGTAAAATGGTTACACCAAGAGGGTATCATCATGTCTGAGAAAAAACAGCGCGTATATCTGGCAGGAATTGGTATGGGAAATGAAAAGATAATGACAGGAGAAGCAAAGGATATTTTTCAAAACTGTGACTGTATTATCGGTGCCAAAAGAATGACAGATGTTTTACAGTCTTATGGAAAGCCTATTTTTACAGCGTATAAGCCGGAAGAAATTCAACAGTTTTTAATAGAACACAAGGAGTATAAAAATGTGGCAGTTGCACTTTCAGGAGACACTGGTTTTTATAGCGGCGCCAAAAAGTTAAAAGAGTATCTTCCTAATTATGATGTGGAATTTATTCCGGGTATTTCTTCAGTAGTGTATCTGGCAGCAAAACTTGGTATATCATGGGAGGATGCATCACTTGTCAGTATTCACGGAAGAAAGCAGAATTTTATCTATTCTTTGATAAAAAATGAAAAAACCTTTTTGTTGTTTGGTGGGGATGGATCCGGCACAGAAATTTGTGAAAAGATACATTATTATGGATTAGGTGAGATGGTATTTTGTATTGGAAGAAATCTTTCTTATGCGGATGAAGTTGTATATAAGAAAAGTGGAGAAACGCTTACGCCAGAAGATTTTGAAGGACTTGCAGCAGCCTATGTGTTTAACTCTAATCCGGATAAACGAATAAATCCACATTTAACAGATGATGAGTTTATCAGAGGAAAGGTTCCCATGACAAAAGCAGAGATAAGAAGTATAAGCATCAGTAAACTTTCTCTGACAGAAGATGCAGTATTATATGATATTGGTGCAGGTACCGGTTCTATCAGCATAGAGGCGGCACTTCTTTCTGAAAATATTAAGATATATGCTATTGAAAAAAATTCAGAAGGAATAGAAATACTCAAACAGAATCGCCGTAAGTTCTGTTGTGATCATATCAAAATTATTGAAGGCGATGCACCTTATGCTCTTACAGCTCTTGAGACGCCAACTCACGTATTTATCGGAGGGAGTGGTGGGCGGTTAAAAGAAATTGTAGAAACAGTGCGAAAAAAAAATCCTAAAGTGAAAATTGTATTGAATGCAATATCTTTGGAAACCATTGGTGAAGTGACTCAGGCAATTAAGGAGGGACTTTTTTATAATCCCGAAATTGTTCAGATATCTCTGGCCAGATCACGAAAATTGGGAAATTATCACATGATGACCGGCTTAAACCCCGTTTATATTATTTCAGACGTAAATAGCAGGAGGTAAGGATGCAGATTCCAAGTTTTATGATTGCAGCAGCAGGCAGCGGAAGTGGAAAGACGATAATCTCCTGTGGGTTAATGGCAGCGTTCAAAAATCGTAATATGCGGGTATTAGCATGTAAGTGTGGACCTGATTATATCGATCCCATGTTTCACCGGGAAGTTCTGGGTGTAGAATCTGAAAATCTGGATTTGTTTTTTTGCGAAAAAGAAATATTGAATTCACTGTTTGAACGACATGCAGGCAAGGCAGATATTACAGTAATAGAAGGTGTTATGGGGTTTTTTGACGGCATGTCACTGGAGTCTGTAACAGCCAGCTCTTATGATGTGGCACGGACCTTGAATTTACCTGTCATTTTGGTGATCTCCTGTAAGGGGATGGCATTGTCTGTTTTACCTGTTATACAGGGACTTCTGGAATTTAGAAGAGACAGCAATATATGTGGAATTATCTTAAACAGGGTTTCTTCAGGACTGTATCCAAGAATGAAGGAGATGATTGAACAAGGTTTAAAACAGACAGGTCATCCGGTACCGGTAATAGGGTATGTACCTGAAAGTCCTGTTTTTGCATTAGAGAGCAGACATTTAGGACTGGTAACACCAGGTGAGATTGGAAGAATAAGAGAACGACTTGACAAAGCTGGTAAAATTCTGGAAGAAAGTATTGAATTGGATACATTGATTTCCATTGCTTCGTCACTTAATGTGAGTGGAGATAGTGCCCATAAAGGTAATCTTGTTAATTTCAATTCGAAAGAGATAGTAGACAGGGCGAAGAATCCGTTATCGGTCAGAATTGCAGTTGCCAGAGATGAAGCGTTTTGTTTTTATTATAAGGATAATCTGGAGTTTTTAACAGACCGAGGATGTCAAATTGTTGAGTTCAGTCCTATACATGATAAATCGCTTCCTGCAAATATACAGGGATTGATTTTAGGCGGTGGTTATCCTGAACTGCACACGGAAGAATTGGAATCCAACATCAACATGCGAAATTCTATAAAAACGGCAATTCATGATGGGCTGCCTTGTATGGCAGAATGCGGGGGATTTATGTATCTGCAGGAAGAAATGGAAGATGACAGAGGTATGGCGAGAGAGATGGTGGGTGTTCTTTCCGGTGGGTCATATAGGGCTGGAAAGCTGGTTCGTTTTGGATATATAGAAATTGAAGCCCAGACGGATGGGCGTTTCCTGAAAAAGGGAGAAAAACTGAAAGGGCATGAGTTTCACCACTGGGACAGCATGGATAATGGATCAGACTGCCTTGCGGTAAAGCCGGATAAAAAAAGAAACTGGACATGTATACATATGAATGGAAATCTTTTTGCTGGATATCCTCACATTCATTTTTATTCTAATGTTGTTTTTGCTGAACGCTTTATTACCGCATGTGAGAAGAGGAATACAATATGACGAAAATACAAGATAAAACCATGGCGGAAATTAAAGATGATAAAGAACATTATTCCGAAGAACTGACCCTGGAAATCATCAGGAGCCGTATCTTAGGGGCAGATATAAAAAGCATGGGAGCAGCTAAACGCAGATGGATGTCTGTTGCCAAACCACTGTTCAGTCTGGGAAAACTGGAGAATGCTGTTATTAAGATTGCCGGAATGAAAGGCTGTGTAGAATTCAGCTTAAAAAAAAGAGGTTTGATTATTATGTGTGCCGATAATGGCGTGGTGCATGAGGGAGTAACGCAGACCGGACAGTCTGTAACGGCTGTTGTAGCAGAAAATTTTACTAAAGGAGAGGCAAGTGTAGCTATTATGAGTAAAATTTCCGGTGTGGACTTATTTCCTGTTGATGTAGGCATGGTAACGGATGTTCTGTCCGTAACAAAAAAAGAACTAAAGACTGCCTATGGCACCAGAAATATGGCTGTAGAACCCGCCATGACCAGAAAAGAGGTCTGGCGCACAATTATAACCGGTGTACATATAGTGGAGAAACTTAAAACGCAGGGATATGACATACTTGCCACTGGAGAAATGGGAATAGGTAATACCACAACAAGCAGTGCTGTTGCAGCAGTGCTGTTGAATAAACCGGTAGAGGAAGTAACCGGAAAAGGTGCTGGTTTAACAAACGAAGGACTGGAAAAGAAAATTTCTGTGATTAAACATGCCATTTCTCTGCACCGCCCCAATGAAAAAGATGTGTTGGATGTGCTGGCAAAAATAGGCGGTCTGGATATAGCGGGACTTGTCGGTGTATTTCTGGGCGGAGCAATGTGTCATATTCCGGTTGTGGTTGATGGCTTTATCTCTGCAGTTGCAGCACTTTGTGCCGTCAGGTTGGCGCCTTTGGTACAAGACTATATTCTCCCTTCCCATGTATCAAAAGAACCAGCCGGACAAATGCTTCTGGATGTTCTGCATTTATCCCCTCTTTTGGACTGCGACATGTGCCTTGGAGAGGGCAGCGGAGCCGTAGCAGTTATGCCTCTTTTAGATATGGGCTTGCAGGTATATTTGCAGATGAGCACCTTTGAAGAAAACAGTATTAAATCATATGAAGTTTTAGAATAGAACCAGAAAAAAGATTGAACCGAAAGGAGCTTGATTATGTATCTGCTCAAATCCTGTATCATTGCATTATCCATGTATTCAAAAATTCCTATGCCTCATGTTGAGTGGAGCAAAAAGAACATGAAGTATGCCATGTGTTTTTTTCCTGTTGTAGGAGCAGTAATAGGAGGACTCGTATTTATTCTGGGAAGACTGTTGATTAATTACGGTTTTGGAAAGTTTTTGTTTGCGGCAGCAATGACAATTCTCCCTATATTTGTGACGGGGGGGATTCATATGGATGGATTTATGGATACATTGGATGCGCTGAGTTCCTATGGTGATAGGGAGAAAAAACTGGAAATCATGAAGGATTCTCATGCAGGTGCATTTGCTGTTCTGGGACTATGCTGCTACCTCCTTTGGAATGCAGCATTGTGGAGTGAAGTGAGCGTAAAAATGCTTCCGGTTATAGGCTGCGGATATGTGTTTTCCAGAGCCTTAAGCGGGTTTTCAGTGATGGCCTTTCCTGCTGCAAAAGAAAAAGGGCTGGCCAGAACTTTTCAGGATGGCGCCCAAAGAAAGATCGTAGGTTTGATAATGGTGCTGTATATAGCAGCTTCCGCATTCGTAATGCTATGGCTGGATCAGCTTACCGGGGCAGTGGCACTTATGTGTGGAGGAATGGTTTTCTTATATTACTGCCATATGTGCAAATCTCAGTTTGGAGGCATAACGGGAGATCTAGCTGGTTATTTTCTACAGCTTTGTGAGCTGGCAATGCTCACCGGCATAGTGCTTTCAGGAGGAATCCCATGGAGATTGTAATGATACGTCATTTCCAAACGTCTGGAAATCTAGAAAAAAAATATATTGGGAGAACGGATGAGGATTTAGTTGTTACCAGCAGATTAATAGATTTGATTAAAAGGGGACAGAAAAGCTGCAAAAATGTGGAACAGGTAGCAGCAAGTCCATTGAAACGCTGTATACAGACAGCTGGTCTGTTGTTTCCAGACCAACAGCCTGTATTATGCAACCATTTAAGGGAGTGCGATTTTGGTATATTTGAAGGTAAAACTTATGAACAGTTAAAGCATTTAGATGTTTACAGAGAATGGCTTGATTCCGGAGGAATGAAGTGCATTCCGGAAGGAGAAAGCAGAGTTGTATTTCAATCCCGCTGCCTTAAGGGATTTTTAGAAATTGTTGAATTATGGATGAAACAAGGAGTTAAAAAAGCTGCCATGGTGGTACATGGAGGTACAATAATGGCTGTGCTTTCACAGTTGGATGTGAAGGAAAGAGAGTTTTACACCTGGCAGGCTGAAAATGGCAGTGGATACCGGATTTTTCTTAATGAACAGGAGTGGAAACAAGGAAGTAATAAATGTAGGGAGATACTAAAATTATGATGACATTAGCAGCCTGCGGCATAGGATTTATATTGGATATTCTATTTGGCGATCCACATTGGGTTTATCATCCGGTCAGGATGATTGGTGCTTGGATTGGTTTTTTGGAGAAACAGGCCAGAAAGGTCTGCGGAAAAAATCCGAAAAAACTTTTGCTGGCTGGCAAAATCATCTGTATACTCGTTCTGCTTGTTTCTGTGGGAATTCCCTGGCTGATTTTGTATGGAGCAGGTCACATTCATCCGGGTCTTCGTTTGGCACTGGAAAGCTTTTGGTGTTATCAGCTTCTTGCAGCAAAATCGCTAAAGAAAGAAAGTCATAAGGTATACTCTGCTCTGCAGAAGGGGGATCTGGAAGAGGCCAGAAAAGCCGTATCTATGATAGTAGGGAGAGATACAGAGAACTTGGATAAGAACGGTATCATTAAGGCTGCAGTGGAAACAGTGGCGGAAAATACGTCTGACGGAGTGACAGCTCCTCTGCTTTTTATGATGATTGGGGGTGCTTCTTTTGGGTTCTTTTACAAGGCGGTAAATACGATGGACTCGATGCTTGGATACAAGGATGAAAAGTATCTGTTCCTTGGCAGAGCGGCAGCAAAACTAGATGATTATCTAAACTACATTCCCGCCAGACTCTCAGCTTTATTGATGATATGTGCAGCGTGGTTAATGGGACTGGACGGTAAAAAGGCATGGCAGATTTATCGGAGGGATGGAAGAAACCACAGCAGCCCAAATTCAGCACAAACAGAATCGGTCTGCGCGGGTGCACTGGGCGTTCAACTGGCTGGTGATGCATATTATTTTGGTATATTGTATAAAAAAAAGTATATCGGTGACAGCTGGCGCCCGGTGGAGCCGGAAGATATTGTCAGAGCGGGCAGGCTTATGTATGGTACGGCAATACTTACCTTTCTATTGTTTGGTGCCATTAGGCTTTTTGCAGCTGCAAATATTGTTGGATAAAAGAAGGAGGAAACCATGGGTTATATACATGGGGGTGATATATACACATACGAGGGAATGACAGACTTTTCAGTAAACACAAATCCTTTCGGACCAAGTTTGTCTGTGATTGAGGCAGCTTGTAGGGCAACAAGAGAAATTAACGCTTATCCGGACAGCAAGTGCAGGAAATTGAGAAAGGCTCTGGCAGAATCACTTGATGTTTCAGAAGACGTCCTGATCTTTGGAAATGGTGCAGCTGATTTGATTTTTTCGCTGGTTTTTGCAGAAAGACCCCAAAATGCAGTACTGAGTGTACCATCATTTGCAGAATATACACGTGCATTGGAGGCCGTAGAATGTAAAGTCTGTTGTTATTACCTGAAAGAAGAAAATGGATTTTCTCTGGATGTGAAATTTCTGGACATGCTGACGGAAGATGTAGATATCATTTTCCTTTGTACGCCGGATAACCCAACGGGAAATCTGATTGAAATGTCTCTGCTTATTAAGATTGCAGAGAAATGTGAACGTTTGGGCATACGTATGGTATTGGATGAATGTTTTTGTGAATTTATAGAAGATCGGTCACAGATATTGACAGAAAGTGCTGTTTATCTCTATCCTCATATATTTTTGCTTCGTGCGTTCACGAAAATGCATTCCATGCCTGGACTTAGACTGGGATACGGGATCACCTCTGATCAGAAGCTGCTGGATAAAGTAAGAAAAGTAAGACAGCCATGGAGTGTGTCCGGACCTGCTCAGGCAGCAGGGATAGCTGCTCTTGGAGAAACAGATAGAATAAAAAAGACCAGAGAATATGTCAGCAGAGAGCGGAATTATCTGCAAGGGGAGTTCGATAGAATAGGGGTAGAGTATGTTACTTCACTGGCAAATTACATTCTCTTGAAAAGTCATTATGATTTGTTTAATATTTTGCTGCAAAAGAATATTTTAATACGGGACTGCAGCAATTACAAAGGATTAGGAACAGGATTTTACCGGATTGCGGTAAAAACCAGAGAAGAAAACCGTCTCCTTGTAAAAGCTTTGGAAGACATATATCGGGAAAGAGAGGATTAAGACGTGGCAAAGGGAATCATGATACAGGGAACTATGTCTAACGCTGGTAAAAGCATACTGGTGGGAGGACTGTGCAGAATTTTCTGCCAGGATGGTTTTAAGGTCGCACCTTTTAAATCACAGAACATGGCGTTGAACTCCTTTATTACCAGTGAAGGACTGGAAATGGGGCGGGCCCAGGTAATGCAGGCAGAAGCAGCAAAGACAGAACCTTGTGCGGCCATGAATCCTATCTTGTTAAAACCGACCAATGACACAGGATCTCAGGTAATCATTAACGGGGTTTCAACTGGAGTGATGTCTGCTGCCCGATATTTTAAAGAGAAGAAAAAGTATATACCAGTTATACTCGAGGCCTACCATGAGCTGGAAAAGAAATATGATATTATTGTAATTGAAGGTGCAGGAAGCCCTGCAGAAATCAACTTAAAGAAAAATGATATCGTAAATATGGGACTTGCAGAACTTGTAGATGTACCGGTACTGCTGGTTGGCGATATAGACAGAGGCGGTGTTTTTGCACAGATTGTGGGTACAATCATGTTGCTTGAAGAAAAAGAACAGGAGCGGATAAAAGGAGTTATCATAAACAAATTTAGAGGTGATAAAGAAATATTGCGTCCAGGCCTGGAAATGCTGGAGGCGAAGACAAATGTCCCAGTACGGGGTGTTGTTCCTTACTTCTATCTTGACATAGATGATGAGGATAGTCTGTCGGAACGATTTGATAAGAAGATGATGAAGGGAATACTGGATATTGCGGTAATTAAATTTCCCAGAATAAGTAATTTTACAGATTTCATGGCTTTAGAATGTATAGAAGGGTTGACTCTTCGTTATGTATCTTCTCCAGGAGAATTTGGCAACCCAGATGGAGTAATATTACCGGGCAGTAAGAATACAATAGAAGACTTATTCTGGATGAGGCAAAATGGACTTGAAGCTAAGGTGTTACGGCACAGTCAGGCAGGAAAAATGGTATTTGGTATATGCGGAGGCTACCAGATGCTGGGAAAACTTATTTCGGACCCACAAGGGGTAGAACATAAAGGTGCAGTTAAGGGGATGGGACTACTTCCCATGCAGACTGTGTTTGAACCAGAAAAGACAAGAACCAGAGTGACTGGCCGATTTGAACAGTTAGAGGGAATATTTTCTGGTTTTAATCAGGTAGAGATAAGTGGATACGAAATCCATATGGGTACAACACGTTTTACCGGGGAGGGGAGGCATATCTTAAAACTAGAGGAGCAGGCAGACGTTAACAGCAGTAAACTAGATGGTGGTGCAAACAACAATGTTTGTGGATGCTATGTACATGGTTTATTCGACCGTCCTGAATGTGCTGGAGCGCTGGTGTCTTCTCTCTTAACACAAAAAGGTATGGAACCAGATTCTTTAAAGGCAGTAGATATGACAACCTATAAAGAAGAGCAGTATGATAAGCTTGCAGAAGTAATCCGGGAAAATATAGATATGAACGCCATTTACGAGATATTGCAGAAAGGAAATTGAGTATGATGCAGTCTGTCATTCGAATAGGTAGCAGGGAGAGCCGTCTGGCTGTTATACAGGCGGAAATAGTACAACGAAGAATTGAATCATGCCATCCGCAGATCAGGGTGGAAATTGTTACGATGAAGACAACAGGTGATAAAATTCAAGATAAAAGTCTTGAACTGATAGGCGGTAAAGGGCTTTTTGTAAAGGAATTGGATGTGGCATTGGAAGACGGGATAATTGACATTTCTGTTCATAGTCTGAAAGATATGCCTATGGAAATAAAGAAAGATCTGCCCATTATTGCCTATACAGAGAGAGAAGATCCCCGGGATGCATTGATATTTCGTTCCGGTATCAGCAAAATAGCAGAATGTAGGATAATTGGCACATCAAGCAAGAGGCGTTCACTGCAGATGGGGAAAATTTATCCGGGCTGCATGTTTAAGGGAATACGCGGAAATGTGCAGACAAGGCTCAGAAAGTTAGAAGAAGAGGGTTTTGATGGCACAATTCTAGCTGCTGCCGGACTGAGAAGATTGGGAATGGAATCCGTTATCGGACATGTTTTTCAAGTTGATGAAATGATTCCGGCCGCTGGACAGGGCATTCTGGCAGTTCAAGGTAGAAGCGGTGATGATACAACTTATCTGGACTGTGTCCAGCACTTAAAAAGTAAAGTGGAAGCACTGGCAGAGCGGGAATTTGTAGCTGCTCTGGATGGAGGCTGCACCTCCCCGGTTGCGGCGCATGCACAGGTAAAAGGCAGTGAAGTGAAGCTTACCGGACTGTATTACCGGGAAGGTGAAGATACCTATCTGGTGGAAACAATAACAGGAGACACGGGAAAAGCGAGACAGCTTGGTTCAGCACTGGCAGAGGAGTTGAAACGGAGGTATTAATTATGGTTCAAACAGGTAAAGTCTGGCTGGCAGGTGCAGGACCAGGAGATGCGGGACTGCTGACAGTTAAAACAAAGCAGCTGATTGAGACAGCGGATGTGATTGTGTACGATGCATTGATTAGTGCAGAAATATTAAGTTTGATTCCTTACGAAAAGGAAATGATTCATGTGGGAAAGCGTTCGGGACATCACGCAGTAACACAAGGGGAAATCAATAACATCCTTCTTACAGAGGCAAGTAAAGGAAAAAAAGTATTGAGGCTCAAAGGTGGAGATCCTTTTATCTTTGGGAGAGGCGGAGAAGAATTGGAATTGCTTTTGGAACATGGAATTCCTTTTGAAGTGGTTCCCGGAGTAACCTCTGCGGCAGCAGTTCCGGCTTATGCAGGAATACCAATAACGCACAGAGAGTATGCTTCTTCTTTTCATGTAATTACCGGGCATGCACAAAAAGGCGGGGATTGTAAAATTGATTTTACAGAGCTGGTAAAATTGGAGGGAACATTGATCTTTTTAATGGGAGTTTCTTCCATGGACTATATTCTTAAGGGACTTATAGAAGCCGGGATGGATGGAAATACTCCTGCGGCTGTTATTGAAAAAGGGACGTTGGCGTCACAAAGGCGTATAGTTTCCAATGTCGCAAAGCTTTTTGAAACAGCGCAGCAAGCAAAGATAGGAACCCCTTCGATTATTGTAGTGGGAGATGTCTGCGTTCTTGCAGATTCTTTCCACTGGTCTGAAGACCGGTCTCTTGGCGGCAGACAGATTTTATTGACCAGACCGAAACAAAGCATATCCTTTCTGGCAGAAGAACTACGCAGTAAAGGTGCACAGGTAATTGAGCTTCCTGCTATTGTGACAACACCTGTTTCGCCCAATTTGCAGTTGAGCAAAGCACTTGAACATTTCGGAACAATAGGGATGGAGGAATGGATGGTATTTACCAGCCCCACCGGAGTACACATTTTCTTTCAGCTACTTACAGAACTCGCTCTGGATATCAGATATGTGTTTCGCCGACCGGCAGAAATTAAGATTGCGGCAATTGGTTCAGCAACAGAGAAAGCGCTGCGGGCATATGGGCTGGTTTCAGATGTGGTACCCCGGGAGTATTGTGCAAAAGCATTGGGAGAGTCCATTGCGGCTGTAGCGAAAGCAAATAGCCATGTTACCATTTTCCGGGCATCAGAGGGTTCTAAAGAATTACTGCCCCCGCTGAAAGATGCTGAAATAGCCACAGAAGATATTCCACTGTATACCACATCCTGCCAGACACATAGTCACATTCAGGAAAAAATTGCAGGTCTGTTTAACAACGGTGAAATAGATGCAGTGACATTTACCAGCGCATCTACAGTCAAAGGATTTGTAGATACAATGCAGCTTGACAGTTATAGAGATATACTGGCGATTTGTATTGGAGAACGGACAGCCGAGGCAGCTGCAGAATATGGTATGCAGATACGTATTTCGAAAGAGGCATCAATCAAGAGTATGATTGAACTGCTGGAAAAGGAATTAGGTACAGTCAGATAGATTACATTTTAAGGATTAGGCAGCAGAAAAAGGTCTGTAATAAAAGTCGGGAGGTATTTAATGCTGAGATATACAATAAAAAGAATATGGATTGGTGTTTGTTCTCTTTTTGTACTTGCTACAGTGGCTTTTTTCCTGACGAGAATGATGCCGGGCAGTCCATTTCAAAGCGGCAATGTATCAAAAGAAGTTTTACATTCTATTGAAGAAGAATATGGATTGGATAAACCGGTTCTTACACAGTATCAGGTCTATATGCATAATCTTTTTCAGGGGAATCTGGGCATTTCATATAAAAAGCCAGGGGTAACGGTAATAGAAGTTATAAAGCGTGCATGGCCAATAACAGCGGTTTTGGGAGGATTAGCAATTCTGACTGCAATCATTTTAGGTACTCTATTGGGGATTTGGCAGGCATCCTCGAAAAGTAAAATAGTTAAAGGAAGTCTTTTTATTGGAACAATGCTGGGAACAGGAATACCGAATTTTGTTATAGCCCTTCTGCTTTTACTTGGGTTTGGAGTAAAATTAAAGCTTTTCCCTATAGCCGGATTGACCGGACCACAAAATTATATTCTTCCGGTAATATCTCTTTGTATTTATCCAGCTTCAGTAACTGCAAGGCTCGTAAAGACCACATTTGAGTCAGAGCTGGAAAGTGATTATGCTGTACTGGCAAAAGCAAAAGGGCTGGGTACCATGAGAACAGCACTTACACATATATTGAAAAATGCATGGATACCGGTGCTGAATTATATGGGTCCTGCCGCAGCATTTCTTTTAACAGGAAGCTTTGTCGTTGAGAGTATTTTTACTATTCCGGGGCTTGGACGAGAATTTGTGAACTCTATTGGAAATCGAGACTATACTCTGATTTTGGGGCTGACTGTGTTTATGGGTGTTATGGTAATAACGATTAATCTTATTACAGATTTACTTTCTGCATGGTTGGACCCCAGAGTAAGGAGGTCTTTTTGATGAAGAAAAAGGTCAGAGAAAGACCGCTGCTTTTTATCGGAAGTATGTTACTTGTTTTAATTATATTTTTGGCTATGGTTGTACCTGTTATATCTCCCTACTCATTTAATGAGCAGAATGTAAACATCCAGAATGAAGCTTCCTCCCTGATTCATTTATTTGGAACGGATAAATTTGGGCGTGATATTTTTGTGAGAGTCTGGTCTGGTACAGGCATCAGTATTCTTGTGGGCGTAGGGAGTGCCTTGATATGTACAATAATAGGTGTTTTATATGGAAGTGCAGCGGGATATACAGGAGGACGTATGGACATGCTATTGATGCGCCTTGCTGATGTAATGGACGCTATACCCTCCTTGTTGTATGTCATCCTAATCACATTGGTATTAGGCGGAAGTGTTAGCAGTATACTTATTGGCATCTGTATTGCCGGCTGGATAGATCTGGCTCGTGTGGTAAGAGGTGAGGTTTTACGTCTGAAATCAAAAGAGTTTTGTATTGCTGCCAGAATGGGTGGTGCAGGAGCAGTCAGAATACTAAGACGGCATATACTCCCTAACGGATCAGGACCGATCATAGTCAATATGATGTTTCTTATTCCTAAGGCTATTTTTACAGAAACTTTTCTAAGTTTTGTAGGAGCTGGAATTTCGGCGCCTGCGGCCAGTCTTGGAACTTTAATTCAGGATGCCAGAAGTCAGATGCAGGTCTACCCCTCGCAAATGTTATATCCTATTGCTGTGCTCTGCATTTTGATGCTTTCCTTAAATTTAATTGGTACTGGCCTTGAAAAGGCGTTAAGATAAGCATAACGTTAGAAAGTGATGATAACGAAGAAAGGATTCTATCATGAGTGTATTAAGTGTGCAAGATTTAAGCGTACAATTTAATGACAGACATGCAATAGGCGAGACCGTAAGTAATCTGACGTTTTCTCTGGAGCCGGGAGAAATTGTGGGTGTTGTGGGTGAATCTGGGTCGGGAAAGAGTACTGTTATGCAGGCTGTAATGGGACTTCTCTCTACAAGAGCAGAAATCAGGTGTAAAAAAATTATGCTGGGGCAGGCGGACATTACGCCTCCTTCCTTTTTAGATAAAAAAAACTGGGCAGACTATGAAAAAAGGATGAAACACATTCGGGGGAAAAAAATTTCTATGGTTTTTCAAAATCCCCTGACTTATCTCAATCCCACTGTTAAAGTAGGTCGCCAAATAACAGAAGTGATCCGTGTTCACCAAGCAAAATGCAGCAGAACTAAGGCGAGAGAAAAAGCGCTGGAGCTTTTAGATCTGGTGGGAATACGAACACCTTCTGTTCGTTTTTCCCAGTATCCTTTTGAATTGTCAGGAGGAATGCAGCAGCGTGTAGCCATTGCCATAGCACTGGCGGGTGAACCGGAGGTTTTAATTGCCGACGAACCAACGACCGCCTTGGATGTTACTGTGCAAAAGCAGATTCTGCAGCTTTTGGATCGTATAGCCGTGGAAACTAAAACGGCAATTCTGTTTGTCAGTCATGATTTAGGCGTAATAGCATCTATCTGCAGGAGAGTATTGGTCATGCACAAGGGAAGGATAGTTGAATCTGGTGCTGTGGAAGAAATATTTTATGAACCTCAAAGTTATTATACAAAGGAGCTGCTTGCAAATGCATCCCAGCTTCAGGTGTTATCACAGGTAAAGATAAAAAATGAACCGCTGCTTCTAGTCAGACATGTATCTAGGCAATACCCTGTAATAAGGAATAGAAAAGGTCAAAAGGAAAAAGAAGCAGTAAGAGATGTTTCTTTTCAAATAAATAAGGGGGAAACGTATGGTCTTGTTGGGGAAAGTGGGTGTGGAAAAACAACGCTTGCAGAACTGATAACCGGAGTGCATCAAGCTTCATCCGGAGAAATCTTATTTAAAGGGGAGACTCTGGAGCAGATGAATCGGGAAATCCAAATGGTATTTCAGGACCCCTATATTTCATTAAACCCTAAAATGACAATACTGGAAACATTGGAAGAACCTCTTATTCTAAATACAAATCTTTCTGCCAAAGAACGGAGAAGTAGAATAAAGGAAATACTAAAAAAGGTTGGTCTGTCGGTGGTGGATGCTGAAAAACTCCCAAGAGCATTTTCAGGAGGCCAACGCCAACGTATTGGCATCGCAAGGGCTTTAATATTAGAACCCAAACTTATTGTTTGCGATGAGCCGGTTTCTGCATTAGATGTATCCATACAGGAACAAATTCTTTCCTTATTGGAAAATATACAGAAAGAGCAGCACTTGTCATACCTTTTCATTTCCCATGATTTAAATGTAGTAAAAAGGATTAGTCAGAGAATGGGCATTATGTATGCAGGGAGTATAGTGGAAAGTGGAGATACACGCAGTATATATAAGGATCCCTGGCACCCTTTTACAAAGACACTGTTGTCTTCAGTTCTTACTCCGGATCCACTGGCTGCAAGAAGAAAAAGAAAAATATCAGCAATAGAAGAAGAAAAAGAAGAAGGAATTACAGAATCTAGTTGTCCATTTCTTTTAAAATGCGGGTATGCCATGAAATGCTGTAAAATCCAGCAACCTGATAATTATCGCTTTGAAGGCAGAGAAGTTGCATGTTTTCTTTATTCCAAGGAGCATACAGGACCAAGAAGTGATACATATAAAATGATATCTCAGATATAAAAGCGGTGCGTAATTGCTGATTCAACAGACATGAGGAGAAAAAATGAAGAAAGTACAAATCATAATGCTAACAGGAATTCTGATAGCACTCAACGTATTAAGCGGTTGTAGCAGACAAGAGAAAAACAATGAGGCAAAAGAAATTGTAGTAGCTGTAAACAGTGAAACAGGAGGACTGGATCCTGCAGGCATGATTGCTCTTACTTATCTGTCTTACTCAGTCAGTGCTCTAGATGAACTGATCACTTATAACGAAGCGGGTGAAATAGAGTATCGTGCTGCCCAATCGTATGAAGTGAATAAGGATTCTACAGTATGGACGTTTCATCTACGTAAAGAAGCAGTATGGTCTGATGGTACACCTGTTACATCTGCTGATTTTGTCAACACTATTAAACGATCATTGGATCCCAAAAGTGGAAATGGCTATGCAAATTACCTTTTTCCTATTCTAAATGCTGAAGCTGTATATAACGGAGAGGCTGACGCTGATAAGTTGGGCGTGGATGCGCCAGATGATTACACCCTGATTTTCACCTTGGAAAAACCGTGTGTATATTTTCTTGATTTGTTAAGACTTCCTGTTTATACACCCTCCTGTGTAAAGTATGCAGATGAAGTTGGCAGCGGATGGGATAAGGATCCTTCTACCAGTGTTTCGAATGGTCCGTTTTACCTCTCTGAGTATGTACCTGAACAATATTTCATATTAAAGAAGAACCCCAAATATTGGAATGCGGATGAGGTAAAACTGGACCAAATAACCTATCGTTTTTTTGATGATCAGCAGTCTATGGCAAATGCTTATGAAACCGGCGAGGTAGATGTAGCTCCAGCTCTGCAGTCAACCGTAATGGAGTTATATGAAGGAAAAGATGACCTGGTGATTACAGATACAATTGCGACCAGATATATTTATCCTAACTTAAATGTTGAACCTTTAAATGATGTGCGTGTCAGAAAAGCAATAAACCTTGCCATTAATCGTGAAGAACTATGTAAAGTGGTGGGAAAAGATACTGAGCCTACAGTAAATTTTATTGCAAAATACATGAAGGATAAAAACACAGGTAACTACTTTACAGAGGAAGCAGATCCACCTTTTTCCGAAAATCTAAATGAAGCAAAACAACTTCTCGCTGAAGCCGGTTATCCTGATGGGCAGGGATTTCCTATTTTAACTTACAAGTATCCCTCTCTGGAAATGGATTCTGATACAGCTCAGGTCATACAGGCGCAGTTAAAAGAAAATTTAAATATACAGATTGAATTAAGTGCTCAGGAACTTCAGGTCAATTACACGGATAGAAGAGCTGGTGACTTTGAATTGTGCAGAATGAACTGGACAGCAGATTTTGCAGACCCATATACTTATCTGTCCATGCTGTTGTCAAACAGTACCTATAATTGCAGCGGTATTGCTGACGAAGAATATGATGCTATTGTATCTCAGTCGGATACAGAAACAGATGCTGTAAAACGTGCACAACTGATTCACCGTGCTGAGCAGCTTGCTGTGGGAGAGGAATTTTATATTATTCCTCTATATGCAATGAAGAGTTGTAATTTGATTAGGCCAGCCATTACCGGAATCACGCAAAATCCAGCAACAGGCGCTCTGGAATACAGATATGCAGATATCGGGCAATAGAAGGAGGTAGGAGACAGCCATGTTTCATGTTGTAACCGGGGGAAGTGGAAGTGGAAAATCAACGTTTGCAGAGGAAATCGTCTGCAAGTATTATCAGGATGAAAACCACCGGAATGGAACCCTCTTTTATATAGCCACTATGATACCATATGGGAAAGAGACCCAAACAAAGATACAGAGGCATCGTATGATGAGAGCGGGTAAGGATTTTGTTACCATTGAATGTTATAATGATCTGGAGAACTTGATGCAAACTGCCGGCGAATTGTCTGGGACTAATGCAAAAGATAGTTGTGTTTTACTGGAGTGTATGTCTAATTTAACAGCTAATGAAATGTTTGGAGAAAAGCCGACAGGTGAACAGACCGCAGTAAAAATTATTAGTGGGATCCAACGTTTGCGAAAGATCTGTAATCATCTGGTTGTAGTAACGAATGAAGTCTTTTCTGAATCAGATAGTATAACAGAAGAGATGAAACAATATAAAGAAATACTCTCAGTTATTAATAGAAAGATGTCTGAAGAGGCTGATGTAGTAACTGAAGTGGTATATGGTATACCTTTTGAAGTAAAAGGTATGCCTTTATCAAAGATTGAATTGTATGGAGAGTGTAATCAAGAATCAAGGAGGAAAGAAGCGGTATTGAAAATGATAATTGGAGGTGCATATCAGGGGAAACGTACTTTTGCAGAAAATAAGTATGGGATTCGCAGTTGGATTGATGGAACAGACTGCCTTCCAGATGAAATTTATCATTGTGAAGGAATTTATCATTTTGAACTATATATCAAAAGAATGATGATATTAGGAAAAGATATTCAGAATCTTCCTTCTATTTTAGCAGAGAAAAACCCTCAAATAATGATTGTAACGGATGAAATAGGCTGTGGTCTTGTTCCTGTTGACAGATTTGAGCGAGAATATCGTGAACAGACAGGGCGCATCTGCACAGAGGTAGCTGCTCTTGCGAAAAATGTTGATCGTGTAATCTGTGGAATTGGAATATCGCTAAAAGGAGAACAAGAATGAAGAGTCATATAGAATTAGAAAAGGTGCTTCCGGCTGAAATAGAAGCCAAAAGTTTTGAAATAATCACAAGAGAATTGAAAGAAATGACTGATATTGTGCTGTTTCCTGGAACAGAAGCAATTGTCAAAAGATGTATTCATACCAGTGCGGATTTTGATTATGCCAAAAATCTTTTGTTTTCAGAGCATGTGGTGGAACATGCTTTGGAAACATTGAAAAGTGGGGCTTCAATAGTTACAGATACACAGATGGGAAAGTCTGGTATTAATAAGAAAAAGCTGGCCCAATTTGGGGGTGAGGTTTATTGCTTTATGTCTGATGATGATGTTGCTAAAATAGCATTAGAGCAGGGGACAACCCGTGCTACTGCCAGTATGGATAAAGCAGCAGAACTGGATAAGAAGTTAATCTTTGCAATAGGAAATGCGCCTACAGCTTTAGTAAGGCTTTATGAACTGATTCAGGAGGAGAGAATTAGACCAGAACTGATTATTGCGGCGCCAGTAGGGTTTGTAAATGTGATACAGTCTAAAGAACTTATTCTGTCTCTAGAAAACACACCGTCTATTGTTGCTTCAGGAAGAAAGGGCGGGAGCAATATTGCAGCGTGTATTTGTAATGCTTTGCTATATATGCTGTAGTTAAAGTCTGATGTAAAGAGGGGGATATTTATGGAGAAAAATTATTTTCCTATGTTTGTTGATTTGACGCAAAAAACAATTGTTGTTATAGGCGGCGGAACTATTGCTACTAGAAGAGTTCGGACTCTTATATCATTTACAGATAATCTTACCGTTATAGCTCCGGAAATATCGAGTGCACTAAAAAAATACGAAACTGAGGGCAGAATACACTATGTGAACAGAGGATACTTAAGCGAAGATATCACAGGTGCAGATATAGTACTGGCGGCAACAAATGATACTGTACTAAATCACCGTATTGTAGAGGAATGCAGGGCTTTGGAAGTACAAGGCAATAAAAAGATCTTAGTCAATATAGCAGACGATAAAAAAAAGTGCGATTTCTATTTTCCTTCTGTTATAGATGCTGATGGAATCATTATTGGAATCAATTCTAGCGGAAGAAGTCCCACAAAAGTTAAAGAGATGCGAAAGAATTTAAAAAAGATTTTAAATATAGAATAAAAAGCAGATAACGGGAATCGAACCCGCCTCTCCAGCTTGGGAAGCTAGCATTCTACCAATGAACTATATCTGCGCTACGCATGTAATTATACTGCTTTTCCTATATAAAATCAAGTATAAAATAAGTATGATTATAAAATCGAAAAACGAAAAAATGGGCTGTCACACTAGTGTGGACAGCCCATTTGTATTATACTCGCTCAAATGAAAAAGTCGGGTATACATAAAAAATTAGTATACATAAAAAAGGTTGTTTATATTTAAAAAAAATACTAAATTTACCTATTGCTTATTATACATATTTAACATATAATAGATTAGATTGATAAAATTTTAACTATATAGTACATCTTATTAGACAAATTACGTTTGATAAGCACAAGTTGAGGAGGTACCCTATGTTAGAACAAATCTACTATGATAAGGCGGATGAAATTATTGCATTTCACGGTGCAAAACAGGCATCCCTTATCCCCATAATTCAGGATATTCAGACTGAATATCGTTATCTGCCTTCAGAACTGTTAAGTTATGTGGCAGGCAAAATAGGAATCAATGAGGCTAAGGCATACAGTGTGGCTACATTCTATGAAAATTTTTCTTTTGAACCTAAAGGTAAATACATCATAAAAGTTTGTGATGGAACGGCCTGTCATGTACGTAAATCTATTCCTATTCTGGAAAAACTTTACACAGAATTAGGTCTCTCAAAAGATAAAAACACAACAGATGATATGCTGTTTACATTGGAGACTGTTTCCTGTCTTGGCGCATGCGGACTTGCCCCAGTTATGACAGTTAATGATAAGGTATATCCGGCGATGACTCCGGAATCTGCCACTGAATTGATTCATGAGTTGAGAGGAGCTTAAATGATGCAAATAATAAAAAATAGAGAAACCCTCAATAATATCCGTGAAGAATCAATGCAGCAGATCAAGCATAGCAGATGTAGAGTACTGATTTGTGCGGGTACCGGTTGCCTGGCAGGTGGTTCCGGTGCAATATTTGATAAGATGTGTTCTTTAGTAGCAGAAAATCCAGATGTAGAGGTCTGTTTTGAGGCAGAAGCTGCTCATAAAGATGGAGAGATTGGCATTAAAAAAAGTGGATGTCATGGTTTTTGTGAAATGGGACCACTAGTGAGAATTGAGCCTCATGGAATTCTATATACAAAAGTACAAGAAGAAGATTGTGATGATATTTTTCACAAAACAATTGAAAAGGGTGAGATTATTCCGCACTTGCTTTTTAAGCAGGGTGGTGTCGAATATCAGAAACAAGAAGATATTCCATTTTATAAAAAACAGACAAGACAAGTGTTGAAAAACTGTGGACATATAGATGCAGAGCATATTCAGGAATACATATCTACAGGTGGCTATCAAGCATTGGAAAAGGTTTTGTTCCAAATGAAACCACAAGAGGTTATTGAAGAAATATCAGAATCAAACCTCAGAGGGCGCGGAGGTGGTGGATTTCAAACTGGCTATAAATGGTCACAGGTTGCAAGGCAGAAAGAAAAAGAACGTTATGTAGTCTGTAACGGAGATGAGGGAGATCCTGGTGCTTTTATGGATAGAAGTATTATGGAAGGCGATCCTCACAAAATGATCGAAGGAATGATGATTGCTGCTTATGCTGTAGGTGCCAAGCAGGGATATGTCTATGTTCGTGCAGAATACCCTCTTGCTATCAGCAGACTGAAACTAGCTATTGCCCAGGCTGAGGAATGTGGTCTATTGGGAGAAAATATTCTGGGAACAGATTTTTCTTTCCGTCTTCATATTAACAGAGGCGCAGGAGCGTTTGTTTGCGGAGAAGGGAGTGCATTAACTGCATCTATAGAGGGAAACAGAGGAATGCCTCGTGTAAAACCGCCCAGAACAGTAGAACAGGGGCTTTTTGGAAAACCAACTGTATTAAATAATGTGGAGACTTTTGCAAATGTTCCTCTGATTATTATTGAAGGGGCGCAATGGTTTCGAAAAATAGGACCTGAGAATAGCCCTGGTACCAAAGCATTTGCATTGACAGGAAGCGTAAAGCATACCGGATTAATTGAAGTTCCAATGGGAACCACCTTGCGTGAAGTAATTTATGATATTGGCGGAGGAATAAAAGATGACGGTGAATTTAAGGCAGTGCAAATAGGCGGACCATCAGGAGGGTGTCTTGTTACTCCTCATTTGGACGTAAGTCTAGATTTTGATTCTTTAAAGAAAATGGGGGCGATGATAGGTTCCGGCGGGCTTGTTGTTATGGATGATAAGACGTGTATGGTTGAAGTAGCCAGGTTTTTTATGAATTTCACACAAAATGAAAGCTGCGGTAAATGTGTTCCATGCAGGGAAGGTACCAAACGGATGCTGGAAATTTTAGAAAGAATAGTAGCCGGGAATGGCAAAGTATCTGATTTGAAACTGCTGGAAGAACTTGCTTCAACGATAACAGAAACAGCTCTGTGTGGTCTTGGAAAAAGTGCTGCATTGCCTGTAATGAGTACATTGAAGCTGTTCCGGGAAGAATACATGCAGCACGTAGAGGAAAAGACTTGTGTTTCACATACATGTACAGCATTGAGAAAGTATATTGTTGATCCCCAATTGTGTAAAGGGTGCTCAAAATGTGCCAGAACCTGTCCTGTAAATGCAATCAGTGGTAAAATTAAGCAGCCATATATTATAGACATAGAGAAATGTATAAAATGCGGTGCCTGCGAAGGTGTCTGTCCATTTGGTGCAATTTATATAGAAGGGTAGGAGAAAAGATGAGTATGAGTTATATTACAGTTAACAATAAAAGAGTCTCATTTTCAAATGAGAAGAATCTACTATCTGTTATACGGAAAACAGGAATTGATCTGCCTACTTTTTGCTATCATTCCGAGTTATCTACTTATGGTGCATGTCGTATGTGTGTTGTAGAGGATGACAGAGGCAGAGTATTTGCTTCCTGCTCGGAAACACCAAGAGACGGTATGGTGATTTATACAAATACTCCTAAAATACAGCATCATAGAAAAATGATTATGGAGCTTCTTCTTGCATCACACTGCCGTGATTGTACTACATGTACGAAAAACGGGGCTTGTACATTGCAGAAACTTGCCCGGCAGGTGGGAGTTACAGAAGTACGTTTTGAAAACAACAAAAAAACCCTTCCTATTGATACTTCGTCCGAATGTATAGCAATAGATCCTAATAAATGCATTTTATGCGGAGATTGTGTAAGAACCTGTGATGAGATACAGGGACTAGGGGTGTTAGATTTTGCTTTTCGAGGTTCCAAAATGCAGGTGACTACAGCATTTAATCGGGATTTATCTAAAACTGACTGTGTAGGATGCGGACAATGCCGTGCAGTCTGTCCTACCGGTGCTATTACAATAAAACAAAGTGGTGCTGATGTTTGGAAAGCAATTTCAGATAAAAACATCAGAGTGGTGGTTCAGATAGCACCTGCTGTTCGTGTGGCGATTGGAGATAAATTTGGGATTAAAAAGGGTGAAAATGCACTGGGACGTTTGGTAGCAGCACTTAGAAAAATTGGTTTTGATGAAGTATATGACACAAATTTCGGCGCAGATCTAACAGTAATGGAAGAATCTAAAGAGCTTGTAGAAAGGTTGGAATCTGGCGATAAACTTCCACTTTTCACCTCGTGTTGCCCTGCTTGGGTAAGCTTCTGTGAAAAGAGATATCCGCAGTTCAGACAAAATCTATCTTCCTGCCGTTCCCCCCAGGAAATGTTTGGGGCATTGATCAAAGAAGAAGCCAGGATGAATATAAAGAACGATGAGAGAAAAACCGTTGTTGTATCTATTATGCCCTGCACTGCGAAAAAAGCAGAGATTACCAGACCTGAACACTTTACAGACGGAGAGCAAAATGTAGATTATATACTAACAACTACTGAGATTACGCGTATGATTCAAGAAGCGGGAATTGATTTGGCTCAGACGCATCCGGAGGCAATGGATATGCCCTTTGGTCTTGCTTCAGGTGCCGGTGCCATTTTTGGAGTTACAGGAGGCGTTACGGAGGCTGTTCTTAGAAGACTGATCAACAGTAACAAAATAGAAGATCTGGATGCAATAAGCTATACCGGTGTGCGTGGTGTGGACAGCATTAAAGAGGCAACAGTCAAACTGGGAGACCGAGAAGTGAAAATTGCAGTAGTGAGTGGTCTGCAGTCTGCTTCAGAGGTACTGGATAAGATTAAATCTGGGGAAGTATATTATGATTTTGTTGAAGTGATGGCCTGTAAAAGAGGTTGTATTGCAGGCGGAGGGCAGCCTGTACCTATTGGCCCCAGAACAAAAAAAGCAAGGTTAGAGGGGCTTTATAAAATAGACAATACGGCACAGATAAAACTTTCTAATGAAAATCCAATTATCATGACAGCTTATGAGGGGATACTTAAAGGCAAGGAGCATAAACTGCTTCACAATGAAAATAACTAAGGTATGTCTATTATGCCGTATAATATATAGGCAAAAGATTAAAAGGCAGAATCTGTTCAAGATTCTGCCTTTTATATTTTAATATAATGTAAATTTTAGTTAGAGAACGGAGATGGGTGAAGATTGGAAATGCGTAAAATTCTCTTGAGATAAATCTGATTTAGTGCTATGATTGACAACAGTGATAATACAAAAAAGAAAGGAAACGGGAAACGTGACCTATAAAGAAGCAAGGGTATATTTGGACGAAGTGTCGAAATACGGAAGTGTACTTGGCTTAGATACGATTCGAGGTCTGTTGGGTGAACTAGGTAATCCTCAGGATGCATTAAAGTTCATACATATCGCAGGGACGAATGGCAAAGGATCTGTGCTTGCATACACTTCAACTATATTAAGTGAGGCCGGCTACAGAACAGGCAGATATGTTTCACCAACAGTAATTTCCTATTTGGAGCGGATTCAGATAAATGGTGAGTGGATAACTCAGTATGAATTTGCAGAATTAGTGAAAGAAGTTCAGAAAGCTATTGCTCGTATGAAAGCTCAAGGTGAGGGAAGCCCCACGGTGTTTGAGATTGAAACGGCAATAGCTTTTTTGTATTTTAAAATGAAAAAATGTGATTTAGTTGTTTTAGAAACTGGTTTGGGTGGTCAATTGGATGCAACAAACATTGTTAATAACACATTAATTGCTGTATTTACTTCTATTAGCAAGGATCATATGGGTATTCTAGGTAATACACTTAAAGAAATCGCTGAAAACAAAGGCGGTATTATTAAGCCTGGTTGTACTGTTGTCACCGTAAAACAAAAAAATGAAGTTATGGAGGAGCTTTATCATAGAGCCGAAACCATGCAATGCAGGGTGAAAACGGTCGTTCCTAAACAGGCAGCTATTCTAAGTGAAAGCTGGAGAAGTCAACATTTTTCTTATGGAAAATGGGATGATATTGAAATAACTCTAGGAGGAACCTATCAGATTCTTAATGCAGTTACTGCTCTTGAAACAATAGAAACAATAGTAGAAATGGGTTATCCGGTATCTTATGATGCAATAAAAGCAGGGTTTAAGAAAACTAAGTGGATAGGCCGGTTCACCTGTATAGGAGAAAAACCTCTGTTTATCATAGATGGTGCACATAATGAGGATGCTGCCATTAGATTACGTGACTCTGTAGAAAAATACTTTCCTCGAAAGCGTTTGATTTTTATTATGGGAGTGTTCAGAGACAAGGAGTATCACAAAATTGCCAGTATTATGGGCCCTTTGGCGGAAATAATATATACGGTGGGACTTCCGGATAAAACAAGGAGTCTGGAACCGGATGTCCTATGTAGTGTGCTGAAACCATTTTGCAAACAGACGGAACCTAGATATAGCATAGCGGCTGCTGTAAAATCTGCCTATGAGGCAGCTGGTGAGCAGGATATAATATTAGCATTTGGTTCTTTGTCCTATTTGGGACAAGTTCTAAAGCAGGTGAAAGAGATGGGAGAGACAGATAATGGATTACGAAAAAATTAAGAAGGCAGTTGGGCTTTTACTGGAAGGAATGGGCGAAGACCCAACCAGAGAAGGGCTTTTAGATACTCCAGACCGTATTGCACGTATGTATCGTGAAATATATGGCGGTATGAATGAAGATGCAGGAGAACATCTTTCAAAAACATTTACGGTGGATACCAATGAAATTGTTGTAGAACGGGACATTACATTTTACTCCACTTGTGAACATCATTTGCTCCCGTTTTACGGAAAAGCGCATATTGCTTATATTCCTGACGGCAAAGTTGTGGGATTAAGCAAACTTGCAAGAACTGTGGAGGTTTTTGCACGCAGACTTCAGGTACAGGAGCAGCTCACCGGACAGATTGCAGATGCATTGATGGAACACCTGAATCCACAGGGAACGATTGTTATGATAGAGGCAGAGCATATGTGTATGACCATGAGGGGAATTAAAAAACCGGGCAGTCAGACGGTGACTGTTGCAAGGCGTGGGGTATTTGCAGAAAATGAGGATTTGACAGCCATGTTCTTTAGGCTTTTAAAATAATGATCTTAAAATAGAAATAATTTTACGGTGAAGAAGAACCGGAGGATTTCATAATGGATATAATAGAAAAAATCAGGCAGCACCCACTTTATATAGAAAACTACAATAAAATAGAAATTATTGAATTTGATCGAAAATTTTGCAGGCATCAAATGCCTCATTTGCTGGATGTAGCCAGAATTGCGTATATACAAAATATGGAATACAAATTAAATCTAAAAAAGGAAGTGATTTATTCCGCTGCAATACTTCATGATATTGGGAAAGCTGTACAATATCAAAAGGGAATTCCTCATGAAGCAGCAGGAAAAATAATTGCAGGAGAAATATTAAAAGAGTTAAATTTATTTTCAAAGGAAGAAAATGAAATGATTTTACAGGCCATTTCTGAGCACAGAGAACTTACATCTAAAATGTCGCGTTTGGGACGCCTTTTATATGAAAGTGATAAACTATCCAGAGCCTGTTATCTTTGCCCCTCAGTGGCAGAATGCAACTGGAGTGATACGAAGAAGAACAAGCATATTAAATGTTAAGGGAGAATATTAAGAATGATGATTATAGGAAAAAAACAATTTGATACAGATAATCATACATATGTCATGGGTATACTTAATGTGACACCGGATTCTTTTTCCGATGGAGGAAAATATAATCGTATGGACTTGGCATTAAAACATGCCGGCGAGATGATCAGGGATGGCGCTGATATTCTTGATATAGGCGGAGAATCTACCAGACCAGGGCATAGAAAAATAAGTGAAGATGAAGAAATTGAACGAGTTGTGCCTATAGTGGAAAGACTGCATAAAGAATACGATGTTCCACTATCGGTCGATACTTACAAGAGTAAAGTGGCAGAGGCAGCAATTTCAGCCGGAGCAGATATGATTAATGATATATGGGGACTAAAATATGATTCTGAGATGGCGGAAATAATTGCCCGTAATAATACGGTATGTTGTTTGATGCATAACAAAGATGAGGCGAAGTATCTAAATTTTATACAAGATGTGCTGATCGAGATGCAAGAAAGCGTAACAATTGCAAGAAACGCCGGAATTGAAAAAAATAAAATTATTTTAGATCCTGGCGTAGGATTTGGAAAGACTTATGAAATGAACCTTCAAATCATAAAAGAATTACACCGGCTAAACTCTTTGGAATACCCTGTTTTACTTGGTACGTCCAGAAAATCTGTTATTGGGCTGACACTGGATCTGCCGGCAGAGCAACGCGAAGAAGGTACACTTGTAACAACAGTGATCGGAATACTAAAGGGATGTGCTTTTGTACGTGTTCATGACGTAAAGGGAAATAAACGGGCCATCGAAATGACAGAGGCAATTTTGAGGGAACACGAGGTGTAAAATGGATCAGATAAAAATTAAAAATTTAGAGGTTTTCGCTAATCATGGTGTGTTTCCCGAAGAAAATGTGCTTGGACAAAAATTCCTTATATCTGCTGTTTTATATACAGATATAAGAAGGTCTGGCATTACGGATAATTTGTCATACTCCATTCATTATGGAGAAGTCAGCCAGTTCATCAACACATTTATGAAACAGCACACGTATAAGCTGATTGAGAAGGTTGCAGAGAGTCTTGCTTTTGAACTGCTGCAAAATACAAAATATCTGGATAAAGTAGAATTGGAAGTGAAAAAACCCTGGGCACCGGTAGGTCTTCCGGTTGAGTATGTTTCCGTGTCAATTTCACGGCAATGGCATACTGCTTATATTGCTCTTGGGTCTAATATGGGAAATAAACAAAAATACCTTGATGATGCAGTACAACAATTGGATAATGCTATTGGCTGTAAGGTACTAACGGCTTCCTCATGGCTGATAACTGCACCTTATGGTATGGTAGAACAAGATGATTTTCTTAATGGTTGTATTAAGCTTAAAACATTGCTTACGCCAGAAGAACTCTTGGATTTGCTGCACAAAATAGAGCAAGAGGCCAAAAGAGAACGTAAAATTCATTGGGGCCCAAGGACACTTGATTTAGATATTCTTTATTACGATGAACAGGTAATAGAATCGAAATCTCTGTGCATTCCACATCCCGAAATACAAAAGCGAGAATTCGTTCTAAGGCCGCTGTTCGAAATTGCGCCATACAAACATCACCCTATTTCGGGGAAGACAACAGGGGAAATGTTGGAGGCTCTTGAGTGTTAGAGTAGTTCTTCGAAAGTATCATAAAAAGATGGATAGGATACATCTACGCAGTGGCTGTCCAGAATCTGAGTGTTACCTTCAGCCACTAAGGCAGCAATACTAAAAGCCATGGCTATTCTGTGATCCAGCAATGTATGAATGACGGCTCCGTGAAGAGGGGCACCACCTTTTATAATCATACCATCAGAAGTGGGAGTTATATCACATCCCATAGCCTGTAAGTTATCTGTAATTGTTTCTATTCTATTTGTTTCTTTTACTTTTAATTCGGCAGCATCCCGGATAATTGTAGTGCCATTAGCAACGGCCGCCATAACAGCAATAACAGGGAGTTCATCAATCAATGTAGGAATGATATCTCCTTCGATAGTTGTCCCTTGCAGCTGACTGGTGCGGACCAGAATATCAGCAACAGGTTCGCCCCCTTCCATACGTTCATTTTGGATACTGATATCTGCGCCCATTGCTTGGCATACCTCTAGTATACCTGCCCGGGTAGGATTGATTCCTGTGTTTTTGACTAAAATTTCGGAGTTTGGGACAAGCAGGCCCGCAGCAATAAAATAAGCGGCAGATGAAATGTCTCCGGGAACAACGATTTTTTGCCCGTATAGTTCATGACATGCTTGAATTGAAACCGAATGATGCGTAATAGAAAGGTCAGCACCGAACTCTCTTAGCATTCGTTCAGTATGATCTCTGGATAAGCAAGGCTCGGTTACAGTGGTTTCACCTTCTGCATATAGACCAGCAAGTAAAATACAAGATTTTACTTGAGCTGAAGCAACCGGAGAATCATATTGAAAGCCATGCAAAGAGCCTTTTGTTATAAATAAAGGAGCACAGTCGTTTCTTAATATACTGGAAATATTGGCTCCCATTTGGGTGAGCGGCTCCATAATTCGTTTCATTGGGCGGGAATTTAAAGATTCATCACCGGAGAGCTTTGAATCAAAATTTTGTCCGCATAAAATTCCGGAAATCAGCCTTGTAGTCGTGCCGCTATTTCCTACATTTAAAATCTCCAAAGGTGCGGCAAGACCACGAAGACCATTACCGTGAACAGTGATGGTATGCTGATTTTGTTCTATTTCTATTCCTAGTTTACGAAAGCAGTCAATGGTTGCCAGGCAGTCTGCTCCTTCCAAAAAATGGTGTATTTCTGTAATGCCTTTAGCGATAGAGCCAAACATAATGCAACGATGAGAGATTGATTTGTCTCCGGGGACTGAAACTTCTCCCTTCAGACCGGTAATATTGGTTAATTCCATTTTTTCCTTTTCCTTCCTTGATATCCTGTAAGTTAAATCTCATACACAACATATCTGTGTTTCTTCAAAAGTTCAGCTGCTTTTGCGGCAGAAGTTTCATCATAAAATTCAATGCGAAGAACACCTTCTTCAAATTCACGATTATGTGCTATACCGATATTTTTAATACTGATATTATTACTAGCCAGTATGGTGGCAATTGTAGCAATAACGCCTGCTTCATCTATAATATCACAATATACTGCAAAGCGCTTTTTGATGGGACCGGCAGAATTGTTCGGCATAGAATCACGGTAATCCTTAGAAGTCTCAAAAAGGGTATATAGTTCTTTTTCAGCACCTTTGTCTACAGAGCTCTTTGCATTTTTTAACACCTCTATATATTCGCTGAGAATACGGGAAATGTTTTTTTGGTTTTTTAAACAAATCTGCTGCCACATTATAGGAGATGATGAAGCAATTCTGGTGATATCCTTAAAACCGCCTGCAGCCAGATTTTTCATCAGTTCATCTTCTGTGTCTGATTCACGGACAAAATTCACCAGACTTGAGGCGATAATATGAGGAAGATGGCTGATTGCTCCGGTTACGTAATCGTGTTCTTTATAGTCAAGTACTATAGGGAGTGATTTGAGTGACAGGATAAAGTCTCTGTATTGACAAATTTTATTCTCGGATATTTTTGCGGAAGGAGTTAAAATATAATAAGCATTTTCAATTAATACTGGCTTTGCATTAATGTATCCGCTTTTTTCTGAGCCGGCCATGGGGTGTCCGCCTATAAAATTATCTTCAAGCCCAAGACGTATTACGTTTTCATGAATCGAGGATTTGACACTTCCTACGTCAGTCAATATACAGTCAGGCTGTATATATTCCTTTAACTGTGTAAGATATGCCGTATTATATGAAATAGGAGCACAGAGAAAAATATAACTGCAACCCTCAAAATTATGGTCAATAGAAGAACATGAGGTCTGGATGGTACCTTCCTGGACGGCAAGTGCAAGCGTTTCTCTGCTCTTATCAAAAGCAAGTAATTCATAATCCGGATAATATTGACGTATTGCTTTTGCAATAGACCCTCCAATCAGCCCGAGACCAATAAAACCTATTTTTTTAACTGACATAACTAATTTCCTTTCTCTTTGTAATAAAAATAATGAATTACACAAAAGTAGTTTAACATTTTACAGTGTAAAAGTAAATTCGATTTTGGCTGAAACATTTGCATAGTAAATCTTATTTGATTGTTAAAAGCTAAGAAGGAAACTAAAAAATCACGTTTTGTGGCATTTTCGTGTGATTTTATTTGTAATATAACTACATTTGTTTGTTGAATAATGTCAGGTTTTGTGGTAAAATATAACAATATTGGGGTATTATAGGTGTAAAATTATTGGTGAATGAACACATGAAGAACACAAAAGGAAAGTTGACACAATAAAATCATTCTAAAAGGAGTTTTTACATGAACGGGAAGAAAAAGGAAAGACTGAAAAGGGAAGACAGAACATCAACAAAATTCAAGAACTTCAGAAAGCGTATCGGCAAAAAATCAGAGATGAAAAAAGAGCCGAAAAGCGGAAAAGGATTCCGAAATATCTCAACAAAAATTCTTACACTTATTGGCGGCGGCGTTATTCTTTCTTTTGTCATATTGATTTTAGTTGTGACGAAAACAATATCCGGCTCTGTAGCTGACCTGAGAAATAACGAACTGACATCACAGTCAAAATCTGCTGCTAATGATGTAAACAGTTATTTCGTTAAATACTTTGAAATGATGAATACACTTTCAAAGCTCAGCGAAATTGAAACGCTTTTTAATGATGCTACAGGTAAGGTGAAAATGACACAGACTGATGGGTATGTACAGGTTAAAGATACCATTAGGGCTATTCAAAACGAGAACAGTGACTCTCTTTTATCCGTTTGGGTTGCAGATGTAGATACAAATCAGATGACTAATGCAGATGGTTTTCGTTCGGTCAGTACTTGGGATATAAACAGTTTTTCCTGGTTCACAAAGGTGCAGGAAGAAAAACAGGCGATTATGACGGAACCATATCAGGATACCTCTACAAAAAAGCAAATTATCAGTGTTGTTGCGCCTGTGTTTGAAACGGGAACCGAAGATATAATAGGTGTTGTCGGAATGGCATTTACGTTGAATAAACTTACGGATATGATGTCATCTTACAGTTTAGGCAATTCGGGTTTTTTTGTTTTAACAACAGGTGAAGGTCAGGTGATACATCATCCTGTCATTGATAATATCGATAAAAATATCTCAGAGGCAAATATGTCTGATGATTTTAAAGAGGCTATTAAAAGTCAAAAAACTGGTCCCATACAGTATACTTCTAATGGTGTGAAATGTTATGGTTATATTTCCATGGTGGGAGACACGGGCTGGATGATCGCAACCGGATTGCCGGAAACGGAATATAATCAGGAAAGTGCTAAAATTCAGGGTACTATGTTGTTTATCTTTATCCTGGCAATGCTGGCAGTTGTTGTTATCATTCTTTTCATATCAAAACAAATTTCTACACCAATTAGAAAACTTACTGCTACAGCAGATTTAATTGCTGAAGGCAATCTGGATATAGCTATAGATATCAATTCTGGGGATGAAACTGGGCAGATGGGCAATGCTCTGAATCGGACTGTAAGTCAGTTACGCAGATATACTGCTTACATAAAAGAAATTTCTCTAACACTGGAAAGCATGGCGAAGGGGAACATGAACGTTCAGCTTAACGAAGAGTATGAGGGGCGATTCAAAACCATAAGGACAGCGTTTGAAAATCTGTCTTCCTCGTTAAATCATGCGTTACATCTCATTAATGATACAGCCATTCAAGTCAGTATGGGGTCAGGACAGGTTGCAGACGGAGCGCAGGCTTTAGCAGAAGGAGCATCTGAGCAGGCATCCTCTATTGACAAATTAAATGACTCTATTTCGAATATCGCAGAGCAGGCAGAGAAAAATACGGATTATGTAAAAGCGGCTACGTCTTTTGTGGAAAAAACAAGTGCCGATGTTACTGCTGGAAATGAACATATGAAACAGCTTACAGAAGCAATGAAGGAAATAACATCTTCTTCTGGACAGATTGAACATATTACCAGAGTGATTGAGGATATTGCCTTTCAGACAAACATTCTTGCTCTTAATGCGGCAATAGAAGCTGCCCGTGCGGGAGAGGCGGGTAAAGGTTTTGCTGTTGTTGCGGATGAGGTTCGCAATCTGGCCGCAAAATCGGCAGACGCAGCCAGACAAACTTCTGACTTGATCCATCATTCCGTTACCACGGTATCTAAAGGAACTCGACTTACCGGAGAAACGGCAGGTATATTGCGCAAAGTTGAAGATAGTACATATAAAATCACTGAAAGTTTTTCGAAAATTGAAGAATCATCTGCCCGTCAGACTGATGCTATTGAACAGGTGAAAATAGGCCTGATTCAAGTTTCTTCCGTAGTGCAGACTAATGCAGCAACAGCAGAAGAAAATTCTACAGCTAGTGACGAGATGTCTTCATATGCAGCAGCATTACGTGCTGAAGTAGAAAAATTTAATTTGAATGGAGCAGCAGAAAAATCTGAAACAGGAGAATCTGTGCAAATGATATCTGAAACGGAAGAAAAGATACAAGACGCAGAGGATGGCATAAAAAAAGAAAATATGTATTTGTCTGAATCAAGCTCTGAATTCGGGAAATATTAGATATAAAGAAAAAAAACTTTACAGCAGAGAGACCCTGTGATAAACTATGTAAGTATGAATTCAGCCGATGTTCGGTAATTGGAAGACTCCAACCATTGCTTAATATCAGGCGGTTTATCAAAAATAGAAAAGGAGAAAATAAACATGATTGACAGAGAAAAGAAACAGGCAATTATTGCTGAACATGGAAGAAGCGAAGGCGATACTGGATCTCCAGAAGTGCAAGTTGCTATTTTAACTGCTAGAATTAATGAACTTACAGATCACTTCAAAGCAAATCCAAAAGATCATCATTCAAGAAGAGGACTTCTGAAGATGGTAGGACAAAGAAGAGGTCTTCTTGCTTACCTGAAGAAGAAAGATATTGAAAGATATCGTGCATTAATTGAAAAACTTGGATTAAGAAAATAATTCATTATTTAGAGTTCCGTATGCCTTGTCATCGGAACTCTTTTTTATATTTAGTATGTATATTTCTTTGTTCGGATTCCGTGGAAAACAAGAAAGAACCTTGCATTTGCAAGGAATAAACCCTGTATAGATATCTTGCTAAATATGTATACCTATGCTATAATATTAAAGATTATGGGCAAGAGAAAAATAACCGAGACCACTGAAAAGGATATTAGGAGTATTTAATGTGTTTTTCAGTAGTTTCGGATTCTCCTGTTCCAATTAATGTATATTAAAGGAGATCAATATGTATAAAAAATTTGAAATGGATTTGGCCGGCAGAACTTTGTGCGTAGATGTAGACAGAGTTGGAAAGCAGGCGAATGGTGCAGTTCTAATGCATTATGGTGATACCACTGTACTTTGTACAGCAACAGCATCCGAAAAACCCAGAGAAGGAATCGATTTTTTTCCTCTCAGTGTAGAATATAATGAACGACTTTATGCTGTAGGTAAAATTCCTGGCGGCTTTAATAAAAGAGAAGGTAAAGCATCAGAAAACGCTGTGCTTACCTGCAGAGTTATTGACAGACCTATGCGTCCTCTTTTTCCAAAAGATTACCGTAACGATGTAACACTGGAAAATCTGGTTATGTCAGTGGATCAGGATTGCAGCCCAGAGCTGACAGCTATGCTTGGTTCTGCTATCGCCACAAGTATTTCAGATATACCGTTTGACGGACCAATATCTACAACTCAGGTTGGACTGGTAGAAGATGAATTAGTATTTAACCCTACTGCATCTCAAAAAGAGGCATCAGATTTAATGCTTACCGTTGCTTCTACTAAAGAAAAAGTAATTATGATAGAGGCGGGAGCTAATGAAGTTCCGGAAGCCAGGATGATAGAAGCTATATTTGCTGCTCATGAAATGAATCAGTCTGTAATTGCTTTTATTGAAACTATTGTGGCAGAGTGTGGAAAAGCAAAGCATTCTTATGCAAGCTGTGCAGTACCGGAAGCTTTATTTGCAGCAATAAAGGAAATTGTAACGCCTCAGGAAATGGAAGAGGCAGTTTTCACTGATGTAAAGCAAATTAGAGAAGAAAATATACGTGTTATTAAAGATAAACTTGAAAAAGCATTTGAAGATAATACAGAGTGGTTGTCAGTTTTGGACGAAGCAGTATATCAATACCAGAAAAAAACAGTGAGAAAGATGATTTTAAAAGATCATAAGAGGCCTGACGGACGTGCGATAGATCAGATTCGTTCTCTTGCTGCTGAAATTGACCTTATTCCAAGAGTACATGGTTCAGCTATGTTCACACGTGGACAAACTCAGATTTGTACCATAACAACGCTGGCTCCTTTATCAGAGGCACAAAGAATTGATGGACTAGATGAAGCAGAAAAATCAAAAAGATATATGCACCACTATAATTTCCCATCTTATTCTGTAGGGGAAACAAGACCATCCAGAGGACCTGGACGACGTGAAATCGGACATGGGGCACTTGCTGAGAAAGCTTTAATACCGGTACTGCCAAGTGATACGGAATTCCCATATGCGATACGTACAGTATCAGAGACATTTGAATCTAACGGTTCTACCTCACAGGCAAGTATCTGCGCATCCAGTATGTCACTGATGGCTGCGGGAGTACCTATTAAAGCAGCCGTTGCAGGTATTTCAGCAGGTCTGGTAACCGGAGATACTGATGATGATTATTTAGTTCTGACAGATATACAAGGACTTGAAGATTTCTTTGGAGATATGGACTTTAAAGTTGCGGGAACGCATAAAGGTATTACAGCAATTCAGATGGATATAAAAATTCATGGACTTACGAGACCTATTATTGAAGAGGCGATTGCTGCAACAAAGAAAGCCAGAACATTTATTTTAGATGAAGTAATGAATAAAGCAATAGCTGATCCTCGGGTCGAAGTAGGCACGTATGCACCAAAGATTATGCAGATAAAGATTGACCCTCAGAAAATAGGCGATGTGGTAGGTCAGCGTGGCAAGACCATTAATGCCATTATTGAACAGACGGGTGTGAAAATAGATATTACAGACGAAGGTGCAATATCTATTTGCGGTACAGAAAAAGAAAGTATGGATCAGGCTGCAAAAATTATCGCCATTATTACAACAGACTTTGAAGCTGGACAGATATTTGAAGGCACGGTAATCAGTATTAAAGAATTTGGTGCGTTCTTGGAATTTGCACCAGGAAAAGAAGGCATGGTACACATTTCCAAACTTTCTAAAGAAAGAGTGAACAAGGTGGAAGATGTGCTCAAACTGGGCGATGTTGTAAAAGTTGTTTGTATGGGTAAAGACAAAATGGGAAGATATAGCTTTAGTATGCGCGATGTAGCGGAATAGAGACTGTAATCAATAAATAAAAGACACAGAAACAAGGATGCATTAATCCTTATTTCTGTGTTTTTTTGTGTGCTCATTTATAGAGATCAAAGGATCTTGGGCTAAATTCAGGTATATTTTAAATTTGTCCTCATATATTGTTTAAAGAGGTGGACAAGATGAATATGAAAAGCAGAGAGCAGCAGGTGCTTCAGGTACTGGCGAAACCTGTCAGAACTGTTGTTGAGTCAGAAAGACTGGATTTTGAAAAGGTACAGGAGATTCGGATGAGAATTGGTAAACCTCTTTGTCTGATCTATAACAACGAAGAAAAAATACTGCCTGAAGGGACCTCAAAGGAACATCTGGTTACAAAAGAAGAAATGAGGGAGACCTTGGAATATGTTAGCCACTACTCTCTTTATGCATATGAACAGGAGATGAAACAAGGCTTTATTACTATAGAAGGAGGACATCGTGTAGGAATGATGGGAAAAGCAATACTTGAGGGAAATAAAGTGAAAAATTTACAATATATTTCCTCGCTAAATATTAGAATGTCTCATGAAATCCTGGGATGTGCGGATAAAATACTGCCTTTTATCACAAAAAACAGACAAGTATGCCATACACTGGTTATTTCTCCTCCCCGCTGTGGTAAGACTACATTGATACGGGATCTGATACGTCAGATATCAGATGGAAATCTGTATGTAAAAGGTTGCACTGTAGGTGTAGTGGATGAACGTTCAGAAATAGGCGGATGCTATCTTGGAGTTGCCCAAAACCAGCTGGGGATGCGTACGGATGTTCTGGATGGATGCCCAAAAGGAGAAGGAATGATCATGCTTATACGCTCAATGGCACCACAGGTCATAGCTGTAGATGAAATAGGAGCAGCAGAAGATATTCATGCGATTGAATATGCAATGCAATGTGGCTGTAAGATGGTTGCAAGTGTACATGGAATGTCGATGGATGAAGCGGCGGACAAACCTGTTCTCGGAAGGTTAATAAAAGAGCGCAGATTTGAACGTTATATTATACTTGGTAATCAAAAAAAGCCTGGTGAAATAAGGGCAATATATGACGAACGGGGGAGCCTTTTATGCAGCGATTTATAGGCAGTTTGCTGATTATTACTGCTACTACGGGGGCGGGAATTGTATATGGAACAGAATTACAGAAGTATCTTGAAAAACTTTTGTATATTCGGCACATTGTAAATATGCTGAAGGGGGAAATGGAGTATGCAAATGCACCTCTTGGAGAGATATTTGGCCGAATTGCGGTAAGAGTGAAGGCACCCTACCGTACCTGGCTTTTAGCCATGGAGCGGCAGATTGAAAACAGAGAAGAAGATGGTTTTTCAAAGATATGGAACAGGTCCGTGGATAAATATTTACAAGATCTTCATTTAAAGAGTGTTCATTCAATTCAATTAAAAGAACTTGGGACATTTCTTGGGCAGCTTGACGGAGATACTTCAAGCAGAACTATGCAGCTTTACCTAAATAGGCTGGAGCTGGAAATTGAAAAGGTAAGAGAAGGAATGGCAGCAAAGAAAAGAATAGGTAACTGTCTGGGCGTTATGGGGGGGATCTTTCTGGTTGTCATACTAATATAAGTGAACGGGAGGCTTCCATGACTATAAATCTTATATTTAAAATAGCGGCGGTAGGGATACTGGTTTCCATTTTGAGCCAGGTGCTTAAACACAGCGGACGGGAAGAACAGGCATTTCTGACCAGTTTTGCAGGTTTGATTCTTGTGCTGTCATGGGTATTGCCTTACATATATGATTTATTCACTTCTATTAAGCAGCTATTTTCTCTGTAAATCCGGTTTTTGTGTACAGTGTGTATCATAATATAGTTTGGGGAAGGAGCGCTTTATATGAGTATGATACAGATAGGTCTTATCGGTGTGGTGGGCGCCCTTTTATCCATTCAGCTAAAAAGCGGGAAATCAGAATATGGTATCTATATGAGTGTGGCAATAAGTATTCTTATTTTCGCATGCATTATAGACAGGCTGGAATTGTTTGTTAATGCTGTTGCTCAGGTTAATCAGTATATTAAAATAGATACCAGTTATATTGCAACTATGCTGAAAATGATTGGAATAACTTACATTGCAGAGTTTTCTTCCAGTGTTTGCAAAGATGCTGGATACCAGACAATAGCTGTGCAGATAGAAATTTTCAGCAAACTAACTATATTAGCATTGGGCATGCCGGTTCTACTTGCTCTGCTTGAAACAATACGGGAGTTTTTAGCATGAAAACAGGAAGAATGAAGGAGATTCTGACCTGCCTTCCGGCAGTTATAGTTTTCGCCTTAGTTTTATTGGGGGGATTTTATCATCATTCTTCAGTAGCATATGCGGCCGGAAATTCCACTGCTGAAGATGATAGCATTAAGACAGCTGGCGAAACAACTGAAAACAATACAACGGAAGAGGTTATTGATTATAATGCGTTGGAGAAAGAAACGGAGTCCAAATTGTTTTCAGAGTTTGATTTTACTGAAATAGACGATAGCCTGAAAAAGTTATTTCCAGAAAAAAAACTTAGTTTTCAGGAACTGGTATCCTCACTAATACAAGGGGAAGGAGAAGATGCTGGAAAGCAGATTATTCAGTTCATTACGGATCAGTTTTCTTATGAGTTTACTCAAAATAGACAAAACCTTGTGTATATGCTTTTGATTGCAATAATTGCTGCTGTATTTACTAATTTTTCAAATGCCTTTCAAAATAAGCAGGTATCGGAGATTAGTTTTTATGTATTATATATGCTGTTGATTACCATGTGCCTGAATACATTTCGCATTGCAATGGAAGGAATTGAGGGACAGCTGGAAGTCTTGCTTGATTTTATGCGAGTGTTGTGTCCAAGTTATTTTATGGCAGTAGCAATTGCATCAGGAAGTGGAAGTTCACTGATTTTTTATAATATCGTGCTGTTTTTGATTTATGTAGCCGAAGTTTTGATTTTACGTTTTCTTCTTCCGATAGTTAATATATACATTATGGTTCAGGTTATGAATTATCTGGCTGGTGAGGAATATTTATCTCAATTTGCAGAATTATTAAAAAAACTTGTATCCTGGCTGTTAAAAACGTTGATTTCCTGTGTGATTGGTATAAATATAATTCAAGGAATGCTCGCTCCGGCTATTGATACACTAAGGCGTAGTGCATTGACAAAAACAGCACAGGCTATACCCGGAATTGGAAATGCTATTGGTGGTGTTACTGATGTGGTGTTGGGTACAGCTGTTTTGATAAAGAATGGAATCGGTATGGCTGGTTGTGTTATTCTTATTTCTATTTGCGCAGTACCGCTTCTGCAGATGGCTTTAATGATGCTGATGTACAAACTGGCAGCTGCTATTGTTCAGCCGGTTTCAGATAAAAGAATTACGGGATGTATTAGCAGCGTTAGTGAAGGATATGAACTTCTTGTTAAAGTAGTGTTTTCTACCGGTTTGTTATTTTTACTCACTATTGCAGTTGTAACGGCAACTACCACCTGATTAATTCTTTTTTGGAATAACATAACTTACAGGTATCATTTGCACCCGATTTTTTGATACAGGAGGCTGGTAATGTTTCAATATTTATACCAATGGATTCAAAGTCTTGCATTTTTTCTCGTTATTGTTACTGCGGTACTTCAAATTATTCCTGAGAACGGATATAAGAAATATGTCCAATTCTTCTCAGGGATGGTGATGATTTTACTTATGCTGACCCCTGTTCTTAAGCTTGCCGGTATAGAAAACCTGTTTTATGAACTGTATCACAGTAAAGAATATGAGATGACGAAAGAGGAAATCGAGAAAGAGCAGAGCTATATGGAGGACTTGGATATTCTGGATTTTCTTCCCAGTGAATATCAACCGGGGAAAGAAGAAAGGACAGCAGACACTCTGAATGAAATTGAAGTGGAGGATATTCAGATTGGAGAATAAGTGGAAGAACATATTAGAACAGTTAAAGGATAAAGTTAAACTTCCTGGAAAAAACCAGCTTCTCATTATACTACTTGTGGGAATACTTCTCGTGGTGATTGTTATTCCTATCCCTGATAAAAAAACAAAGACGAATATAAGTCAGGCAGATACAGACAGTGAAACAACCGCCGCTTATTCTAACACAGATGAAGAATATGAACAATATTTGGAAGAAAGGGTTGCAAGAACGCTGGAATATGTACAAGGAGTCGGGAAAACGCAAGTTATGATTACACTAAAGTCATCTGGGCAGAAAATAGTAGAAAAAGATCAGCAAAATAGTTCTCAAACAACTGAAGAGGAGGACAGCTCGGGTGGAACTCGTTTTGTTCAGGATAATTCCACGGATAAAACAAGCATCTATGAGCAGACTTCTGATGGCTCTTCGTCTCCATATGTGAGTAAGGAACTGACTCCGGAAATTGAAGGGGTGATTGTAATCGCAGAAGGCGGTGATAATGCAGTTGTCGTGCAGAATATAACAGAAGCAATACAGGCATTATTCGGCGTAGAGGCGCATAAAATTAAAATAATGAAAAGGACTGATACATAAAAGGAGGATTCCAAGTGAAGCGTTTATTTAAGAAAAATCAGATCATCATTACCACATTGGCAGTTATGATTGCCATCGCCGGATACCTGAACTATTCAGGTCGGTTGTTCGGACAGTCAGAGAAAAGTTCAACAGAAGCAAATGCAGACCTGGCGAACAAAGAGTTGTTAGACATTTCAGAAGAAGATTTGGAGACAGGTACCAGTGATATTGCAAGTACAGATTCTGATGTGGAAGGAACACCGGGAGAAGCTGTTTTGACCAGCGGAGGAACGGACACCACAGTTGCTCAGGCCAAAGTAGCCAGAGAACAAGTACGTGCACAAAATAAAGAAACTCTGCAGGCCATTATTGATAATACAAACATCAGTGATGAAGAAAAACAGAGTGCTATTGCGCAAATGGTACAGATGACACAGTTTTCAGAGCAGGAAGTCACTATCGAAACTTTAATGGCATCTAAAGGTTTTTCAGAAGCTGTTGTAAGTTTGACAGCAGATTCAGCAGATATTGTAGTCAACAGTGCGGAACTTACAGATGCTAACCGCGCACAGATTGAAGATATTGTAACAAGAAAAACAGAAATTGCGCCAGAAAACATTGTAATTACGCCTATTCATGAAGGAGATATAACCGGAGGCGAATAACAGGAAAAAGAATAATTTGACAGATATTTGGCAGAATATTTCCAGTAAACAATTGCGGCTTACTTCGTCTTATGATAGAATTATCTAATGTGCAAAAAAGATACAGTATTTTAAAAGAACTGGAGATTATAAATATGTCAGAAACCACAAATGAAATAAAAAAAAGAAGAACATTTGCAATTATATCCCATCCGGATGCGGGAAAAACAACATTAACTGAAAAATTTCTGCTTTATGGGGGCGCAATAAATCAGGCTGGTTCCGTAAAAGGTAAAGCTACGGCTAAACATGCGGTATCAGACTGGATGGAAATTGAAAAAGAAAGAGGGATTTCCGTTACTTCTTCAGTATTGCAGTTTAATTATGGAGGATACTGCATCAACATTCTTGATACACCGGGACATCAGGATTTTTCTGAGGATACTTATCGTACTTTGATGGCTGCAGATTCAGCCGTAATGGTAATTGATGCATCTAAAGGTGTTGAGGCACAGACAAGAAAATTATTTAAGGTATGTGTGATGAGACATATTCCTATTTTTACATTTATAAATAAAATGGACAGAGAAGCCAGAGATACATTCGAACTACTGGATGATATAGAGAAAGAATTGGGTATAGCAACATGCCCAGTGAACTGGCCGATCGGATCGGGTAAAGGTTTTAAAGGAGTATATGACAGGCAGAAGAAGGAAGTGGAGCTGTTTTCAGATACGCATAAGGGAACTACCATGGGAGAAGTAAAAAAGGTTGAAGCCGGCAACCCAGAACTTGTCGGGATACTAGGGGAAGAGGCGAAGTCAACTCTGGAGGACGAGATAGAACTTCTGGATGGAGCCGCTGCCGAGTTTGATCAGGAATTAGTCAGCAAAGGTGAACTTTCACCGGTATTCTTTGGATCTGCTCTCACAAATTTTGGGGTTGAAACCTTTTTAAAGCATTTTCTGTTAATGACCAGTTCTCCGCTTCCAAGAATGTCTGACCGGGGGGAGATAGATCCAATGACGGAAAAGGAATTTTCCGCCTTTGTGTTTAAGATTCAAGCAAATATGAATAAAGCCCACAGAGACAGAATTGCATTTATGCGAATTTGTTCTGGTGAATTTGAAGCAGGCATGAATGTTCTGCACATACAAGGAGGAAAGGAAGTTCGCCTTTCCCAGCCACAGCAGATGATGGCAAGTGAACGGAAGAAAGTAGATAAGGCTTATGGAGGCGATATTATCGGCGTATTTGATCCCGGGATTTTTTCCATTGGTGATACGCTGACTACTTCAAAGGACAAGTTCTCCTATGAGGGAATTCCTACCTTTGCACCGGAACATTTTGCCAGAGTCAGACAAGTAGATACGATGACGCGAAAGCAGTTCGTAAAGGGGATTGACCAGATTG
>POVV01000223.1_pt1 | contig 45493 bp, 43 predicted proteins | sample 1560271 | NCBI WGS metagenome assembly POVV01 (sample SAMN08337232, study PRJNA429181) | Bioreactor metagenome, whole genome shotgun sequencing project. | biome: cows' rumen and soil; feature: anaerobic; isolation source: anaerobic chemostat enrichment culture, galacturonate as sole carbon... | reverse complement strand
AGGTTGAGCCGGCAAAGAGGCCTTTCAGAGCGACTCTGCCGACTTAGTGAAAACATATATGTAAGCGCTCTGGCCGCTTTCTTTTGCTTTTATGTTTATAATATTATCATACAGGAAAATTGTGAAGGAAATTTGACCAGGTTCTAAAGAAAGTATGAAAGTAATGAAGAAATTCTGACAAAAATTGGAAATGTATCCAAGCCGATGCTGCTTATACTATTCATAACAGAGGAATCCCTGCTATGGGATGTTCCGTAGAGCAGGAAAACAGGCGGAGGTATGGGTATGCTTCTGGAAAGGAATCTAATTGAATATTGTTCCCCCACACTGGCCTCCATTAAGACGGCGAACTTATTCAGCCATCCCTTTTCGTCGGAAATGGACTTGGAAAGCCAGCTCTCCCGCCTAAACGACCAGCTGGGAGAGAAGGGAATATCCTTGCTTTTGTTATGCAGGCGCGGGAATAAGGCGCTTATCTATGTTTACCGGAAAGTCCATTTGCAGGCTGATTTAAGCCGGCCGGAAGTGGAGAGGTTTCTGCAGGCCTACGGCTATGAGCATATGGAAGTGGATGCTGCGCTAAAAAGGCTTAAAGAGAGGCTGAATCAGGAAGGAGAATTTCCTCATGAGATCGGGGTCTTTCTCGGCTATCCCCTGGGAGATGTGGTGGGATTTATCCAAAACGGTGGAAAGAACTGCAAATGTACCGGATGCTGGAAAGTGTACTCCGATGAGTGTGAGGCCGTGAAACTATTTGCCAGATATAAAAAGTGCAGGACAATGTATGTGCACCTGTGGCAGAATGGAAGGACCATCTGGCAGCTTACGGTAGCGTCTTCCGGTAAATAAAGAGAAAAGAATCAAAAAACCCTGATTTTCCTTTTGGAAAAACCAGGGTTCTTGCTTTTTATGACCTATCCGAGAATCGAACTCGGGTTTCCGCCGTGAGAGGGCGGCGTCTTGACCGCTTGACCAATAGGCCGTTTTATGTATGCCATCTCTGACAACTTCATTATGATACCATAGGAATTTCCGTTTGTCTACTCTTTTTTTAATAAAATAAAAAATTTGTCAAAAACGGATTTTATATGCTATACTTTTCTAAACCCAGAGAAAGCAGGGAGGAAGAGATATGGGGCTAAAAAAGCGGGAAGTGAAATACGATTATTTAAGGACTCTTGCGGTCTTTGCCATCATTATGGTTCATGCGATTCCTGCGGAGACGCTGAATTTTAAGCAGTGGCTGTTTTCAGCAGCTCTTTCGCCGGTGCTTTTGGCATTTGTAGGGATTTATTTTATGCTTAGCGGCCTTTTCCTTTTAAAGTCCGGAACAGAAGATATTCGGGGATTTTACTGGAGCCGGTTTCAGACAATTGTTCTTCCCTTTGTATGTTACAGCGGGATTTATTACTGGTATTTTGCTGTTTATCTGGGAGTGGAGCCCCTTCGGTGGCAGGATCATCTGGCAGCTTTTGGAAAGGGACTATTTACAGGAACCATTCCCATGACGCCCCATCTGTGGTTTATGTATGTGATCATGGCGCTGTATCTTTGCGCGCCTTTTTTGGCCCGTATGATGAAGGCCATGAGCGACAGGGAGTTAAAGCTTTTTCTGGCACTTATGGTGATCGCTCAGGGAATCTGCACCTATCTTCCGGCCTTGGGCCTGGATGTGGGTGAGGGCTTTCAATATATGATATTTAAAGGCTGGCTCATCTATTTTGTCCTGGGATATGCATTAAAGCGCCTGTACGGCAGCGGCAGCTGCCTTCCCTTTGTGGTACTCGGTATCGCCGGCTTTTGCATCACTATGGTTCAAAAGTGTGTTACGCCATCCTTTACACCGGGAATTCACGACTTAGCTCCCACCATGATAGCAATGGCTGCGGCTATTTTTCTGCTTTTTGAACGCTTCGGGGACATCAAGCCGCCTGTCCTTGCAAAAGTTGTGGGATTCATAAGCAGGTACAGCTATTCCATCTATTTAATCCATTATCTGGTTCTGGGCCAGGCAGCCAGAGGGCTGGTGGAAAAGACGTTCCTAAGACATTATTACGTGCCCAAAATCCTTTGTGAGACGATCCTTACGTTTCTGATCTCCCTGGCAGCCGCCTGGATCATTGACGGGACCGTAGGAAGGCTGCTTAAAAAAGCAGTGGGTGCGGTTTATGATAGAAGGAAAAAAGGTATGAGGAGAGATTAAAATGGACCAGAAAACGGGTTGCGAATATTGTGTACACTATGATTATAATGAAGAATACGAATGTTATGAGTGTGAAATCAATCTGGATGAGGATGAGATGATACAGTTTCTAAGCAACCCTTTTCAACGTTGTCCTCATTTTAAATTCGGGGATGATTATTCGGTTGTGAGAAAACAGATGTAAGGAGATATGTAAAAAGAAGCCTTAAAAAAGGGAGGAGCCGGTATCCCATGGAGGAATACCGGCAATTATGAAAAAAATTTTTATCTCAAAGTATGTTGGCAACATCTTTTTCTGATGTTTTTAGTATATCGGTCAAATATGAAGAAAATTTGACCAGGCTGTAAAAAGATTATGACCAGACTGTGAACAATGGACAGGACGGATCAGATCAGTCTCTGAAATGATAGCTTTCCAGCAGCTGATTCTTCATATGCCAAAGCTCATTGGATAAGTCTACATGAACCTCGTGAGGGTTTACCAGACGGCGGGATTCATCCCATAGGGTATCCAGTTCCTTTTTACAGTAGGACTGGATGTCCATAACGGCAGGGGTTTCATAAATGCATTTCCCGTCTTTAAATATCTGGACCAGAAGATCCCTTATCGTATAGCTGTTGGGAGCCAGGTGTGTTTTCTTCCATGTTTCGATTGGGTCGAAGAGGAGCAGGGAATGGTTTTCTTTAAAGGTTTCCCCTTCCAGGCAGATTAAGTCCGCAATGATCTTACCGGTCTCCCGGCTGTAAATACGTTTGATGGCCTTGTTCCCGGGATTGGTGATCTTTTCCGCATTTTCGGAAAGCTTGATCTTGGGGATAAACTGGCCGGTCTTTTTATCCATAATCGCCGCCAGCTTGTACACGCCGCCAAAGGAAGGGCTGTCCTTGGAGGTGATCAAATTGGTTCCAACACCCCAGGAGTTTATTGTTGCTCCCTGGATCTTTAAGCTGTTGATCAGAGCCTCGTCAAGGTCATTGGAGGCGGAGATCACTGCGTCTGTAAATCCGGCCTCATCAAGCATCTTTTTCGCCTTTTTGGAAAGATATGCCAAGTCTCCGCTGTCTAAACGGATTCCATAGGTGGTAAGAGGAATTCCGGCTTCCCGCATTTCCTTAAATACTTTAATGGCATTTGGAACACCGGATTTTAATGTATCATAGGTGTCCACCAGAAGAATGCATGCAGTGGGATAAAGCTTTGCATAGTTGCGGAATGCGGTCAATTCATCGGGAAAGCTCATGATCCAGCTGTGGGCATGGGTCCCTCTCACCGGAACATGAAACATTTTTCCTGCCAGTACATTAGAGGTACCGATGCAGCCTGCGATCATGGCGGCTCTGGCTCCGTAAATTCCGGCGTCAGGTCCCTGGGCACGGCGCAGTCCAAATTCCATAACTCCGTCTCCAGCGGCAGCGAATACGACGCGGGCCGCTTTTGTGGCAATTAGGCTCTGGTGGTTAATGATGTTAAGCAAAGCGGTTTCAATCAGCTGGGCCTCCATAATGGGGGCGATGACTTTAACTAAGGGTTCACGAGGAAATATGACAGTACCCTCTGGAATGGCGTAGATGTCGCCGGAAAATTTAAAATGATGGAGATATTCCAGAAAATCTTCTTCAAACAGTCCGGTGGACCTTAAATAATCCACATCCTCCTGGCCGAAATGAAGCTCATTTACGTATTCAATGACCTGTTCCAGGCCCGCGCAGATCGCGTACCCGTTGCCTCCCGGATTACTGCGGTAGAAGACATCGAATATGACGGTCTCGTTGGCATCTTTCTCTTTAAAATATCCCTGCATCATGGTCAATTCATAAAGGTCTGTTAATAAAGTTAAATTGCGCTGGCTCATAGCTGTTCTCCTTTTTTTTCCTTTTACTAAACCTTTTCGCACATTATACCATAAGTTTACAAAAAAACAATGGAATTGACAAAAAACTAACAATAGAAATAGTGTCAAAAACACCGCACAAGTATTTGCAATTAATTAAATAATCTAAATAATATAATACAATTTGAAAATTAATAATTAACTTATTGTTTATTTCAAAAAAGTCTTGCAAAATACAGGCGAATAGTATATAATAAAGCCATAAACAAAAGATAATAATTTCAAATCCGACGTTCCATTTTATTTCGGAGAATGACAGAGAAAAGGAGGTAGATCCCGCCGAAAACATAAGTATGGCCTGAATCAGCAAAAAGGCTGGTACGGGCAAAAGGCAAAACCGTTAAACCTTAGCAGAGAACCGTGGCTGAAGCCGGAATGAAAATCTACCAATCTCTTTATATGCCTATAGTTCGTTATAACTGCAGAGAAATATTCATCCGATGGGTAATTTTGATTTGTCCCGATTGAATTTTTATTCGGTAGCTGGATAACAATATAGAAGAATGAAAATAGCAATGCCGAAAATTTAGATTGTAGATGGTTTTAAGCGAAAGGTACGGGAAAAAATTCATATAGAGCATCCAGAGAACGCAATGCAAAAAACAAAACGTGAGAGGTATTTAGGAACCAATGGATGAAAGCATGTAGAACGGGTATCGAATTTCATGAAAATGAGTCGGTACCCGTTCTCCTTTGTTTGCACCGGACGCAGGCGGTAAATCAGGGCATTCGCTTAACCATTGAATGACACCTTTGGGGAGTCATTTGCGGCTCCTTTTAACGCTCCTGCTTATTATTGCTTTTTTAGTTATAAGCCTGATATTGTTCGGTATATTCTTTAATAATCTTTGCTCCGCCCATATCTTTCCATTTCTGGACGGAATCTTCCCATTCCTGTTCATCTAAAACACTAATTACATATTTAATCGCAGAGTCATTAATAAAGGTGGATAGTTCCCCTAAGGTTCCACCCATCTCGGTTTCAGTCTCGGAAATAAATGGCAGGGTTGGATCAAAAACCGCATATTTAGAATTAGAGCCGATTAAATCATAAATGTGCTGTGCAAGAGGGGTCAGGCTTTGGGATTCCAGATGAGTATAGGCATAAAATGGCGTGATCTGCCGGATTAAGTTGTATTTATCGGCATAAATCGACAGCTGCTCTTCAGTCTGGGTGACCTTTCCGTTGACCACATGGTAGGTTTCCCCTTCGATTCCCCAATTGAATAGGTCAAGCATTTCCGGATTGCCCATTTTATCTAAAAAGGCTAAAACACTTAATAAGTTTTCCTCATCCGGAACTGCTGTTTTCGGTATTGCGATAGCACCGGTATAGCCCTGATATCCGGGTATATGGGGCTCACCGTCAGATCCATCCGTCAGTATCTGCAAAACGCCACAGGTGGCATCAGGATTGACCTGAGTCAGTGAGTTTAAGGTAGTAACGGCATCCTCCAGGTTTCCTAAAAAGACGGCTCCGGCTTTTCCGTTGGTAAAGTTGGCAGTTTTGTCATTTACGATGGGAAAGTCATTATTAATCAAACCTTCCTCATAACAGTCACGGAACCATATCAGAGCTCTTTTGTATTCCTCAGAATCATATTCTGATGTGATATTTCCTGCGGAATCTGCCGCCCAGCCATTCGATCCGCCCATATAGATGCTCAGCTGAGTGGCAAAGTTTTTAAGGCCCTGATCATACATGGAAAGGCCATATGTATCATGTACGCCGTTTCCATCAGGATCATCGAAGGTAAAGGCATAAAGGATATCATGGAACTCTTCAATCGTGTCAGGCATTTCAAGGCCCAGGTTATCTAACCAATCGGTACGGATGGCGATTCCGGCCCGGATAGTAGCACGGGTACGGGGAATCAAAAACTGCCTGCCATCGGTTTGGACATTTTTCATAACGGTCTCATCAATACTGGAAAGATTGGGAAAAAGCTCAATATAGGGAGTCAAATCCCAAAACATACCAGCTCTGGTAGCGTTAATAAAACCGGCTGAAGTGGTTTCACGGATAGAGGTAATCTGGGGTAAGGAGGTAGAAGCAATCAGGGTATTGACTTTTTCTTCATAGGCGTCATTGGGAACCCAGATGACTTCCAGCTTCGTACCGGTATATTCCTGGATGGCTTTCAGCATGCTGTTATTTTCATTGGGAGCTTCCACTGCCTTATAGTTGCACATCATCGTAACGGTTTCTAAGGGCGGCGGCTCCAGTTCAGATGTTTCAACAATTTCCGTTTTGACAGTATCTGCCCTGGCTTGCCCCGGCTGGTTTCCTTCCTGGATGCTGCAGCCAGCTAATAATATACAGGCCAGAGTTGCCGCTAAACAGCGGGATATAGACTTTCTCATATATAATCCTCCTACATTATCAATAGTTTTTTTCATTTCTTCTCTGAGTCATCTGCAGATTGTCAAATAAGATGTTTATAGTATAAAGCCGTTGTGTGGTTAACACAATGTTCTTATTTCTGCCAAAAGCCTGGAAACCTCAGCTGTCCAGGAGCAAAATGAGGTAAAAAAAAGAGCATTGCCTAAAAAAAAGAGTATTTCCCGGCTATGGAAACAGAGGATGATGCTTTTGAACTGCTGGAAATATGAACATTGAGTTACTTCGTGTCACCTCCTATAATTTGAGGTGAAAAGGAGGCAGATAATTTATGAGCCAAGGAAAAGTAGAAAAAGTTAATATGATGAAAATTGAAAAAAAGGCATTGAGGGCTAAGACGTTAAGAGCAGTGCTGCGTCAAAAATCTCTCTATATTATGCTGATACCCGGAGTGATTTACTATCTCATTTTCAAATTCGGTCCGATGATAGGGCTGATAGCAGCCTTTAAGGATTATCAGCCCTTTTTAGGCTTTTTCGGGAGTCCGTGGGTGGGGATTAAGAATTTTGAAAGATTATTTACAGGCGGCTCCTTTTTGCGGCTGTTGGAAAATACCCTGGTCATCTCATGCCTGAACCTGATATTTTTCTTCCCGGTTCCGATTATTATCGCACTATTGTTAAATGAAGTGAAGATCAACTGGTTTAAAAGGATTGTCCAGAGCTTTCTTTATATACCTCATTTTTTCTCCTGGGTCGTAGTCGTGGGTATTTCTTATGCGTTATTTACCACCGAAGGAGGTGTGGTAAATAATTTTCTCGGCAGCGTATTCAACATCAGGCCGATCGACTTCATGGGCTCGGAGGCGTGGCTGCGGCCGATGGTCGTCCTGCAAAATATCTGGAAAGAGAGCGGCTGGGGAACCATCATCTTCTTAGCGGCTTTAGCCGGTGTGGATGTGGAAATGTATGAAGCTGCCGAATTAGATGGCGCCGGCCGGCTGAAGCAGGTATGGTATATCACCCTCCCGGCAATCCGGGCGACCGTCATTACGATGCTGATTCTAAGGCTTGGGCATGTACTGGAAGCCGGATTTGACCAGCTGTTCCTGATGCAGAATGCGACAAATCGTGAAGTGGCACAGATTATTGATACCTATGTATATCAGATAGGTATGAAAAATGGGCAGCTGAGCTTTGCCACTGCAGTAGGGCTGTTTAAATCCATCATCGGCCTGATACTGGTGCTGACGGCGGATTGGATGGCTAAGAGAATGGGTGAGGAAGGGCTTTTATAGGAGGAGGTAAGAGTGATAGGTAAAAATAAGAAAATGAAAAAGACAGTTGGAGAACGGGTATTTGATATTTTTGTGTATGGCATATTATTACTGTGCTTTCTGATTATCCTGTTTCCCTTAATGTATGTCGTGGCCGGGTCCTTAGCCTCCGCAAAAGAATTAGCGGAAAATAAGTTCCTGATCATCCCGAAGGAACCGACCCTGGATGTATATAAATATATTTTGTCCACAAAAACCTTTCCCCGTAGCATTGCTATCACCACATTGGTAACGATTGTGGGTACCTTTGTAAACCTGATCATGACCTGCCTGACTGCTTATCCTTTAGCCAGGCGAAATCTGCTGGGACGTAAGTGGCTGATGCTGGGGGTAACCTTTACACTGGTATTCAGCGGCGGCCTGATTCCCACTTACCTGGTTGTGAATTCGATGGGGCTGATTGATAAATATGCGGCCCTGATAATCCCGGGAGCCATCAGCAGCTTTAACCTGGTGCTTGTGAAGAACTTTTTCCAGGAAATACCCGAAAGCCTGATTGAAGCGGCTAAAATAGATGGCAGCAGCGAAATCAATACGTTGACAAAAATCGTCCTGCCCTTATCAAAGCCGGCCCTGGCCACCTTTACGATGTTTTATGCGGTGGGACACTGGAACCAGTTTTTACAGCCCCTCCTTTATTTAAACGATTCAAAGAAATGGACGGTTCAGATTCTCTTGCGCCAGATAGTAATGCTGTCCAGCACCTCGGGAGAAGATGACGGGATGATGCCTGGCTTTATCCTGCCGATGATGAGCTTAAAACTGGCTGTAGTCGTGGTTTCCACACTACCTATTATCATGGCTTATCCGTTCATGCAGAAATATTTTGATAAGGGGGTGATGGTAGGTTCGGTAAAAGGCTGAGCTCCTTCGGGAAAACTGATATAATAATGCAAGAGGAGGATTTTCTATGAAGTCTAAAAAAAACAGGTATTATAAAAAGATTCTTGCGGCATTATTATTAGTTAATTTAATTCCGGTTTTGTTTCTTGGGGGGTCTATCGTTAATCTGGTGAACCAGCAGAAAAATGCTCTGAACCAGACGATGATATCCCAGATCAGCAATCAGATGAATGAAGTGGAGACCAGCTTTCGTTATGTGGAAAATGCCATGATTCGGATAGCCCTTAGCAGCGATACCCTGCTGGCCCTGCGAACCGATTTGGCGGCAGAGAATTTTCAGCTGTTTAATTCATTGCGCGGTGATTTACAGCTGATAGGGAATTCGGAGAAGCAGCTGGATGACGTATTTCTGGTTAATAAAAGTAAAAACTGGCTGATTGGTACGGCTGCCACTATGCCCTTAGAGGAATATGAATCATTGGATACCGTTCATACCTTATTTGCCATGAAGAAGCATTCCTTCTGGTTTGCAGATGGCGGATACCTATATCTGGTCAAAAGTCTGCCGATATATACCCTTAACGACAATGCCCTGCTGGTTGCCCGGTTTAAAAAAAGCATTCTTGATACGGATTCCATGGGTGGTGAAGAGGGATATGGAACCGTAATTCTTAATGAAGATGGACAGGTCATCTTTGGTGACGGTATTGATGTACTGGTGGTCAGGGAGGTGCTGGAGGGAGTAGGAAATACCGAAAGGCTGGAGGAGGGCCGTCTGATTAATACGAGATATCGGGGTGAAAGCTATATTATGGCCTCTAAAACCTCGGAATATAATCGCTGGACCTATATCTTTGTGGCAACGAACTCGGCATTTCAAAGGAGTCTGTCAAATGTAATGGCGATGCTGGCCCTGGTAGTTGCCGGAATGCTGTTCGTAGATATTTTTGTTGTGTATGTAGCTTCAAAACGTCTGTACTTACCGTTTCAGGAAATTGATGCTTTAGTAGAGCATAAAATACGTGCTGAGTGGGAGGGAAAGAAGACCGAAGAAGATATGGAGCTGATAGGAAAAGTGCGCTATATCCTTAATAAAAATGCAGAGCTGCAAAATATTGTGAAGAATAAGGATGAAAGCCGCCAGCAGCTTTTTTTACGCCAGCTCTATCGGGGCGAAAAAATAGACTGTAATGAGGATACGCTGATAAAAGAGCGCATTATCAGTGAGAAATTAAATGGTGCCGCCATGTATACCATGGCTTTGAAGTTTAAGGATCATTTTCAGACCGAGGATGACCATCAGCTTTGCCTGTTTGCCCTGGATAATGTCGTCAGAGAGTTGCTTCACAAGGAAGAGTGCTTTCCTCTGGTGACGATTGGAAAGATTATCTATATTACCTGCCTTGTGGATGCGGATTCTAATGAAAGTGCCGATATTAAGGCCCAGGCGACGGCCACGATGCTCATTACGGCGGTCCGGAAATATTTACATATGACGATTAACGTTGGTGTAAGCAATGGCTTTAAGCAGATTAAGGATATTGTTCCGGCGGTGGAGGAATGTGAAAAAGCATTGCGGGATGCAATGGGATTTGATGGTATCTGTAACTTTTACCGATATCCCAGGAGGGAAAAAATCCTGCTCATGGACCGCCGGATCCATCAGGGACGCAAACAGGTTCTGCGGGCAGTGGATACCGGTAATAAAAGCCAATGCCGCAGTGAATTAGATATTTATCTGGCTCTGCTAAAGGATACCCAGTACTGTATATTTAAACTGGAAATCAGCAAGCTGATATCAGAAATCCTGAATTATTATGAGGAATACGCGCTGACGCCGGATTATAATGTAATCAGTGACATCCTTGATTATGATATCAGCCGGAAGGTCAACTCCATTGAAAGCCTGCAATCTTACTTATGGGATTATCTTCTGGATGAGCTATTTAAAAACATCTGTGATAAAGCAGAGCAAAAGGATGTTATTTACCAGATTGCTGAGTATCTGAACGAAAATATTGAGTGTGATATAAACCTGGAGGATTGTGCCAGGCATTTTAATTACAATGCCAGTTATTTAAGCAGGATGTTTAAAAAGAATTTTGGTAAAACCTATACCGATTATGTAACCGAAAAACGAATGGAGCGGTGCGAGGAGCTTCTCCTTGAAACGGATATCAGCATTAATGAGCTGGCTGAACGGTTTGGCTACAGCAGCACGCAGAATTTTATCCGGGTATTTAAAAAATATACGCTCCTGACTCCGGGCCAGTTCCGGAAGTATGGAGGAAACCTAAATTAAGACAGGAGGAAGTGGAATGATTGATTTAACCCATGTGATCGATCCTGAAAAGGTCGAACGGAAATTTTCAATAGAAACCATTGGCGCTGAGACGGTAAACCGGAATGTGGTGCGCCTTGAGAAGCAGTGGTATATCATGACCAATATTGCCATGGTATCCCATATCGGCACTCATATCGAGGTACCCTATCACATCCTTCCTGATGGCCATGATTTGGCATCGATGCCAGTGGATATATTTTGTGGCCCTGCTGTCCTGCTGGATTTTTCCGATATCGGCAGGCGGATTGGTATCTCGAGGGAACGGACGATACAGGCTGCTAAAGCCTGCGGGGGAGTCCGGGAAGGGGATATTGTTTTTTGTAACCTGGGCTTTGGGGATTTTTATGGGACAAAGCACTATGGTGAAAGCCCGTACTTTACCGAGGAGGCGATTACCTGGCTGGCCGAAAGCGGTATGAAGATGATGGGCGTCGATGCCGGCGGTGTCGAGCTTCCAGGTTCAGAGCAGCATGTCAACCATACGACACTGTTTAAGCATAATATCCCATTGATCGAGAATGTCGCTAATTTAGGGCAGATAAATGTTCCCAGATTTACCGCATCAGCTTTTCCCTATCCGATTAAGGGCGTTGAGTCCTTTCCAGTGAGGGTGATGGCTTTTATACCTGGGACTGATGAAAGGCTTGGTGGATAATGAAGGGGGATACCTATGTCTTTAACCGGACCAGCTTCCGGGACCCGCTGACAGGAGTAGAGATTATCCGGCTTACGGATAATAAAGCAATTTATGACCGGCCCTATTTTACGACTACGCAATTCACCAGAGATGGACGTTATACTATATTCGTATCTGATTTTACCAAAACCTCGGTGGCCAAAAATCCAAATGCCCCTGCAATTGGAAAGGTCGGCTTTGGGGAACTGTTCCTCTTGGAGCTAGAGACCGGGGTAGCATTGCAGCTCACTCAGGGAGAGGCTGTTAAGATGGGACACGGAGCTCACGGGATGATCGCTCCGGATGGAAAGACCGTTTATTATTACAGCAATGAGGAGCTGAAGGAAACGGATGTCAGAACTCTTGAATCAAAGGTATTGATGCATATTCCCAATACGTATAATTTCCACAGCCTGTCCATGACCGATGATTGCCGTTATGTGGCTTTTTCTCTCGTCGAGGAATTGCCTTTGCTTACAGCCGGGTTTGCCGCCCCGTTATCGGAAGCGGCGCCTGGAGCCAGGGAGCGGTTTTTTAAGCGGCCAGGCAGTCTGGTGCTGCGTTATGACAGAAAGAAGAAAAACTGTGAGGCCATCTACGGGGGACACGAGCGCATTACCCATGTGGGGTTGGCTCCGGAAGAGGGTAACCACATCCTGTTCTGTAACGATGGTCCCTGGCATCTGGTTCAGCGGATGTGGACCGTCGATGCCTTAACCGATGAGGTGAAGCCCCTCTTTCTCCAGCAAAAGTATTTAGAGCAAATCGGCCACGAGTTTTTTACTCCATCAGGAAGAATCGGAGCCCAGTATTCCTTCCGGTATCGGGCAGATATGAAGTTCTTCCAGCATGCCGATATATTCATGGATTTTGATGGTAAGAATCAGGAGCGTTTTTACTATCCTTATGACCGCCCGGGGCATATAAGCGTAGCGGTAAATGAGCACCAGGGCATCGGTGATACCTGTATGTTATCCGAAAATCAACCAGATAGCAGGAGGTATCTGTCACTGATTCATTACGATTTGCAGGGGCATAGGGCAGAGCCTTACCTTTTGTGTGCCCATGATACCTCAGGAAAAAAAAGCGCCCATGTACATCCGGTCTTTACGCCGGACGGCAGTCATATTTTATTTTCCTCTGACAAGGAGGGATTATTAAACATTTATATGGTGGAAGCAGACTGGTCAAAAGCAAGGAGGACGATATGATTAGAAAGAACCCGATTAAAAAAGGATTGAAAGAGGGAAAAAGCTATATTGGCACATTTGCTAAGATGACGGATCCAAGTGTTGTGGAGCTGTTTTCTTTAATAGGCTTTGATTTTTTTGTCATTGATAACGAGCATTCCCATATGAGCAAGGAAACCATGGATCATTTGCTCCGGACGGCGGATATATCCGGCATTGTTCCAATCGTGAGGATCCGCCAGAATGACCGCTCCATGATACTGCAAAGTCTTGACGGAGGAAGCCTGGGAATCATGGTCCCGGAGACCAGCAGCCGCAGGGATGTGGAGGAAATGATATATAACTCCTATTATACCCCCATCGGTGGACGGGGATTTTCTCCCTCTCACCGTGCTGCCGGTTACGGCTTTATGGACGGAAAAGAGTATGCTGGACTGGCGAATGAGCATATCATGACGATTGCTTATTGTGAGACCGCCGAAGCCCTAAATAATCTTGACGATATGCTTGGTGTTCCAGGCCTGGATGTCATGTGGATTGGTCCGATGGATTTATCTCAGGCCCTAGGCGTTATCGGTGACAGCAGGCATCCTAAAGTACAGGAGGCTGTGGCCCACATTATTGAGCGCTGTAAGGCAGCAGGGGTAGCGGCGGGAACAATTGCTGCCAATGGAGAGGAGGCCAAAAAGCTTCTTGACATGGGCGTGCAGTTTATCGGTCTGAGCTCGGACCAGGCGATGATTGCCTATGCAGGTAAGGCATTTATGAAGGAATTAAAAGACTGAGGAGGATGAAAAATGAAACAACCAATTGAAACTTATTTTCAAATCGGTACGATTCAATGGATGAGTTATCCGCCGGCAGATTATTCCCTGCTGGAATCCGTTAAGAAGCTGGCAGGTGATGAATTTTTCACGACACTTGAGGTGACCCATGTGGGGGCGGCTGAGGAAAGAATGCAATTGAGGGCCCTTTTGGAGCAGTCTCATATGAAGGTGTGCTATGGGGCCCAGCCAAGACTCCTCGGCCACGGGCTGAACCCTAACGCAATTGATGAAAATGAGCGTGAAAAGGCGGAGAAAATACTTCTGCACTCGGTGGATGAAGCAGAATATTTGGGAGCTAAAGGCATTGCCTTTCTGGCTGGAAAATGGCAGGAGAAGGATAAGGCCTTAGCCTATGGACAGCTGCTAAAAACGACCAGGAACGTATGCAGCTATGCGGCTTTAAAGGGCATGATGGTTGAATTAGAGGTGTTTGATTATGACATGGATAAAAGTGTTTTGATAGGTCCGGCGCCATTGGCATCGAGGTTTGCCGGAGATATGCGGATGACTCATAGCAATTTTGGACTGCTGGTGGATTTGTCCCATTTCCCCACAACCTATGAGACCTCCCAATTTGTCATCAGCACCTTAAAGCCGTACATCACTCATCTGCATATCGGTAATGCTGTCGTTAAAAAAGGTTATGAGGCTTATGGCGATCAACATCCCCGCTTTGGTTTTCCGGACAGTGCCAATGATACCCAGGAGCTTTTGGATTTCTTTCAGGTACTGAAGGAAGAGGGCTTCTTCCGTAAGGATAATCCGATGGTATTATCTCTGGAAGTCAAGCCATGGAAGGATGAAGATGCCGATATCATTCTAGCTAATTCGAAACGGGTGATAAAACGGGCATGGGCGCTACTAGAAGACTAAGGCTAACCGATGAAAGGAGATGCCAGGATGAAAATTGTAGTATTAGATGGTTTTACAGAAAATCCCGGAGATTTAAGCTGGGAAGGGCTTGAGCAGCTGGGAGAGCTGACTGTATATGACAGAACGGCAGGAGATGAGGCTGTGATAGCGGAGCGGATTGGGGATGCAGAGGCTGTTTATACCAATAAGGTACCGATAAGCCGTAAGGTGCTTGAGTGCTGTCTGAACCTTCGGTTTATCGGAGTATTGGCGACCGGATACAACGTAGTTGATACAGCGGCGGCAAAAGAGCGTCAGATTCCCGTCTGCAACATTCCCTCTTATGGAACGGATGCCGTCGGCCAGTTTGCAATCGCCCTGTTGCTGGAAATTTGCCATCATATCGGGCACCATAGTGATGCGGTTCACCAGGGCAGGTGGAGCAGCAATCAGGATTGGTGCTTCTGGGATTATCCTTTGATTGAACTGGCAGGTAAGACGATGGGGATTATCGGGTTTGGCCGGATCGGCCAGAGCACCGGCCGCATTGCCCAGGCTATGGGAATGAAGGTACTTGCTTATGATTCCTTTAAAATACCGGAATTGGAATCTGCGACCTGCAAATATACGGATTTAGATACATTATTTGCTCAGTCGGATGTCATTTCCCTTCATTGTCCCCTTTTTCCGGTGACTGAGGGAATGATTCATCAGGGCAGCATCGCAAAGATGAAGGATGGTGTCATTATTCTTAATAATTCCAGAGGCCCTTTGATTGTAGAGGAGGATTTAGCACAGGCCCTGAAAACAGGAAAGGTATATGCCGCCGGTCTGGATGTGGTGTCCTCAGAGCCAGTCAGGGAAGACAATCCGCTGTTAAAGGCGCCCAACTGTCTGATAACTCCCCATATTTCATGGGCACCAAAAGAAAGCCGGCAGCGTCTGATGGATATTGCGGTAAATAATCTGAAAAATTTTCTGGAGGGAAACCCAGTAAATATAGTAAATACATAATATAAGCAGATTGGGAGGGCGGAAGACGAATATCTTCCTGATTTAAAATGGAAAAACTGGACTTTACGGCAGCCTTGCCGGAATTTAAAGAAGAAACATATAATATTGCTGAATTCGGAGCAGTTCCCGGAGGGCTTATCCTGAATTCGAAGCCCCTTCAAGAGGCTATAGATTTTGCGGCAGGACATGGTGGCGGCCATGTCCTGGTACCGGGAGGCCTCTGGCTAACCGGACCGATAGAATTAAAATCAGGGGTGGATTTGCACCTGGAGGAAGGAGCCCTTTTGCTGTTTGATAAAAGCAAAGAAGATTATCCTCTCCATATTACCGATTATGAGGGAACGAGAAGAATCAGGGCTATTTCTCCCATTCATGCCAGATGTGCTAAAAATATTGGTATAACCGGCAGGGGAATCATTGACGGAAACGGTCATCTTTGGCGAATGGCCAAGGAGTTTAAATTTACCTCCAGAGAATGGGAAGAAAAGCGGTCTGTCAGCCCGGATACTTTCTTAAGTACTGAGGAGGGGGAGGTTTGGTATCCCACCGGCACTGCTTTTGAGGGATTTCGTTATGGCGAACCGGACTTATCAAAGCTTGATGATGTGAAAGCCCTTAAAATGGCAGCACCCTATTATGACTACTACCGCCCGGTAATGGTGGAGCTTACCCATTGCAGTCGGATTCTGATTGAGGGCGTCACGCTCCAGAACTCTCCGGCCTGGAATCTTCATCCTCTTTTCTGTGATAATCTGACAGTGCGCAATGCCTGGATCAGAAATGATGATTCGGCGCAAAACGGAGACGGACTGGATCTGGAATCCTGTCAATTTGTTGAGATTGACAGGGTGAAATTTGACGTGGGAGATGATGCGATCTGTATGAAGGCCGGAAAGAATAGCGAAGCCCGGAGGATAAAAGGTCCGACAGAAAATGTTTATATCCATGATTGCACCGTGTACCGGGGCCACGGCGGCTTCGTGGTGGGAAGTGAAATGTCCAGAGGAGTCCGTCATATCCTGGTGGAGCGTTGTATATTTATCGGTACCGATATCGGCATTCGCTTCAAGACGGCGGCCGGCCGTGGAGGTGTGGTGGAGGATATTACCATCCGGGATATAAATATGGTGCGGATTCCCGGGGAGGCTATTCTTTTTACAATGGGATATACCTTAAAGACGATGAAAAACGGCACCTTATCCATTGAAGCACCAGAGGACGCCGAGGATTTACCGGAGTTTAAGAATATATCGATATCACGGATTTCTGGCAGAGATATACAGTGGGGCATTCGGATTGACGGCTTAGAACAGATGCCTGTCCATGATATCCATATCAGTGATGTTGCTTTACAGGCAAAGCATGATATTGATATAGTAAATGGTAAACATATCTTTTTTAAAAATATAAATATCGAGGGGTAAAAAAATTCATAGAACTCCTTTTAGTCACGCAGGCTTCAATGCCGGGAGAATCAAAGATTGCCATTTCAGTCTTGGAAGAATCAATTTCCTGACAAATAGGTTCCATCAGGTCAACGTGGTTTGATGCAAAAATGGTGAAGTAACTATTATGATATATCAAGGAAATTTAATAGGTTAGGACATTAACATAAGCCCTTTATCTGTTGTAGAAATATGATTGATAGAGGGCTTATTTTTGTGTCTTAGTCAGGTGGAGAAAAAAAGAACTGTGTTGAAAAATGCCTCTTTTGGAATTGATAACAGTATTGTATAATAATATAATACTGTAAAGTGATAAAGGGGGATTGTTAATGGGGGTACAAATGAAGATTGCTTTATGTGATGATAATGGTTTGTTTTTGGAAAACATTTTGGAAAAGTTCGTGAGGCGTTCTTTAAGAATCGAGGAGGTTAACGCCGAACTTTATCATTATTTGGATGGGAATCAACTGCTGGAGGATGCTAAAGGCGGAAAAATATTTGATATGGTCATATTGGATATTGATATGCCTTTAATCAATGGAAAAGAATTAGCAAGGCGGTTGCGTATTTATGATTCCAATTTTGCGTTGGTTTTTGTCACATCATATAAGCAAGAAGTTTATAGTATCTTTCAGTATCAAGTTGATGCATTCATTGCCAAGGATGCCCCGGATGAATTCTTTATTTCTGAATTGACTCGTATTATTAAATCAAAAAAAGCTTCCGCTAAAAACAGCATAGGAGAGAATGAATGTTTTGAAATACAGGATGGTTCTAGGAGGAGAAATTTGCTAAAGCTGAACTTACAGGATATTTTCTATTTTTCATGCCGGAACCGGGCGATAACACTACATAAGGATACCAAGACATATACATTAGCAGAAAAGTTATTTGCAAATATTCTGAAAGGGTATTCACAAAAAGGCTTTTTTGAACCTTGCCGAGGATATCTTGTCAATATAAAACACATGAAATGTGTTAAGGATGATGAACTAATCCTTGATAATGATGAAAGTATTCCTTTAAGCAGGAGAAGACGCGGCATAGCTATGAAGTATATGAGAGAAGTTATTGAAACGGAGGTTTTATAATTGCAGTTTTTGTTAAGTTATGTATTAAGTTTGGTAGATTGTATAATCGTTTTTCTTATGTTCCACTCTCTGTTTGCAGAAAATTGCAGGAGCCAATACTACAAGTTTTACTTTCCTGTATATATTGTGTTAACATCAGTACTAATTGCAACTGTGGGCAATATACCGATGGTGCTAAAGCAGATGTTTATTTTTTTCGTGTTTTTTGGCACAGTGTTTATCCTCTATAAAATTGAATTTTACATAAATACTGCTTTTTGCATTACATGTATCTTTTATTTACTCATTGTGGATATTATTTTTGCTCTGACTTTTACCTTTCTTTTTAATGGAAAATTTTTAGAGGCTCTTTTTAGCAGCCTGATAAATCAGCTAGTTCTATCACTTATTGTTAAAATATTAGACGGATTAGTATTCTGTTTTTTATATCGAAAATTCCGGAAGATTTATTTTGATATAAGAAAAAGAGAATGGCTTCTATTTAATATTATTATGATTCTGTTTTGGTTTAAAGCAATTATTTTTATGGAGGTGTACCCCTTGCTAGATCTCAGACCATCAGAATTAGGTATATATTTCTTTCTTTCTCTAGGTGATTTTATAGTAAGTATTATTGTGGTATATTTCTTTTCTGGAGCTAGTGCATATTTTTTACAGGCCAGAAAAAGCTTTGCGATGGAAAACAATTATAACATATTAGAAGAACAGATTGCGATGCAGAATGAATTAGGAATGAAACTACGGAAGATTAGACACGATATGAAAAATCTGGTTGGAGATGCACTTCTACTCATTGATAAGGGTGAGGTTATAATGGCAAAGGATATGTTGGCGACTATAAATGATGAAGTTTCGGAAATTAGTGTTACATTGGAGCAGTCAAGTGGAGATAGTATCATTGACTCTATTATCAATTATAAACTGGCTATGTGCAGACAAAAGGGGATTCCACTTGACTATGTACTTGAAGAATTACCTAAATTAAATATCCGACCGAATGAAATGGCTTCTATCCTCTCAAATCTACTGGATAATGCTATTGAAGCAACTCAAGATGCAGAAAATGCAAGTATAAAAATAAAAATTTTTAGATATAAGGATTATGCGGTATTTGTCGTTGAAAACACATTTAAAAATGCACCGGTGACAAGGAATGGGAGACTGGTTACTTCAAAAAAAGATTCGAATAGCCATGGTCTTGGAATGACGATTGTTTTAGATATGGTAAATCAAAATAAGGGAGACCTGAATTATACTTTTTCAGAGGGAGTTTTTAAGGTCACGATTTTGCTGCCAAAATCGGAGTCAGATTAGTACGTAGGTTTTGGGGCTTGAATGAAAATGGAGAATCCCTATTGAACGGGTATGAACGATTTGAAACAATAAATACTATGCTGAGGTTCGTTTTTCATGGAATGTAGTCTGTCTGCAAGATAAATAGTAAACAGTAATTAGTGTTTCAGAAGTTATGGTGTTAAAATAATCTGACCGGATTCAATAGCATGTAGGTGCAATATTTCAATTAGCCTTGAATCAAGAAGCAACTGAGCCAGTTTAAATGGGGTGCGACCATTTAAGCTGGCTCTTGCTGTGCTATTGATATGGTTAGCCATTAAAGTGATATCCTGTGGCGTATAATTGGTCAGAGAAATACCCTTAGGTATTATTTTACGGATATATTCATGATTTTTCTCCAGTATTCTTTTTTGCCAAGAAGCAGGAGGATCGCAGAAAAAAAGCTTTGTCCGCAGGGCACCTTCCAGACAAGTCTCCAATGTTACAGGATTTTTAAACTCGGCAAAAATTGAACGATTTAAAAATACATTTAACGGAAAAATTGACGGAAAAATTGAAAAATTGAAGGTGCTCCGCTTGAAGACCTCTTTCGAGATGGTGGTCCTGTCCCGCCGGAGCATATCTGCAATGCGTGAAAAGGAATAGTTGCGATTTAAGCCCTCCTCGATATCATAGCGATCCTGAAGAGATAGATGCTGGTATGGTTTGTTATTTCTGTTTTCCATGGTTTAGATACCTCCTAAGGCAGGCAGACATCATACCATTATTATACCATTTATGAAAGAGTGACTTCCCATAATTTGAAAGAGTAACTTCCTGAAAAGTAGAAAAAGTTGTATTTAAAAATACATTTAACGAAAAATTGAAGGTTGATTTCAAAATGTGAAGTTCGATTACAAAACGGGAAGCTCGAATTGCAATTGAGCCAGGTTTTGGGTGAGTTTATAAAAAACATACCACTCAGTAGCGTTACTCGACCATTCGCGTAAAACCTATTGCAATTTTTACTTATTTATTTATAATCATAGCCAGAAAGAGGACGAGAAATGGCGAAGTTTTTAGCAGAATATTTGACTGATATTTTGATATTGAATGGAATCATTAGTGTTGATAAAAGGGATTTATATATATATGGATTAGAATTGTTTTCTATAAAGACTTCTTTTTATGTGACAATTCTGGTTCTGTCACTTGTTATCGGAACCTTATCTATCAGCATGCTCTATATACTACTTTTTACCATGTTACGACAATACACGGGAGGTTATCATAGTAAATCATTTGCATTGTGTTTCCTAACGTCGATATTTATTTATCTTGTAATGATATTGATTTATCTTATTGCAGTAAGAACGGTCGCAGCACCTATGAATGCTTGTGCAGTAATATCTTATGTTTTTGTTCTATTGCTTGCACCGGTGGAGAGCGCTAATAAGCCACTTTCAATGAATGAGCAAAAGAAATATAGAATAATATCGTTTTTGCTTACTTCGGTATATTGTCTGGCAGCATTGATTACATTAAAAACTGGTTACTATCATATTTCTTATGTATTTTCATGGTCATTAACGGTGGATGCCATATTGATATTGTTAGGGAAAATTTATAAAGGAGGAGTATATAATGAAGAATGTAGTGCTAAAGGTAATTGCTAAAATAGCAGAAAAAAGCATAAAAACATCGAATAATACAGCGTGTGTTGGTTGGACTTATCAGCCCAAAATACCAAAGGGAATAAAAAACTTTAAAAAATAATTATTTGGTAAATGTATGCGTGAGAACCTATGTTATTCCGACAATTGAGCTTTGTCTGATAATGATTACAATCACATTGGCATTCTATATTGCATAGCCAACAGACAGTAAGTACAAAGCGGTGACAAAGGCGGAATAAGACTACTATAAAAGTCGTTTAAAATATGCATTGGTTGGTGTTGATCTACTTTTTAGATTACTTATAGAATATCATTAATGGAGATTAGCTACGTTGATCGGGGTAACTATGATGCTGACTTTTTGCATTAATGTTGATTGGAAGATGGAAATAAAGTTATGAAGCAATGCACGATAAAAAATAAATTTCCTTGCTTATTCGTTTTAGTGCCCTAATCTGTTAAGGCAATTTTTTGATAAATTATCGTTAGGTGGTGAACGCAAGTTTCTGTAAAATGCTGGAACATACTATCCCGTATTTAATAACGATTTTAAGAGAAAGTAATATGGTGTTTTTGTTATATAAACATCTTAGTTGAAATAATGGATAAGAACTTAAAAAGTAGTTGGCCAACATTATAGAATTTAAAAGCGTCCTCACAATGTAACATATATCTATCAATATCAGTTTTCAATGAATGGAGAATTTATTCATGAATGAAGTTGTTATCAAAGTGGAAAATTTACAAAAGAAATATAAAGACAAAATAGTAGTAGAGGATGTTAATTTTGAAGTATATCCAAGTGAGATTATGGGGCTGCTAGGGCCAAATGGTGCTGGGAAGACGACGACTCTAAAAATGATTACTGGTCTGACTAAATGCGATAGGGGCAATGTGTATATTAAGGGCTATTCAATCGAAAATAACACGAAAGAAGCAATGAAGCATTTAGGAGCAACTTTAGATATTCCCAGCTTCTATAAGGAATTAACGGGATATGAGAATCTTTTATATAGTGCAAGTCTATATAAAGATATTCCAGAAACGCATATCAAGGAATTAATTTGCTTGGTTGGCTTAGAAGGAAAAGAAAAACAGTATGTAAAAAATTATTCAACAGGAATGAGGCAAAGACTTGGATTAGCGAGAGCGCTTTTAGCTAATCCAGAGCTTGTTATTTTAGATGAACCGGCTAATGGCTTAGACCCACAGGGAATGATTCAGCTATATGAAATAATAAGGCGGTTGGCAATTAAAAAGAAAGTGGCTTTTATTGTTTCATCGCATTTACTGCATGATATGGAAGGTTTGTGTACCGATGTATTAATATTAAATGAAGGAAAGAGTATTGTACAAGGAAAAACGAAAGAATTGCTTAGTGGACCGAAAGATATTATACGTATATCCAGTAAAAATACACCTAAGCTAATAAAAGTGCTCCATCAGATAAAGGGGATTGAGGTGTTGAGAAACATAGGGTATGATGTGGAGATTTGGGTAAAGGGAACAACTATTAATGAGATTTTGAAGCATATTGTAAATGGGGAAGTGGAACTTATGGATTTTCATGTAAAACAGGTGGAGTTACAAGATTTATTTCTAAGATTGATTGGAGCATAACGATGACGACATTATTACGATTTGAAGTGATACGATTGATAAGGCAGAAATTTATATATTTCTTCTTGGCAACATTTGTTTTAGCAGTGTTAGCATATAGCTTTTTGCTTACTACTCCTGATATGTATGAGTTGATGAATATTGACCCAGCGGAAGCGAGTGGTGCAGCCTTTCCAGAATTCATGGTGAGGTTTTTTGCCATAACGGTGGGACCGCTTTTTATGGCTTTTATTTCCTCGTTATATATAAATGAAGAGAAGCAGATTGATATGCTGAAACAGCCATTAATGCATGGAAAAAGCAGAAATGATATTCTGCATTCAAAAATGATAGCGCTGATAGGAGTGAACATTGTTATCATGGCGACAATTTTTGTGTTGACGTATGTAATTAGCTATATAAAGTGGGGGAACATTGTTTTTGCCAGAGAGCAGATTATCATTACATTACAAAAATACCTTTTGCTGACGTTTAATTTAATTACTATACAAATGCTAATCATATTAGTTTGTTTATATGCATTAAATTCAATTATTGTGATTGGGATTACATTTCTCGTCATTATGGTTGATGGAATACTTTGTACACAGTTTGTGAAAATAGCTGAAATTATTTCTTTTAATTATTCAACTTACTATTTGTTGTTAGAAGCAAAAGAAATGAATGCATTTATCGCATTAAAAAGCATTTGCTATGATGCTTTATTTTTTTATGCTTTTTATATTATAGCATTAAAACGGATAAATAAAATGGATATTAGTTATTAGTAGGAGGATAGTGATGAAGCAGCTTATTTGTTTTCAACTTCGACGAATTATTAGACAGAAAGCCTTCTGGATATTTTTAATAGGAATGTTGGTTATGACTATAAATAGTGCAATTGAGCTAAGAAGGAATCTTGAAGATTTTTATGCTATAACGTATGGAGGAGGGCTGTTTCCAATTTATATTATGCAGGGCCAGATCGTTCTGATTATGCCGTTGTTCATGAGTATCATAGTTGCATATTTAGTAAATGGAGAACGGACATCAGGGATGTTAAAACAGCCATTGTTGCAGGGAATAACAAAGCGTGAATTATTGGATTCAAAAATCATTGTCTTAATCATAACTAGCTTTGTATTTATCACCATCCTTTTGTTATCCAGTTATATAGTATCTTTGAGTGCTTGGGGCAGCGGTGTTTTAGCAAGAGAAAACGTTTTGAGGTGTCTAATACAATATGCTTTAGTTTTAATTCCTTTTGTAACATTATCTATTTTCCTTATACTGCTGAGTTTATATACTGCAAATGCAGCAGCAACAATAGGAGTTATGCTGTTTATTGTACTATTCGACAGCCTTTTAAATCAATTTTTTATTTCTGTGATATCAAAGGTATCATTTTTATATTATATTTATGCCTACTCTAGTTACAATAATACAGTTTTAGAAAATTGGATGATCTTCAGGGGAATTCTAATATGTTTGGTAACAGCGATAATATTGTATCTATTGGCCGCGGTTAAAATTCAAAGGATGGAGTATGCATAAAAAAACACGAAGGAGGTCAAAAGGTGATTAGGTATTTAACAGAGAAGCAACGAAGCAATATCCCTTTTTTTATTCACATGGAAGTAACAGAAAAATGCCCGTTAAAATGTTCTCAGTGTTATTGTAACCTTGAAGCGGGAAAAGAGATGCGATGGGAATTTTGCAGAAAAATAATCGAAGAGGCTGGAAATTGGAGAATTCCTAAAATATTAATAACTGGTGGTGAGCCACTGACTTATAAATATTTAATTGATGCAATCAAACTAATGAGTGAGTATGGAATTGAAAGTGTTATTGCTACATCTGGGGTGGGATTAAATGAAGTATATTGTAAAAAATTGAAAGAAGCTGGAATTGGAAAAATATTTATTTCGTTAAATGGATCAAATGAAGTAATCCACAATTATTCGAGAGACAGGTTTAAAGATGCTGTTAATGGAATTAAGTTAATAAAAGAAGCTGGCATAAAGTGTGGAATTAATTGGGTTGCCAGAGAAGACAATATAGATGATTTTTTTCAATTATTAGAGTTGGGAAGAGGATTAGCAGTAGATAATATTGATATTCTAGCAAATAAGCCGGATCACTTTGGAAAAATTTCATCGCCAGTTACGAGTAAGGAATTGAAAGATTTAGCTAAGAAAATTTTATCGAAATATTCAGAATATAAGAAGGGTTTTGTGACTGTGGAATTGTGTTATCCGGAGTTAAGGAATATGTTAAGTGGAGAAAAAATTGCTCCGATATCGAAAAACTGTACTGCCGGTAGACTTTTTATGGAAGTAAATGTAGATGAAACTTTTTCTGCATGTCGGCACATAAATTATAAAATGAAGCGTGATACGATGCTTAGTTATTGGAATGATGAAGGGAGATTTGGTACATCCAATTCTACCAAAGGGTGTATTTACTAGTAAACGAACCGATGATAGGGAGATACAAATGGACTATAAATTATCAAAGTTTAATCTGGTTATAAAAGACAGCGAACAAGAAAATATTTTATATAATACATATAGAAAAGTTCCTGTAAAACTAAAAGCAGATAATTCAAGCTGTAGATTGAATGAGGATATGATAGAAAATCTATCTAATGAAACTATTGAGAAGTTGTTAAAGGTAGGATTAATTGTAAGTAAATATGAATGTGAAACGGATGTTATAAATTATGAATGTAATAAATTGCAATATACTGATCGCAGATTGGAGTTGACGATTTTGCCGACTGATGGATGCAACTTTGATTGTATTTATTGCTATCAGTCGGAACCATATCATGTTATTTGTGAAGAAGTAAAAGAAAATCTATATAAATATTTGGAAAATAATTTGAAATATTTTGAATATTTAGTTATTGATTGGTTTGGAGGCGAGCCACTACTAGTAAAAGAGATTGTAGTGGAAATGACGGAGAAGATACTTGAGATTTGTAAGAGAAATAAAGTGGCCTTTGTCGGAAGAATGACAACAAATGGCTCTAGAATTGATTTGAATACGTTTCAAACATTAATAAAGTGCCATATTCTTTATTATCAAATAACAATTGATGGGACGGAAATGATACATAATAAGCAGCGCCCATTAAAAAACGGACAGAACAGTTATCAAATCATCATCAATAACTTGATGGCGATTAGAGATCAGGTAAAAAGCAGATTATTTAATATCTTAATTAGAATAAACGTTACGAAAACTATATTAGATAATATGGATGAATTTTTAGAATTTTATAAAAAAGAATTTTATTATGATTCAAGATTTATTCTTAGTTGGGAACCTGTTCAAGATTGGGGAGGAGAGAAAATAGAAAATACTAAAAGCGATATGATTTCTGATTTTGATTATTATTTTTCAGCCATGGATCATGCCATGAAAGAAAAATTTAATTTTAGTGTTGGGTATTCCAGGAATAAAGATGAGTGGATGTGTATTGCATGTAAGAAAAATGGCTTTGTATTAAATCATAATGGAGATGTACTTAAATGTACAATGGGGATTTATGATGACGATGAAATAGTTCGTGATATGAATAAAATTGGTGTTCTTGACAAGTATGGAAACATGAATTTGGATGAGAAAAAAATTTCTGTGTGGATGCGAGATAATAGAACTGCTTCTTGCAAGGTATGTAAGTATTATCCTCTTTGTGGAGGTTTGGAGTGTCCGTATGCGGTCAATTTTAAAGATGTGGATAATTGCTACAAGATTAATTATTTTAAACAGCTTATTGATAGAGAAGTTAAAGTACAATTTAAGAAAAATGGAGAGGTAATAAATGTATGAACCAGCAATTAATCACAAAACTAAGAGAAATATTTGAAAATAATGGGGTTACCATTTATGAAGAAAATTTAGAACATGAAATAGATTACGATTCTTTACAATTTGTCTCAATATTAGCAGATTTAGAAGCAGAATTTAATTTTGAATTTCCAGAGGAAGTTTTTTCTGGAGAAGGACTGAATACCCCCTTAGATTTTTATAGTATTACAGTCAGACAAATTTAGGTTATATCTTTTTTAATTATAAACAAAATGTAAAGGAGAGGAGGTGAAAAAATGAAAAAACTCAAAAAAAGAAACAAATCAGCTAAAAATGTGATGTTATTTGGAGAAAATGGACATGGAATGTGCTGCTGGTAGAATTCAGCGCTTTATGCACAAACTGAAGTAAATCAACCTAAAGTTGACATGCAGGAGGTGAGACGAATGAAAAAACTTAAGAAAAAAAACAGATTAGTTAAAAACGTGATATTATTTGGAGAAAATGGACACGGAATGTGCTGCTGGTAGACAAGAAGATCGAATAAATATTACATAGTTTAAAAGGATATAACACAAGAGATGCTAATGGAGTATATAGATTTTGTATCTATATATCTCCAGCATCTTATTATGGAGGTCTGGTATGAAGATCAAGAGGATATATGGTGAATTTATAAAGGAAAATATCTTGAATTTAATTATAATTATCCTATTGGGTGAAGTATTAAGCAATGTAGCAGATCTTCTTTTACTGCCTCTGTATAATGATGCAATTGAAAGTAGCTTTAAGCATTTGTCGAAAGAGTTATTCTTAGGATTGGTGATAAAAGCGATTATTTTACTGAGTTTATATATTGTCAGTACATATATCACTAGCGTTTCAGCTAAAAGATTATCAGAAAAATGCTCTATGTTTTTAAAAATAAAATTAATTGATATAATTACCAATATAAATACTCATGAAGAAATAAGAACAGTTGGCAGTTATACAAAAGCACTTGAGCGAATAGAGGATATAAAAGATTATTTTTTTATATGTGTATCAGCCACATTAAAAGGTGGGTTTATTTTATGTTTGAATTTTTACCTTATTTTTTATGTTCACTGGATTTTAGTTCTTATTTTAATTGTGCTGATTTTAATTCTAATGAGCCTGCAGTTATTAATTCAGCCATTACAAGATAAGCAACAGAAAATTTGGAAGGAAGAAGAAAAATCTTTATTATATATAGATTCACAGATACAGAATTTGCATTTAATAAGAACATATATGATTGCAGATGTTTTGAATTTGAAATTCTCAAAACATATGGAGCATCTTTTGAGAATGGAAAAAACAAAAATATTTTTAACAGTTTTAATTGAATTAGTGCAACAATTATCTAAAATAATGGTGATTTTAATGACGCCTTGTATTTGCTGGATATTAATTTCAAGAAAAATAATATCTGTAAATACGGTTATAATTGCTAGTTTTAGTTTTTTTCTTATGGCAAATGCAACAATTGAATTTATACAGAATATTACAGAAATTAATCGTAAAAATGCGGCGTTTATGGCGATAGATGATTCTATTAATTATGAGAGAATTAAGAATAAAAGCAATTTTTTTATTCAAGAAAATAAAAAAGCAATTATTTTTAATGATGTAGAATTTTCCTTTAAAAATAATATTATTCTACGCCGTTGCAATCTGGAGTTTCCTAATCAGGGAATGGTAGTAATTACAGGAGCTAGTGGTAGTGGAAAGAGTTCTATATTGAAATTGATTACTGGTCATTTTAGGATGTATAGAGGAGAGATATTAATCTACGGTGAGCCGGCTTCCTTAGAAAATATGCGTTATTTTTCTATTTCTACACAAGATGATATTCTATTTCCTGGTACAGTTTGGGAAAATATAGCCTATGCTGCCAAAGGGTATACAAGAGAGGCGGTTGATAAAGTAATAAAACAGTTAGGTATGACTGAGTGTATTACTGAATTAACAAATGGCTTGGATACTGATATAAATGAAGAGTTTACAAATTTGTCTGGAGGACAAAAGCAGATTATTTGTATTTGCAGAGCTTTATGTAAAGAAGCCCCTATTTTGATGTTAGACGAGCCTACATCAGCTCAAAGTGAAAGAATGGAGAGTGTAATTATCAGGAGTCTTAAAATAATATCAAAAAACAGATTGGTAATTATCGTTTCTCATTCTATTGCTGTGATTAAAAATGCAGATTTTCATTATGAAATGCAAGAAGAAATTATAAAAAGGAAAATAATATGAAGGAACAAAAACTTTTCGGAAATAAGAGACAGACATTATGCCTTTTGATTATTTATTCAATATGCAATAGTATGATTGCAATTTTAATTTCTTTATTTGCTAAGAGATTGATTAATACTATAGCTGGTATAGATAAGTTAACATCGAAAGTATTGCTAGTATTTCTGGGAGCAGTAGTGATAATTTTTATTAGCTTCTTTTTCTCGAAATATTTTTTGTTGAGTAATGGATTTAAGAGTGTCAGCAAAATTCAGACACTAATTTCTGAACATATAAATAAAATAGACCTTAGAGAAAGTCAAGAATTAAGTAAAGGAGAAATCTTTACATGTATTACTGAAGATATTAAAGTAATAGCTAATTTCCTTCAGAATGATTTAATAGATTTTTTTGAAACGGTACTAATGTTTGTATCTATGTCTATCTTGAGTATTATATTAGATTGGAGAGTATATATTTTTACCATGGCGTGCTCATTGGTCTATAGTATGACGCTGTTGTTTGCGAAAAAGATAGAACAATATGATGTCGAGATAAGATTAGGGCAGAAAGAATTAATGTCAAAAAGTTTACATATTTTTAGAAGTTTACCAATTTTTCATTTCTTTAGTGGGTGTAATGAATTAGTTGTATTATTCAAAGAACAGGCAAGAGAAGTTACTGAAAAAAAGATAGATAGGATTAAGTTGAATGGAATTTATTTATCACTTTCTGTCGGAAGCAATATGCTAAGAGAAATTGGAATTATCATGATATGTCCTTTAGTATTTAAATTAGATTTAGGAACTACAATGGCGTTTATTAATATTTCAAGTTATCTTAATTCGACTTTGGCTGGAATAGGAGAGGGAATTATAAATTACCGACGTGTTAAAGTTTCTCATACTAACGTTCAAAAAGTATTGTCTATGCCAGTGGAAGAATTGGGTACTTATAATAAAAAACAATTTGAAATATTAGAATTTAAAAATGTAAGTTTCAGCTATTTAAATAAAAATAAAATAATTAATAATTTTTCACTTAAAATCCGCAACGGTGAGATGATTGGAATAACTGGTGAGATTGGAAGTGGAAAAAGCACACTTTTTAAACTTCTCTCAGGGCTATATTTCCCACAAACAGGTGAAATATTACTCAATAATGTAGCAGTTACAAAGAATACTGCCTTGGATTTGAGACAGATGATAGCTTATGTTGACCAGGATGCCAATTTATTTGAAGATACTCTACGTGAAAATTTACGTTGCTATGATGTTGATATTAGTGATGAGGTTATTATGGATGCTTTAAAAAAGGCAGAGTTAGCCGAATGGTTTAATAAATTTCCCGATGGACTGAGCACCATTTTGGGAAAAGGAGGAATACCAGTTTCTGGTGGGGAGAGACAGCGAATCAGCATAATCAGAGCAATATTAAATCGATCGCCGATTTTACTAATTGATGAACCGACAGCAAATTTAGATTCGGATAATGAACTATTGATAAGGGAGTTTATTAATAGTGAAAAGGGGAAAAGAACGATTATTATAATAAGTCATGGAAAAGAGTGTTTATCTGATATGGAGAGAGTGTTTATCTTAGACAAAGGAAATATAGCAGAAACAATGGTATAAAAAGTGGGAGGGATTTCCTGATGAGAAAGTGGAGAGAAAAAACAGGCAAAAAAGTAAAGATTGTAGTTATTGATAGTGGTATTGAGGGGAATCATGTGCAGCTTAAAAGACATTCTTTTGCCGGAATAGCAATGATTGAAAATGGTTATGGTGAAATAGAACTTGTTAATGATTATACAGATCATTTGGGGCATGGTACTGCAATTACATATTTGATTAAAAAAGTTGCACCTGATAGTGAAATATTTATGATTAAGCTATTTGAAAAGGGGGGGGTGGAATATGATAAACTAGTTGCGGCGCTAGAATTGGTTAGGGATCATATTAAGCCAGATATTGTCCATTTAAGTAATGGGATTGTAGAATGTGAGGATATTAATGCGTTTAGGCAATTATGTCGAGATATTTGTGAACAAGGAATAATAATTGTATCAGCTTTCGATAATGCTGGGAGTATTTCTTATCCTGCAGCTTTTGATGAAGTGATTGGTGTTGATTGGTATAAAGAGTGTACAAAAGTAAATGATTATATCTTTATAGAAAATAGTAAAGTAAATATATTGGGTTATGGGTTGGAGCAAAGATTACCGTGGATCGATAATAGTTACAAAAGAGTGGGAGGTTCAAGCTTTGCCGCACCGCTAATAACAGCATATATTGCTCAGATGTTGGAATATGGTATCGCTGTAAAAGATGAGATACTGGAAGAACTAAAAAAAGAGGCTATGTCAATACGAACACTGAGTCAGGAAGAGGAGATTCCCAAACTATATACAATTGATAAAGCAATCATATTTCCCTTTAACAAAGAGATACAGACGTTATCTATATACGAGGATCTACTTAACTTTGCGGTTGTCGGATATTATGATTATAGGGGTTCTAAGAATATTGGAAAGAAGATAAATGAGCTGACAAATAGCGAGAATACACATATTGTCAAGAATTATCAAAGCATTGATTGGTCAGGTGATTTTGATACCGTGATATTGGGACATACAAAAGAAATGGCTAAATATTCTAGAGTAGATTTTGCTGATGAATTTTTAAAGAATTGCATGAAATGGAAAAAAAATATTTTTTCTTTCGATAAGATCACAGATTATTTGGAGAATATAAATGAGAATGAAAAGAATATTAAGATATATACGCCGGACTTTCAAAAAGAAAATCTGCCTAAAATTCCGGCTGGAAAATTAAGAAGGTTTGGAAAGCCAGTTTTATGCATCATGGGAACAAGTTCTAAACAGGGTAAATTTTCTTTACAATTAAAGATTAGGAAAATTTTACAGGAGAAAGGCTATAAAGTAGGTCAACTGGGAACGGAGCCATCTTCTCAGTTATTTGGAATTGATGAAGTATTACCAATTGGGTACGGCAGTGATTATTTTAAACTCAGAGGAGAAAACATGATACAAAGTGTGAATTTTCTAATGGGTAAAATAGAGGATACAAATCCGGATTTGATTATTTTGGGAACTCAATCTCAGACGATACCATATTCAATGGGAAACATAATGTTTTATCCGATTTTTAGCCAGGAAATTTTATGGGGTTCAGAACCGGATGGAGTCATCTTATGTGTAAATGTACATGATAATAAGGATTATATTGAACGAACTATAAAATATATTGAAAATGTTGTTGAAACAAAAGTGATATGCTTGGCTATTTCACCATTAAATTTTCAAGAATTTCATACGATTTTTGGTGGAAGAACGGAATTAATAAGCATTGAGCAGATGAAAGAGTTTAAGGGTATGTTAGCTGAAAAGTTTGATAAAAATGTATATGCTATAGGAGATGATGATGAGGTCGAGAAACTAGTGGTACATATAGAAGATTTTTTTACCGAAGAGTGATATCCTGAAAAAGAAAGGAATTTAGCTATGAATAATAAATTACCAATTGATATTCAACATAATTTAAGTGCTTCATTATTATATGCTAACCCTTTATCTATTATTAATGCTAATAAAAATTTAGTTCCATGGATTCATGAAAATTATATATTAGTGGAGGGTATTGATTATAAAAATGAGCAGATGTTAATTTATACCGATGGTTACAGTATTAGTAATCTTCATTATAATAATAGCCTAATTAAGTTTGATTCTATACCTGTACATTTCTTATACGTAGATAATCTCTGTAAAAATATTATGGAAGCCATTGATGATCATGCATATGTATATATTTATTTGGATGAGTATTATATATTGAATAGTATAGGTGGGGGGAGAAGACATTATCTACATGAAATTATGGTGTACGGTTATGACAGAGAAAGAGAGATTATTTACGCAGTTACTTTGGACGCAACTGGACATTATAATGCAATTGAAGAATCATTTAAAAATGTTCAGATTGCTTTTCTATCAGAAAGCCTTAAAAATATGGTGGGAGAGGCCGGGGACTTATACTATGAATGGGAAGAGAAAAATAGATTTATACTAATTGATGGAAAACAATACAATGAACCGTATGTATTTGATGTTAAGAATTTTAAAAGTAAAATAGTTAGATATTTGTCTGGTGAACATACTTCAGAGGAGCTGTATTTCGCTAAAGTGAGTTCAGAGTATCGGTTCATGGGAAGTAAATATTATGATTTACTTATTTCTAAAATAAAAAATGATACAGGATATCAATTATTAGATACAGGATATCAATTATTTAATTTGATTAATCATTTGTATGAACATAAAAAAAATATGGTAGATAAATTGGAATATCTTGCACTTATCAGTAAAAAAAATGAAATAGGTACTTTAGCCGAAAAGTATAAACAAGAAGTGTATTTGCCGATAAGGACATTACGGTTTCTAATGTTAAAGATCAAAAGAGAGCTGCAGAATCACAAAAATATAAATATTGAAAATAAAGGGATTATAATCGAACAGAAGCTTAAAATTACTAAATATTATGAAATAAATATATTTTCAGATATTGTTAAATATATTTAAAGTGTCGTGAAGCATGCGGCAAAGTGGGCATTAATGTGCACGTTTGCCCTTATAAAAACAGAGCTTGAAATTAATGTCATTACCTTCATCGTCTTTGAGCTTCTCTGTACGATATTCGCCTCCAAAACCCTACTTCTCGAATTCAAAACTCAGGGGCGTCGGCTGAAAAACAAAATAGCCTTGACATTTCATTTCTTACTCCCTATAATTAAAAAATACGGTAATATTAGTATTATCACATCATAATAGGAAGAAAAACTTTGATGGAGACAGTAGGACCATGGGAAATCCAAAGAGAGCCGGGGAGGGTGGAAGCCTGGCGAAAGTAGCATGGGTTCGAATATCACTCCGGAGTTTCCGGCTGAAGGCATTGGCGGTAGGTCAGGACGTATTTTCTGCGTTAAAGGAAAGCATATGCTGGTATGCGGTAATAGGTGGTACAACGGAGATATAGTGAGGCTTTCGTCCTGATTACGGGATGGGAGCTTTTTTTATATATGGAGAAATGGAGGTCGCTAAAGATGTATAAGAAAGTCCCTACAGACTTGAATTTTGTAGCACGAGAAAAAGAGGTAGAAAAATTCTGGGAAGACCATGATATTTTCAGAAAGAGCATGGAAAACCGTAAGGGCGGGGAGACATATCCGTTCTATGATGGCCCCCCTACTGCCAATGGAAAACCCCACATCGGACACGTTTTGACCAGAGTTATCAAGGATATGATTCCAAGATACCGGACCATGAAAGGGTATGACGTTCCCCGTAAGGCCGGTTGGGATACCCATGGACTGCCAGTTGAGCTGGAAGTGGAAAAGATGCTGGGCCTTGACGGCAAGGAACAGATCGAGGAATATGGCCTGGAGCCATTTATTAAGTATTGCAAGGAAAGCGTTTGGAAATACAAGGGCATGTGGGAGGATTTCTCAAAGACAGTAGGCTTCTGGGCCGATATGGATGACCCTTATGTAACGTATGAGAATAATTTTATTGAATCTGAGTGGTGGGCATTAAAGCAGATCTGGGAAAAGGGTCTTTTGTATAAAGGCTTTAAGATCGTTCCCTATTGTCCGCGGTGCGGAACTCCCTTATCCAGCCATGAGGTAGCACAGGGATATAAGGATGTAAAGGAACGCTCTGCCATCGTCCGGTTTAAGGCAAAGGGAGAAGACGCCTATATTCTGGCTTGGACCACAACTCCGTGGACCCTTCCTTCCAACGTGGGCTTATGTGTAAATCCTGAAGAGACCTATGTAAAGGTGCAGACAGGAGACTATACCTATTATATGGCAGAGGCTCTGTGTGAAAAGGTTCTGGGAGAGGAATACACGGTTTTAGAGAAGTACACAGGAAAGGACTTGGAATATAAAGAATACGAGCCTTTATTTGACTTCGTAACAACAAATAAAAAAGCATTTTATGTAACCTGTGACACTTACGTTACCTTAACTGATGGTACCGGTGTCGTTCATATCGCTCCGGCCTTTGGTGAGGATGACTCCAAGGTGGGCAGAAAATATGACCTTCCTTTTGTACAGCTGGTCAATGCGGCAGGCGAGATGACAGAGGAAACCAAATGGGCAGGCACCTTCTGTAAGAAGGCGGATCCAATGATATTAAAGGACTTGGAAGAAAGAGGCCTTTTATTCTCCGCGCCTGTATTCGAACACAGCTATCCTCACTGCTGGAGATGTGACACCCCGTTAATCTATTATGCAAGAGAATCCTGGTTCATTAAGATGACGGATGTAAAGGAAGACTTGATCCGCAATAACAATACGATCAACTGGATTCCGGAAAGCATCGGAAAAGGACGTTTCGGCGACTGGCTGGAAAATGTTCAGGACTGGGGAATCAGCAGAAACCGTTACTGGGGAACTCCTCTTAACGTTTGGGAATGTGAGTGCGGGCATCAGCATTCCATCGGAAGCATTGAAGAATTAAAGTCCATGTCCCCTAATTGCCCGGAAGACATTGAGCTTCACCGTCCTTACATCGACGCAGTGACCATTACCTGTCCAACGTGCGGAAAGCAGATGAAGAGGGTACCGGAAGTGATCGACTGCTGGTTTGACTCCGGTTCCATGCCCTTTGCGCAGCATCATTATCCTTTTGAAAATCAAGATCTGTTTGAGAAACAGTTCCCGGCTGACTTTATTTCTGAGGCCGTGGACCAGACAAGAGGCTGGTTCTACTCCCTCCTTGCCATTTCCACTCTGATTTTCAACAAGGCGCCATATAAAAATGTAATCGTTCTGGGGCATGTCCAGGATGAGAACGGGCAGAAGATGAGCAAATCCAAGGGAAATGCGGTAGACCCATTTGATGCTCTGGACACCTACGGGGCAGACGCTATCCGCTGGTATTTCTATGTGAACAGCGCACCATGGCTGCCCAATCGTTTCCACGGTAAAGCGGTTATGGAAGGACAGCGTAAATTTATGGGTACACTGTGGAATACCTATGCATTCTTTGTGCTTTATGCGAATATTGATGAATTTGACCCCACAAAATACAGTCTGGAATATGAGAAGCTCCCGGTCATGGATAAATGGCTGCTCTCCAAGCTGAACACGCTGGTGGGAGATGTGGATGAATTCCTTACCGGCTATCAGATTCCGGAAGCAGCAAGAGCGCTTCAGGATTTTGTTGACGATATGAGCAACTGGTATGTACGCCGAAGCAGGGAGCGTTTCTGGGCAAAGGGAATGGAGCAGGATAAGATCAATGCTTATATGACTCTTTACACGGCCCTTGTCACCGTAAGCAAGGCGGCGGCTCCGCTCATCCCGTTCATGACCGAAGAGATCTATCAGAACATGGTTTGCAGCGTGGATAAATCTGCACCGGAGAGCATCCATTTGTGCGATTATCCTGCGGCAAATAAAGTTTATATCGATAAGCAGCTGGAAACTGACATGGATGAAGTATTGAAAATCGTAGTCATGGGCCGGGCTGCCAGAAATACTGCCAATTTAAAGAACCGCCAGCCGATTGGCCAGATGTTCGTAAAAGCACCTCATGTCCTTCCTGTATTCTATCAGGAGATCATTGAGGAAGAGCTGAACGTAAAAAAAGTGGCGTTTACTGATGATGTAAGGGATTTCACATCCTACAGTTTCAAACCCCAGTTAAAGACCGTTGGACCGAAATACGGCAAGCAGCTTGGAGCCATTAAAAAGGCCCTTTTAGAGGTCAACGGCAATGAGGCTATGGATACCCTGAATGAAACAGGCGCTCTCACCTTTACTTTTGATGGAACAGAAGTTGTGCTCACCAAGGAAGACCTTCTTATTGACACCGCTCAGACAGAAGGCTACGTATCCGAAGGTGATAACATCATCACCGTTGTACTGGATACCAATTTAACACCTGAGCTTTTGGCAGAGGGCTTTGTGCGTGAGCTGATCAGCAAGATCCAGACCATGCGTAAGGAAGCCGGGTTTGAGGTGACGGATCACATTCTGGTATACAGCAAGGGCAATGAAAAAATTGCCGGTATATTAAAAGACCATGAGGAAGAAGTAAAGAGCGAAGTGCTTGCGGAAAACATCATCCTTGAAACGCCGGCCGGATATGTGAAAGAATGGAGCATTAACGGTGAAAATGTAACCCTGGGTGTGGAGAAGGTTCAGTAAACGGTTAGGAGGCCTTGTAGAATGAGTATGGGATTTGATAAGGAGATCTTTAAGAAAAGTGTTCTGTTTAACATGAAGAATGTATTCCGCAAGACGGTTGATGAGGCTACTCCGGAGCAGATGTACCAGGCAGTGGCCTATGCAGTAAAAGATGTTATCATAGATGAATGGATCGCAACCCATAAGGCGTATGAAGATCAGGATGTAAAAACCCTGTATTATCTGTCAATGGAATTCCTTATGGGCCGCGCTCTGGGCAATAACATCATAAGCATTATGGCTCAGCCGGAAGTAAAGGAAGTTCTCGAAGAACTGGGCTTTGATTTAAACACCATTGAAGACCAGGAGCCGGATCCGGCTCTTGGAAACGGGGGGCTGGGCCGTCTTGCGGCCTGCTTCCTGGATTCCCTGGCAACTCTCGGGTATCCGGCTTATGGCTGCGGCATCCGATACCGGTACGGCATGTTCAAACAGAAAATAGAAGGCGGATTTCAGGTGGAAGTTCCTGACGACTGGCTGAAAAACGGCTATCCATTTGAGCTTCGCCGCGCAGAATATGCCACAGAAGTAAAGTTCGGAGGCTATGTAAGTACCATAAGGGAAAATGGAAGGGAACGCTTTATCCAGGAGGGGTATCAGTCTGTCCTGGCAGTTCCCTATGATATGCCCATCGTAGGATATGGAAACAATGTGGTGAACACCTTAAGGATCTGGGATGCCCAGGCCATCAATACCTTCAGTCTGGATTCCTTTGACAGGGGTGACTACCAGAAGGCAGTGGAACAGGAAAACCTGGCGAAAACCATCGTAGAGGTCCTTTATCCCAACGACAACCATTATGCAGGAAAAGAACTCCGTTTGAAACAGCAGTACTTCTTTATTTCCGCCAGTGTACAGAGAGCGGTTATGAAGTACATGGAAAAGCATGAAGATATACGTAAGTTCTTCGAAAAGACGGTTTTCCAGCTGAATGATACCCATCCAACGGTGGCAGTCCCGGAGCTTATGAGAATCCTTCTTGATGATTACAGCTTAAGCTGGGATGAAGCATGGGAGATCACGACAAAGACCTGCGCCTATACCAACCATACCATTATGTCGGAAGCTCTGGAGAAATGGCCCATTGAGCTGTTTTCCAGACTGCTTCCTAGAATCTATCAGATCGTAGAAGAAATAAACCGGAGATTCCAGCAGAAAATCATGGAGATGTATCCGGGCAACCAGGAAAAGCTTCGGAAAATGTCCATCGTTTATGACGGTCAGGTCCGCATGGCCAATTTAGCCATTGTGGGAGGCTTCTCGGTAAACGGTGTTGCCAGACTCCATACAGAGATTTTAAAGAAACAGGAGCTAAAAGACTTCTATCAGATGATGCCGGAGAAATTCAACAACAAGACAAACGGCATCACCCAGAGGCGGTTCCTTCTCCATGGAAATCCCCTTTTGGCCGATTGGGTGACGAGAAAGATCGGAAACGACTGGATCACCAACCTGTCTCATATACACCGTCTGGCAATCTATGCCGATGACCCCAGGTGTCAGCAGGAGTTTATGGACATCAAATACCAGAACAAGGTGCGCCTGGCAAAATATATTAAAGAGCATAACGGCATTGATGTGGATCCCAGATCCATGTTTGATGTTCAGGTAAAGCGTCTCCACGAATATAAGCGGCAGCTTATGAACATCCTGCACGTCATGTATTTGTACAATCAGCTAAAGGATAACCCAAACCTTGATATGGTTCCCAGAACCTTTTTGTTCGGCGCAAAGGCGGCGGCAGGCTATGAGCGTGCAAAGCTGACCATTAAGCTGATCAACGCGGTGGCTGATGTGATTAACAACGACAGAAGCATCGGCGGTAAGATCAAGGTTGTGTTTATTGAGGACTATAAGGTTTCCAATGCGGAAATCATCTTTGCTGCGGCAGATGTAAGCGAGCAGATATCCACGGCAAGCAAAGAAGCTTCCGGCACCGGGAATATGAAATTCATGTTAAACGGCGCCCTGACCCTTGGAACCATGGATGGAGCCAATGTGGAAATCGTAGAAGAAGTTGGAGCGGAGAATGCCTTTATCTTTGGTATGTCCTCAGACGAGGTGATCCGTTATGAGAACGAGGGCGGATATTATCCCATGGAGATTTTTAACAACAATTACGAGATCCGCAGAGTACTGATGCAGCTGATCAACGGCTATTATTCTCCCCAGAACCCGGAACTGTTCCGCGATATTTATAATTCCTTATTAAATACCCAGAGCAGTGACCGTGCGGACACGTACTTTATTTTAAAGGATCTCCCATCCTATGCAGAAGCCCAGCGCCGGATCGACCAGGCGTACCGGGATGAAGCGTGGTGGGCGAAGGCTGCCATATTAAATGTTGCAAGCAGCGGCAAGTTTACCTCAGACCGAACCATCGAAGAATATGTAAAGGATATCTGGCACTTAGAGAAGGTAAAGGTAGAGCTGGAAGAAGTATAAGATTGCAAAAACGTTCCGGAAGTGATTCCGGGGCGTTTTTTTGCATATATTGAACAAGGGGACAGGAAGATGGAAAGGTTGGTGATTCGGATTGATAAAAAAAGCGGTTATGGCGTGTATCCTTGCGCTGTTGTTTCCATACATAATTACAATGGCCTGGACGGGAAAGATCGAGGAGAAGAAAGAATTTCCCATGATCACCAGCGGTAAGAAGATCATTCTGGACCGGAAAAGCGGAGAATCCTATATGGATGTGGAAGAATATCTTCCCGGCGTGGTGGCAAAGCAGATGCCGGCTGATTATGGCAGGGAGGCTTTAAGGGCCCAGACGATCATTGCCCGGACATACATCTACGGAAAAATGAATGGGCAAAATGAAGTGAAGGAATCGGAGCTTCACATGGAGTATCTGGAGGAACAGCAGATGGAAAAGCTGTGGGGAAGCGAATCCTTTGTTGCCAGCTATCAGGCAGTGGAAAATGCTGTCCGGTCTACGACGAAGATGGTCATGATGTATGACGGGAAGCTGATCGATCCCTTATTCCACCGGGCAAGCACCGGAAAGACCAGGGCAGGGGATGAAAACCATCCGTATTTACAGGAGGTTGCCTGTCCCAGGGATGTGGAAGCGGAAGGTTATCTCAACATGGTTGCATATAAAAAAGAAGATTTTGCGGAAAAAATCAATCAGATTTCCGGCGATGTGCCTGTGAAGGCAGATCAAATTCCGGGAAGCATTCAGATCATTCTCCGGGATGAGGGGGGATATGTGGGGCAGATCCAGATTGGCACCAAGGTTTATACGGGAGAGGAAATTCAGCGGGTTCTGGGACTTCCATCCGCAGCCTTTGGTTTTGAAGAATATGAAGAGGGAATCCGTGTGGTTTGCCAGGGAATTGGGCACGGATATGGCATGAGTCAGTATGGAGCCAGGTGCAAAGCAGAGGAAGGCTGGACGGCGGAACAAATTCTTCCCTATTTTTATAAAAATATTGTTTTAATTTCTGAATAACTACAATAATTTTTATAACAGTGCGATAACGTCGTAGCTAAGGGGTATTTTCATGTTTCGTTCAATTATTATGAAAACAGATTGACAACAGAAATAACATTGCTGAGTTAAAAAGAATATTTGAAATGTTTATAAATTTTCCAATACGTGGTATAATCTTTCTATATATATCAGTAAAGGAGGGCGCTATTATGGCAAGAGGAGTTCGCAAGTCACCACTTGAAAAGCTCAGACAAGAACTAAAAGATACTCAAGATTCCATAGAACAATATAAGGCAGCAATCAAAACACTACAGGAAAAAGGGAAGCAAATACAAGAAGAAATGAAATTAGAAGAATTTAAAGAAGTATCAACAATACTAGAAGAGCAAAACATGTCCTTGTCAGAATTAAAGGAATTACTTATATCTAAAGCAGAAATTGAACAGGGTAGCTGAATCTTATACCGAGAGTCTTCGTAATGAAGGTTTTCGGTATATTTTTTGATAGAACATATGTTTGCGTTTTTCCGTTGTATGTGCTATAATACAATATAGAAAGGTGGGACACCTATGCGTAATCAAAAGATGAGTAAGACACAAAAGCAAATATATGACTATGTTAAAGAGTCAATTAATGATAGAGGATATCCACCGGCTGTACGAGAGATAGGAGAAGCAGTTAATTTAAAATCCAGTTCTTCAGTACATTCACAACTCAAAAAATTAGAGGACATGGGATACATAAGAAGAGACCCTACTAAGCCTCGTACTATTGAAATTATTGAAGACTGTTTTAATCTGGTGCAACGTGAGGTCATAAATATTCCAGTCGTGGGAACCGTAGCGGCTGGGCAACCACTATATGCAGAAGAAAAGATCGATAACTATTATCCTATACCAGCCGATCTTCTACCAAACGCCGAGACTTTTATGTTAAAAATCAGGGGGAACAGCATGATAAAGGCAGGTATTTTGGATGGGGATCAAATCATTGTAGAACAATGTCCAGTAGCTGAAAATGGTGAAATAGTAGTAGCTTTGATAGGTGATTCGGCTACAGTTAAGCGGTTCTATAAAGAAGATGGTTATTATCGTTTACAACCAGAAAACGACTCTATGAGTCCAATTATTGTAAATCACTTAGAGATTTTAGGAAAAGTGATTGGTGTTTTAAGACTGGGAATACACTAGCAAGTAAATCAGAGCCACAACTAAGTGGTTTTAATTTTTAATCACGAAACGAACATTTGTTCTCGATGAAAGGAGACTCGCGTATGATTATTACAAGAAATAACTTAAATGAAATATTGTTTGAAAACCAAGATGCAAGGCTGTTAATCGAATTTGTAGTCTCGCATACGCAAGCTACCCTATATTACTATCATGATGTTGAATTGACTGTGGAGAAGGCGTTAAAGATGTATAGTCGTGCGATAAGAGCAGAAGAGGAAGAGTCAACGTGTAATAGGCCATTTTTAAATTTAGATAAAAATACTAAAAGGGTACTATACTCTTAGAATATATGCTAAAATGATTCTCGGAACTTTACAATGAAGGAGAATCGTCATGGTATACTATATTAACAAGCAAGCTATAGAAATAAAATCACAGTTTCAAGAGATTACGTTAACATCTATAAATGAATGCTGTTGCGCAATTGGAATTTTGGCAAAGATGTATGGGCTTCCAGTGCCACAAAAGTTTAGTACTTTGGAAGAAATGAGAGAGGACATACATAGACATATAAATAGTAAACCTGTCCCGTCTGAATATGCATCAAAAATCGTTAATATGCTTGATGGATATACTAATCCAGAAATAGAAACTATTACAAATGAATTATATGACCTGTTACAATATGCTTATAATGAGCAGCACGGATTTGAACCAGCTTACAAACCGAAGTAAAAACAAGGAAGCACTAAAGGCTTCCTTTCATTTCCACTATCAAACGAACATACATTCGGATACAATATAATCGAGGTGATTAATATGTTAGGAATATGTGGACTTGCAGAAGACATTAATAAGTGTCCGCACTACATTAGAGAAAAAGAAGGCTGCGGAGCTGACCATACAGGCTGCGGATTTTATCGGAAACCGGAGCCCATAAAGGAAATGAACAATCAAAGACAACCGAAGTGGTTTGAACAGTATTATGATAGGCAGGAATAATGGGAGTATTTGGAATTGGGACAAATGTTAAAAGAATAGATAGTGGGGTAATCAGAGGCCATACATACCCAATTGCTTGCATGGCTTGGTATGCTCCTGGCTGCCCTCCCAGGCCGCTGCTTATTAAGTTTGAGGGCGAGGATGGGATTTTGCAAACTGTAACAGATATTAAGATAAAATGTACGGACAATAAATGCTATGATGGTGAGCAGGTCCATGAGTATAGTTGTGATGCGATTTTCGGCGGTATACGATACGGATTTAAACTGATTTTCTATGTTATGAGTAATAGATGGATTATGGTAATTTAGACAGTCTAATGTATATTATCCTCATTTTTTCAGACAATAGAAAAAGGAGGTGATTTCATGGCCGTAGCACATAAGAGTGCAATAAGCGTAGGTCTACTATATATACCGGTGGGATTATACAAAACAACAAAAGATATATCAGTAAGTTTCAATCAGCTCTGTAAAGATACCCACGAACGCGTTAAATACCAAAAAATTTGTCCCTCTTGCAATAAAGAGGTAAAAGCTGAAGGTATTATAAAGGGGTACGAATACGAAAAAGGAAAGTACGTAACCTTTACGGAAGACGAATTAGAGAAAATTAAAACAAAGAAAGATAAAACGATACACATTGAGCATTTTGCAAAGCTGACCGATGTGGATCAGATATTTTACGAAAAGAATTATTATGTTGTGCCTGAGCCGGGGGCTGAAAAGGCGTGCGAACTTTTGCGGCAAGCAATGCTGTCTCAAAAAAAGGTAGGCATAGCTAAGACTGTAATAGGGACCACAGAAAATCTCATGGTACTGTACCCTACAAAAGACGGTATTATTGCTAAAACTCTATATTATCAGGCTGAGATCCAGGCCGTGCCGGTTGCAGTAACTAAAGTTGAGGTTACAAAACCAGAGGTTGATATGGCAAAAACAATGATTGATTCAATGACATCAGCTTTTGACCCGTCAATATACCATGACGAATATCAAGAAAAAGTACGCCAAGCCATTGAAAGCAAAATAGCAGGTAAGGAAATAGTTAACGCTGAACCAGACGGGCAAAATAATATTATTGATCTCATGGAAGCAATGAAGAAAACCGTTGAGATGGCAAAAGGAAATAAAGGGCTGGCATAATGGATATTTTCGGCACCAAATCTATAAGCCCTATGCTGATATCTGAAATGCAAGATCCGTTCGATTCTCCAGATCATATTTTTGAAATCAAATGGGACGGTATAAGGTGCGTTTCCTATTTAAGCGATGTCGGCTCGGATATGAGGAATAAAAGGAATAAGCTAATGATTCCGATTTTTCCGGAGTTAGAAGACCTCTATAAGCAAGTAAGAACTAAGTGTATCCTGGATCATGAATTGATTGTAATGAAAAACGGTAAGCCGGATTTTTATGAAGTGCAAAGTCGTTCTATAAAGACAAATCCATTTAAAATAAAATTAGCTGCAGACAGATACCCGGCCAGCATAGTAGCTTATGATATACTCTACTATAAAGATAAGGAAATAACCATGTTACCGCTCATGGAGCGAAAAAAATACCTTGAAGATGTGGTTGTGGAAAATAATCTGATTTCTGTTTCCCGATTTATAGAGAATGATGGTGTTGCTTTGTTTAACATTGTTAAGGAGCAGGAATTAGAAGGAATAGTTGCCAAGAAAAAGAATAGCCTTTATTGGCAAGGGAAGAAAACAAAAGATTGGATAAAATGCAAAGTTCTATCAACAGACGATTGTGTTATCTGCGGATATATCCAAAAAGAAAATAATATAACAAGTCTTGTGCTCGGTCAGTACGATGACGATGTACTTGTGTATAAGGGGCATCTAACTCCTGTAAGTTTGAGAATCTTAAATCAACATAAATATAAGGTGATTGAATATTCCCCTTTCGGATATGTTCCGCCGGGAAATAATAATGCCGTTTGGTTGGTCCCTGAACTAGTTTGTATTGTGGAATCAATGCCAACCGAAAAAGAAGGCTTCCGCAGGGCAGTATTTAAGGGAATTAGAGATGATAAATTAGCAATAGAATGTAAGGTATAAAAATCAATATATGAAAAAGTACTTTTATAGTAAAAAATAGGGAATAGAAGAGTATTAAACTCAACTATTCCCTTATTTAATTTGCATATACTACACTTTCTCATACTCTTTCCCGGTAATATCCAGGTATTCTTTATCGGTGATCCAGCGATCCACAGCATTACGAACCATACCGATAGACCATAATTTGTTATCGTAAAATACTTTTACCATTCCAAAATTTTTACTCATTTCTTACACCTCCGCGAAATCAATTTCAGACATCATAGATAAATAAGCAACACGCGCGTTAAGGGCGGCGACCTCATCTCTCAAATCTAGCGTTCTAAATTCTGCGATTATTACGTTTTTCTTAATCTCGTTTATCTCATAAATAGGCTCGTTGTTTGATTCATCTGTACCAGTTTGTATCATTTCTGTATCAACGATATAATCCTCCTGCTCTTTTATTTTTTTTGCATATATCAAATCATCTCTGGCCCATTCAGGCTTACCAGACAATCCAATTAGTGTAATACTTTTGTTAGACTTTAAAATTGCCTTTATTTGATCGAAGGTGTTTTCTCCTTCTTGGAAAATTATCTTTCCACCTTCATCAGTTAATTTTGTTCCATTTGGAACTAGATCAAATATATAGTCACCAAACTTAATTTTTTCAATATTCATAATATAAATTCCTTTCTAATTTAAAAAGTAGAGCCGCATGGCTCTTAATCTGTTAGTTGTTTAATAGGGTAAATAGCAATTTAAGTTATAAAGGTAAGATCGTAAAATTGACTGTTATAAAATTTCCGGCCCCCACACCAGAAGCGTCAGTATCTCTTAATAAAAATCCGCTTGGAGTTTTTAACGGAATTGAATA
>POVV01000222.1_pt1 | contig 45698 bp, 42 predicted proteins | sample 1560271 | NCBI WGS metagenome assembly POVV01 (sample SAMN08337232, study PRJNA429181) | Bioreactor metagenome, whole genome shotgun sequencing project. | biome: cows' rumen and soil; feature: anaerobic; isolation source: anaerobic chemostat enrichment culture, galacturonate as sole carbon... | reverse complement strand
GGCCTTTGAGTGAAGCAAAGAAGTTCCAGCTGAGAAAAAACTGTGGTACCGGAAAAGATATATTTTATATAGAAGAAACAAAATTAAGGAAAATGAAGTTCTTAAATGAAAAAGATATCAATACAATTATGCAGGCAAGAAAAGAAAAAATGTTGGAAGAACAATTCGGTAATCTGAAAACAAAAAACATACATTTTATTCCTTGGTTTTCAAAGGAATTCCCATCAAAATTAAAAAAAATTCCGCAGCCCCCATATGCATTGTTCGTGAAAGGAAGTCTGCCAAAAGAAAGTGTCCCTTCAGCAGCAATTGTCGGTGCAAGACAATGCACATTTTATGGAGAAAAGCATGCTCTTGAGCTAGGGGAGATGCTTTCTGGTCATGGAGTGTCCGTTGTAAGTGGACTTGCAAAAGGTATCGATGGAGCAGGGCATAGAGGCGCATTGACTGGCGGGGGATGCACATATGCTATACTTGGCAGCGGTATTGATATCTGCTATCCAAAAGAGCATATTGGGCTATATACAGATATTCTTGAGCATGGAGGCGGGATAATATCCGAATTTCCTCCGGGTACGCCGCCTGTTCCACAGAATTTTCCGGTAAGAAATAGAATTATCAGTGGTTTGTCAGACATAGTGCTGGTAATAGAAGCCCGAAAGAAGAGCGGATCATTAATTACAGCTGATTTGGCATTAGAGCAGGGAAAGGATGTTTATGCACTTCCGGGCCCCGTGGACAGCAGTTACAGCCAGGGGTGTAATTACCTGATACACCAGGGTGCAGGTATACTTTTGTCTGGAAATTTGATATTGGAAGAGCTGAATATTCCTGTTCAAACTGGTAGGTCAAAAATAGACAAAAATAAAAAAGTGCTTGAAACTGAAGAAAATATAGTGTATAGTCGAGTTTGCCCGTATCCAAAGAATTTGAGCCAGCTGTCAGAGGAGACTGCATTGCCGGTCCGTGAACTTTTGGAAAGTCTGGTGTCATTGGAGTTAAAAGGGTACGTTAAGGAAATATCAAAAAATCATTATATAAAAATAAAGTAATAAATAGCGGCGTCTGCTAAGTGGAGGAAAGAGGTTTTATGGCACATTATCTGGTTATTGTGGAGTCACCTGCAAAGGTAAAGACAATTAAAAAATTTCTAGGAAGCAACTATTCCGTGGCAGCGTCTAACGGACATGTCCGTGATCTGCCAAAGAGCCAGCTTGGAATTGATATAGAAAACGATTATGAACCGAAATATATTACAATTCGGGGAAAGGGAGATATACTTGCTAATCTTCGTAAGGAAGTGAAAAAAGCTGACAAGGTATTTCTGGCAACTGACCCTGACCGTGAAGGGGAGGCTATATCCTGGCATTTGGCAACAGCACTGAAACTGGATGATAAAAAGATGCACCGTATAACATTTAATGAAATCACTAAAAATGCAGTAAAGGCTTCATTGAAATCTCCCAGGGTAATTGATATGAATCTGGTGGATGCCCAACAGGCAAGGCGTATCTTAGACAGAGTGGTGGGATATAGAATCAGTCCTTTGTTGTGGGCAAAAGTGAAGAGAGGATTAAGTGCAGGCAGGGTTCAGTCTGTAGCATTAAGATTGATTGCTGACAGAGAAGAAGAGATAAATGCATTTATTCCGGAAGAGTACTGGTCTCTGGATGCTACATTGAAGGTGAAAGGGGAGAAACGTCCCTTAGTTGCAAAATTCTACGGTGTTGATGGTCAGAAACAGACGATACATTCTCAAAAGGAGCTGGATCAAATTATCAGCCAAGTAGAGTCAGAAGAGTTTAACATTGCAGACATAAAGAATGGAGAACGTATTCGTAAGGCACCGCTTCCTTTTACCACAAGTACATTACAGCAGGAAGCAGCAAAAGTATTAAATTTTGGTACTCAAAAAACAATGCGTATTGCACAGCAGCTTTATGAAGGAATAGATATTAAAGGGAACGGAACTGTAGGTGTGATCACTTATCTCCGTACAGATTCAACCAGAATATCAGATGAAGCTGACCAAAGTGCAAGACAGTATATTAAAGAAATTTATGGGAATGAGTATGTAGCTGATGGAACCGGAGTTAAAAAGAATGAGAAAAAAATTCAGGATGCTCATGAGGCAATCAGACCCACTGATATCAGTAGAACTCCGGCTTCTCTGAAGGAATCTCTTTCAAGAGATCAGCTGCGTTTGTATCAGCTTATATGGAAAAGGTTTACTGCAAGCAGGATGCAGCCGGCAAAATATGAAACGATATCCGTAAAAATCGGTGCTGGTAACTATCGGTTTACCGTAGCGACATCTAAGGTGGTTTTTGAAGGGTTCCGGACAGTGTATACCGAAGCTGATGAAGAAAAAGCCGAGAGTAATGTACTGGTAAACGGACTGAGTATGGATACGCAGCTTACCAAAGAATCGTTTGATTCAAAGCAACATTTTACACAGCCACCGTCTCACTACACTGAGGCAACACTGGTCAAAACGTTGGAGGAATTAGGAATAGGGCGTCCAAGTACGTATGCACCAACAATTTCGACTATTCTCGGACGTCGTTATGTGACCAAGGAGGCAAAGAATCTATATATTACAGAAATCGGTGAAGTAGTTAATCATATTATGAAGCAGTCCTTTCCAAGTATTGTGGATGAAAATTTTACTGCCAATATGGAAGGGCTTTTGGATATGGTTGAGGAAGGGAGAGTTCCCTGGAAAGAAGTAATACGTAATTTTTATCCGGACCTGAATGAAGCTGTGGAGATTGCAGAAAAGGAACAGGAAAGCGTAAAAATAGAGGATGAAGTAACGGATGTAATTTGTGAGGAGTGCGGGCGTAATATGGTGATTAAATATGGCCCACATGGAAAATTTCTTGCATGTCCAGGATTTCCTGAATGTAAGAATACAAAGCCTTATTTGGAAAAAGTTGGTGTGCCTTGTCCCGTATGTGGGAAAGAAGTGGTAATCCGTAAAACGAAAAAAGGCAGAAAATATTATGGGTGTGAGAATAATCCTGAATGTGATTTCATGTCCTGGCAAAAACCGTCTAAGGAAAAGTGTCCGGAATGTGGGAATTATATGTTGGAAAAGGGAAATAAACTTGTATGTTCTGATGAAAAATGCGGATATGTCCGAAATCTGAAAAAAAAATAGATAGATGACGTTGATATTTCGAGAGTTGTATGATAACATATCTATATCAATGAATTTGGGGTGAGTTGTATACACAATTGAGTCTGGAGGAAATCAATGAGCGTACAGTTGTTGGATAAAACAAGAAAAATTAATAAGCTGCTGCATAATAACAATTCGAGTAAAGTCGTTTTTAACGACATATGTGAGGTTCTCACAGAAATATTAAACTCTAATGTGCTTGTAGTGAGCAAAAAAGGAAAGATACTGGGAGTAAGTAAATCTAGTCAGGTGGATATTATAAACGAGTTGATGGCAGAGGCTGTGGGTGCCCATATTGACGACATGCTCAACGAACGTTTGCTGAATATATTATCTACTAAAGAAAATGTAAATCTTGAGACACTTGGTTTTTCGTCTGAAGCGGTAAAGGGGTATCAGGCAATCATAACTCCTATAGATATTGCAGGAGAGCGTCTTGGAACATTGTTTATTTACAAGGAAAAAGACGTATATGAAATTGATGATATTATTTTAAGTGAATATGGCACTGCTGTAGTAGGGCTTGAGATGCTTCGTTCAGTTAATGAGGAAAGTGCTGAAGAGACAAGAAAAGAACATATTGTACAGTCTGCGATCGGTACATTGTCATTTTCGGAGCTTGAGGCAATTATCCATATTTTTGATGAATTGGATGGCACGGAAGGTATTTTGGTTGCAAGCAAGATTGCAGACAGAGTGGGTATAACTAGGTCGGTGATTGTAAATGCACTTAGAAAATTTGAAAGTGCAGGAGTAATTGAATCACGTTCATCAGGCATGAAAGGTACCTATATAAAGGTGCTTAATGATTATGTATTCACCCAATTGGAAAAAATAAAAAAGGAACGCTTATAAAGAGGCAGAGCTCGTAAACGGGGCAGAGAATTATGGAGAGGGTATCAGGAGACTGATGCCCTTTCTCACAGACAAAGGAGGTAAACTTTAGATGTATGAAGGAAATCCTGTAGATTTGCAGATGGAAAAGGTTATATCTGCAGATGTGATTTTTGATGATGCGGCGCATCATTGCCAGGTTTTTAAGTATGACTTGGAGGAGGATTACATATACTTACAGTTGAAGGATGATGATTTGACTGCTATATTCCTGGATGCTAAGTATCAATGCTATATATCCACAAAAAAAGAACTTCTGTATTGTACCGGATCTGTAAAGGAGCGTTTCCAGAGTGAACATGGAAATATGCTTGTGTTTAAAATTGAAAATGGATTTTACAATGTATCGGGAGTCAAACGTCCGGTGAAAAGAAAATATGGTTTTGACTGAGATAGGAAAGTCGGCAGGTCATTTCAAATATAAAAGAAGTTTTATAAACAATATATAAAATTCGTAAACGCTGTTGACAAATTGGAAACAGAGTGATATTTTATATGCATGGGGTTAGCACTCGAAAGAAAAGAGTGCTAATAATAAGCTAAAATTAAGGAGGAATTATAATGAAATTAGTACCATTGGGTGACAAAATTGTATTAAAACAATTGGAAGCAGAAGAGACAACAAAATCAGGTATTGTTCTGCCTGGTCAGGCAAAAGAAAAGCCGCAGGAAGCAGAAGTTATCGCAGTTGGACCTGGCGGAAATATAGATGGAAAAGAAGTGACAATGCAGGTTAAAACTGGTGAAAAAGTTATTTATTCCAAGTATGCAGGTACAGAAGTAGAACTGGATGGTCAGGAATTTATCATTGTAAAACAGAGTGATATTTTAGCAATAGTAGAATAGAAAAGGAGTGACAGACATGGCAAAAGAAATTAAATACGGATCAGAAGCCAGAGCGGCATTAGAACAGGGTGTTAATAAACTGGCTGACACAGTTAGGGTTACATTGGGACCAAAAGGGAGAAATGTTGTACTTGATAAATCTTTTGGCGCACCGCTTATTACAAATGATGGTGTAACAATTGCGAAAGAAATTGAATTGGAAGACGGATTTGAAAACATGGGCGCACAGTTGATCAAAGAAGTTGCATCGAAGACAAATGATGTGGCTGGTGATGGTACAACAACTGCAACCGTGTTGGCTCAGGCAATGGTACATGAGGGAATGAAAAATCTTGAGGCAGGTGCTAATCCTATAGTATTGCGTAAAGGGATGAAAAAAGCAACAGAAGTTGCTGTAGATGCAATTGCTAAGATGAGCAGTAAGGTAAAAGATAAAGAACAAATTGCAAGAGTTGCTGCAGTGTCCTCTGGTGACGATTATGTTGGACAGATGGTGGCCGATGCCATGGAGAAGGTTTCTAATGACGGTGTCATTACAATAGAAGAATCTAAAACTATGCTTACTGAGTTAGATCTAGTTGAAGGTATGCAGTTTGACCGCGGATATATTTCTGCATATATGGCAACGGACATGGAAAAGATGGAAGCTAATCTAGAAGAACCATATATCTTGATTACAGATAAGAAAATCTCTAATATACAGGACATTCTACCTTTGTTGGAGCAAATTGTGCAGTCCGGAGCTAGATTGCTGATTATTGCTGAAGATATTGAAGGTGAAGCTCTTACTACATTGATTGTAAATAAACTGCGTGGAACATTTAATGTTGTTGCAGTTAAAGCACCTGGTTATGGTGACAGAAGAAAAGAAATGCTTCAGGACATTGCAATTCTTACAGGCGGACAGGTGATTTCGGAAGAATTGGGTATGGATTTAAAAGAGGCTACATTGGAACAGCTTGGACGTGCTAAATCTGTTAAGGTACAGAAAGAAAACACAGTAATCGTCGATGGTTATGGTGATAAAAAGGCAATTGAAGACAGGGTTGCTCAGATTAAGTCTGGAATAGAGGAGACAACTTCAGAATTTGATAAAGAAAAACTTCAGGAAAGACTTGCTAAACTGGCAGGTGGTGTAGCGGTTATTCGTGTAGGAGCAGCAACAGAAACAGAGATGAAAGAAGCAAAACTGCGTATGGAAGATGCTTTGAATGCAACAAGAGCAGCTGTTGAAGAAGGTATTATTGCAGGAGGCGGATCTGCTTATATTCATGCGGCTAAAGAAGTAGCAAAACTTGCTGAGACTTTAGTTGGTGATGAAAAAACAGGAGCAAATATTTTGCTGAAAGCACTGGATTCTCCATTGTATCATATTGCAACAAATGCAGGCCTTGAAGGTGCTGTTATTATCAATAAAGTAAAAGAATCTGAACCGGGCATTGGTTTTGATGCTTACGAAGAAAAATATGTAGATATGGTGAAAGAGGGAATACTTGATCCTGCAAAGGTTACAAGAAGTGCATTACAGAATGCAACAAGTGTAGCCTCTACATTACTTACAACAGAATCTGTTGTTTCTTCTATAAAAGAAGATATTCCTCCGATGCCAGCAGGCGGTGCAGGTGGAATGGGAATGATGTAATTATAAAGGGAGAAAAATCTGACTTGTTCAGGTTTTTCTCTTTTTTATAAGCACAGATTAATAACAGGGTTAAATATAAATAAATAATGAATTGTAAATGAAGGACGGGTTTCCCTTGACAAGTTTAATGAATTTTTGTACTATTACATTTAAAATATCCAAATACATATTAGTGAAAGAGAGGAAGTTAAATCATGGGAAAAATTATCGGAGAAGGTATTACGTTTGATGATGTTCTTCTGGTACCCGCTTATTCTGAAGTAATTCCAAACCAAGTTGACCTGACAACATATCTCACGAAAAAAATTAAACTGAATATTCCGATGATGAGCGCAGGTATGGATACAGTCACTGAACATCGTATGGCAATCGCCATGGCTCGTCAAGGTGGAATCGGTATAATTCATAAAAATATGTCAATTGAGCAGCAGGCTGAAGAGGTGGACAAGGTTAAACGCTCTGAAAATGGTGTTATTACTGATCCTTTCTATTTATCTCCAGAGCATACACTGGGAGATGCAAACCACTTAATGTCTAAGTTCCGTATATCCGGAGTACCAATTACTGAAGGTAAAAAGTTGGTAGGAATCATAACAAACCGAGATTTGAAATTTGAAGAAGATTTCTCAAAAAAGATAAAGGAGTCAATGACTTCGGATGGTCTGATCACTGCAAAAGAAGGCATCACTCTGGAAGAAGCAAAGAAGATTCTTGCTAAAGCCAGAAAAGAGAAACTTCCTATTATAGATGATGAGGGGAACCTCAAGGGACTTATCACCATAAAGGATATTGAAAAGCAGATTAAATATCCTTTATCGGCAAAAGATGAACAAGGACGTCTTCTTTGTGGAGCGGCAATTGGAATTACAGCTAATTGTCTGGAGCGCGTAGAGGCGCTTGTAAATGCAAAGGTGGATGTTGTGGTAATGGATTCCGCCCATGGTCATTCAGATAACGTACTGCGTACTGTACGCATGGTGAAAGACAAATACCCGGAGCTTCAGGTCATTGCAGGAAACGTTGCAACAGGAGAAGCGGCAAAAGCTTTAATTGAAGCTGGTGTAGATGCTGTTAAAGTTGGTATTGGTCCGGGATCTATATGTACAACACGTGTAGTGGCGGGAATTGGAGTTCCGCAGATAACGGCAGTGATGAATTGTTATGAGACGGCAAAAGAATATGGTATTCCGGTTATTGCTGATGGAGGTATTAAATATTCGGGAGATATGACAAAGGCCATTGCAGCAGGGGCGAATATTTGTATGATGGGAAGTATTTTTGCGGGATGTGATGAAAGCCCGGGAACATTTGAGTTATTCCAGGGAAGGAAGTATAAAGTGTATCGTGGCATGGGTTCAATTTCTGCAATGGAAAATGGCAGTAAGGACAGATACTTTCAGGCAGATGCTAAAAAGCTGGTACCAGAAGGTGTGGAAGGACGTGTTGCTTATAAAGGGACAGTTGAGGATACGGTCTTTCAACTAATGGGGGGCCTGCGTTCGGGTATGGGATATTGCGGTACAAAAACAATTGAAGATTTAAAGCAAAATGGACAATTTGTTAAGATATCTGCGGCATCCTTAAAAGAAAGCCATCCTCATGATATCCATATCACGAAGGAAGCACCAAACTATAGCGTTGATGAGTAAATATAGAATTGGGAGAAAAGAGGGAGAAGGACTTCTGCAGTTCTTCTCCTTTTTGTTGTAAATATGATAAAATAATCAAAAACCATGTTTGAGGTGTACCGATGAAAAAGCGCAGAACTGCGAAAAAGAATTTTAGCATAAACAGAAAGGATGTATGGATATACGGTGGAATTATAATATTAACTGTTATTATGATAATTTTGGGTATATATTCATGTGTTTCCGTAAAAAAGGGAGTAAACGGAAACACGGGTCTCTCTGTAGACGCATCTAAACCTGATATTGATGTTCAGCTTTTGGAGATAAATGAATATTCCAGACCTGGAATAGAATCTGATCCGATTACCGGAATCGTCATTCATTATACGGCTAATCCTGGAAGTACAGCACAGAATAACCGTGATTATTTCGAAGGATTAAAGGATAGCCACGAAACTTCTGCCAGCAGTCATTTTGTAATTGGAATGGATGGTGAGATTATACAATGTGTGCCCACCTGGGAGCTGGCATACGCATCGAATGGAAGAAACCATGATACGGTCTCTATAGAGTGCTGTCATCCAGATGAATCAGGAAAATTTACAGAGGATACATATAAGTCAGTAATTCAACTTACAGCCTGGCTTTGTAAAAAATATAGTCTTACAGAACAAGATGTTATTAGACATTATGATGTCACGGGAAAAAATTGCCCGAAATATTTTGTGGAACACGAAGCCGATTGGGAACTGTTTAAAGGTGATGTTAAAGCAGCACTGTCAAAAACAGAATAATATATGGGATAAATAATTCGAGAAAAAGGTTATGCTTGCCATCATAGACTATAATTGTTATAATATGAAGAAATGCTTATAAATAAGATAGGGAAGGCGGACGGTGAAAAAATGAACGATTTAGAATTATACCGCGAACAGCTTGCGCTATGTGATGATAAAATCATAGATGCCTTAATGGAGCGTAATTCAATTATTGAAAAAATTATGGCATATAAGGAAGAGTACGGTATGCCGATTCTGCAGCCGGCACAAGAGGAAAAGCAGGAGAGAAGATTAAAAGAAAAGCTGGACGGCAATAAGTACCAAGAAGAAATTCATGATGTGTTCCAGCGGATTGTAAGAAACAGTAAGCGTATACAGGCCAGAAAGTTATTTTCATATAATCTTGTACTGATTGGATTTATGGGAGCTGGGAAATCAACGGTGTCTGACTATCTCAGCACTATGTTTGCAATGAACATTGTAGAAATGGATCAGGTTATTGCGGAGAGAGAAGAAATGAGCATACCGGATATTTTCGCAACATATGGAGAAGCTTATTTTAGAGAGTCGGAAACAAAGCTTCTTATTGAAATGCAGTCAAGAAAAAATGTAATAGTATCTTGCGGCGGCGGTGCTGCTCTTCGAAAAGAAAATGTGGTAGAAATGAAGAAAAATGGCAGGGTCATTTTACTGACTGCCAGTCCGGAAACAGTGTATGAAAGAGTGAAGGACAGTGATGAAAGACCTGTTCTGAACGGAAATAAGAACGTTGAATTTATAGCCGATCTAATGGAAAAGCGTCGTGAAAAATATGAGGCTGCTGCGGATATAGTTGTACAGACAGATAATAAAACTGTATTGCAGATATGCGAGGAGCTGATTACTAAATTAACAGAAATGGATGCTGAATAATGTTTGATAGATTTTTTCCGGATGACTATCAGGAATCCGCATATGTAATACCCTTTGAAGAGTTATATAGAAAAGGATATAGAGGTGTAATTTTTGATATTGATAATACGCTTGTACCTCATGGTAATCCTGCAGATAACAAGGCAAGAGAGTTGTTTGACAGGCTGCAGGCTATAGGGTTTTCATCATGCCTGATTTCGAATAATCAGGAAGCACGTGTAAAAATGTTTAATCAAGATATTCAGACTCATTATATATTTAATGCCCACAAGCCTTCTACTAAAAATTATAAAAAGGCAATGAGCATTATGGATACAGATTGTTCAAATACAATTTTTATAGGTGATCAGCTTTTTACGGATGTTTGGGGAGCTAAAAGGACTGGTATAAGAAATATTTTGGTGAAACCTATTCATCCTAAGGAAGAAATACAAATTGTGCTCAAGCGTTATCTTGAGAAAATTGTATTGCATTTTTATAAAAAGAAGCACAGTAATAAGTAAAAAAAGGTTGAAAAAAGTATAAAACTATTATAAAATTATAAACAGTGTAAAAAGGTAAGTGCATTATTTGCACAATTAAGGAGGATTACAATGATTGCAGCAGGAGAATTTAAAAATGGAGTAACCGTTGAAATTGACGGTAACATTTATCAGATTTTGGAATTCCAGCATGTAAAACCGGGTAAAGGTGCAGCATTTGTTAGAACAAAATTGAAAAATATAATTAGTGGTGGAGCAATTGAAAGAACATTCAGACCATCTGAAAAGTTCCCAAAAGCTCATATTGACAGAAAGGACATGCAGTATCTTTATCAAGATGGAGAATTGTTTAACTTCATGGATATAGAAACTTATGATCAGATTGCATTGAATGCTGATGTAGTAGGAGATGCACTTAAATTTGTTAAAGAAAATGAGAACGTTAAAATATGTTCACATAATGGAAATGTGTTTTCTGTAGAGCCACCATTGTTTGTAGAACTGGCAATAACAGAAACGGAACCAGGATTTAAAGGGGATACTGCTCAGGGAGCTACAAAGCCTGCTACAGTTGAAACTGGTGCTGTTGTTTTTGTACCATTGTTTGTAGAACAGGGCGATGTTTTAAAAATCGATACAAGATCAGGGGAATACCTGTCACGCGTATAGTAACTTGAAATCCAATGGGTTTGTCCATTGGATTTTTTTGTTAAAAAGTTTAGGCATAATAGCAATAATAATTTTATTAGAGCAACGATATTTTGCCATAAGATTACTTGCTTTTTTTTTCATAATTTTATATAATCAGTCTACATAATATGTTTCAAATCTAGATAGTTCTGACACAAGTCTGTGTCAAATTTTCAACCTGTGATGAGCGTACAATCAAAGAAAGGAGAAATATGGAATATCACAAATTTTTGTACGCAGTAGAAAGAGAGTTAAACAAACTATTAAATGAGGAGGTGGAAGCAAGCGTATATACTGCCGAGAAAAACAATGGAGGAGCAAAAAAAGGAATCTTGTTTCAAAAAAAGAATGGTGGGGTCTCTCCTGTTATCTACTTAGAACATCTTCATTATCGCTTTGAAGAAGGGGAAAAGATGGAACAGCTTATCTCGGAAATTATTGAGTTTTATAAACTGTCTGGGAAAAGTAAAATATGTGAAAACGGTAAATTCCCTGAATTTGATGAAGTAAAAGATAAAATTGCATTTAAAGTAATTCATACAGAAAAGAACCTTATTTATTTGAAATATATTCCTGACATTAGGGTCTTGGATCTATCTATTGTGTTTTTTGTACTTTTTGAAACTAATGGAAAAGAAACTGCTACTATGGTAATATGCAATGAACATTTGCGATTGTGGGGAGTCTCAAAAGACGAACTTTATCAAACAGCTGTACTTAATCTGCCAAATCAACTTCCGGCTGAATTTTTTACCATGGAATATGCAATCAAAGAAATGCTGGAGGAAAATACTGTTGAAAAAGAAAATCTTTTATATGGGGGGCACAATACACAAAAGGATGATATGTATGTTTTGACGAACACACTTAGATGTTATGGAGCATCAAGTGTGTTTTATCCTCACGTATTGGATATGATAAGTGAGATGTTAAAGGAGGGGTTCTTTATTCTTCCAAGTAGTGTTCATGAAGTTATTATTGTTCCGGAATCAAGAGGAGTGGTAGAAGACGAGATGGACCAAATTATAAAGAATATTAATGAGACTCAGGTTGCACCTGATGAAGTTCTTAGTGATCACGCTTATTATTATGACATAAAAAGTAAGGATCTAATGATGAGAAAGGCGGAATGATATTAAATCCAGATTCTTATTAAAACCCTGCATTTTTAAGGTTTTAGTGGAAAGACTTTACTTTTATTTTGATTTATGTTAGGATAATAAAGGTTCTGTTAGGCAATTTGCCTATTCATCTGAACCGTAAAGATATATACGTCTGTAGCTCAGTGGATAGAGCAATGCCCTCCGGAGGCATGTGCGGCGGTTCGACTCCGCCCAGACGTGTATTTTTTATGTCTAAATAATAGAATTTGGTAAATTGTTAGTAGTATTTACAACCATCAAGATAAAATGTAAGAAGGTAAGTGTGATGTCAGGATATAGGGCGGCTTTTAAAGCAGCATTTCCGTGTACAATCCCCGTACTTACGGGATATTTGTTTATCGGGATTGCATTTGGAGTAATGTATGCAGAAAAAGGATATTCTTTTTGGTGGGCTATTTTGATGAGTCTGTTGGTTTATGCAGGGTCTGCGCAGTATCTTGCGGTCAACTTTTTTCTGCCTGGTATATCTTTTTTTCAAATTATATTTATGACTCTTATGGTCAATATACGCCATATGTTTTATGGATTGTCTCTTTTGGAAAAATTTCATCAAATGGGTAAAAAGCGTTGGTATATGATTTTTGGACTTACTGATGAAACGTATTCCCTTCTTTGTGTGGCGAAAGTACCATACGGTGTGGACGAAGATAAATTTTTATTTGCCATATCTATGCTGAATCAGCTATACTGGGTAATCGGTTCGGCTGTAGGCGGGGCGTTAAAAGGCGTACTTCCATTTGATACAAAAGGTATAGATTTTGCCATGACGGCGTTGTTTGCCGTTATTTTCGTTGAACAATGGATGTCTGAAAAAAACAGGATACCAGCAATTGTGGGTGTTATTTCAGCTGTTCTTTGTTTAAACATATTTGGCAGCGGAAGTTTTGTGTTTCCAACCATGGTTTTAAGTGTTCTGGTACTTTTCGCATCACGAAAGCATCTGGATAAGGAGGATAACAATGCCTGTAAATAAAGTGACCTCTTTTTTAATTATTTTAATAGTAGCGGCTACTACGTTTATTACTAGGGTAATTCCATTTCTAATATTTCCAAAGGGCAAACCCATTCCTCGTACCATCGAGTATTTAGGCAAAGTGCTGACTCCTGCTGTTATTGGTATGCTGGTGGTATATTGTCTGAGAGAGACATCTGTTTCTATTGCTCCTTATGGGATTCCGGAAGGTGTGTCTCTGGTAGCAGTAGTTGTACTACATATATGGAAACGTAATAATCTTCTAAGTATTGGAGCAGGAACATTAATCTATATGTTTTTAATACAAGTAGTGTTCTGTTAATTGTTTAATTTAAAAAAGAGCCGGATGGCTCTTTTTAAATTAGGTTTATTTTTTTGCTAAGAATATAGTGAATAATAAAGTATTCTATGATTGTGGATACAAATGCAACTATACCGCTGAGTTTTAATATTGCAAAAAGATATTCTACAGCATCTTTTCCTGTTGCGGCAGAGTCCATATATGGTGATGAAAATAACCCGAGTGCAATCATTAAACCAAGTATAATCACCTGCAGCACTGCAGAAAGCACAAAATAAAAAATTATAGAGCATAAAACTCGATGCCCAGGAAATAATTGTCCCACAGCTATGCACAAGTAAATAGAGACAACACCGCTTATTGAAGTAAATAAACAAATCACCAGCAGATAGAATCCCCATGTCCCCAGAGGCATTCCCAAAGCATTGTTTATGTCTGGTGCAATTTTAGCATATGCACTTGTTACATTTTCTCCGGTAATAAGGATAAACAGGGAGAGCGTGATAATAAGCATATCGAGAATATACCAAAGAGTTCCGGATACAATTTTAGCCCATAATTGTGCCGTTGGTGTTGCAGGAAGCGTCCATGTTAAATATCCCTCATCAGAAAAAAGATTACGGTAAAAACGTATGGCTACCATAGCGATTACGCCTAGATTTATTGCTGTAAAAATAAGAATAAACATAGTTATAAAAAGTACGATGTAAGAGTAAAGCGCGCTGTTACTGTTGGCGAAATCAAGTTTATTGACGAATAGCAGCCTGCCCAGAATACAAGAAATGATTAATATTGTGTGAAGGATTATAAATGCTTTAGCACCATACTTTAAATCGTATTTAATTAATTTCCCTAACATTTAAATACCTCCCTGAATAAGGAATCAACAGATTTTCCCTGATTAGTACGGATGTCATCTACGGTAGTGTTCAGGGAAAGCTGACCATTCTGAACCAGAAGTACTCGGTCCAATACATTCTCGATATCAGTAATAAGGTGTGTTGATAGAAGTATTGTTGCATTTTCGTTGTAGTTTGTCAGAATAGTACGCAGGATATAATCTCTTGCAGCGGGATCTACGCCCCCTATTGGCTCGTCTAGTATAAAAAGTTCTGCATCTCTGCTCATGACCAGCACGAGTTGTACCTTTTCTTTATTTCCCTTCGAAAGCGTACGAAGTCGCGCGTGAACATCGATTTCTAAATCTTTTAACATATTTTTGGCTCGTGTTATATCAAAATTATCGTAAAAATCTGCAAAATACGATAGTATTTCCTCTACGCACATATGGCTGTTCAGATAACTTCGTTCAGGCAGGTAAGATACGATTTTTTTTGTTTCTGGGCTGGGAGCCATATTATTGACCATTACATAGCCGCCCGTTGGAGTGAGCAGACCATTAATTAGCTTGATCAGTGTTGTTTTTCCACTTCCGTTGGGACCGAGTAAACCTACAATCTGTCCTCTTTCTAAAGTTAGGTTTAAATTGGAAAGAGCATAAAAATTGTTGTATTTTTTTGTTAAACCCTGACATTCCAGGATTGGTTTCATCTATTTTACCTCCTTTTGTGTCTCTTGAATTAATTCTAAAATTTCCTCGCGGTTAAACCCCAGCAGCGTCATTTTTTCAAAAAACTGCCGGATGTGTTCAGAAGCTAATTCCCGTTTTATATTTTTTAACATGGTCATGTCCTCCGTGATAAATCGTCCACTGGTCCGCTGAGAAAAGACCAGACCACTGCGCTCAAGCTCAGATAAAGCTTTCTGCATCGTGTTTGGGTTCACTGAGGCACTTAATGCCAGATCACGGACAGAAGGTAGCTTATCACCGGGGCTATATACGCCGGCTATAATATCCTGTTGGATACGTTCCATTAACTGCAGGTAGATAGGTCGGGAGTTATCCAAATCCCATGGCATCCTAGTCGCCTCCTTTCCAATATTATAACTGAAAATATTATTGTATTAACTGAATAATACAATAATACGATGGGTTGAGTAAGATGTCAAGTATCATGGTGTCATCTTTTCATTACAATCAATAATTTTTTTTAGTAAATTTTCTTCAAACTGTCCCTTTTTCAGCATTTCTATTTCAAATTTGTAGGGAGCGTAGGAACGTTTGGGATTTGTGGGAGATTGTACATAGGGAGTTTCTAATATCATAGGTATTTTCTGGAAATCTTTATGATGAACAATATAATTCAGTGCATCAAAACCTATATTTCCATAGCCAATATTTGCATGACGGTCCTTTGAAGCTCCCGGTGCGTTTTTGCTGTCATTTATATGAAAAACAGCAATTTGTTCTTTTCCCAGTATGTGATCAAATCTCTCCATAACATCATCAAAATGATATATTATATCGTAACCGCTGTCACTGGTATGGCAGGTATCGAAACATACCCGTAATTTATCGTTATACTTTACTCCTTCATAGATACGTGCAAGTTCTTCAAATGTGCGCCCGATTTCAGTTCCCTTACCGGCCATGGTTTCCAGGGCTACATAACAGTCTGTATCACGGGTAAGGACTTCATTTAATCCTTTGATAATTTGTGCTGTGCCTGTTTCACTGCCTGCTCCTACGTGAGCTCCTGGGTGGAGAACAAGAACATGGCTATGGCAGGCAATGGTACGTTTGATTTCTTTGTCAAGAAATTCTGTGGCAAGTTCGAAGATTTCTGGTTTTACGGCGTTACCTAAATTTATTATATAAGGGGCATGCACAATGATTTCCCTGATTCCATGAATCTGCATGAATTCCCATGCAGGTTCTATATTTAATTGACTGATTTCTTTGCGCCGTGTATTTTGAGGAGCGCCGGTATAGAACATAAATGTATCAGCCCCATAGGACACTGCTTCTTTTGCAGAACCAAGCAGCATTTCTTTCCCGCTCATTCCAACATGTGATCCAATTATCATGATGATACCGTCCTTTCAAAGTTAGTTTGCTGTTTATTAAAAAATAATATACTGTATAGTAATTTAATAAAGTAAAGAGCCAGTAAATATATTAGCATAAATAACCTTGAAAACATAGTATATAAGCAACATATATTTGCTAAAATTGTTTATACGTGATAAAATATCGAAATGAAAGTAAATTAGAACGGAGTGTGGAATAAAATTGAAAACGTTACTGGAAATGATTACTATAGAAATGCAAAAAGCCTTTAGTGATGCGGGATATGATGAAGAATATGCCAAGGTTACATTGTCAAACAGACCGGATTTATGTGAATATCAGTGTAATGGGGCTATGGCTGCTGCAAAAAAATACAAAAAAGCTCCATTTATGATAGCGAATGATGTTGTGGAAAAGCTGCAGGGATGCAAATGTTTTTCTAAAATGGAGGTGGTTAATCCTGGTTTTATAAATTTGAAGGCCGAACCGTCTTTTGTTGCAGATTATTTGAATGAGATGTCTGTATCTGAGCATCTTGGAGTCAAGCAGGAAGAAAACCCAAAGACGATAATGGTAGATTATGGCGGACCTAATGTGGCCAAGCCTCTTCATGTAGGCCATCTTAGGTCTGCTATAATTGGAGAAAGCATAAAACGTACTGCCAGATTTAAAGGAAATAAAGTTGTTGGGGATATACATCTGGGAGACTGGGGATATCAAATGGGACTGATTATTACAGAATTAGAGAAACGGCAGCCAGATCTGCCTTATTTTAATGATAATTATGCTGGAGAATTTCCGGAAACAGCACCTTTTACTATTGGTGAACTGGAAGAAATCTACCCTACGGCGAGCGCTTATGCAAAAGAACATGAGGATTACCGTGAAAAAGCCCTGCATGCCACGTATCTGCTGCAGAATGGACATAGGGGATACTATGCAATATGGAAACATATTATGAATGTTTCTGTAGAAGACCTGAAGAAAAATTATAAGGACTTAAATGTGGAATTTGATTTATGGAAAGGCGAGGCTGATGCACAAAAATATATACCGGACATGGTAGATATGCTGAAGGAAAAGGGGCATGCTCATTATGATGACGGTGCATTAGTTGTGGATGTACAGGAAGATACGGATAAAAAAGAAGTGCCTCCGTGTATGATTTTAAAGTCTGACGGTGCTGCGCTATATGATACCACTGATTTGGCTACCTTGGTGGAGCGGGAAGCGTTATATAAACCTGATGAGGTCATTTATGTGGTGGATAAACGGCAGGAACTTCATTTCGTACAGGTTTTCCGATGTGCAAAGAAAACAGGTATTGTAAGTCCTGAGACAAAGCTAAAATTTCTTGGATTTGGCACAATGAACGGCAAAGACGGTAAGCCTTTTAAGACAAGAGAAGGCGGCGTAATGCGGCTGGAAAATTTAATCAGAGAAATAACAGAGGAAATGTACAGGAAGATCATGGAAAACCGTACAGTGTCCGAAGAAGAGGCGCTTCGCACAGCTAAAATAGTGGGTCTTTCGGCAATTAAATATGGTGATTTATCTAACCAGGCTTCTAAGGATTATGTCTTTGATGTTGAACGCTTCACTTCGTTTGAAGGCAACACGGGTCCTTATGTTTTATATACTATAGTACGTATCAAATCAATACTTAATAAATATCAAGAAGCAAATAAAACGGTTGAAGATACTGTGATCAGAGAGGCTATAGGGGATTGTGAAAAATTGCTTATGCTGGAAGCGGCAAAGTTTAATGATGTAATAGAAGCAGTCTATGAGGAGAGTGCACCACATAAAAATTGTGCGTATATTTATGATTTGGCAAATGCCTTCAATAAGTTCTATCATGAGACTAAAATTTTGTCAGAAGAAGATGAGGAGCGAAAAGCAAGTTATATCGCACTTTTAAAATTGGTTAAAGTAATATTAGAAACTTGTATTGAGCTTCTTGGCTTTGAAGCACCAGAAAGGATGTAATCATCAGAATGACAGAAAAGTTATTTTATGAAGACAGTCATATAAAAGAATTTACGGCTACTGTAAAAGCCTGCCGTCAGGAAAATGAGTATTTTGAGGTAGTCCTTGACAGGACTGCCTTTTTTCCAGAAGGAGGAGGTCAGTATGCCGATCGAGGATGGCTTGATGATACCCATGTAATAGATGTCAGAGAGCAAGGCGGTATTATCTACCATATTACAGATGCCCCTTTTGATGAAGGCCATAAAGTGCAGGGAAGGCTTGACTGGGAATTACGTTTTATGAAAATGCAGCAACACACAGGTGAGCATATTGTTTCGGGATTAATACATGATAGATTTGGCTACCGCAATGTTGGGTTTCATTTGGGAACTATTGACTGTACAATGGATTTTAACGGTGAAATATCTAAAAATGAAATAAGAAAAATAGAAAAATCAGCAAATACTGCTGTAGCAGAGAACCTAGATGTGCAAGTTACTTATCCGACAGAGCAGGAACTGGTATCTTTGGAATACAGAAGCAAAATGGAAATACAAGGACAGGTCAGAATTGTTACTGTTCCAGGATATGATATTTGTGCATGCTGTGCTCCTCATGTGAAAAGAACAGGGGAAATTGGGCTGATTAAACTAACTGATTTACAGCGTTATAAGGGTGGAGTCAGAATATCAATGCTCTGTGGATTTAGAGCACTGGAGGATTATGGGCAGAAGGCGTGTCATGTAAAGCAAATCTCAAACCTCCTTTGTGCAAAAGAAGAAGAGGCTTTTGATGCAGTAGAGCGCTTGAAAGAAGAGAATATAGCACTCAAGGAAAAGTTACGCGACAGCCAAAAGAAAGTTATAGAGTGCAAAGCAAAATCAGTTCCGGATCAAGAAAAAATTGTGTGCTTTTTTGAAGATGATCTTGAAGGGGCTGACCCGAGAATGTTGATGAATCAAGTATTAAAACAGAAAAAAACGTTTTGTGCTGTATTTTGGCAAACAGAAGAAAACGAGTATGGATATGTAATGGGAAGTGGTATCTGGGATATGCGTTCTTTTGCACAAGAGGTCAATTTACAGTTTCAGGGCAGAGGAGGCGGAAAGGCAGAGATGGTACAGGGAACTCTGAAAGCTCGTGAAAGTGAAGTGAGAGCGTGGTTACAGAAGAAAGTGAGGGAAATGGAAAATGAATAAAAATCCAGAATCCAAGCAGTTCTGGCGATTATGTGGTCCCATTCTTTTGTTTTGGATGATAGAGTTTTTTGCCAGATTTATTATTGAAATTGTTGTTTTGATTCCACATGTAGGCGAAATTATAGATGAAAGCATTTTTTCGGGAAGCTTGACTCAGTCAGAAATAATGAATCTGGCATTGGAGAATACACAAAAAATAGGAGATGTTCTTCAGCGTTATCAAGTGGAGATAGTGGGAGTGGCGGCATTGTTCACTATTCCCCTAACGCTTACATTGTTTCTTATGGATAGGAAAAAAGAAATACTTCAGCAGATACCCCAGAATAAGAAGGCCGGCATTGGAGGGTACATTGGTGTGGTAGCTTTAGGCGCAGCAGTGTGTGTTGGAATGAATTGTCTGTCGATTATGACAAATCTGGCTTTTGTCAGTAATGAATATCAGGAAGTTTCTGACACATTTTATTCTGCCAGTATTCCGATACAATTTATTTTTCTAGGGTTTATTGTTCCTCTGACTGAGGAGTTGATGTTTCGAGGAGTGATGTTTAGAAGATACAGGGAAAATAACAGTTTTATAAGAGCAGCGCTCTATTCTTCGCTTCTGTTTGGTATAACACATGGAAATGTTGTACAGTTTATTTACTCGTTTTTGCTGGGGATATTTCTTGCGTACGTATATGAAAAGTGTGGATCCTTTAAGGCACCTGTAGTTATGCATGTAACAGCAAATATGCTTTCTCTTGGATTGACTGCAGCAGGAGGTTTTAATTGGTTATCAGCCAATCCTGTCAGAATGGGGGGGGCTGCAGTGATTAGTGCGTTTCTTGGATCCGTAATATTTGTGTACATTCAAAAAATTGATGAGAAACCGGATGGAATGGAGCCGCCTAAAGAGGATAAAGTAACTCCTGACATGTTTCGATAGAAGTGAATATTAAATTTAACAAACATTTTAAATTGGGGACAGACTTAGATTGAGGTGATCAATAGGTCTGCCCCCTTTCTTATTCCAATAATAACCTAAAACAATAAATAAGAAAACAATACAAACAATAAAAGATATAGTAATATAAAGATTAAAAAATAACTGAAAATTAAATGTATAAAATATTAATTGACAAATAATCTGACAATTACACCAAAAGTTTATATTTACAAATGACAAAAAGTGTAGTATATTAGGAAAAAATAAAAAGTATTACATAATGTTGCTTTGAGAAAGGACAGGGATTATGAGTGAAATGAATATAAGCCAGCAAGCCGGGCTGTATCATCCCAGTTTTGAACATGATAACTGTGGTATTGGTGCGGTTGTAAACATTAAGGGCATAAAAAGTCATGAGACAGTGGTGAATGCACTTAAAATTGTAGAAAATCTTGAACATAGAGCAGGCAAGGACGCCGAGGGTAAAACGGGAGATGGTGTTGGAATCTTACTACAGATTTCGCACAGATTTTTCTCTAGAGTTTGTATACCCCTCGGTTTTTCTTTACCAGGAGAACGGGATTATGGGGTTGGAATGTTTTTTCTTCCTCAGGATGAACTGAAGAGAAATCAGGCAAAAAAAATTTTTGAAGTGATCGTTGCAAAGGAAGGTCTTAAATTCCTCGGATGGAGAGAAGTCCCAATTAAAAAAGAAATTTTAGGGAAAAAAGCTGTGGACTGCATGCCATCTATTATGCAGGCGTTTATTGCCCGTCCTAAAAAAATTGATCAGGGTCTGCCTTTCGACCGGAGATTGTATGTAATTCGCCGTATTTTTGAACAGAGTAGTGATGATTCATATGTAGCTTCTTTGTCAAGCCGTACTATTGTATATAAAGGAATGTTTTTGGTCAAGCAGCTGCGCATGTTTTTTGCAGACTTACAGGATGACGATTATGAATCGGCAATTGCAATGGTGCACTCTCGTTTTAGTACCAATACAAATCCAAGCTGGGAGAGGGCACATCCTAATCGTTTTATGGTGCATAATGGTGAAATTAATACTATTCGTGGAAATGCGGACAAAATGCGTGCAAGAGAAGAAACCATGGAATCGGAATATCTGGAAGGAGAACTGCATAAAGTTCTTCCTGCAATCAATACGTCAGGTTCGGATTCGGCAATGCTCGATAATGCGCTGGAATTTATGGTGATGAGTGGTATGGAACTTCCTCTTGCTGTTATGATTGCAATTCCTGAACCATGGGCAAATAACAGGAGTATGTCACAGAATAAAAAAGATTTTTATCAATATTATTCAACGATGATGGAACCATGGGACGGACCGGCCTCTATTTTGTTTTCAGACGGTGACTATATGGGAGCCGTACTTGACCGTAATGGTCTGCGTCCTTCAAGGTATTACATTACGGATGATGATTACCTTATTCTTTCTTCAGAAGTAGGGGTGCTGGATATTGATCCGACAAAGATAATTGTTAAAGAACGTCTTCATCCGGGAAAAATGCTTCTGGTAGATACACTTAAGGGAGAAGTAATTGATGATGAAGAATTAAAAGAGCGATATGCAAATGAGCAGCCTTATGGTGAGTGGCTGGACAGCAATCTTATTCATCTAAAAGATTTAAAAATTCCGAATAAAGATGTGCCGTCATATACAAAAGACGAATGTACAAAACTTCAAAAGTCATTCGGTTATTCATATGAAGAGGTTAAAAGTTCTATTTTAAATATGGCAAAAACAGGATCGGAAGGTATTACTGCTATGGGAATTGATGTTCCACTTGCAGTACTTTCACGTAAAAATCAATCGCTGTTTAGTTATTTTAAGCAATTATTTGCGCAGGTAACAAACCCACCTATTGATGCTATCCGTGAAGAGGTAGTAACCTCTACAGCAATATATATAGGTAAAGATGGGAATCTTTTAGAGAAAAAGGAAGAAAACTGCAAGATGCTGCAGGTTGTTAATCCTATTTTAACGAATACAGATTTACTGAAAATAAAGAATATGAAGGTAGATGGTTTTAAAATAGCTGAAATCCCTATTGTTTATTATAAAAACACAAGTCTGGAAAGAGCCATTGAGTATTTGTTCATCGAAGTTGACAGAGCAATTCGTGAAGGCGCAAATATTCTGATCCTGTCTGACAGAGGCGTAGATGAATATCATGTGGCAATACCGTCTTTGTTGGCGGTTTCAGGTTTACAGCAGCATTTGGTGCGTACGAAGAAGAGAACATCTGTGGCTATGATTCTTGAATCAGGAGAGCCTAGAGAAGTGCATCAGTTTGCAACTTTACTGGGATATGGTGCCTGTGCAATTAACCCATATCTTGCTCACGAATCTATTCGCCAGCTGATTGAAACCAATATGTTGCATAAGGATTATTACGCTGCAGTAGATGATTATAATTCCGCGGTAATTCACGGTATTATTAAAATAGCGTCAAAAATGGGGATTTCTACGATTCAATCCTATCAGGGTGCTAAAATCTTTGAAGCAATCGGTCTAGAAGAAGAGTTCATTAAACACTATTTCACAGATACTGTAAGCCGTGTGGGTGGTATTGGTATTGAAGAAATTGCCCGTGATTATACAGCTTTTCATTCAGAAGCGTTTGATCCCCTTGGACTGGAAGTGGATATGACTCTGAATAGTGTGGGAAAACATAAATCAAAGAGCGGCGGGGAGGAACATCTTTACAATCCCCGAACCATTCATACTCTGCAGCAGTCTACCAGACGTGGTGATTATGATATGTTCAAGGCATATACTGAAATGGTGGACGCGGAAGGTGAAAAAATAAACCTGAGGGGACAAATTGAATTTAACTATCCTAAAAAAGGAATTTCTCTGGATGAAGTGGAAAGTGTAGATTCTATTGTCAAAAGATTTAAAACAGGTGCTATGTCCTATGGATCTATTTCAAAAGAGGCACATGAAACACTTGCGCTTGCAATGAACCAGTTACAGGGCAAATCAAATAGTGGTGAAGGTGGAGAAGATATTGAGCGTCTCGACACAGAACGTTGTTCTGCAATAAAACAAGTAGCATCAGGACGTTTTGGAGTGACCTCTAGATACCTAGTCAGTGCAAGAGAAATACAGATAAAAATGGCACAGGGTGCAAAACCGGGTGAGGGTGGACATTTACCGGGCGGTAAAGTTTATCCGTGGGTTGCAAAGACCCGTCATTCTACACCGGGGGTAAGTCTGATTTCACCTCCGCCACATCACGATATTTATTCGATTGAGGATTTGGCACAGCTGATTTATGATTGCAAGAACGCCAATAAAGATGCAAGAATATCTGTGAAACTGGTATCAGAAGCAGGTGTTGGAACGGTAGCCGCGGGTGTTGCAAAGGCCGGTGCAGGTGTTATTCTTATTTCAGGTTATGATGGAGGAACAGGAGCAGCACCAAGAAGTTCCATTCAAAACGCAGGACTTCCGTGGGAACTGGGGCTTGCCGAGACGCACCAGACATTGATTCAAAATGGCTTGCGGGACAGAGTACGTATTGAGACAGATGGTAAATTGATGAGTGGGCGAGATGTGGCTATAGCTGCATTGCTTGGAGCAGAAGAGTTTGGATTTGCTACGGCACCTTTGGTAACAATGGGATGCGTTATGATGAGGGTTTGTAACTTAGATACCTGTCCTGCCGGTGTTGCCACCCAAAATCCGGAACTAAGGAAAAGATTTACGGGAAAACCTGAGTATGTAGTAAATTTCATGAAATTCATTGCAGAAGAGTTGAGAGAGTATATGGCAAAACTGGGACTAAGTACTGTCGATGAACTTGTGGGAAGAACAGATCTATTAAAGGTCAAAGAGGCGGCAACATCTGAAAGAGCAGCTACTCTGGACTTAAGCCGAATACTTTATAATCCATATGCAAAAGAAAAGAAGGGCATGATTTTCAATCCTAAGAAGATATATAATTTTGAACTTGAAAGTACATTGGATGAAAAAGTTCTTCTGAGACATCTTCTCCCTGCGTTGGAAAAAGGACAAAAAAGGAGTATAGAAGTCGATGTCTCTAATGTAAACCGTACTTTTGGAACTATTTTTGGTTCTGAGATTACAAAAAGACATCCAGAGGGACTTCCGGAAGACAGCTATGTTGTAAAATGTAAAGGTGCAGGCGGGCAAAGTTTTGGCGCATTTATCCCCAGTGGTCTGACACTTGAACTTACTGGTGATAGTAATGACTACTTTGGTAAAGGTCTGTCAGGCGGAAAACTTGTAGTATGTCCTCCTCAGGGCATTAAATTTAAAGCAAATCAAAATATCATTATCGGTAATGTTGCTTTTTATGGGGCGACAAGTGGTAAGGCGTTTATTAACGGAGTTGCCGGAGAGAGATTCTGTGTTCGTAATTCGGGAGCTCATGCAGTAGTTGAAGGCGTGGGGGATCACGGATGCGAATACATGACCGGAGGACGTGTGGTCATTCTTGGCCAGACCGGTAAAAACTTTGCAGCAGGTATGAGCGGCGGTATCGCATATGTATTGGACATGGAAAGCGATTTGTACCGTAAGGTAAATAAAGACATGGTAAACATCGAACGTATGACTGATAAATATGATGTTCAGGAATTGAAGAATATGATAAAAGAACATGTAGCTTATACTAATTCAGAAATCGGTAAAGAAATTTTGGATAACTTTAAGGATTATCTGCCTAAGTTCAAGAAAGTAATACCGGAAGACTATGAACGTATGATGTCAGCAATACTACAAATGGAAGAAAAGGGTCTGAGCAGTGAACAGGCTAAAATAGAAGCGTTCAATAAAGTGAAAAATGGAAGATAGGAGGCGGTAAAAGTGGGAAAACCAACAGGATTTATGGATTATGAAAGACAGGATAAAACAGCAGAAGAGCCAAAGAGCAGAATCAAACATTTTCAGGAATTCCACATGCCTCTTTCCAGAGAGGAACAGGAACTTCAAGGTGCAAGGTGTATGGCATGCGGTGTTCCGTTCTGCCAGTCCGGCCAGATATTAAATGGAATGGCAAGCGGTTGTCCTCTGCACAATCTGGTGCCGGAGTGGAATGATTTGATTTATAATGGAAACTGGGAGGAGGCATACGCCCGTCTGAGGAAAACCGATAATTTTCCTGAATTTACAGGGCGTGTCTGCCCTGCTCTCTGCGAGGAGGCCTGTACTTGTGGTCTTCATGATAAACCAGTTGCTACAAAAGCGAATGAGTACAGTATAATAGAAAATGCTTATGCTAAAGGATATGCTCACGCCTGCCCACCTAAGGTGAGGACGGGAAAAAAAGTAGCAGTTATCGGATCTGGTCCCGCGGGCCTTGCTGTTGCTGACCAGCTTAACAGCAGAGGTCATTATGTAACGGTTTTTGAACGGGAAGATAAAGTGGGCGGACTTATGCGCTATGGTATTCCAAATATGAAGTTGGAGAAACAGATAATAGACCGTAAAATAGCAATTATGGAAGAAGAAGGTATTGTATTTCGTACCAGCTGCAACGTGGGGAAAGAGATAAAGGCAGCAGATATACTTAAAGATTTTGATAAAGTTGTGCTGGCATGTGGTGCTTCTAATCCAAGAGACATTAAGGTACCTGGACGTGATGCCGAGGGAATATATTTTGCAGTTGATTTTTTAAAGTCCACCACAAAAGCATTATGGGCTAATCAAATGAAACTAAAAGACGGCCAGTATATTTCTGCAAAGGGAAAAAGAGTGATGGTTATTGGTGGCGGTGATACCGGAAATGACTGTGTGGGAACTTCTGTCCGCCATGGAGCAAAATCTGTACTCCAGTTAGAAATGATGCCGAAGGCTCCTGCCCAAAGAGCTGAAAATAATCCTTGGCCTGAATGGCCTAAAGTCTCTAAGACGGACTATGGACAAGAAGAGGCAGCTGCAGTGTTTGGTGAAGATCCACGGGTTTATACAACTACGGTAAAGGAATTTATAAAGGATAAAAAGGGTGTTTTGACAAAAGCTACGCTGGTCAAACTGGAATCAAAAAAGGATGAAAAGTCAGGAAGAATGATGATGGCTGAAGTTCCTGGAAGTGAATACAGTGTAGACGTAGATATGGTTCTCATTGCAGCAGGTTTTCTCGGAAGTGAGAGTTATGTAACAGAGGCGTTTGGAGTAGAAGTAAATGAAAGAACAAATGTCAAAACCATACCTGGTGAATACGAAACAAATATCAAAAATGTTTTTGCCACAGGAGATATGCACAGAGGCCAGTCTCTTGTTGTATGGGCAATACGTGAAGGACGCGAGGCTGCACGTCAGGTAGATTTAAGCTTGATGGGGTACACCAATTTATCGGAACAATAGATTAATATTTACAGAAAATGTCTGTCCGGATGGGCATGATTCTTCCTGTCTGGACAGACTTTTTATTATACTCAAAATATAAAAATAAGGAGCTGGAAACCCAAATGAAAGCAGGCTTGGGATACGGCTTTGGGATATGGCTTCTTGACATACTGTATAACATATGGTATCATCTAAAACATCAAATCTTGATATCTTCAGGATTAATTATCTTAAGTGCAATGTGTACTATTCGATACAATTATTCGTATATTTCCCTTTATTTATTTTCAAATTAGTGTTTATTATTGCGTAAAATCATATCTTAAATTCGTTATGTTCAGAGGAGTTCCCTTAATTTCCCATTTTGTAGGTATTTATGATTTTTTTATTAAAAAGAAGATCATGAATTACTATATAGTGTAACTTTAACAAAATAATCAATATACTCATTTTCTGAAGGGGAGGTGGTAACTTATGATTGTCTGATTTTTTGTATAGCCAGGTATTAGGATGACAGACAGAAATGTGTACTCGTAATTTGTAAATTTAATTTTAGAAGGAGAAATTTATATGAAAACATTTATGGAAGAGTATGGTGTTATTGTTGTAGCCGCTATTGTTATTATGATTATTGTAATTGCAGCCACCCCTCTGGGTAACAGTATTAGGGACGGGATTACTGAGGCTGTGGGGAAATTAACAGATGCATTGAATACAACTGCTGTGGGATAATTCGTAAAAAGGAGGAATCAAGGTGAGGGCTTCTGAAAAAAAATGGAGCTTAGATCGGGAGAGTTTTGGTCCACTATTACCGTATGTGGAAGATAAAGATATTACAGATATTAATTTCAACGGGACGGATGTATGGGTGGAACATTTAAAAAAAGGAATATATAAAGTTCCCGTAAATTTGACAGAAGAGTTTGTCGGACAGTTCAGTATTCGTGTTTCTAATGTAGTAAGTGAGCAGATAAACAAATACAACAATGTTCTGGAAGCAGAGACAGATGTTCTTCGAATATCTATTATTCATCCAAGTGCAACCAATACCGGTTATGCTGTATCAATAAGAAAAACACCTGCTGTAATGAGAATGACAGAAGAAACAATTCTTAAAGAAAAATACTGCTCTTTTGAGGTGCTGGATTTCTTGATTAACTGTGTGAAAGCTAGAATGAATATGGTGTTTTGCGGACGGCCTGGAGCGGGAAAGACTGAACTGCTCAAATTTCTGACAAAGTATATCCCTAAGGAAGAAAAGATTATGACTATAGAAGATAATCTGGAGATTCACTATAAAGAGATTAACCCCGGCTCAAATTGTGTAGAGTTGAAAGTTGATGAAGAATTTTTTCCTTATACAAAAGCGATAAAAACAGCACTGCGACAAAATCCACAGTGGGTCTTGCTTTCAGAGGCTCGCTCTGTAGAAGTGAAATACTTGCTGGAATGCTTTTCTACGGGACTGCATGGCCTGACTACACTTCATACGGATGATACTAGAAAAATACCAGATAGAATCCAAAATATGATGCAGGATTCTTATGCAGCTTCAAGACTTGAAAATGATATTTATAGTTTCCTTAATATTGGAATATTGCTTCGTAAAAAAGTGACAAAAGAGAACACCGTAGTAAGATTTGTTGATCAGATATGTTTGTTTGACCGGGTCGAAAATCAGAATATAAAGCATCTAATTGTAGAGGGTGGCAAATTTGTTTCCGATGAGATACCGCCAAACCTACATAAACAGTTCAACAGGGAAAATATTCATTTACTGAATGCTCAAAATGAGCGGGATGATATGCTTATACGGAGGAAAAGATGAGGGACAAGGAGAAATTGGAATGGAAAAGCTGTATTTATCCCTCATATTGGCTGGCGAAAATATTAAAATGGGGAGAACGTTATCTTATTCGAAAATATTTTGAAGTTCTCCTGATGCTTTATATAAGCGCGGCAATTCTTTCTTATGTATATCAATTGAGAGTACCGTTTGTATTGTTTGTTTTTGGGGCGACTACGTGTTTTGTGCCGGGTATAGCAGCAAAGATATATAAAAATAATAATGAGGTAAAAAAGTTTGAAGATATTTCTGCCTATATGGAACAGCTTCTATATTCTTTTAAGAGGCGTGCAAAAATAGTAAGCGCGCTCGAAGATACACTTTTACTTTTCGATAAAACAGAAAGCAAACTTTATGGTGCAATATCAGAAGCCATACACCATATACAGAGCACGCAGGCAGCGGGGAATCTCTACAAAGAAGCCTTTTTGTATATTGAAAAAGAGTACGGGTGTAAAAGGCTGTATAAGATACATGATTTTTTGATGGAATCTGAAGCTGTTGGGGGGGACTTTACTCGCTCAGCAGATATACTTCTAAATGATAGACGGTTATGGGTTGACCGAGTTTATGAAATGCAGCGGGAAAAGAAAAATGTTAAGGTCAAAATTACAATTGGAATAGGGTTATCGTTTTTAATATGTGGAATGACGGTGTATATGCTGCCTGTAGAATTTGGAATAACTAAACAGACAATTTCACAGGCAGCAACCACACTGACCATGCTGCTGAATCTTCTGATCTGGTACATTGCCCAGGGGAAATTATCGAAAAGTCTGCTTGATAGTGAGGATAATATGCAAGCTGAAGAAATCAAAAAGCGATACAATCATGTTATGCACGGTGATTTGAGAAAGGAATATAAAAAAGTCTGTTTAGCAGCCATACTTCTTCTTCCTGTTGTACTTTTTATGTTGAGGCAAAACCGGACAACAGCAGCTGGAATAACGGGAGTGCTTATATTGGTCATCCTTACTCAGCCCCAGAGACGTTATAAATTAGCAATGAAATATGTAAAGAGAGAAATACAGAAGGTTTTCCCAGAGTGGTTGATTGGAATGTCCCTGCACTTGCAAACAGATAATGTGCATGTATCCATAGCAAAATCAATTGAGCATGCGCCTGAAATAATGAAAGCAGAGCTTTATTACCTTCAGAAGGATATTAAGGAAAAACCTGATTCTGTATGGCCATATCTGGAGTTTATGAATAAGCTACAGCTTCCCGATGTTACATCTGCAATGAAAATCCTATATTCGATGGCAGAATTCGGAGCTTCTGATGTTGATGCACAGATTGGTCCATTGGTAGAGCGGAGTGCTGTCATGACCGATAGAGCAGAAAGACTTAAAACAGAGGATTATTTAGCTGCTGTCGGTTTTTTGGTGCTGCTGCCCATGATTACAGGTGTAATAAAAATGTTGGCAGATCTGGTACTGGTGCTGCTATACATCTTATCAACAATTAACCGCATTTCATAAATATGGAGGGAGAAATGAAAGAGTTTTTGGAAGAGTATGGTGGTATTATTGCGATTTCAATAATGGGATTTGCTGTAATGTCAGGGTTGTGGGAAATTTTAAGAGTTATCTGCGAAATATAAATATGATAGAAGGTTGATTATATAAGGAGGTGATGAGATTGAAAGAAATGATCGAGGAGTATGGCGGGGTAATTGCATCAGGTGCATTAGGAATTTTACTTTTAGGTGCAATATCAGAATTGATAAAAACATCCGGGGAACTAAACATTTTAATCCGTACATTTCTTGAGGGGACAGGGACTGTATGTATATTTAAATAATATGCTGTAAATATAAAAGCAGAAAGAGGGTGATGTACTTGAATTCGGTACTCGGGGAGTATGGCAAGACCATAGTCCTAGTTATTCTTCTTTGTAGTATATTGCTGCTGGTGTTTGCGGATGGAAAAAGTTCCTTTTTAACAATGCTAAAGAATACAGAAGCCGTGGAAACAGTCGGACATGCCGATTCCTATGAACTTGTACGTTCTATTTTTACCAGAAAACCGCCAGTGTTGTCAGTGACAGTGAAAAAACTCAATAGAGAACAGGAATATAATCTTTTGGATAAAGCGATGTTTGGTGTGATTGGAAAAAATGAGGAAGGCGACGATGTGGAGGTGCTGGTCACAAAGATTTCAAATCCAGAAAAAAAGGATATTACTAAAGAAGTAAATCCGGAGAAGTTTATTCCTTCGAGGGCAGGTGAATATCTGATCAGCTATCAAGCATGGGAATTTTTTCGGGGCAGTATAAAAACGACAGAAAAAGAATACAGATTTCTTGCAGACTGAAAGGAGGCTCAATGAAAAGTGCAGTTGAGACCATGACAGGAATGATCGTAATCACGTTTATGGCAGTGTTAAGCACCGCTTATTTACTCTCATCCTTGAACACTCAAAAGGCACAAAATTATCATTCAACAGTAATTGCTGAATTGGAAAGTGGTGATTTCTCGCCAATAGTAATAGAAAGTTGTAAGGTAATGGCCTTGAAAAATGGATATACAGAACTGATAATAGATACTTTGGAAAGTGTAAAGAGCGAGAAATATGCGAAAGTTACGTTGGTATACGAATATATTATTCCTATTTTAAACTTGAACATGAAACACCAGATTATAGGATATGCAAGATAACGGAGAGGAGCATATATGAGAAATGCAGTTATCATATTTTTCTTAATTATAATACTGGTTTTATCGGGGGCAGCCATACACACTGCAGAAACAAAAACTATACGCAAAAATGAACTGGACAGCAGTTTGAGTGCGGCTATGGAGCAGTCCATGAAAATACTAACAATTAATCCTACATATCACATAGAACGCAGCCCTGAGTCCGATGAATTTGCAGCAGATTTTATCCAGGGATTTCTGATGAATGTAACAAGTAATTCTGATTTTACAATAGAAATTTTAAATATAGATGTAGAAAAAGGATTATTGGATGTACGAATAGTGGAAAAGTATAAACAAATTATTGGTTATGGACAGGTATCCTGTCGTAAAACAGTAATACTTGAAGAGCTAAAAGTAACAGAAGATGTTTTTTATGATGTTTTGTTTTGGGGATACAATGACGAACAAAACCAAGATTTGACCACTGAATACATTATAAAGAAAGTGAGTATTCATAGTGGAGACAAACTTAAATCGACAATACTTCCCAAACATGGATTGGAAAGAGCCGGATATGTTTTCTGCGGATGGAGAATGGAAAAACCGGTAAATGGCATAAGTGTTTTATATGATGAAAAGAATATTGACACAATAAATGTAAATCAAGAATTAGAGTTTCGTGCAGTATATCAGCCGGAAGAAGAGATGTAATATTGCTACAATTCATCCAAATATCCCCATAATACAGCATGTTTTCAAAAGCAAGCTTTTCCTGCATGCATAATACAGTTCAGCCAATAGCTCGATAAAGCAAAGCTTCATCTCGCTTTGGCAGAGCGCCAAATATCCCCATAATACAGCATGTTTTCAAAAGCAAGCTTTTTTCTACATGCTGTATTATGGGGATGCATGGCTGAACTGTATCCTAGATATTACGGAATTGTTAAATTGTTGTTGCATTTTTTATACTCATCAGTTATAATGCAATATGTATAGACAGATGATAATTTAAGCCCATATTATATTTTTTCGATTAATCCTGTTGAAAAATGCTGTAGAATATTGTATAGTAAAACATATATGTGGGGACATAGATAATAATTTGAATAAGGATGGGTGAATTGTATGAAAATGAAAAAAGTACTTAATGTGTTCGCAGCTACCGCTCTGACATGTTCCATGATAACAGTTCCGGTTTTTGCTGCACCTGCAAGTTCAGCAACGTTGGAAGCGCAGAAGAAGGAAGCACAAAATGAGGTGAACAGTTTACAGTCGCAATTATCTACATTGATGTCTAAGATGACTGAATTGCAAGGCCAGCTGATTACAAAGGGTGAGGAAATCACAAAGGCAGAGCAGCAATTGGCTGATGCGCAGGAAAAGGAAAAAGAACAATATGAAGATATGAAACTTCGTATTAAATATATGTATGAAGAAGGCGACGGTTCCGCATTGGAGAGAATTTTAAGTTCGGGGAGCATTGCGGAGATGCTGAGTCAGGCTGAATATGTACAGAAAGTACATAGTTATGATCGTGATATGCTGGAGCAATATGTAGAGACGGTTACTGAAGTTAAAGACTTGAAGTCCACTCTTGAAAGTGATATGAACAAGCTGGAAGAGATGCAGACTGAATATGAAAGTCAACAGACGGAATTAAATGATACAATTGAAAATAAAAGTGCAGAAGTAGCTAATTTGGATGAACAAATCCAAGAAGCAGCCCGCAAGGCGGCTGAGGAAGCAGCTGCAAGACAAAAGGCAGCAGAAGAGGCAGCAGCAGCGGCAGCAGTCAGCAACAGTCAGTCAGCTGGACAAAGTGGTCAGACTGGTAATACGTCGACCAACACAGAAACTCCAAATACACCAGCTAATCCTGATGTTGATAATTCTGGCAATACAAATCAAGGTAATACAAATCAAGATAATACAAGTGCAGGGAATACAAGCGCTGCACAGACTATTGTAAATGCAGCTTGGTCACAGATCGGTGTCCCATATGTATGGGGTGGTACATCGCCTTATGTCGGACTGGATTGTTCCGGGTTGACTCAATGGTGCCATGCACAGGCGGGTATTTCTATTGGCCGTGTGGATACGGCTCAGCTTAATGGCGGTCAGGTTGTATATGATCCGCAGCCGGGCGATATTGCATGGACGCCGGGACATGTAGCAATTTACATAGGTAATGGACAAATGATTGAAGCTCAGCAGCCAGGTACAACGATTTGTGTCAGTGCAGTGCGTGCTTCAGTGTATGTAAGATATTGGTAAACAATATGAATATAAAGAATCCTGAAATTTTAGGATTTGCAGATTATAAAAAAAGTCTTGGGCGGATGCCCGGGACTTTTTTGTTTTCATTATTGCAGAGACAAAAAGATTCGATTCTTTTGGAGGAGCTGCAGCAGGTCATGTTTGCCTTACGGATACCCGTTTCAAAGCCGTTATCAATCTAGCCGGAATACCTTTTAAAGATATGTTGAAATCTGTTATAATACAATCTTTTTATAGGGCAATAATCAGGTGCACTGGGAAGTATTGAAGTGAAACGGCAAAATGAAATAATTATTTTGTTATATCATATGGGAAGGCTATGATACTATTCCTGTAAAAAAGTATTTCTTTGACAGTATATTTAATTTTAATAGTTGTCAGGAATGGATTGTACTTTTTCAAGAATTTCGATATTATATATAGACGTAGATAAATCAAAAGTTATGTAAATAATTAGTGAGGTAAATATCGATGAAAAGTATCGTACTAAATAGCGGGAACAGTATACCTGAAATTGGATTTGGAGTTTTTATGATACAAGACTACGAGCAATGCAAAGCAGTGGTACTAAATGCAATCAAATGCGGATATAGACACTTTGATACTGCTCAGGTCTATCAAAATGAACAAGCTGTAGGTGATGCTATAAAGGAATCAGGGGTATCAAGAGAAGAAATTTTTATCACGACTAAACTATGGTGTAAAAGTTTTACGGGGACAAAGGCTAAGGACGGAATTGAACGTTCGCTGAAAAGACTAGGAGTAGAATATATTGACTTAATGCTTTTACACAGACCTTATAGTGACTATATAAACGCATGGAAAGCGCTAGAAAATTCAGTCAAGGAAGGAAAAATAAAATCAATAGGTATCAGCAACTTTAATAGAGAACAGACAGAAGACATATTAGCAAATGGTCAAATTAAACCAGCTGTGAATCAGGTCGAGTGTCATCCTTATTTTCAACAACATGAACTTCGAAAATTTTTGAGTCAGAATAATATTGTTATGGAAGTATGGTATCCTTTAGGACATGGTGATAGCAGCCTTTTATCCGAACCAATATTTAAAGAATTATCACAAAAGCATCAAAAAAGTGTAGCTCAGATCATTTTGAAATGGCATACTCAACTTGGAAATATTATCTTACCAAAGTCCTTAAAAACAGATCACATGAAAGATAATTTATGTATCTATAATTTTTTGTTGTCAGACGAAGATATGACAAAAATAAGTCTTTTAGATAAAAATAAATCCTATTATCAGACACCAGAATGGCTAGACCATTTTATTTATCGTTTTTTAAAGGATTAGCCAGGTTTACATGGAATTAATGAAAGACTAACCCATTACGGATTAGTCTTTCTGTTCCATTAGGTAGAATAACATATATACTGCCACAGTAACTTGCTTGTTACTTTGACGGTATTATCTCCAGCCAATATCCGTCGGGATCAACGATGAAATAAATTCCCATGCCGGGGTTTTCAAAGCATACACAACCCATTTCTTTATGCTTTTCTAATGCTGCATCATAATCATCCACTTCAAATGCGAGGTGTATTTCATTATCACCAAGTTCGTAGGGGCGATCCATATCTCGCAGCCAGGTGAGTTCAAGTAAGTGTGGCATATTACCATCTCCTAGATATTTAAGAATAAAACTGCCGTCATCTGCAGTTTTGGTTCTTACTACATCTAAGCCAAGTGCTTCTTTATAAAAATCCAGTGAACGCTGTAAATCGAAAACATTTAGATTGTTGTGTGCAAATGTAAATTTCATACTTTCTTACCTCCGTGTTTGCAAATTCTATTATACATATTATAGTAAGTCCATTATATCATAGAGCTAATAATAAGAGAATAAAACATCTTGATTTATTTAATACTAGCTTTGTTTAGCAATTATTAAATAATTTAAGCAAATATCATTATGCTACAGTAAAGGAAACATCAGATAATGCTCAGAAAGCAATTGTCAAAAATATTGTTTTATAGCATACCGAAGATAAAACAACAGTAGGAAGAAGCAAGGGGGTTCTTTAATAGGAATATTCATGTCCCGAATGATGGAGAAATCATTCAATTAAAATTTATAAATAACAAAGGAGCTGTCGAACTAAATAACGATACGACACATTCAGGTAAGACAATGATTATAAAATCTACTTGGGTTATCCCTATATCCAGAATAATATGAGAAAAGGTTATGCTTAATTATTTTCTTAATCACGATAGTAGGGTTAAACTTGCTTTGGCAATGTTCCTTAAGTCTATTTTAAAAACCAATAAATGGAAATATGCACAATAAAAATAAAAAACTCCAAAAAAGGTTGACATTTATGATAAAAGGATGTATATATATAGTATAATTTATACGTATAAATAAAGAACCAAACAAAACTAAAAGGAGCTAAGATATGAAAGGTAGAATGAAAGTTCAAAATTTTTATGAACCACTGATTATGAAGTATGAAGAACATGATATTCCACAGATTGCAGATAATGAAGTCCTAATAAAGGTTATGGTATGTTCTATTTGTGGTTCAGATATTTCGTATTATTATGGACATAGCCCACTGGGAACTCCTGATGGAAAAGGACCTCAGTATCTTGGACACGAAATCAGCGGTGTTGTAGCAGAAGTTGGTGCACTACCAGCTAAAGCAGGTCTTTTTAAAGAAGGGGACAGGGTTGCTGTTAATCCAGTACAACAATGTAATGCTTGTGAAGCATGCATGAGAGGTGAGTTTAATGTATGTGAGAACAGTGAAGTGATTGGAGTAACTTGCAATGGCGGTTTTGCAGAATATGTTAAAGTAAAATATACTCATGTATATAAAATACCTGATGAAGTATCCTTTGTATATGGTGCAATGGCTGAACCTTTGGCGTGTGCTACATATGGAATTAAAAGGTTGGATATACAACTTGGGCAGGATGTTGTAATATTTGGACCGGGGCCTATAGGCCTGATGATGGTGCAGCTTGCAAAAGCACGTGGAGCAGGCCGAGTACTTCTTGTTGGCAGACGTGACTACCCCTTGGAAGTCGGCAGGCAGGTGGGAGCCGACTTTCTAGTTAACACAGCTGATGTTAATTCTCCTTACTATGTTGAAGATATTGCGGAGGCGGTTAAAGCAAAGTTTGGTAGATTAGCACCTAGATGTATTGTACCAACAAGTAATATGGAAGCACTGCAGAATGCGCTGAATGTAACGGGTGCTGCATCTACAATTGTGTATTTTGGTTTACCGGGAGAGAACGACAAGTTGGAGATTCCAATGCTTGAAGCCATTAATCTTGATCGCACCATTAAATGTGCGTGGCTGGCGCCGCTAGTATGGGATAATGTTTTCCACGCAATTGCTTCTGGACAGGTGAACCTTGAGCCTATAGTTACACATAAGTTTACTTTAGAAGAGTGTGAAACCGGAATTAAATTTATGAAAGAAAGTAAAGAAAATAAGGTTAAAGGTGTTATTTTAATAGGGACCCCCAAATAATAAAGGTTAGCTTGGAAATGTTTTCATTTGCCCCCTGTTTATACGTATAAATAAAGGGCAATATAATCGGAGGATGAGAAATGATAGTAACATTTACAGTGGGTTTAAGTGCTGGAATTTTTGCCGCGGTATTAGTAGCTATTGATGGTTACTTAGGGCTTGCATCATGGTTGGGATTTGTTGCAATGCTGTCGTATTATGCTACAGAGGGTGGTAAAAAAGGTTTTATAAGATCCATAGCTGGTAACATCAGTGGACTTGCATGGGGATGGGTGATACTCGCACTAAATACAATATTGGTATTTATACCCGCACCTTGGGGACTGGCGATAATTGTAATTCCTGTGGTAGTGCTAATGTGTCTGCAGTCTAAGTGGGAAATATTGTCTTTTACTCCAGGAGTATTTGCAGGGTGCTCTATGTTGTTTGCAATGCTTGGGACTGGGGATGGAATTAGTGCATCGTCTCTTTACGTTAAAATGCTCAAAGTATTGATAGCAGTAGTCATAGGTAATATAGGTGCTCTTGCTTCACAGCAAATAGGAATAAGATGGGGGACTTCACTGCAAAAAACGGAATCAAAAAAAGCAGAAACTGCAAAAGAATAAGGTTTTCCACTGGCAAGACAATGTAATTATAAAGAATAAGGAGAAAAATAAAATGAAAAAAATATCCATTAGTTCGTGGGCCATACCACAGGAAATGAAAGAATTAACAGTAGGAGCAAAAAAAATGGGTTTTGACGGAATCAGCCTGGGTGGGTTCCCTCCTTATGGGGCAAATCAGAACTTATTAGATACCGATGAAAAGTTGGCAGAATATGTAGGATATTTTAAAGATAACGAACTCGAAGTAGCGGACTATGCAATTGATGTATGGGCTTATAATGCTTTAACAAAAACAGCAGAATGGAGAAAAGCGTTTTCTGAATGCCTTGCGTTTGCAGATAAACTAGGTCTGACAAAAATTATCCGCTTTGACACCTGTGCCCCACCTAAACTTCCAGAGGGAATGACTTATGAAGAAGTCAAGGCCTTCTATATTAAGCATTTCAAAGAGCTATCACAGGAAGCCGCTAAATACGGACAGCAATTGGTGTGGGAATTCGAGCCGGGATTCATTATTAACGAACCGGAGCACGTACTTGATGTTGTAAAACGTGTTGATGAGCCAAATTTTAAATTACTATTTGACACATGTCATGGCTATAACTGTGCACTGGGATTGAATGCAATTGCCCCAAATGCAGCATTGGATGGCGGTATAATGGAATTTATCAAAAAGGCCAATGGCTACATAGGACTTGTACACGTTATAGATGCTGACGGGAAGTTGAATCATGATAATACATCAGAACATGTTCCATTTGGCGATCCTACCGGACTAATTGATTTTGACGAGATAATCCCAGCCTTAATGAGTGAGGGGGGATATGTAGGTGATTGGTGGGCAATTGATTTGTGTGAATGGCCTAATGCTTGGGAAGTAACTGAAACTTGTAAGAAATTTGTTGATAGGTTTAATAGGAAATTTAGTTGATTCTGGAAGGTAATGGCGAATTGGTTTCGCCATTACCTATCTGCTTTATACTGATGAAGCTATACGTATGATAATTTGACTACAGAAGGGACACCATCTTTTAAATTTTGATTCGTGTCTTGTGTTAAGCGAAAGGAATATCAAAAATGAACAATTCAAGTAAAATCAGAGAAGTATTTGATAAAGGTGATGGTATATTACAGTTATTGCCTACATGGGTGCCCAGACCATTTAACAGACCGGGTAAACGACTTCGTCTCCATCCCGATGATTATTTTGCAATGGGGATGAAAAGAGGTGCAATAGTAGAACGATGGTTTAGTTCAATTACGCGAGTAGAGACTGAAGGCGCAAATCCTGATGAAGGCATGAGCTATGTAAACGTAGACGATGATTTTAAGAAAAAAATTCTTTTTAAAGATTTTATTGATGAACTGCAAGAAGAACTGATAGGCGATGAATTGATTAGAAATTACGGAACATGGCCGATGTATTCCAAGTTTTATGATTATGAAATGCCATTATTTCATCACATTCATCATGGGCAGAAGGCAAGTGAAAAGGTTGGGGTAAAACCTAAGTTTGAGCATTATTATTTTCCAAAGCAGTATAATCAGCACTTAGGTCAGATGCCAGTCAGTTATTTTGGATTTGATCCGTCAGTGACAAAGGATGAAGTACTGAGTCGTTTAAGAAATTTTACAAAGAAAGATATTCGAATCACAGAGTTATCAAGAGCTTTTCGGATTGAACTTGATACAGGATGGTATACACCAGCCGGTGTTGTTCATGCACCAGGCTCACTTTGTACATATGAACCTCAGTGGAATTCCGATGCTATGGCAATGTGGGAAAATGTTGTGAATGGTGAGGTGTTTGGTTATGATAGCTTGAGTGCATATCTGCCTGAAGAAGATAAAGACAGTATAGAGAAAATACTTGAGGTTGCTGATTGGGAGAAAAATACTGCACCGAATTATCGTGAAAGATACTTTAGACGACCCGTTGTTGAACAAAAAGGTGAAGGCTTTGAGCAGCGGTGGATTGTTTATGGTAATGATTATGTGGGGGGGAAGCAGTTAGAAATTGATCCGGGACATACGGTTTTTATAAAAGATGATTGTGCATATGGATGTGTGGTGATTCAGGGGCATGGAAAGATTGGACATTATGATTGTGAGACACCTACGATGATTCGCTATGGACAGGGAACTGCCGATGAGTTTTTTGTAAGTAAAAACAAAGCCAAAGCAGGTGTTGTGATAACGAACAGCTCAAAATATGAACAGCTTGTAATGTTGAAACATTTTGGACCAGATGGAAACATTTTGCAAATTCCAAACAAATAGTATAAGAAGAGGAGAAGTCATTGATGAATAAGTTAGGTGTTTTTACAAATTTTTGGGAGAAAAACTGGAATTTTGATCATATAAAATATATTAAGAAGGCAAGAGACATAGGATTTGATATTTTGGAATTTCAGGCGCAACCGTTGCTTGAAATGAGTAAAGACAGAATGAAAGAAATAAAAAAAGCAGCTGATGAGTCAGGAATTGAATTAACTTACAGCCTTGGTCTCGATCCTAAATATGATGTATCCAATGAAGAGGAAAGCATTCGTAATGCAGGAATCGAATACCTGAAAAAAATAGTAGAATGTTTGGGATTTATGAATGGAAAAATCATATCAGGAGTAAGCTACGCAGGCTGGGGATCACCAAACTATGTGATAGATGATAAAACAAACATAACGCAGCGTTCCATTGCCAGTATGAGAAAGGTCGTTAAAACTGCAGAAGAATATGGAGTAATATATTGTGTTGAGGCAGTTAACCGTTTTGAAAGCTGTGTTATTAATACTGCACAGGAAGCATTAGATTATATTGCTCAGATAGATAGCAAGAACATCGGGGTATTACTTGATACATATCACATGAATATTGAAGAAGATAACTTAGGTGATGCTATTCGACTGGCAGGCGATAAACTAGCTTCTTTCCATACAGGAGATAATAACAGAAGAGCTCCTGGACGAGGTCATATAGATTTTGATGAAGTGTTCAAAGCGCTTTTTGATATTGGTTACAAGGGCAGAATTGTCTCAGAACCATTTGTACAGATGGGTGGAGAAGTCGGAAGAGATATTAAGGTGTGGAGAAACCTGGAATTTCCCTCAGAAGAATATATTGATCGTGAAGCAAAGTATTTGCTTGGATATACAAAGGATATGCTGAAAAAACACGGAATGTCTTAAAGAAAATGAACATTTAGTTTTTTCATTCACAAAAGAGAAACCGTCATTCAGGCGGTTTCTCTTTTAATTAACAGAGGTTTAAAGACTGGAATTGTGTTCATATTGGTATTACAGTCATCTGCTAAAATAATATTGATGCCCAGATTGCACATTTTTTCTACAGGTTGAGAAATCGTAGTAAGTGCTGGTATAAATAGCTCTGCCAGCGGTATATCGTCATAACCTATAATCGAAATATCATCAGGAATATTTATTCCAGCAAGTTTAAGTGCTTTAATCATACCTACAGCTATCATATCTGAAGAGACTACAATACCATCGATATTCAGCCTAGCTAATTTCTCCCCGAGAACCTGACCTTCTTTCCATTTATTTGAAGGTCCGCTGGTTCTGTAAATGGATTCAGGTTTATAAACATTATATTCAGTCATGGCATCAATATAACCTTGACAACGTTCGTTAAGCGCTTGGATATCAGATGTCTGACCTACATATACAATCTTTCTGAGTCCTTTATCTAGCAAATATTTAGTTGCAAGGTATCCGCCCATATGATTATCAGTGTTTATACAGGGAATAGAACCACAGTTACTCCCTCCTTCCAATACTGTAACAGGTATACCGCATTCTTCCAGTTGTTGCCAGCATTTGGAGTTCCCAAGCTGATACATAATCAGAATTCCGGCAGCATTATAAGAAATTAGCTGTTTAATACTCCGTTCTTCCGCTTTTTTATCATAGTTTGTTGAATTAATAATAACGGTATATTTTTTCCCCATTAATATATTTTCAACTAAATTTACCATACGTGCATAATATTCATTAGAAATATCAGGTATGATAATGCCAATAACGTTTGATTTATTTGTTTTTAGTGCACGCGCATAATAATTTGGCTTGTAATTTAATTCTTTAATCGCATTGTAAACACGTTCTTTCACTTCATCGGTTATATTAGCTGTTCCATTAATTACATAAGAGACAGTAGGCTGGGTAACACCAGCTCTTTTTGCAACATCACGCATAGTTGGTTGGTTTCTATTCATACTATAGTCCTCACAAGTAAACTTTATTTACATTTATACGTATATATTAAACTATATAACATTGAAAATCAATTGAAATTACAATATTATTAAACAGATGTCTGCTAACAAATCATTTGCAGAACATTCATTATATATTAATAAATGTCTATGACACTCATGAAGCAATAGCTGAAAAATGTAATAACTAAATAAGTGCCGTAAATAGAATCTTACGTATTGTGTGTGCAAGGACAGCAGAAAATAATAATCGATCTAAAATCTAATTTTTCTTGCAATACATTATTTTATATGATATACTACAAGCGTTGCAAAAAAACACGTATGTGGATTTCTTTGACGGTGCCTAAGCCTGTATGAGACAGGACGGTTTCAAAGAAGAAGTTGAAGCATGCGGAAGTAAAAAACCAAATGGAGGAAAGAAACATGAGTGTTATTTCAATGAAACAACTTTTAGAAGCAGGTGTTCATTTTGGACATCAGACAAGAAGATGGAACCCTAAGATGGCTCCTTATATTTACACAGAAAGAAATGGTATTTATATTATAGATTTGCAGAAATCTGTGGGCATGGTTGATGATGCATATCAGGCAGTTGCAGATATTGCTGCAGACGGCGGAACAATCCTTTTTGTAGGAACAAAAAAACAGGCACAGGATGCGATCAAGGCTGAGGCTGAGCGTTGCAATATGTTTTACATTAATGAAAGATGGCTGGGTGGAATGCTTACAAACTTTAAGACTATCCAGAGCAGAGTTCAGCGTTTGAAAGATATTGAAAGAATGTCTGAAGATGGAACATTTGATGTACTTCCCAAAAAAGAAGTTATCGAATTGAAAAAAGAATGGGCTAAGTTAGAAAAGAATCTGGGTGGAATTAAAGAAATGAAGAGAGTTCCAGATGCTATTTTTATAGTAGATCCTAAAAAAGAAAGAATTTGCGTTCAGGAAGCTCATACATTAGGAATACCATTGATTGGTATCTGCGATACAAACTGTGATCCAGAAGAACTGGATTTTGTTATCCCGGGAAATGATGATGCTATCAGAGCTGTAAAATTAATTGTTTCAAAAATGGCAGATGCTGTTATTGAAGTAAATCAGGGTGCAGCAGGAGAAGAATATTTTCAGGAAGCTGCAGAGGATGCAGTAGCTGAAGAGACTGTAGAAGCAGAATAGTATGAACGCAAGATGCTTCAGCCTGTGGATACAGGCTGAAGCATTTTTATATAATGAATATATCTTTTGATGTATGTCGTAATACTTGACCGTGGGTCGGTAAGCAGTATAAGCTGCAGAAAATATCAATGATGGAGGAATGAAATCATGGCAATTACAGCAGGAATGGTAAAAGAATTAAGAGAAATGACAGGTGCAGGAATGATGGACTGCAAGAAAGCACTTACAGAAACAAATGGTGATATGGATGCAGCTGTAGAATTTTTAAGAAAAAATGGACAGGCTAAAGCAGAGAAAAAAGCAGGTAGAATTGCTGCAGAAGGTATTGTAAAAGCACTGGTAAGAGATGATAAGGTAGCTGCTATCGTTGAAGTTAACTCAGAGACAGATTTTGTTGCTAAAAATGAAGAATTCCAGGGATTTGTTGAAGCTGTTGTAAATCAGGCAGCAGACACAAAATCAGCTGATATTGATGCATTTTTGGCTGAAGCATGGGCAGCTGACACATCAAAAACTGTAAAAGATGCTTTGGTCGAAGAAATTGCAGTTATTGGTGAAAACTTAAGTATCAGAAGATTTGAGAAAATTGAAACAGATGGATGTGTTGTGGCTTATATTCATGGTGGCGGAAGAATAGGTGTTCTTGTAGAAGCTGAAGCTGATACGGTAAATGAAGAAATTAGAGCCAGCCTGAAAAATGTGGCTATGCAAATAGCAGCAATGAATCCGAAATATGTATCTCGTGCAGAAGTGTCTCAGGAATACATGGATCATGAAAAAGAAATTCTTTTGGCTCAGGCTAAGAAAGAAAACCCTGAAAAACCTGAAAACATTATTGAAAAGATGATCATTGGTCGTTTAAATAAAGAATTAAAAGAGGTTTGTCTGTTGGATCAGGCGTATGTTCAGGACAGTGATCTTACTGTTGCTAAATACGTGGAAAAGATTGCTAAAGAGAACAATGCAAAATTGGCAGTAAAGAGATTCGTACGTTTTGAAACAGGAGAAGGTCTTGAAAAGAAACAAGAAGACTTCGCAGCTGAAGTAGCAGCTCAGATGGGTCAATAGAAGAGTACAACAAAATCAGGTATAGTTATATAAAAGAGAGCGTACATTTGTATGCTCTCTTTTAGTATAGTCAATATTTGATCATTGTGGTCTGAAAATTTAAAATTGCGCATTGCAAATTTCAGTATAAACATATAATAATTATGACAATTTTGTAAGACAAAATTCCTCTTGTTATCTAAAATAAAACGAAAACAGTGATTATAAACAGCTGAATTACTAGGAGGAAATGAATTTGAAAAAACGTCTGATTGTATTAACCGATATTTCAAAAGGGATTGAAAATGATGACATTGCATCAATGGTACGGCTTTTACTCTATTCTAATGTAATTGATATAGAAGGTTTAATTGCTTGTACTTCTTGCTGGGTAAAGCGAGGTGGTACTCAACGTGAGAAAGGAATTATATTAAAGATAATTGATGCCTATGAAAAAGTGAAAGACAATCTGGATATTCATCAGTCTGGCTTTCCATCACCATCTTATTTAAGAAATATTACATGTTGTGGTATACCTAAATATGGTCAAGAACTTGGCCGTGGATTTGGTGAGGAAAAATTGAGTGAGAACGAAGGCGTAAAACAAATTATACAGGCAGTTGATAAAAATGAAGAAAGGCCAGTTTGGATAGCTTTGTGGGGAGGAGCCAATACACTTGCTCAGGCACTTTGGAAAGTGCGTGAAACAAGGACAAAAGAGGAAATGGATATATTTTTATCCAAAATAAGAGTACATGCAATATCTGATCAAGATGCGGCGGGCCATTGGATCAGAAAAGAGTTCAACTCAAAGATTTTTTACATTTGTTCACCAAGTCCGGCTAAAGGGGCAGCCTATTACTGTCACGCTACCTGGCCGGGAATATCAGCGGACCGTGCACAGCATGGAAGTGAAGATGGAAGGAAGAACAAAGGATTTGACGGGGCAGAAGAATCTTTTGTTTCTAAGAAATGGCTTAGAAAAAACATTAAAAATTGTGGCATATATGGAAAAAGATATCCATTGCCGCGATTTATTATGGAAGGCGATACACCTTCATATCTTGGGTTAATACCAAACGGATTAAATGATGCGGAATATCCTGGATATGGAGGTTGGGGAGGCAGATATGAATATTATATTCCAGATGAAAAATATATAGGCGTGATAGAACTGTATCCATTATGGACTAACGCAAGTGATACAGTTACCGGAATTGACGGAAAGGAACATTGCAGCCCTCAGGCGACAATCTGGCGTTGGCGTAAAGCCTTTCAACACGATTTTGCAGCACGAATGGATTGGACAAGGTCATCCGTATATGATTCTGCGAACCATTCTCCAGTAGTCAAAATCGCTCATTCAAACATTATTCAGGCAAAATCCGGTGAGAAGGTTTGTACTGGTCAAGCTTTTTTGTAACACTTTGTTCGAAAAAATACTTAGCTAAATCTAGCTTCCATTGGTGTCAAATAATTATTGTATGAATGTGGTCTAACATAGTTATACCAGTTGATATATTCCC
>POVV01000221.1_pt1 | contig 45730 bp, 36 predicted proteins | sample 1560271 | NCBI WGS metagenome assembly POVV01 (sample SAMN08337232, study PRJNA429181) | Bioreactor metagenome, whole genome shotgun sequencing project. | biome: cows' rumen and soil; feature: anaerobic; isolation source: anaerobic chemostat enrichment culture, galacturonate as sole carbon... | reverse complement strand
TATTGCAGCCAATCAGGCTATTGCCGCAAAAAGTAAATAATAAACCTACATATAATGGCAGAAATCATAGAACCTATCGAAGAGTATGGGTTAAGCACAAAACACAAGAAAAGATCTCTCTTTTCTAAAATAGGTGTTGTCGGATGCGGGCGCGACGGGCGTCACATTGTTAGTCTAACCGCTCTTTCGGGCATTGAAGTTGTATTCGTCGAAGTATCGGAAGAAAGAATCCAGATTGCACTGAATGATATAGAAAACAAGCTGGATACAAAAATCGAGAACTGGGGTTTGACTCAAGGAGAAAAGCGGGCTACAATGGGTCGCATAAAAGGGACTCTTGATTATGAAGACCTTAAAAATTGCGACTTCGTAATAGAATGTATCCGCTACGATATGGCAGGCGAACGTAGTATCGAACTTCGTAAAGAAGTATTCCGAAATCTGGAACAGGTACTAGCCCCTGAAGCTATCATTGCAACAAATGCAACCACAGTTATTATCAGTGAGCTAGCCGCAGACCTGAAGTATAAGGAACGTTGTATTTGTCTTCATTTCCCTGTTTCGCACACCGATGCTCGTTTATTGGAAGTTGTAAGCGGAACTTTCACATCGAAAGAAGCTATCAATAAGATTTTCCATTTTGCCAATATGATTAAGCATACAGCTATATTGGTACACGAAAGCAGCGGACTTGTCAGCTTCCGTTTGATGATCACTATGCTTAACGAAGCATGTCAGATATGGATGGAAAACATTGCCACCATAGAAGATATAGACAAGGAATTTACCATTATCTACGGACAACGTTACGGTATTTTCGAAATGGCAGATATTATAGGTATCGAAAAACTGGTTATGCTGATGGAAGACATGTTCAACGAATATGGAGACAAGAAATACAAAGCGACACCGGTCTTATTGAAACTGTATCGCTCTAAACAACTCGGGCTGTCTGAAGGCAGAGGATTCTATATATATAACGAAGCTGGAAAAATAATTGGCCCTAACGATTTAATTTAACAACATGAAAATATTAGTATTGAACTGTGGAAGTTCATCTATCAAATATAAGCTTTTCAATATGGAAAGCAAGGAAGTACTCGCACAGGGAGTTGTTGAAAAGATCGGACTCAAAGGTTCTTTTCTTAAATTCCCTCTTCCTAACGGAGACAAAGTGGTACTCGAAGGTGAGATACTGGAGCATCAGGCAGGTATAGAATATATCTTAGGAGTATTAACCAGTCCAAAATATGGCTGCATCGAGTCGCTTGACGAATTAGACGCTGTTGGACACCGTGTTGTTCACGGAGGTGAAAAATTCAATAGCAGCGTATTCATCACAGATGAAGTAATAACAAAAATGGAAGAATGTATCGACCTTGCACCTTTGCACAATCCACCAAATTTAGCGGGGATATATGCCGTAAAGGAGCTAATGGGCGACATTCCTCAGGTAGGAGTATTCGACACTGCATTTCATCAGACAATGCCATCTGAGGCATATATGTACGGGCTTCCATATTCGCTATACGAGAAGTACGGCATTCGCCGATACGGATTTCACGGAACAAGCCATCGTTATGTATCACGCAAGGGTTGTGAATTACTGGGTGTACCATATGAGAAACAACGCATCATTACAGCCCACATAGGTAATGGAGGATCGTTAGCTGCTATAAAAGACGGAAAATCGATCGATACATCCATGGGTATGACGCCGGTAGAAGGGCTACTGATGGGAACCCGCTCGGGAGATGTTGATGCCGGTATTGTTTCATACATTATGGAAAAAGAAAACATCGGTACACAAGCCATATCTACTCTGGTCAACAAGCATAGCGGATTACTCGGAGTTTCGGGTATATCGTCCGACATGCGCGAGCTACGTGCTGCAATAGCTAACGGGAACGAAAGAGCTCAATTAGCGTTGGACATATTTATTTATCGCATTAAAAAATATATAGGATCATATGCTGCGGCTTTGGGTGGCGTAGACATTCTTATGTTTACCGGAGGTATCGGAGAAAATGTAGGTCTTGTAAGAGAGCAGGTTTGTAAAGATCTCGACTTTATGGGTATCAAGATCGATAATCCCAAAAATATGGAAACATATGGAGACGAAGCAATTATAAGCACTTCCGACTCTAAAGTAACTGTAATGGTAGTACCTACCGACGAAGAATATATGATTGCATCAGACACTATGGAAATCGTCAATAAATAAGACGAGACTAAATATCAGATGAAAAGGTGAAGCCGGATGGCCTCGCCTTTTTTATTTGTTTATAATACGCAAGAATATTTAACAAATTGATTAACAATCCGGGGCACTCCGTTAAACAAATTTAAACTGTTAAAATTTGACTGTGAATAGTTTGGATAATATCCAGACACCCCTTATCTTTGTAATGTGTTTTTCATAGTATTAGATTTAAGGTTAACAATGAAGATTGGTTGTCGTGATGACAACCTTTTCTTTTTTATATAAGTCCGTAAAAATTCCCATCATTAAGAATATGCCGAAGATCATTTATACCAACCCATTTGCAAGCGAATAACAATAAAATATTACATTTGCACGCTAAATAAAAAAACAGTCTCACATTATGAACAAAATTAGATTATCTGCAATGACTCTGTGTATTGGAGTATCATTGCTGATTGGGACTTCTTCGTGCACTTCAAAGTCAGAAAATGCAAGTGTTCAAAATCCAAGCCAACCAGTTGCAATAACCGAAAGTAACGATCCTCTAGTAGCACTAAAGGATGGAAATAATCGTTTTGTTTCGAACAATCCATTACACATTCACCAAGATCTGGAGAAAGTGAAAGAGCTCTCTAAAGGTCAGAACCCTAAAGCTGTAATTATCGGCTGTTCCGACTCTCGTGTTTCTCCTGAAATTCTTTTCAATCAAGGCATGGGCGATCTTTTTGTGATACGCACTGCCGGCAACGTCATGAGCGACTACGAATTGGGAAGTATTGAGTACGCAACGGAGCATTTACATACAAGACTTGTCGTTGTTTTAGGTCATTACGGGTGCGGAGCGATACAAGCCATGCTCGAACACAAGGATGATGAAAACATTCCCGGACACATAGCTCATATAGTTAACACCTTAAAAGAAGAAAAAGAGGAACAGGAAGTTCTCAATTCGAGTGAGGGCACCTCTATTAATGCGGTGAAGGCAAATGTTTTGCATGGAGTTAAACAACTCAGAGAGTGTGACCCATTGCTTAAAAAAGCCTACAAAAAGGGTGAAATTCAGATTGTAGGGGCAATCTACCATCTTGACAATGGAAAGGTTGATTTTCTGGAAATATAATCAGATTTTTAATAACATATAGGAAGAGATTGGTTTCATAAAAGAAGACCAATCTCTTTTTTTATCACCCATTGGCGTATTACTCCAAACATTACCATCTGTAAATGAGCATATTACAAATTGCAACCTCCACTTTTATATATTATTTAATTTAGACCTTGCGAGATTATGTAAAAAATGTACGACACCGTTCTTTATTTCCGATAGTCTTTTTTACCTTTGGTCTCAAATTCGATAATAAAGATATCTCAATGTCACAGAAAAAGTTCTCTACACGAATAATTAGTGAAAGATTTAACAAAAAGGACGTACACGGTGCTATAGCCATGCCGGTTTATCGTAATGCCGCGTTCGAATTTCCTGATTCAGAAAGCATCGCTGCTGCTTTCCAGTACAAAGAAGAAATAGCTTCACACACTTACACGCGTATAACGAACCCTTCGGTGGAGAATCTGGAGCATAAAATAAAAGTGGCATCGGGTGCAGAGAATGTAATGACTGTCGCATCGGGTATGGCTGCCATATCCAATACGTTTCTTACCGTTTCGTATGCAGGAAGCAATATTATCACCTCACCTCACTTGTTCGGGAATACATTTTCGCTGTTCAAGTTTACATTGGCGGCATTTGGCGTAGAGGTACGATTTGTGAACACGGACAATCTGGAAGAGATTGCTTCTGCAATAGATGAAAACACCTGCGCATTTTTTTGCGAGCTCATTACAAACCCCCATATGGAGATCGCTGATCTTCCCGAAATATCGAAAATATTAAAAGCGAAAAATGTACCATTGATAGTAGATACTACTATTATTCCTTGGTGCGGATTCAATGCAAAAAAAGCAGGAGCTGATATCGAAATCGTTTCTACAACAAAATATATATCGGGAGGAGCAACCAGTATAGGAGGTGCTATTCTTGATTACGGAACTTTCGATTGGTCGCACAACAAACGTCTACAGTCGGTAAACAAAACAGAAGACCTGTCTCCATTCTCCTTTAAACTAAAACGTGAAATAGCACGCAATATGGGAGCTGCAATGGATCCTGATTCCGCCTACATGCAATCTTTAGGTATGGAGACCCTGCAATTGCGATTCGAACGTGTATCTTCTTCTGCCTTCGAATTAGCTCAATTCCTAGAAGGGTTGGAAAAGGTAACGAAAGTAGGTTATACCAAACTAGCAAGTTCGCCATATAAAAGCATATCGGACAAACTATTTGTTGGAAATCCGGGAGCTATGTTGACTTTCAACTTAGGTAGCAAAGAGGATTGCTATCGCTTTATGGATAAATTGAACGTTATCCGCAGAGCAACTAATCTATTCGACAATAAGACATTGATTATCCATCCCGAATCAACCATTTACGGAACATTTACACCCGAAATGAAGAAAGTAATGGGAATAGAAGATAACCTGTTGAGACTTTCCGTAGGATTGGAAGACGTGGAAGACCTGAAACAAGATATCCTGCAAGCTCTTGGATAATTTTTACAATAAAATTAAAACTATTGGATTGCTTCGGGCTACCCCCTCGCAATGACGAAAACGCTCAATAATGAACGTCATTGCGAACATGGTGAAGCAATCCAGAAAAAGAAATAATTATTCAGTACTTTTGCATCTAGTATGGACAAAAGTATTCTGCGTTTAGCTATTCCAAACATCATATCCAACATTACCGTTCCCCTGCTGGGAATGGTAGATATGTTTATTGTCGGTCATCTCGAATCGGAATATTACATCGGAGCCATAGCATTGGCAACGATGATCTTCAACTTCATCTATTGGAGTTTTTCTTTCTTACGAATGGGAACCAGTGGCTTCACAGCGCAGGCTTATGGAGCGCAAGATTATAAAGAGCAAACAAACACTCTATTCAGATCTCTCACTGTGGCTATGTCTGCCGGATTCCTTATCGTCTTGTTACAATATTTCATTGTTCATATTGGCCTATATTTCCTCAATGCCGAACCTACGGTAAAAACTTTCGCTCAAGACTATTTCTATATTTACGTATGGGCTGCTCCTGCTGTTCTAGGCCTATATGCTTTCAACGGGTGGTATGTAGGCATGCAAAATGCTAAAACGCCAATGCTGATTGCCATAGGAATAAATATAGTGAACATCGCTTTGAGCTTCACCTTTGTTTACGGATTTGGAATGAAGATAAAAGGTGTTGCATTGGCTTCTGCCTGTGCCCAATATGCGGGTTTCTTGTCGTTCATTCTCATCTGGAATACCAAGTATGGCTGGCTCAAACAATATATCAACCTCAAAGTATTGAAGGATATTAAATCCTATATTCCTTTTTTCAAAGTAAATAGCGATATTTTTATCCGCACAATGGCTCTCGTGGCTGTTACAACATTCTTCATGTCTGCATCGGCCAAAGAAGGGAAGGATATTCTGGCGGTAAATGCGCTGCTTATGCAATTATTTATTCTATTCTCGTACATGATGGATGGATTTGCCTATGCAGCCGAGGCACTTACGGGTAAATTCATTGGAGCTAAAAACAGTCTTATGCTCAAACATCTGGTCAAGCGCCTTTTCCTTTGGGGGATAATAATTGCTATTCTATTCACCTTGATATATATAGTATTCTTCGACAATATATTAGCAATCCTTACCGACAAGCAAAACATAATAGAACTCAGTAAACAATACCACATCTGGGTATGCCTGATACCCATAGCAGGGTTCTCGGCTTTTTTGTGGGACGGCATTTTTGTGGGGGCAACAGCATCGCGCCAAATGAGGAATTCCATGTTGATTGCTGTAGTCAGCTTTTTTCTTGTATTTTGGGTTTTTTACGATATACTTTTGAACAATATCTTATGGATTGCGTTTATAGTGTATCTGGCACTAAGAGGAATAGTTCAGAGTATTATGGCACCCTCTATTTTGAATGATTCCAGATAATTGACATACAATTACCAAAAAAATTCTTAACTAGTTATGAGTAAAATTGCAATAGTTTACGGCTCATCTACCGGAGCAACAGAAGCGGTAGCAGAAAAAATTCAAGCATCTTTCGACGATGCTACCCTTTTCAATGCTGATGGCGTTAGTATTGATGATTTGAAACCGTTCGATTTTTTAATATTTGGTGCATCTACAACAGGTATTGGCGATTTACAGGATGACTGGGAGACCCTTCTTCCGAAAGTTGAGAAGATGGATTTTTCAGGTAAAAAAGCAGCTCTTTTCAGCTTAGGCGACAGTGCTTCTTTCTCTGCAAGCTTTGCCGGAGCAATGTACCATATATACAAAGCGCTAAAAGGAAAAGTGGAATTTGTGGGTTCTGTTTCTACAGACGGGTATAGCTTCGATGATTCTGATGCTGTAATAGATGGGAAATTTATCGGTCTTGCATTGGATGAAGATAATGAATACAACGAAACCGATGCTCGCATCGCAGCATGGGTGGACGATTTAAAAAAGTACGTGTGAAATAAATATATTGTTTAGTGTGTATAGAAAAAAGCCGGATCTTGATGATCCGGCTTTTTTTATAGTATAGTTTTTATTTCATCTAGCTTCTTTACAGTGTAAGTCGGCTTTATATCACCGGGAGAAATATCCTCCGGGTTGAACCATATCTGGTCGATTTCGCAATTATACGCGCCTTGTATGTCATTGACCACATTATCTCCAATCATTATTACTTCGCGTCTGTCCTTCCCTACTTCATTTAGGGCATACGTGAAAATATCGGGATGTGGTTTGTTAATGCCTACTTTATCGGAAAGGATGACTTTATCGAAATAAGAGGACAAGCCTGCGCTATCCATCTTTTTATACTGCATTTCGGTAAAGCCATTAGAGAGAATATGTATCTTATATTTAGGATATAAATAATCGAGTAGTTCCTTTGCCCCTTCTATAAGGATTCCTTTTTCCATTATACGCGAGATAAAATCGTCATTTATAGCCAAAGCCTGTTCGTCGCTTATTTCTTCAACTGTGGTCAAAGCTCCTACAAAGCGCTCTCGCTGCAATATTTTTTTAGATATTTTACCCTGACTATAAAGCGTCCACAGACGACTGACATTAGCGTAATATATCGCGTAAAAATCGTCGAAAGAGGGAAAATAACTCCCAAAATTGTAGTCTTTGTATATTTCACTTACCGTTATTCGTGTATTCTCGGCTGTGTCAATTAATGTATCATCCAAATCGAGGAATATATCAGTATATTTCATTTCTTATAATATGCTTTTCCTCAAAGATACTGCTTTTCGATTTAATGTAATGTCGCTATAATATAAAGATAGTAATGCATCTGTAAAGTATCTGAATAATTGCAGTCGTATTAAAAGCTGTGTAAACGAAAAATTATCTTCTATTTTCTTCTATTTAGTTCCTGATCTGAGTTTTAAACAAATTACCAAAGAAAATGTTTTACACTCAACATCTTAAAACTACATCTTTAACATTAAATACTTATTCAGAGTATGGAGTAGTTAATATCCAATTACGAATCATCTCTCTATTAAATATCTTCCCTATTATTTTATATCTGGAGTCATTAAGTGGATTGCGTCCGATCAGTGGTTCGGACATCACTCCGATTTTTGGACGATAATAGTTTGCATGAACAAAAGCCATATTGCCATCGCAGTAATAGATATAGCCGACATGACTATCGAGCCCCACAATATAAAGTCCCTCTCCTCTCGCGTTTATATCATCAACTATTTCACTCATTGGCCTCTTATAGAATCGTTTTATATCGGTAGAGACTTTCTTTACCAGATATTCAGAGGTCTGTTGAGCCCATTTGATACGAGGAATATTAAAACCCATATCTCGCAATGTGGTGGTTACAAAATATCCGCAAGCGATACTTCCTTCTTTTGGTGTTTGACTATGCCCGTGAAATGTCCACGGAGTATTGTACCATGCTTTAAAGAAATCCTGAGATATGGTTAGCAGATATTTTTGGGCTTGGCTTATAATACTATCCTGCTCGGGTTTATTACTTTTGTTATAAACTGCTCTGAAAGAATCTCTCTTTTCTAAAACCTCCTTTTTGAGTTCTGCATAAGATTTTAATTCTTCGACTTTTGGCTTCTCTTTCTGTACTACTATTGTTTGCTGCTCTTGCGACTTAGAAGAACAGGAAAGCAGTAGAAATAATATAAGAATTGTAAAGCCTTGTTTCATTCTCAGTCAATAAACCGTTTTGTAATATCACCGAAAGCATCGATGCGTCTATCACGGAAGAAAGGCCACCAACGGCGTACTTGCTCCGAACGCTTCATATCTATTTCTATTACTTTTATTTCTTCACAATCGTTCGAGGCTTGCCAAAGCAATTCGCCCTGAGGCCCTGCAATAAAACTGTTACCCCAGAATGTGATTCCGTTTGTTTGTGCCGATGGATCAGGCTCGTAGCCTGTACGATTTACCGAAACAACATGCAGCCCATTGGCTACGGCATGTCCTCGTTGCGAAATTACCCACGCACCAAGTTGACGGTCTTTCTCGTCTTGTACATCGGAGGATTCCCAACCGATAGCAGTAGGATATATCAACAAATCAGCGCCTTTCATAGCCATGAGACGTGCAGCTTCGGGATACCATTGATCCCAACAAACAAGTACCCCTAACTTGCCAACCGATGTATTGATCGGTTCGAAACCTAAGTCACCCGGTGTAAAATAAAATTTCTCATAGTAAGCCGGATCATCAGGGATATGCATTTTGCGATATTTCCCTGCAATAGTTCCGTCTTTCTCCATCACCACTGCTGTATTATGGTACAATCCGGGAGCACGACGTTCGAACAGAGAAAGAACAATAACCACACCTAACTCTTTTGCCAATGCACCAAAGTCATCAGTAGAGGGGCCAGGAATGGTTTCGGCCAGATCGAAAATATTGGTATCTTCTACCTGACAGAATTATAAAGAGTTATGAAGTTCTTGTAAAACAATGAGTTCAGCCCCTTGCTTAGCGGCTTCTTTTATATTGTTTTTTAGCTTTTGTATATTGCTTTTTATATCAGGCGTATTAGCCTGTTGTATCAATCCTATTTTCATATCAATCGGGTAGTTTAATTGCGTCGGGAGACATTACTATATGTTTCTCAAACTCTTCTATTCGCAATAGTATATCATCCAGAAATTCCTGTGTGCAACCTGCCGTTTTTGCATCCTCGTAATACCTTTTCAATAAGGGCAAAAACAAGATGTCATTTCCGGAAAATACCATTGCAGGAACATCGTTCTTCAGGCATCTGAACAATAATGCTTTTTGATCTTTCATTCGGTCTAATCAATAAAGTTTTCAGGATACTGCATTGTTATACAATGCAATGAACCATGTTGACGAATCAACGGAGAGCAGTCCACCCCGACAATATCTTTTTCGGGAAAAGCCTTTTGAAGCTGTGCTCTGGCCTCTTCGTCAGTTTTCGAATCGTTATAGAACGGCATCAGCACAATATCGTTCATTATCAAAAAATTGGCGTAAGTAGCCGGCAATCGTTCGTTATCTTCATCGTAAACGGCTTTTGCCATCGGCAAAGCAATTAGATTATATGGATTACCCTTATAATCGGTGAATGTCTTCAATTGCTCTTCCATTTTCACCAAAGCGTCGTAATGCTCATCACTCTTGTCATCGCACTTCACATAAACAATCGTATGCTCGTCACAATAACGAGCCAATGTATCGATATGACTATCGGTATCGTCTCCAGCCAAGTAACCGTGATCGAGCCACAATACACGATCGAGCCCGAATGTCTCTTTCAGATAATCCTCTATTCCGTCTTTCGACAAATACGAATTTCTATTGGGAGACAGCAGGCATTCTGTTGTAGTCAGCAATGTACCTTTACCATCAGATTCCAGAGCTCCACCTTCCAGAACAAAATCTTTCCGGTTATCCAATTCTACATCGTCATTAAAGATATGTTTAGAGAAAAGTCCACGAGTTATTTGATTATCAAAGTTTGAAGCAAATTTCAATCCCCAACCATTGAATGTAAAGTCGTAAACGCATCTTTTATCGTTACGAAAAACGGAGATACCACCATGATCGCGTGCCCATGTATCATTTGTCGGAAGTTCGATAAGCGTGAGATTTCCAAAAAGATTTTCATGTTCTTTTAATGCATATTTTACTACTGCCGCATTGTGGCAAACGATTATCAATTTCTGTCTTTTGAGTATTTCCGCAGCGACGTTTACATAACAAGCAGTCACCTCCTCGAGCATATAGTCCCAATCCGATTCAGGATGCGGCCAAGTCAGCTGTATCGCACTTTGAGGATACCATTCGGGAGGTAAAAGTATAGAGTGAGCCATTTTAATTCTTTTTAAGTTACAAAAATACAAATAAGTAGTCAATTATCAGTGTTAGTTGACTATCACTTTTAATATGGCTATCTTTGCAGCTATTTTTCAGGAAAATAAATAATGAACATCGATTTAGAGAAAAAAGAGACACGAGATATTTTAGGTACGTCCATTGTGCAGCAAACGGCATTCTGGTCGGAAGTAAAAGCTCACCAAGGACTGACATCCAAGGCGTTTGACTTTAAGGTAAAGAGCAGAGAACTATATACGAATGTAGGAGGATATTCCTATACCAACGCAGACTTATTACTATTACAAAAACCGCTCAACTCAGAATACTGCATGGCTTATGTACCATACGGGCCTGAGACTGAGCCTTCGGAAGAGAATCAGGGTAATTTTCTTGAAGAATTGTCCGAAACATTACGATCATACCTGCCTAAAAACTGTATTGCGATCCGCTACGACCTGAATTGGCGATCACACTGGGGCGGTGAAGATAATTACGACGAACTGGGAATATGGAATGGCCCACCTGAAAAGCAGTATCAGGAATTTCAACTGAATTACGGAACTATTAACTGGAACCTTCGCAAATGTAACTCCGACATTTTGCCTGCAACGACTATCTATCTTGATCTTTCGCTGCCCGAAGAGGATATATTGATGCGTATGAAACATAAAACGCGTTACAATATTCGATTGGCAGAAAAGAAAGGAGTAAAGGTGCGAAGAGCAGGAATTGATCAGATTTCCATTTGGTACAAATTATATAAAGAGACAGCTTTGCGAAACGGTCTTTATATAAATGACGTTGAGTATTTCACATCTGTATTATCTGCCAAAGCAGATGACACCTCTTCTCCGGCAAAGGTAGAATTGCTGATTGCCGAGCATGACGGGGAGCCACTTGCGGCTATATTTTTAGTATTGTCGGAACATAGGGGGACTTATCTCTATGGAGCGTCTTCCTCTGAGAAGCGCAACTATATGCCGACTTACTCACTGCAATGGGAAGCGATAAAGATAGCCAAAGAGTACGGCTGTACGGAATATGATATGTTCGGAGTGTCTCCGGGGCCCGATCACTCACACCCAATGTACGGACTTTACCAGTTCAAGACTGGCTTTGGAGGCGAGTTGTTTCACCATCTCGGCTGTTGGGATTATTTACTGGATGAGAAAAATTATCCTCTACTTCAAATAAGCGAAATGCAGGCGCAAGGATATTATTTATCGTAAAACTCCACCTGTAACCATCCGTCCCGAATGGATAGTCTGACGACGTGCAGAAAAAAACAGGTCAGAATCAGAGTAGGTACATAGATCGCTGGTTTCTATATTCTGGAGCGGTATTCCGGCTTCATCCAACAATATTCTATTCGCTAGCCGAAGATCGATGTGCATTTTTCCGCTATCGGAATTTCGGTATGCGATATTTTCCATAGGAAAACCGGCATCTTTGAAAGCATCGACCACTTCCTCTCCTACCTCAAAGCATTTCTGAGAGATACAAGGAGCAATCCCCGCGTACATATCTAGAGGAGAACAGCCGAAAATATCGACCATTTTAGCGACTGTCTTCTCCACAATCTTGGCAACTGTGCCTTTCCACCCGGCATGCACCGCAGCCAAAATATGCTTAACAGAATCATAAATAAGAATGGGAACACAATCGGCTGTAGTTATACCAACACATATATCCTTCTGATTGGTGATAAGTGCATCCACACCGTTCAAGGAAAGATATTTATCATTATCGGAAAGAGTCATAAAATGTTCATCCAAAACACAAATTTCATCTTCATGAGTCTGATAAGGTATGTACAGGTCTTGCAAAGGGATGTCAATCTGTGATGCCAAACGACTTCTGTTTTCATATACGCATTCCGGATTATCTCCCGAATAAAATCCGAGATTAAACGATGCATAAGTCCCTTCGCTGGCACCACCGTGTACGGTAGTGGAAAAATGAGTGAGGGACTTGAATCTATTCAGATTCCCGAACTGTAATAAATTATCCGACATTTTGTTTTGTATCATTAAATCTGAAACCCTAAACGATTTAAAATATTCTCTTCCTCATCTGTTGCATTAACCACCTTGTATGCGAAATATTCTCTGCGGAGAGGGTATTCGTTCCGTAATTTTTTGAAAGAAGCAGGGGCTTTTATCAGACGGGAATAATCACCTGTCGGATCATATGTTTCCAATATTGCATCGTAAATACGATTACCCGAATCCACATACTTATTCATATCTATAACAGGGTTTGCAGGTTCAGGTTCTTTTACTAGTGAAACCGGCTCTTTACTCATGTCGTAGAAATTGGCAATTGCCGCCAACGACATACGTGTGGCGTTAGCCTTTCCATCAGCAGAATATCCTGCAATATGAGGTGTTGCAATATCTACCATATTGAGATATTCGAGATCGATATTCGGCTCTTTTTCCCAACAGTCGATGACAGCTCCCGATATTTCTTTTTTATTTAAGGCTGTTTTGATTGCCTCGGTATCAATTATTCCACCACGCGCCGAATTAATTATTATAGGTTTCTTTTTCAAGGAAGAGAAGAAGTTCTCATCTGCCAAATGATAGGTTTTATATTCGCCGTCTTTCGTCAACGGAGTATGAAATGTTATGATATCCGCCTCATCCATTATTGTTTGCAGGCTAACGAAACCACTGTCTCCTTCTTTTGCTTGTCGTGGAGGGTCGTTCAACAATACTTTCACACCTAATACTTCGCAAGCTTTGGCTACTTTCTTCCCTACATTTCCAACTCCTACAATCCCGATTGTTTTATCTTCCAAGTTGAAACTCTTCTTTCGAGCCATAGTTATCAAAACGGATGTGATATATTGCTGTACCGACCCCGAATTGCACCCCGGAGCATTTGTCCAAGCAATGCCGTGCAAATCGCAATATGCCGTATCGATATGATCGTAGCCAATGGTGGCCGAGCATATCAGTTTCACTGCCGTACCTTTCAATATATTTTCATCAAAATGAGTTACTGTACGCACAATCAGCGTATCGGCATCTTTGATAGTTTCATTTGTAAATTCTGCACCATCCAAATAGGTCACTTCTCCATAAAGTTCGGCTATGCCTTTGAGGTAGGGTATATTTTTATCGGCTATTATTTTCATTCTGTTCTTTTGTTTATTGAAATCATGTTGAGTCTCTTTTTCTCTACCGTCATTGCGAGGGCTTGCCCCGAAGCAATCTAGAAAATAAATCTTACACACTGGATTGCTTCACCCCTCGGGCTCGCAAAGACGAAGTTATTTCCGTAGAATTTTATTAAATATCAGTTATTCTATTACTGATTCCCATTATTCACTAACTCACGAAATATATTTTGTATCGAGTCGAGTTCAGACACTCTTCTATCTGCTATCAAATTACCTTTATCCAAAAGAATAAACCGTGAGCAAATATCCTTTACCTCGGACAAAATATGAGTAGAGAATAATATAATCTTTTCCTTTGATAGTTCTATAAATAAGTTATTCAGGCTTTCTCGCTGATTGAGATCAAGCCCCGATGTGGCCTCATCAAGAATCAGAAAAATAGGATCATTTATCAAGGCCTGAGCGATACCAACGCGTTGACGGTTTCCTTTCGACAGTTCCTTTATTTTCTTTTTATATTCGTTCTGCAATCCGGCGGCCTCAATAACTTCTGCTACTCTGCGCTTATCGGATTTATAAATATCCCTTACATATCCCAGATATTCACGAACATACATATCGTCATACAGGGGATTATCCTCTGAAAGGTAGCCTATCTGCTTTTTTATTTCGAGGGAATCTGTTATTAAATCTTTGCCGAAAAACGATACAACTCCTTGATCGGGACGAATAATGCCACTCAAAATTTTCATCAGCGTAGATTTGCCTGCTCCGTTTACACCGAGCAGCCCGACTATTTCTCCTTTTTGCATGGAAAAATTGACATCAGACAAGGCTTTCAACTCGCTGTAATGCTTCGAAATATGTTCTACTTGTATCAATCTATTTTATTTTGTTACCCCAAAAATAAGAAATCTCCCCGAATTAATCCGGAGAGATTCCCTTTTATTATTTGTTTCGATTAACCTACAATCGGAGTATAACTTCTCGATTGTAATTCTTTATCAAGGGTATAGATACCAAATCCATTATCCTTAATCATTTTCAGAGCATCAATGTATCCCTGAGCGGTAGATTCTTCTTCAACTTGCTCGTCCACAAACCATTTCAACATGCTTTCTGTAGCATAGTCTTTTTCTTCTTTAGCTAAAGAAACCAAATCGTTGATAAGACCTGTTACCACTTGTTCATGTTTCAACGTATCTTCGAATGCATCCAATGGCGATTTCCAAGACTGTGACACCTTTGTAATAGGTTTCAACTCTACTTTACCTCCTCTTTCGATTACATAATTAAGGAATTTCAATGCATGGTCTTGCTCTTCTTTGAACTGAATTTCGAACCAGTTTGCAAAACCAGGTTTCCCTTCTGCAGCAAAGTGTGCAGACATTGACAGATAGAGATAAGCTGACCAAAACTCAGCATTTATTTGAGCGTTTAAAGCTGCTTCTAATTTTTTACTTAGCATAATGATATTTTTTGATGTTAGTTTATCTTTTAACGAATACATCCCAGATATTGTTCAGACGCTTCTTATAAAATAAGGTATGCAATATTACAAAATATAATTCTTTATTCAAAAATAATCATGAACAGTCAATAGACTATATTGATAAAAATTGTTTATTAAATCTCTCCAGCGCCGAACTATCTTAATATTTAAAATGTTATACTTAATAGACAACAAGTATTGCATACTTCCGCAATCATAAAATTGAAGAATCATGGGTTTTATTTGGTCAATAATCATAGGTATACTTGCCGGTTTTATTGCCGGTAAAATAATGAGAGGAAGTGGTTTTGGACTACTCCTCAATTTATTAGTCGGTATAGTCGGTGGACTACTCGGAGGATGGATCTTCACTCTTCTGGGATTTGATGCGAATGGAATTTTAGGAAATCTGATAATGTCTACACTGGGTGCAATAGTGCTTCTGTGGATTGTATCATTATTCAAAAAGAAAGAATAAAATAAGCCAACTTGAGAGACAAACAAAACGAAGACTGTACACATGAAAAAGGGCTCTGAATAGAGCCCTTCTTTTTTTATTACAAATTCAGATTACTACCTTTAGGATATTTCACACTATAACTTATCTGATACGTTTTAGTTTCTCCTGCTTTAAATTCCTCCTCCCAAGTTATCACACCAAGATCTTCTTTATTGACAGTCCAAGGAGTTGTATCTTTTGTCAACAATTCCACTTCGATACTCTTCTGGGTAGAAATAGGATATTGATCTTTCAGCACCATTTTTATAGGTTTATTCTGATTGTTCTTTACTGTCAGTTTATAGGTAAATACCTGCTTAGTATCACTTCCTAAAAATTTAGTACTACTGAAATCTTGCAGTTTCTCACGCTTCACAGTAACACGTTTATCTGTTCCTAATGTAAGGGCTAATTTTTCGTGTGTGGAACGTGCATCAATATACGATTCACCGACGTAAGTTCCATCGTAGGTAATATTTGCTTTTCCACTCAATAGATTCAGTTTTTCCCAATCCGAGATCTCTGCCAGCAGATATGTTTCAGTATCTAATTTAGGAGCACAATAATATTTATACTCTGCCGAGGTTTCTTTTGTTTGTAGATCTATGCTCTGTTCTTTCCCATTGCCGGGGATTGTATACGGCATGTCTATATTATATACCATGTTCAGGTCGTTTTCAGTTTGGGTAATATAATCGTCCATACTATTTTTCAGCGTAACCGCTATTACTCCGTTTGCGCCGCGAGAGCCATATATCGATGTTGCAGAAGCATCTTTCAACGTGTTAATATCTTTTATTGAATTGGGATCAAGCGAATCAAAATATCCTTGATTAACTTCCTTGCCATCGACCAAAATCAAAGGCATCGCTGCATCTTTAACACTGGATATGCCTCTGGCAACAATCACCTCACTTTGTGCCTCTGCCGCTTTTTCATAAGAAAAACTATTCTGTATAGCAACACCTGGGACCTTACCACTCAAAGCTCTTGCGATAGGTGCATGTTGAGCAATATAATTGAGAAACCATGCGTTGAATAAAGGAGCAACCTTTCCATTGCTTGGAGTAGCAGTAGATAAAGTCAGGTTTACCTTTTCCCAATCGAGCCCTGTTGTCTGACGCACTTTCGATTTAGCCGCTATCTTAATAGGCTTATCGGTAGAGGCTATATTAATATCATAATATGGAACCCAACCGGCAGCTGAGGTGTAATACGAAACTGTAAATGTAGAACTAGTTATAAGTGGCGATGATAAATTCAATTTGAGTACGCCTACCGATTTACCATTTTTAAGAGACTCCAGACTCAATTGCCTTTTCAGGCGAGCAATAGCTGTAGAGCAATCTTCTTTTTTCTTTTTATTGGTAAACTGTGCACTTTGCAATTCGGTAGACTTAGCTTTATAATAATCCATCGTTTTTATCAATTCATCTATGCCTAAGCCTTTTTCCGAACCAGACACATTTTTATCCGTTCCCTTTTGCAATAAAGACAATAAGTTTGTAGTAACTTCAATGTCCGTATTTATTTGCTCCAACTTTTTATTGTGGAAATCAATAGAGTCCTGCAATTTTTTCAAAACAGCAGGATTAGTAGATTTACTTTCTGATAAATAATCGATAGAATACTCATAGGCAGAAACAATAACCCCGTTTGTAGTTTTTATTTTCAAGCTATTCTTATCTACATTAGGGCTCAAGCCTTCAATATAAATTTCATTTTCCCCTTTCAACAGAGAGGAGGTCGCCGTATGTGTTAATTCAGCACCCTGAAAAAATACAGTCGCATCGTTCAATTTCGATTTCACAGTTTTCTTCTCTTGTGCAATCAGGCTCAAGGGAAGACTCGCCAGAAGAATCCACAATAATTTTGTTTTCATACTTATATTTGTTTAGTTAATGTTCATACTCAAATATAAGACATAAAAAACCATGCTTACCCCCTAAATGGGTGAAACATTATTTTGGATTGGTGAAAACAAAAGATTAATTGATATCAAGAAATTAGTCGAGGCTTACACTTTCTATAAAGCCTCCTTCAATCAACAATTCTATTGCCCGTTGATAATCCCCTGACATAACCTGCAATCTGGCAGATCCGCCCTTCGATGTGGAAATGCTCAGATACTCTTTATTTATCACACACTCGATCCCATTATCAAGCAAGTAGGACTCGGCGATAGCCAAATCAGCTTCGAAATTCGAAGTCTTAACAGTCTTAAGCTCATCCATAATATTATTCTTTAGAATTAATATTGCATATAAATATAGGCAAAACCCTTGTATTCACATAGAATTAAGAAACTATTTTCACTTTTATTTCAGAAACCACTAAAACTAACATAAAATTATTCATAAAATAATTTGGTTTATTTTATAAACTATTTTACATTTGCATTATGAACGAATTATTAAACATCAAAAAAACATAAATACTACCTCATTATGATACGCTTATCAGTCATTAGCTTCGTTATATTATCACTCTTTACTACAGGAGTATTCGCCCAGACATCGCACATAAAAGGAGTCGTGCTCGATGATAAAAAAAATCCGATCGCCTATGCCAACGTCTATATTGATGGTACAATAGACGGAACAAGTTCGGAAGAGGACGGCTCTTTCGATCTGGAAACAAATGCAAAAGGCATAGTAACACTAAAAGCTTCGTTTGTTGGGTATAAACTTTACTCGACAACTGAAGACATATCAAAACTGAATAATCTGACAATTGTGCTGAAAGAAGACCTTACCAATCTGAAAGAAGTAGTGGTCAGTGCCGGAAACTATCAGCTCAAAGGGACGAATATGGAAAAAACAAATGCTGTAGAGCTGGTTACAACTGCCGGATCGGAAGGCGATCTTTATAAATCCATAGCTCTGCTTCCCGGTATGCAAATAGGGGGAACAGACGGAAAGCTGCAAGTAAGAGGAGGTAGCAGCCACGAATCACAAACGTATATCGACGAAATGCACGTAATGAAAGCTTATACTTCTATGCCTGCCAATACAACATCGAGAAGCGTGTTCTCTCCTTTCATTTTCGAAACTATAAACTTTTCGATGGGAGGCTATTCGTCAGAATATTCGCAAAGCTTGTCGAGCGTGCTTCCTTTGTATACAAAAGATGAAAGCCCGATAACTAAAACGGGAATAAGTATCATGAGTGCCGGTTTGGGCACTGGCGGAACTAAGGCTTGGGATAAAGGGTCTACTTCTTTTGAAGTAAATTATACGAATATGGCTCCTTACAGCAAACTTCTGTTTCCATCCGAAAAACCTGAATGGGATAAATACTATCAGGCAGTACAGGCTTCGAACCAAATACGTCTGGAACTTGGAGATAAGACTTACTTGAAAACATTTTTCTCCTACAACAAAACAACGTTTAAAAAGAAAGAGACCGGACTTTTTGATGACATCCAACGTAAGCTGGACTTTGATGAGGATAACCTTTATCTGAATTCTACTTTCAATAAAAAATTCAAATCAGGCTTCAATTATTTTGCAGGAGCGGCTTTCTCATGGAACAGACAGGATATAAAGAATGCAAGAATTCTAAACGATGCTTTCAAATCGGACGAAACGGAATTGCATCTAAAAACAAAAGCAAGCAAAAGATATTCATCTCTCTATAAGTTAGGAGTAGGGATGGAAAGCCTTATAAAAAGCTATGAAATAACCTACAAGCTGGACGATGATATTAATCGAAAAGTAAATCACTCGATCAACGGTTTATTTGTAACCAACGATTTCAATCTGACTTACAATCTACTGTTGAATGTATCATCGCGCCTGGAATATACTACTCTCGACAAGTCGTGGGCTGTACTTCCTCGCATAGCTCTGAATTACAACTTAAAGAATACAACACTATCGGGTGCAATCGGAAAATACCAACAGACAACAAATAACGATTACCTGATATATAACAAGAATCTGGCACAGGAAAATACAACACAATATGTGCTGAGCGCACAAAATGCAATCACACAGTTCAGAGTATTCAGAGTTGAAGCATATTACAAAAAATACAATAAACTGACTACCCTATACAATGGATTGTACCAATCGGGTGGAGACGGTTACAGTAAAGGTATCGACCTGCTATACAAAGACGGGATAGTAAAAGGTAAGAACCAAATGTTTGAATATATGTTGGGGTATTCGTTCAACGATTCGAAGCGAAAATATCTGGATTATTCAGATAAGGTAATGCCACCGTATTTGACAAAACACAATGCCTCAATTATACTTAAATATTCGAACCAAAAACTAAAAAGTATATTCGGGCTAACAAACCGTTTCGCAAGCGGGCGTCCATATCACGACCCGAACAAGGACGGCGAAATGAATTCTAAGACACCGATATATAATACCCTAGATTTCAGCTGGACAATACTGGCTCACAAAAAACTGATTATCTACGCAAGTGCATCAAATATACTCGGTCGCGAAAATATCTATGGTTATAACTACAATCCTGTACCAACCGCGCAGGGTAAATATGAAAGCAAACCAGTGAAAATGTACCAGAAACAATTCTTCTTCATCGGCTTCTTTATCTCCCTCAGCGGAAAGGCTGCTTATGATGTATCTAGCTTTTAATATAAACTTCGTCATTGCGAGTCTGAAAGACGAAGCAATCCAAAATATTACTATATTTTTATTTGTTCCATTCGTATTTGACCTTCTGGATTGCTCCATTACACTCGCAATGACGAAATACAAAAAAACTTTGAAGTACTAATTCACAAAATCATTAACTCTAAAAATAATTTATTATGAGAACGTTTAAATTATATCTTTGTATTGCATTGTTCGCATTCACTATGGGATTATCGGCGCAGTCGAATCCTGTATATGAACAAGCCATGGAAAAAGTTTTGGCTAAAATCGATTCGGCAAGTAGTCCGAAAGAACTATTGTCGGCACGAAACCAGCTAGAACGAATATCGCTGATGTACGCCGACGAATGGCAACCGCCCTACTACATGGCATATGTAGATATACTATCGGTATATATGGGACAAAAAAGTGAAAAGGCATTAGAGAATGCCAAAACAAATTTGGATAAACTCGGTTCTTATGCTAAAGTTGACAAATCGGAACTAAACACTCTGTTAGGGTATTACTATATGGCTTTGATAATGTTGAATCCGGCTACCAACGGGCAAAAGTATTTCAACAATGTAAACAGCAGTTTCAGCAAAGCTTTGGAACAGAATCCTAACAATCCGAGAGCAATATATTTATCAGCATTTTTTGAACAGAATTTGCCGGAAGGTCTCCGTTCTGGAAAAGATTTCTGTGCAGAAATGAACAAGGCAAAAGAGCTTTATGCAAAAGGAGAAAAATCTGTAGAAAAACCATATTGGGGAGAATATTTCCTGAATATGATATCAGAAAAATGTAAATAACGCATAGTAATTATCCGTCATTGCGAACGAAACAGAGTCTAGTGAAGCAATCTAGATACGAAGCCTTATAAATGGATTGCTTCGCCTTTCAGACTCGCAATGACCAATACGAGAAGAAGCAATACCTGAGATTAATAAGTAATACAACAATATAATTCCTAATCGAATGGAAAAGAATTTTTCGGAACAAGACAGCTTGAAACTCATCAATGAGATGATCAGTCAGGCCAGAAATAATTTTCAGAAAGGAAGAAGCAACTCCAGCATATTCTGCGGTTATGTAGTCGCTGCTACAGCCTTTGCTAATTTTATACTGATACATACGATGGAGGACCCCAACCGATCGTTCTGGATATGGCTGGCCATGATTCCGATGATGATTATATCCGGTATTATAAGCCGTAAACATCAGAGAGAATCCACCGTAAGAACTCATATTGATAAAATCGTATCTAATATATGGAATGCGTTTGCCATATCTATCGGAATTCTATTAATCTCCATCTATGGCACAGCATACGCCGTACATTCCAGTTATCTGGGAATTCTTATTACACCCGTAATCCTCACCATGATGGGATCAGCACAATATGCGACATCTGTAGTTTGCCGTTTCAAACCGTATTTATATGGAGCATTAATTTTTTGGGGTGGAGCACTGCTATGCGTAGGCAGTTACCTATTTAAAGAGTTCAGTCTACAGTTTGTCATTTTGGGGGTATGTGCTATACTCGGATTGTCTATACCAGGACATATTGCAAATAAAAAAGCGGAGGGAAATGTTTAAAGATCTGGATCCATTACTGCATTCGCAACTTCGACTGGCAATAGTTTCGTTACTATTGTCCGTAGAGGAGGCCGATTTCGTATTCATACGCGAAAAGACAGGTGCAACGGCAGGGAATCTGAGTGTGCAAATCGAGAAATTAAGCGAAGCCGGATATATCGAAGTCAGAAAGTTTATTGATGGAAAAAGGCCTCGCACGGTCTGCAAAATAACCTCAGCAGGAGTGGAAGCATTCGATAAATACGTAAAAGCTCTGCAAGGCTATATAGGTAAATAGTCCTTTCTTATAAAGAAAAAGTCATTCCTTCAATAAGTTTACCGCACTCATAGCCTTCTTCGTACAAGGCTGTGAGTTTGTTTATGTCCTTTTCTATTCGGTCTACTAAAATTGGATTTTGGGGACGAATAACGAATATATCTCCCCTATCCTCTAGTTGTTCTATCAATTCGAGTTGCGAATTATAAAGACTGTTTCTATTACTTAATGCTTCACGCATTGCCGGATATTTTCTGTAAATAAAAGACGGAACTTTAATATCCTTACTTTCTTTCCTGTAACCGTGATTGCGAGTAAGGATCACTACATTCTTTTTGTAACCCTGGCTTTGGGCACGTATCACTGGTATAGAATCACAAATTCCGCCATCCAACATCGGCATATTGTCTACATAAGCTATAGGACACATAATAGGCAGACTGCTCGAAGCTTTCACAATATCTATCACCTTGCTTTTATCCGATTTTTCTTCAAAATACACAGCTTTCCCGGTCAAACAGTCCGATGTCACCATCTCAAAACGAAAAGGGGAATCAAAATAAGTTTGATAATCGTAAGGTATAATATTGTCGGGAAACTCATGGAAAAGCAAATCGAAATCCATGATATTCCTTTTCTTTATATAATGCTTCAAACCTATATATTTATATTTTGCCAAAAGGTCTATGTTGCTGTATTTAGCACGTCCCCGTTGCTTCGACATATACGAAAGCCCATTACATGCTCCTGCCGAGACACCGATCACATATGGGAAAGTAATATTTTTATCCATAAAGTAATCGAGCACACCACAGGTAAATACGCCACGCATACCTCCACCCTCAAGAACCAAGCCTATATTAGTTGTATCAATCATACTGTGTTTTGTAAATGCAAATATAAAAAAAAAGCCCCGCCTGTCACAGTACGGAGCCTTTTTGATGTATGAAGAATAATGTGTATCAGTTTCCTGCTATCAGCAAGTTGTCGTTATTTACTGCAACCTGTTGCGCCGATAGTAATTCGCCTTGTTTGCTATATTCTGAATAAACCAGACTTGCCAACTCGCCTTTTTCGTTATATTCGTAAGTATATTTCTGCAGCGAAACCCAACCGTTTACTGAATCCCATTTATATGTCGCTTTTTCTAACATATAATCACTGTTTGTATATTCATAAACAGTCTTTTTTTCTGGTCTTAAGTCGTTATCCATGGTTATATACTCTTTTGTGTAACCATTATCATTATACTCAGTGTTACTATAAACATTTGTTTTTGGATTACCTGCCAATACTGTTGACACTGCAAAAACTGCCACTAATACGGATGTTAAAATTCTTGCTTTCATGATGTATGATTTTTATTATTTGTTATTAATTTGATTCATTTACGACAACACAAAAGAATGAATATTATTTGTATTTCGCAAATTATTTATTGTTTTTCGATAATTATTTTCTGTTTATTTAAAATGTTTTGATAAAATTTCCTCAGTATGTAGCTTTTGTCAGCCACAAGAAAAATAATTAAAATATACTAATCTAGATTTTCTTTAGAGTTTGTTTCTTGTATCTCAGTTATTACTTTCCTGCAATCATTGTTCCATTTACATCTATTTGTCGTACCGATAGCAATTTACCATCCCCATCATATACATGTAAAGATTGTTGGCTCTTTGACGACCACGCTTGCTGCCTATTATCCCATCGTGTATATACTACATTCGCAACCCGTCCATTATCATTATAATCATAATCGTGTTTATGTATAGTTGTCCACAATCCGGCTTTAGCATCCCATTTATAAAAAACCCGAGTCAACAACTTTCCCTTAGTATCACATTCAAATACGGTTCTTTCGTCCGGCTTTAAATTTTTATCAGCAATTACATATTCTTTGGTGCAACCATTATTATGATTTTCAATGTTGCTAAAAATTTTCTTTTTAGGATTACCCGCCACTACACTTGTTAACGACAACACTGCCAAGATTGATGTTAAGATTATTGATTTCATGACTATATTTTTATTTAATTTCAATTTTATAAATTGTTCTTTTAAACACTCTCTACTATTAAGACGAAAAAGAATATTTTTAGTTACAAAATTTTGAAAATATTTTTCATTACCAACTATCATCCTATACAATGATGTTTGCATTGCAAATATATAAATATTTATTAGTACCATGCAATACATAGTACTATTAATAAAAATCAAACATAGGCCTAAACCATTACTATAGTGACATTTACCAAATAATCAATCTTTAATATTTAACCTTAATTAACTGATTATTAATGAAACTTATCTGCTTTTTATGAATTACAGGCTTGTTTTTAGTCTATAATATTATACTAACCGAAATGACTTTATCAGAAATAAACTTATATATTTGTAAATTAGCTATACAAAATCATCCTATTTATGAGAAAGTATTTATTCCTCAGTATCTTTACATTAACTAGCCTCCTTGCATTCAACTCATGCAAAAGCAAAGGCAACAAAGAAATCAATCCGGAATTTGCCCGATATATTGCCGCATTTACTTCCGGTAAAATATCATCATCATCCGAGATTCAAATTGAGCTGACGCAAGACATTCCATCCGTAGAACTTAACAAAGAAGTAGAACAGGATCTCTTTGAGTTTTCTCCTTCTGTCAAAGGAAAAGCCTACTGGACAAGTTCGCGTACAATTAAATTTGTGCCCGAGCCCGGAGAGTTGAAACAGGGAGAAGAATATGATGTATGGTTCAAGCTAAACAAGGTGCTTCAAGTAGATAAAGAATTTAGTGAATTCTACTTTTTCTTCCGCATACCAGAGCAGAATTTCAATGTAACACTGCAACCTTACACTCAGATGAAAGACAACGATCTGGTATGGAACACCGTGCATGGAACAATCGCATTGGCCGACGATGCATCGCCCGAAGATTTGCAAAAGATGCTATCGCTTTCGGGAGGGAGCAAAGCTAAAGATGCTAAAATCAAAGTAGTACCCACTGAAACGAAGGGACGCTACAGCCTTGTTATCGATAGCGTTTACCGGGACAGATCAGAAACAGAATATACCCTGCACGTAGATGGCTCAGCAATAAAAGCCAAAAGAAACGATGATATAAAATTCGTTGTGCCTGCCATTAATGACTTCAAAGTCGTAAGCGTAGATATGGAGTACATCCCTCAGGAGTGCATCCGCGTTACATTTAGTGACCCATTATCTCTGAATCAGAATATACTGGGACTTATCAAACCGGGAAATATCGAAAGCTATTCATTCGACAATCAAAAAAATATACTTCGCATCTATTTAGATAAGACCACTCGCGGAACAAGTACTAATCTGCAAATATTCAAGGAACTGAAAAACTTTGAGAATAAACCTCTCAAAGAAGACTATACATTCAGTGTAAACTTTGAAAAGAACAAACCTGAGGTAAAAATTACCAATTCGGGCAATATATTACCAAACTCGCAACACCTGACTGTTCCGTTCGAGGCCGTAAACTTATGGGCAGTAGATGTAAAGGTTGTCAAGATATACGAGAATAATATCTTAGGATATTTACAAGCTAATGACTTCGGTGAGAGCAGCGAGCTCAAACGCTTCGGAAGGCTTATTCTCAAGAAACGCATACGCCTAGACGAAGACCCGACTATTAAACTTGACGAATGGAATACATTTTCTCTCGATCTGGCAACACTCATCAAGCAAGATCCGGGATCGGTATACCGCATCGAGTTTACGATGAAAAAAGAATACTCATTGTATCCGTGCGATGGAGCTGTTCCTCAAATTCCACAAGGAGCAGACCTAGAACGATTCGACAATAAAGTGTCTGACGAAGACATGACCCAATGGGATACTCCGGGATACTATTACTCCAACGAATGGGATTGGGATGACTATAACTGGCAGGAACGCAACAATCCATGCGATGCTTCTTTCTATATGAATAAGTCATCATACTGTGTTGTATTGGCATCAAACATTGGTATAACAGCCAAACTCGGTTCTGAAAAGAGAATGTTCTTTGCCCTTACCGATATATTGACAACTAAGCCGATCTCAGGAGCAACAGTAGATATTTATAACTACCAAATGCAACGTATCGGCAGTGGCAAAACAGACGGAGACGGATTTGCAGATATAGAATACAAAGGCGGCGTACCTTTTGCCGCAATAGCAACAAACGGAAAAGAAAAAGGCTATCTGAAAGTGACTTCCAATCTGTCTTTATCTCTGAGCAACTTTGATGTAAGCGGTAAAGAAATAGAAAAAGGACTGAAAGGTTATATCTATGGTGAACGTGGCGTATGGCGTCCGGGAGATTCCATCTTTGTCACATTCATTCTCGAAGATAAAAACCAAACTCTCCCTAAAGACCATCCTGTATCACTCGAATTATACAATCCTCGTGGACAAATGGCGCAACGTCATGTTTCCACTTCGGGAAAAGACGGATTCTATGCCTTCCGCATGGCTACCGACCCGAGTGCGATAACAGGAAACTGGCAAGCACGGGTAAAAGTGGGTGGGGTAACCTTTTCTAAAACACTAAAAATAGAAACAGTTAAACCAAACCGATTAAAGGTTCGCCTCGATGTTGGTGAAATGATAGACGCAGGCTCCGGCTCATTCACCGCAGGACTGTCATCTCAATGGTTGCACGGCGCTCCGGCAAGCAACCTGAAAGCCAAAGTAGAAATGACTCTGAGCAGGGCATCCACCCCATTCACAGGATATGAAAAATATTCGTTCAACAATCCGGCATCCAACTTCTCATCCGATACTTATACCGTATTCGATGGAAGCCTTGACGCTTCGGGAAATGCTACCGTCAGAGCAAATTTACCACAAGCAGCAAGCGCACCGGGAATGCTTCGAGCCAATATTGTATCACGCGTATTCGAATCGGGAGGCGATGCCAGTATTTATTCGCAAACAGCAGCCTATTCCCCCTTCCCTGCTTATGTAGGTATAAAATCACCGAAAGAGAGTGATTACAGTTGGCTGGAAACAGATAAGGACAACATCCTCGATATTGTAACCCTGACACCTCAGGGAAAACCCATAAACCGTTCGAACCTAAGTGTGAAGATATACAAGATCAGTTGGCGATGGTGGTGGAACTCAAACGATAACCTTTCGTCATACATAAATAATACATCCACAAAAGTTATATTAGACAAAACAATCTCTACATCAGGAGGAAAAGGCTCGGTCAAATTTCGTGTTGATTATCCTGATTGGGGACGTTATCTGGTAATGGTAAAAGATGAACAAGGTGGTCATATTACAGGTAAAATACTTTATGTCGACTGGCCTTCGTGGCGTGGACGCTCAGAGAAAGATGATCCGAGCGGATTGACGATGCTATCATTCACTACCGATAAACAATCGTACAAAGTAGGAGAAACAGTTACTGTTATCCTGCCAAAAAGTTCGGAAGGACGCACGCTTGTTTCCATCGAAGATGGTTCACATATTATAGCAAAAGAGTGGGTAAAAACCAGTGCTAAAGAAGATACAAAATATACATTCAAAATAAAAGAAGACATGGCTCCGAATTTCTACATATTCGCTAGTCAGCTTCAACCGCATGCACAGACTGACAATGATTTGCCTATCCGCATGTATGGCGTGTTGAATGTGAATGTGGAGAATCCGGATACAAAATTGACTCCAGTTATAAAAATGCCGGATGAACTTCGCCCTGAGAAAGAATTTAGCGTAGCCATTTCCGAAAAAGAGAAAAAGGAAATGACTTATACACTGGCTATTGTAGACGAGGGACTTCTCGACCTAACAGCATTTAAAACTCCGAATGCATGGGCTGACTTTTATGCACGCCAGGCATTAGGCGTTCGCACATGGGATATGTTCGACATGGTAGTAGGAGCCGAAACCGGAAAACTTGGACCACTATTAAGCATCGGAGGTGACGAAGCCTTGAAGCCCGCAAATAGCGCCATGAGCCGTTTCAAACCGGTGGTAAAATATATAGGGCCATTCACTTTGGGCGCAGGCAAAACCGACAATCATAAAATCACTTTACCATCCTATTTCGGTTCGGTACGTGTGATGGTTGTTGCCGGAAGTAAAAAAGGAGCGTACGGCAGTGCAGAAAAAACTGTTCCGGTACGAAATCCATTGATGATATTATCTACCCTTCCTCGTGTTGCAGGGCCTGACGAAGAAATACTTCTTCCTGTCAACGTCTTTGCAATGGATAAGAAAGTAAGAAATGTAAACGTAACAGTACAGTCCAACGGCTTATTCCAGTTCACTGACGGGACTTCTAAATCAGTAGCATTTAACGAAGTCGGAGACAAAATGGTCTACTTCAAAGTGAAAGTGGGTAAGAAAACAGGATACGAAAAAGTTGTAATAAAAGCCAATGGCGGAGGAGAATCGGCGACCGAAACTATCGATATAGAAGTACGGAATCCGAATCTTCCGATACTGATGGCATCAGAAGCATTTGTCTCACCAAACGACACATCTCACCTTAGTTTGACATTCGATGACATAAAAGATGGAGATTGGGCAAAACTGGAGATTTCGCGTATGCCAGGAGTCAATCTGAGTAAGAATCTGGAATATCTGCGCTACTATCCTCACGGATGTACCGAACAGGTAACTTCAAGAGGATTCCCATTGCTTTATGTTGAAAACTTCCGTCCGTTTACCGATAAGGAAAAAGAACGAATGGGCGAGATTGTGAAACAAGCCATACAAATGATTTCTTCGCGCCAACTTGGCGACGGAGGTATTGCCTACTGGCCGGGCGACCGCTATCCGAATGAATGGGTAACGAGTTATGCAGGACACTTCCTCGTAGAGGCCAAACGTGCTGGATGGGATGTGCCGACATCGGTACTGAACAAGTGGAAGCAATTCCAGAAAAAATCTGCGCAGATATGGAATCGAGCCAATATTTATAGTTCGTATTACAGCTATTCGATGTACGACTTGCAACAGGCATATCGACTATACACTCTTGCACTAGCAGAAGAACCGGAACTAGGAGCAATGAACCGCCTGAAAGAAATGGCTGCATTGACAGTACAGGCTCGTTGGAGACTGGCTGCGGCTTATGCGGTAGCAGGAAAAAAAGATGCAGCTTTACAATTGACCAATAATGTCAGCGACCAGATCGATAGTTATTCTTTCAACAATAACACCTTTGGTAGTTCGGCTCGCGATATGGCAATGATCATGGAAACATGTCTATTGTTAGGCAAAACCGATAAAGCGCTGAAATTATCATTCAAAGTATCCGAAGCTCTTAGCGACGGCTACATCTCTACTCAGACTGCTGCATTTGGACTGAACTCAATGGCGAAGCTTGCTAAAGCAATGGGCAAAGGAGTTATTTCATTCGATTGGTCATTGAATGGCACACCGCAAAAAGCCAATAATTCGGGTGATGTATTCCAGGAAATACCGTTAAAACCTCAGAACAAAGTCAATATCACCTTGAAAAACAAAGGACAAGGCAACATTTACGTACGCTTGCTGGGACGTACACAACCGTTGGTGGATAATAGTCTTGCCGTTAACAACGGAGTACATCTATATGTACGCTATGTAGATGAAAACGGTAAAGAGATAGATGTTACTTCGCTAAAACAAGGCACTGAATTTTATGCAAATGTTATAGCTCAAAATGTATCGGGACAATACCTAACGGATATGACTTTGAGCCAGATATTTGCTTCGGGATGGGAGATTTTTAATACTCGCTTATTTAACGAAGCAGATACCCGCACAGCCAGTTCGTATAACTATCAGGATATACGCGACGACAGGGTTTATACCTATTTCAATATAGGCACAGGTTACTCAATGTCGTTCCGCATAAGGCTACAAGCCGCATACTGCGGTAAGTTCTATTTACCTGCCGTTGCCTGCGAAGCTATGTATGAGCCAAGTGAACAAAGCCGAACAACCGGAAGATGGGTAGAAGTGAAGCAGTAAAATTAACAATTGTTTCTCTGGATTGCTTCACTACGTTCGCAAGGACGTTAAGCATTTTTCTTCGTCATTGCGAGGGTTGACCCGAAGCAATCCAAATGCATTTGGTTACGAATAAGTTCTCGTGCCAATTTGAAAATTTGTAATTTTACAGTTTCCAAATTGGCACATTTTAAATTATAGATTAAACAATGTCACTAGACAAAGATCAAAACATAGAAGACTATATACTTTCCCATATCGATGCAGAAGGTGAACTTCTGAAACAACTGAACAGGGATGCCCATGTCAACCTGATGAAACCACGCATGCTTTCGGGACACTTGCAGGGTAAAATGCTGAAGATGTTTTGCCGGATGTTGCAACCCAAATACATTTTGGAAATAGGCACTTATACTGCTTATGCTACCTTATGTCTTGCCGAAGGAGCAGCTGATGACGCCGAAATACATACGATAGAGGTAAACGACGAACTCGAAGATTTTATACTCAAGTATCTACATAAAACGAAGTTGAAAGACAAAATACATTTACATATAGGCGATGCCGAAAAGATTATTCCTTCTCTGGATTGTACATTCGATCTTGTTTTCGTAGATGCCAACAAACGGCATTATATAGAATATTACAATCTTATCTTCGATAAAGTGCGTTCCGGCGGGCTAATTATAGCAGATAATACGCTATGGGACGGGCATGTTCTGGAAACGCCAAAAGCATCTGATAAACAGACAATCGGAATACAAAAGTTCAATGACATGATAGCTGCAGACGAACGGGTAGAAAAAGTTATTTTACCTGTGCGCGACGGACTGACATTGATTTGGAAGAAATGAATATGACAATATATTATTTATCTTTGCTTTACCAAAGCCTGACAGAATACTATTATACCACCTACCAATATGCAATATGCTTCTGACATCCAATTATTCAATCGATTATTTGCCGACTACAGAATGCGTTTCATTCGTTTTGCACAAACATATGTGAAGGATGTTAGTATAGCCGAAGATTTTACAACAGAAGCTTTTATGTCTTATTGGGAAAACAAGGATAAATTGCGCCTTGACTCAAATCCTCCGGCATATATAATGACGTCTATTAAAAACAAATGCCTCAACTATCTCGAACATATTCAGTTGAAAGAAAAAGTTTTGGCTCAGATGAGTGCGCACTCCGCATGGGAATTAAACACTCGTATAGTAACTTTAAAGGCATGTGACCCAAACAGATTATTTTCTGAGGAAATAAAACAAATAATAACCGAAACATTAGCTACCCTACCTCCCAAAACTGCTAAAATATTCAGATTGAGCAGATATGAAAACAAATCAAACAAAGAAATAGCAGATATGATGGGCATAACCGTCAAAGGTGTCCAATTTCATATATCCAAAGCCCTTAAAGAATTGAGGATAAGCCTCAAAGACTATTTGCCAGCTATTATCATATACTTGTTTTTTAGCTGATTATCTCCTTTTTGATAAAATATCTCAACCTTTTTACTAGGCTACTCTCCGCTTCACCTGTTATTCTTATAAGTAGGACAGGTATGAATTTTGATATATTACATAGATTTTTTGACGGACAAGCTACTTTACAAGAAGAAAAGCAAATAAAGGAATGGCTTGATTCATCAGAAGAGAACAAAAATGTTCTTTTACGAGCGAGAGAATTGTTTGATGCCAGCATACTTTATGGTAATGAAGATACTCATTCATTCGATAAACAACCTGTTCAATACAAAAAAAGAAAAATATGGATAGAGTTCTCTCGAATAGGAGTAGCTGTTATTGTTATCATATTAAGCGGCTTATGGTATCTTAATTTAACAGAAAAAGAAGAATGGGGAATGCAAACCATATCGGTTCCGGCAGGACAGCATATCAATATTACATTGCCCGATGGCTCTAGCGTCTGGCTCAATGCAGGCACAAATATACAATATCCGATATCTTTCGGAAAGAAAGAACGATTGGTAAAATTGGACGGAGAAGCATATTTTGATGTAGCTAAAAACGAAAATTGTCCATTCATTGTAGAAACACCCAAATCGAAACTGGAAGTATTGGGGACTACATTTAATGTAATTTCCTACTCCAACAGTAACAGCTATGAAGTAGCACTGATAGAAGGTAGCGTAAAAGTAAATATTAAAAATGAAACCTTGACATTAGCCCCTCAACATAAAATTAATATAGAAGACGAAAAAATTAAAGTAACACTAATAGACGATTATAATTTGTACCGATGGAAAGAGGGGCTAATTTGTTTTAATAAAGAATCGTTTGACGAAATTATCCAAAAACTAAGCAAAAGCTATAATGTACAACTCATTATACAAAACACAAAGATCAAAAATATTTTATATACAGGTAAATTCAGACTAACAGATGGCATTGACTATGCATTAAGAGTATTACAAAAAGAGATAAAATTCAAATATGACCGAGACGATGAAAATCATGTAATTTATATAAAATAGCATATTATTAACCTTTAAACTTATTATCTATGACCAATTTACCTTAAGAAAAAGTGCCGACAAATGCTCCAACATTTACCGGCACGTAATTCAATACAATTTTAGTAAAATCATATTAAATCTAACAATGCAAATCTATGGAAAATAACAGATTAACGGATATTTTTTTGACAAAAAATCCACAAGTCAAACAAATCTTTAGAATCATGAAGATTACAACCTTTTTCCTATTCGCTTGTATTCTTTCTTTGTATGCAGACAATTCATTTTCCCAAAATGCTCGAGTTTCAATAAACAAGTCTAATGTACAACTGAATACTATACTAGACGAAATAGAAAAACAAACAGATTATCTATTTATATACAATAACAAAGTAGATACAGACCGAAAAGTCTCTGTAAAAGCGGACAAAAAAACTGTTTCACAGATATTGAGTGAAATCTTTAATGGAACTAACACTCTTTTTGTGATGGAAGGCACGCACATAATCCTTTCTCAATCGGCAACCTCCAAGGAATCTATCGAACCAGAGGGCTCACCAGAGACTGTTGTTCAGCAAAAAAAGCATATAACAGGAATAATTAAGGATGAATCAGGAGAACCAATCATCGGAGCGTCCATTTCAGTAAAAGGAAATCCTAGCTTAGGGGTAACCACAGATATCGATGGAAAGTTTAGCCTAGAAATTCCTGCACAGTATAATACAGTTATCGTATCGTTCATTGGATACGTGAAGCAGGAAATAAATATAGAGGGCAAAACTTCACTAGAGATTATCTTGAAAGAAGACTCTCAGATATTAGATGAAGTTGTTGTAACTGCACTAGGTATCAAACGCTCTGAAAAATCACTAGGCTATTCTGTTCAAAAGGTAGGAGATGATGCTATCACAACGGTTAAGGGCGCTAATATAGCCACTTCACTAACAGGAAAAGTAGCCGGTTTGAATATTCGTACCAGCACAGACTTTTTCTCTGATCCAACTATCGTATTGAGAGGTGCAACACCCATATTCGTAATTGACGGGGTTTTGTCAAAAAACGTAACATTCAGAGAGTTGGCTCCGGACGATATAGAATCAATTGAAGTATTGAAAGGTGGGACTGCCTCTGCTCTGTACGGAGAAAAAGGAAAAAACGGAGCGATTATGATTACGACCAAAAGAGGGAGTAAAGATGGAGTTACCGTATCGGTAAACAGCAATACTATGTTTCATTCAGGATTTTTAAGATTACCCCAAGTACAGACATCATACAGTTCGGGACAGAAAGGTATATACAAAGCCTACGACGAAGTATGGGGAGATAAGTTGGATATCGGACGTACAGCCAGACAATGGGATCCAATCAATCAGGTATGGGTAGACGATATGTTATTAACCTCAAAAGGAAAAAACAACCTCGAAAACTTTATGGAAACCTCATTGGTAACAAATAATAATGTCAATGTAGCTTATAAAGGCAAAATAGGTTCCTTCAGAGCGTCCTTAAATCATATTTACAACAAAGGTCCATTTCCGAATAACAAAGAAAACCGCTTTGGATTTTCTGTTTCCGGCGATGCTAAAATAAGCGACAAAGTAGTAATAGACGCGTCATTAACGTACAATAAAAGATATAGTCCTCAGACAAGAGGAAACGGATATGGATGGGCTGGTTACATATACAATATGTTGGTTTGGACGGGCTCTGATTATGATATCAGAGATTTTAAAAACTACTGGATAGTGGGGAAAGAGAATCAAGAACAAAACTGGCATTACGACAATTGGTACAATAACCCATACTTTATAGCTCACGAAACAACTTTTTCGTCTTACCATGACAGGCTGTTCGGGCAATTCAGCACTACTTATACTCCTACATCATGGTTGAAATCCATTGTTCGAGTTGGCTACGATAGCTATAATCTTAGAGATGAACAAAAATACCCGATCAGTCACCGTTCGTATAGAAAAGGACAGTATAGCCTTACTGATGGTCGTTCATACAGTGCCAAAGGTGACTGGATAGGACTCGCTGACTACAAGTTTGGAGATTTCACTGTTGATGGACTGTTTGGTGGAGGCATCAATTTTGAAGAAACCAATTCTCATTCATCTTCTACTAAAGGCGGGCTTTCTATACCGGGGTTCTATTCCCTAGCAGCAGGCTTGGAAGGAGTAACAGCCTCGCAGTCGAACCACAAATTACAAACGAACAGTTTGTATGGTAAAATTGGTTTTTCATGGAGAAGCACAGTATTTGTGGAAGCAACCGGGCGTAACGACTGGGCATCTACCCTTTCAAAGGAAAACAGATCGTATTTCTATCCGTCTGTCGCCGGTAGTTTTATCGTTTCCGAAATAATACCATCGCTCCCTGCATGGTTCAAATATTGGAAACTAAGAGGATCATGGGCCACAGCTAAAGCTACTCCTAGTTATAACGAAATTAACCCGACTTACTCTGTTAATACGAACGTATGGAACAATGAAGGTGGTGCCAGATATCCGACAACCCTTCGACCTGTTGACTTAAAACCGGAAACTCAAATAGACTGGGAAGTAGGTACAGAATTTTATTTCTTGAACAACGCATTAAAACTAGATGTAGCTTACTACCAACGATTGACAAAAGACCGAATTTCGTCAACAGCACTACATGGCGCTACCGGATATACGGCTGTAATGGTCAATCTGGATGAAGAAAGAGTAAGAAAAGGACTGGAAGTAACTATATCCGGAACACCTGTCAAAACGAAAGACTTTGAGTGGAATTCTTCATTCAACTGGACTAAAGATAAGCTATATTACAAGAAAATAGACTCGCAATATGCAGCTGATAGATTGTGGATATATGACGGAGCTCCGATAAACTACTATACAATGACTGATTGGGAAAGAGACCCTGATGGCAATATGATATTGACCAACGGAATGCCAACCCTCAGCAAATATCAATCAATTGCGGGTAATATGGATCCTGACTGGATATGGGGCTTTACGAATACATTCCGCTACAAGGATTTCTCTCTCTTAGTATCTTTCGACGGACGTGTAGGCGGATACGGATGGGATCAGACATCTCAGGCCTTATGGCATTCGGGGGCAGCCAAGGATTCGGATACCCATTGGAGATATGAAGAAGTTGTGAACGGAGTAAAAACGCCATATATACATGAAGGAGTAAAGGTAGTATCGGGAACTGTAAAATACGACAGTTATGGACGTATATTGGAAGATACGCGTGTATTTGCAAAAAATGATGTTGCCGTATCTTATAACGACTTTATGAAATCGTATAATGCCCAACCTTCGGGGTCAATAAGAAGCCAGTGGGTAAACAAGATGACTTTCTTCAAACTAAGAGAAATCTCATTAAGTTACAGAATACCGAAATCGGTAACGCAACAGCTTAAAATAAACAATGCCGAAGTTTCTTTAGTTGGACAGAATGTACTGATATGGAGCAAAAACTTCAAAAATTCGGATCCTGACGGAACAAGAGAAACAGCAGGACTGATAACTCCATCTGTACGCTATTTAGGTTTCAATGTTAAGTTTGACTTTTAATATAGAATATCATGAAATATATAAATATAAAACTCGTAATATCGTCTCTTGTCCTAGCTTTTATATTTGGATCTTGTAGCGAATTCGATGATATTAACAAGAATCCGAATACACCGACTAACGTAACAGCTGAAATGCTTGCACGATCGGGTATTATAAATATGACAAGAAAAGCCGGTGGGGATAAAAACTTCACATGGGATCAGATGTTGGCCAAATATTTCACATGGACTGAAGTAGCCGAAGATTATGTCTTCAACAAAATAGGAACAGAGTCGGTAACCTACGACCAGATTCCTAATGGGCGAATGATGGTGGAATATGCCGCCGACATTGATAAAGATGCATACCGAGGACTGGCTTTAGTACTCCAGACGCACCAGATTTATTATATAACAATGAAGCTTGGCGATGTTCCATACAGCGAAATGGGTAAAGCCGAAGAAGGAATTACCAAACCAAAGTATGATCCTCAAAAAGATGTAATGCTGGGCTTACTCAAAGATCTGGATGATGCACATGCCTATTTTGCCAAAGCAACCCAAAAATTTGGTGGAGACCCTCTATTTGGTGGAGATCTGACTAGTTGGAAGAAAATTACAACAGCGTTGCAGCTCAAAATATTAATAAGCTTATCAAAAAAAGAGAGCGATACTGATTTGAATATTAAAACTAAATTCAAAAATGCGGTGGACAATATGACCCTGATGACTTCTAACAAAGATAATCTGCAATTGGTCTATGAGGATAAAGCAAGCATGTACTATCCATATTCTAAAATCAACTCTACTCAGACGAAAGGGCCCGCTTTGAGCACAACTTTAGTAGATACTTTGAAAAGATATCAAGATTATCGCCTGTTTTACTATGCAGAACCTGCCGATTATCAGATCAAGCAAGGTTTGAAAGAAGATGATTTTAATGCCTATATGGGTATAGACATTTCCTTAAAATACTCAGACCAGAGCGATCTGATGAAGACCGATAAAATGTGTTACATCGGCAATCGTTATGTACTCAACAATGCAGGCGAGCCTGTTATGAAGTTAGGTTATGCCGAACAACAATTCATTCTGGCCGAAGGAGCCCTCAGAGGTTGGATAAACGGAGATCCTGCGGCATATTACAAAAAAGGTATTGAAGCCGCTATGAATTTTGTAGCGAGCAACACTCCTGCCGGACAAGGCTATGAACACGGACGCCCAATCACACAAACTTACATTAACGATTATCTGAATCAGAGCATAATACAACTAAGTGGCAACTTTGAAGATAAGTTGAATAAAATTATTACTCAGAAATATTTGGCATCATTCCTTCAATTTCATTGGGATCCTTATTTTGAGTATCGTCGTACAGGCTATCCTAAGTTTCCGATCAATCCGGAAAGCAGTCTGAACGACAGCGATTTCAAAAATCAGGTTCCTACCAGATGGCGTTATGGACAAACCGAATACAACACTAACAGAGAAAATCTGGAAGTGGCATTAGATAGACAATTTGGGGGTCAAGATAATAATAATGGTGTTATGTGGATACTGAAATAACAAATATCCCATTAACAACGAAAAGAGGCTGTTCTTGGGGAAGACAGCCTCTTTCTTATTATTGCTTATGCGATATGAATATTTTATTTTTTCACCAATAAAACGACGTTCTCCACATGATGAGTGTGAGGGAACATGTCTACTGGCTGCACTTTGGTTACTTTATATTTTGCATCGAGTAAAGCAAGATCACGGGCTTGTGTTGCCGGATTACAGCTCACATACACTATTTTCTCTGGTTCGGCAAACAAGATAGTGTTTACAACATCCTCATGCATACCTGCACGCGGAGGGTCGGTAATGATTACATCAGGACGTCCGTATTGATCGATAAAATCCTGCGTAAGTATATCTTTCATATCTCCTGCAAAAAACAAAGTGTTTTTTATTTTGTTGTTTTGGGAGTTATATATAGCATCCTCAATTGCATCTTCTACATATTCTATACCGATAACTTTTTTTGCTTGACGGGCTACAAAATTTGCAATTGTTCCTGTACCCGTATAAAGGTCGTAGACAAGTTCATCTCCTGTAAGTCCTGCAAAATCGCGTGCTACTTTATATAGTTCATATGCTTGCTCGCTATTAGTTTGATAAAATGATTTCGGACCGATTTTGAATTTTAATCCTTCCATTTCCTCATAAATGAAATCGTTTCCTTTCCATCTCAGCACAATCTGGTCGGTAATTGTATCGTTAGCCTTCTCATTTACGATGTAAAGCAAAGATGTAATTTCCGGAAACTTATCTGCTATAGCATTTAGCAGGTCTTCCCTTTTTGCTCTGCATGCCTCGTAAAAAACGACAATCAACATCAACTCTCCGGTTGTGGAAGTACGGACAATAATATTCCGCATCAAACCACCTTTGTTTCTCAGATCGAAGAATGTATACTCTTTATCGATGCAATATTCGCGGACAAAATTTCGTATCTGGTTGGATATATCGTCCTGCAACCAACATTTATTGATATCGAGTACCTTATCGAACATGCCGGGAATATGAAAACCCAGAGCATTCATATTGTCAAAACTCTCATCTGAGTTGATTTGCTCCAGAGTCAACCATTTTTTGTTTGAAAATGTAAATTCGAGCTTATTGCGGTAAAACTCTGTTTTTGCAGAACCGAGTATAGGTTGTATCTCGGGTAGTTCTATTTTCCCGATACGCACCAGACTGTCTGTCACTTGCTTTTGCTTATACTTCAATTGCTCGGCATATGGAAGTATTTGCCACTTACAACCTCCACAGATACCGAAATGCTCACAAAAAGCCTCGGCTCGATTTGGGGAATAAGACACAAAGCGAACAGGCCTACCTTCTGCATAGCTGTTCTTCTTACGGGTTATCTGTAAATCAATGATATCGCCGGGCACTACATATGGTATAAATACAACCATATCATCTATTTTTGCTATCGCTTTTCCTTCTGCAGCAATGTCGACAATCTCTACATTTTCTATCAAAGGTAATTCCTTCTTTTTCCGAGCCATTGTGTGATAGTTTTTTTTGGAGGAACAAAGATATAGGTTTTTATCAATTCATCAAATGAGGTCTAATATTTTACCATTTAAATTCAGCTGAACATGAATGCTATATCTATGTAAATTCATATCTTTGTACCTCTTTAATTTAATTATTCTATATCAAACTAAAATGAAAATTGCTATTGTTGGTGCCAGTGGCGCCGTTGGACAGGAGTTTCTTCGGGTTCTCGATGAACGGAATTTTCCCATTGATGAACTAGTATTGTTCGGATCGGCAAGAAGTGCCGGAACAGTTTATACATTCCGTGATAAACAGTACGAAGTCAAGGAACTCAAGCATAACGATGATTTTAAAGGTATAGATATTGCCTTCACTTCTGCGGGAGGAGGCACATCTGTTGAGTTTGCATCTACTATCACAAAGCATGGTGCTATCATGATAGATAATTCCAGCGCATTCCGTATGGACAAAGATGTTCCGTTGGTAGTGCCGGAAGTGAACGGAGAGGATGCAAAAATACGCCCGAAAGGAATTATAGCAAATCCGAATTGCTCTACTATTCAAATGGTAGTCGCAATGAATGTGATAGAAAAAATATCGCATATCAAACGTGCGCATGTTGCTACATATCAGGCTGCATCAGGTGCAGGAGCTGCTGCTATGGACGAACTGATCAATCAGTTTAAACAAGTGGCTTACAATAACGATGTAACTGTAGAGAAATTTGCATACCAGTTGGCATATAATTTGATTCCTCAGATTGACGTTTTCACTGACAATGGATATACAAAGGAAGAGTTGAAGATGTATCACGAAACACGTAAAATTATGCACTCCGATATAGAGGTGAGTGCTACATGTATCCGTGTTCCTGTTCTTCGTTCACACTCGGAAGCTATATGGATCGAAACAGAAAAACCGGTTAGCCCACAGGAAGCAAAAGAAGCATTCGCTAAAGCGGAAGGTGTCGTTCTTCAGGATAATCCGGCAGAAAAAGAATACCCAATGCCTCTTTTCGTAGCAGGACAAGACCCTGTTTATGTAGGACGTATCCGCGAAGATATTGCAAACCCGAACGGGTTGACATTCTGGGTAGTTGCCGATCAGATCAAGAAGGGAGCTGCATTGAATGCTGTACAAATAGCCGAATATTTGATCAAAGAAAAAGCTATTTAATCGAGAAACTGTTTGTATAATCAAAACAAACAATTATATTTGCATCGCAATTGAGCAAAACCCATTTTGCAATGCAGGGAAGTGTGGGTGAGTGGCTGAAACCACCAGTTTGCTAAACTGACGTACGGGTAACTGTACCGGGGGTTCGAATCCCCCCGCTTCCGCAAAGATTAAAAATATGACATTTTTATGAGCGACCAATAGGTCGCTTTTTTATTGTATCACAAGCTAGTTTCCTCAACAAAAAATCCAAAGAGAGTTCTCTTACATATTCTTGTTTACATATTCTTTCGGAGATACCCCATAGAACTCTTTGAATGAATTGGAGAAATGCGACAAATTAGAAAATCCTGTTGCATAAGCAACCTCTGATATTGTAAATTTCTTATCAGAAAGTAGTGTAGCAGCTTGCTTTAAGCGTATACCTCTTATGAAATCCCGAGCCGACTGACTGGTCAATTCTTTCAATTTACGATGCATATGCACACGGCTCATTCCAACGTTAGTTGCTAACATTTCGACACTGAGATCGGAGTTAGACAAGTTTTCATTGATAATCTTCATCACCTTTTGCATCAATATCTCATCGGCTGACTTCATCTCTATTTTCTGTATTTGATCTTCAGGTTGTTGCTGCCCACTAAACTTGGTTTTCAGCCGTTCACGGTTTTCTATCAGATTTAGAATTGTACTTTTTAATAATTCAGTATTGAATGGCTTTGAGATATATGCATCAGCGCCAATATCCAATCCTTCAATTTTATTTTCAGGAGTGGCTTTTGCTGTCAGCAAAATTACAGGAACATGATTAATATTTATGTTCTGTTTTATTTTTCGCACAAGCGTTACTCCATCCATCTCGGGCATCATAATATCGCTGATAATTAAATCCGGAACATCCATCAACGTAGACTCCAACGCTTTTTTCCCATTCGAGGCTTCCAAAATTTTAAAATAGGGTGACAGCTCAGCTCCTATATAGTCGCGTATTTCGTCTTCATCTTCTACTACCAATATTCGGTAACGAGTTTTGGGCTTCACTTTCTTTTCTTCGTCTATATTTACTACCTCAGTTATCTTAGGAGATATAGCAGGTAAACTTAGAACGTCGGCATCTTTACGGTGGATCCCCGTATCGAGTTCCTGCTCCTTAAGATGCGCATTACCAAGTGGAATACGAACAATAAACCGTGTACCTTGTGTATCCTCCCTGTTTTCGGCAACAATAGTTCCGTGATGCAATTCGACCAACGAACGGGCAAGGTGCAAACCTATACCTGTACCAAAATTGGAATTAGTGAGATCGTTATTTATCTGATAAAATCGCTCAAATATTTGTTCTATCTTATCCTTATCAATACCAATACCACTGTCAGTAATCGTAATTTCGAAGTATTTGTTCAATGCACCTTTTATACTCTCATCGCATCCGACGAGTAATTTGATAGTTATATTCCCATTATCGGGCGTATACTTAAATGCATTGGATAGTATATTGAGTAATATCTTGTCAAAATTATTTAAGTCGATCCAGACATTAAGCCTTTCTTCATTATGAATAAACTTGAAATAAATATTTTTACGTTGTGCTATATATTCAAATGTAAGCATAAGATCTTCGACAAAACCAATGATATCTGTCTCCCTGAAATGTAACCGCATCTGACCTTTATCCAGTTTCCGTATATCCATCAACTGATTGATGAGCCTCAATATACGCTGTGCATTGCGGTAGATCATTACATAAGTTTTTTGCTTGTCTGCGTCCTTATTGTCCGAAATGAGCTTCTCCAGCGGATTTATTATCAGAGTCATAGGCGTACGTATTTCATGAGAGATATTAATGAAAAACTGCAACTTTGCTTCATTGAGTTGCTCCTCATGTTTTCGTTTCATTTCGTCCTGACGACGCTGAATACGCGACCGTATGTTGTTAGCAATAAAATATACAAACAGAACGATCAAAGCTGCATAAGAGGCATATGCCCATACCGATTGATACCAAGGCGGAGTGATAATAATCTTAATAGTTTTTATCTGAGAGAAGTTATCATGATCTTGTGCTCTCAGTTTGAACGTGTATGTACCCGGATTGAGATTAGTATATGTCACCGAATTCATCCCCGGATAAGAATTACGCCATTCTGTACCTAATTCTTCTATCATATACTGATAAACTATCCGTTCGGGATTAGTATATTCCAATACCGAAAATTCGATTCCAAAAGTATTGTCATGATAAGATAAAGTGAACTGATCGGCATCCTGTACAGAGGTTGTTATTATATCATGATTGCCCGATTTATCGCCCTTTCTGATTGCATGATTAAACAAGTAAAAGTCCGTAATCAGCACTTTCAACTCTTTCTTTGTATCTGCTATATCCTGGGGGTAAAAGCTAGTCAGACCATAAATTCCACCAAAATATATTTTCCCTTTCGAATCTTTGAACCGTGCCCCGCGGGTAAATTCATTACCTTGCAATCCATCTCCCGCATAATAGTTCATAAAGCGATTCTCGGAAACGTCAAACTTACTTATTCCCAGATAGGTACTTATCCAAATATTCCGACCCTCATCTTCGCGTATACCACAAATTACATTGTTGGGCAATCCGTCTTTTGTTGTGTAATTTCTGAGATGTTGATCTTTTTTATTGAAAACATACAGGCCTTCTGACGTTCCTATCCATAGTTTCCCCGATTTGTCTTCGTAGAGTGTATAAGCCACTGTTTTGGGTAATATCGTGTTCTGGCCAAGATAATTGATAAAGGTTCCTTTCTTTGGATTGAAACAACTCACCCCTTTATAATGAGCTAGCCAGATAAGCCCCTCACTATCGAAGAGAATATCGTTTATCCAATCATTAGCCAGTTCATCCGAAGAAAAATCATCATTCTCCCTTTTACGCGATTCGTAATGAACTATCTTACCATCAGTCAGGCTCAAAGTATAAAATCCCGATACATATGTTCCTATCAACAAGTTTTTCTTATCATCTTCGGCAATACAATATATCTTTTCGTTCAACAGTGCCGGAATATATGTACACGCACCTGTCTTTTTATTCAATCTAGCCAACCCTCTGGTGTATGAGCCTATCCATAAATCATTATTGGAATCTTCATAAATACTCAATATAATATTTGATATGGACGAAGGAGACGATGTTTGACGAAAATGAGAAACTCGTTCCCCCTTTTCATTTATTCCGTATATACCATCATTGTCTGTGCCAATCCAAGTGATTCCGTCACGATCTTTACAAATAGACATCACCGAACTCGTACCAAGAGGATTATTTTTTAAGGATTTAAATCCCAGATAGTCAAAATTCTTCTTTGTTCCGGGAATAAAAATTATTCCTTTCTGAAAGATTCCAAACCAAAAATTATTGTCTTTGTCTTGTAAAATAGAATGTACCTTTCCCTTTGAGAAATCATACGGAGCTGAGTTTATCTCATAATCTTCTGTTATATTCTTTTCTTTGTCATATATCTTCAATCCCTGTCCGTCGGTACCTATATATAGGACATTATCTTTACTAAGAAAAAGAGTTTTCACCAACAACTGAGAATCGCCTTGATATGGTATTGGCCTGAAACGCCCAATTTGCTCATCGTACCTGTTAAGCCCCTGCGTAAGAGTCCCCACAAATATACTCCCATCTTTATCTTCGGCAATAGACGATATATTACTACTGCCTATTCCATCCGGAGCGACAAAAGATTTCATCATTTTTGTATGAGGCGAATATCTGTTTATCCCGTTATACTCCGAACCAATCCACAAATTTCCTTTCGAGTCTTCAAATATCAGATTAAGGTAGTTACTATTTAATGCATCGGACAGCACAGATTCAACCCGATTATCCTTCGAGTCTTTCTTTTTTACAAAAAGGCCCTGCCCTGAGGTCGCCACCCAAATATCCCCATTGCGCGATTCCATTATGTAGGCAATATGAGGAGTAACAACTTTACCCTCTTTATACATCTTTATACTAGTGAAAGAGTTCGTAGCCCAATCATATTTCATCAAACCGTTAATGCAGCCAACCCAAAAATTGCCAACACTATCCTCGAATATATATCTCACATAATTATTCAACAATGATGCCGGATCTTCGGAATTATGTTTATAAATTGTAAATTTAGTCCCGTCAAATTTATTTAGCCCATTTTCTGTAGCTATCCATATAAAGCCTCTTTTATCCTGATAGATCTGATTGATAAGGCTATTTGAAAGATCCTTGTCGGGAGAATAGAATTTACCTGTTTGTCCTGCTATGTCTAATGATATGAGAAAAAGCAAGATATATAAGATGCGTGTTTTCACAGTTCCTTCTATTAGGTGATTAGATTTATAATGAGGCATGTGCAAATATAGAAAAATAATGAGATATTTTTTCATTTTCAAATACGATGTAACATCCGGACAAGCTTATGTTACATTAAAGGCTTCGAATGTTACAAGCGAAAAAACGAATGAAACATTACGACGCCTTAAGAAAAATATATCTTCCTATGTTTGCTACAACCAAAAAATCTGATTTTCCCTAAAGCTTATAATCTAAAAAAAACGAAATTATGAAAACATAAAAAATGCCTGATTAACCGAGAAATACAAATCATTTATTAATCATAGAAAATGAATCTAAATCATGAAAAACGTGAGATTGACTAAGTCGCTCAGACTTTTATTTTTATTTTTGCTCATCCCTGTTTGTGTTTTCTCACAAACCATAACAGTACAAGGGATAGTAAAGGATGCTACAGGAGAACCTGTTATCGGAGCCAGCGTCAAAGAGACCGGAACCATTAACGGGACAATAACTGATGTTGATGGAAACTTTTCTTTAAAAGTATCTTCACAAGCTAAGCTCACCATATCATTTATAGGCTATCAGACTCAGGAGATAAACATTGCCGGCAGGAATCGCATCGATGTCATTCTGGAGGAAAACACAAAAGCACTAGACGAAGTTGTAGTTATAGGTTATGGTACACAACGCAGACAGGATGTAACGGGCGCCATATCCTCCGTAAACAACAAGACTCTAAAAGAAGTGCCGGCGGCCAATATGACACAAGCCCTACAGGGACGTATAGCAGGGGTAAACATTTCGCAAACCTCTACCCGCCCAGGTGCAACTTCTCAGATACGTATCCGTGGTTCGCGTTCATTACTTGCCGAAAACAATCCGCTGATAGTAGTAGACGGTGTACCATGCTCTGGTACTCTTGGAGATATTAGCCCT
>POVV01000218.1_pt1 | contig 45905 bp, 24 predicted proteins | sample 1560271 | NCBI WGS metagenome assembly POVV01 (sample SAMN08337232, study PRJNA429181) | Bioreactor metagenome, whole genome shotgun sequencing project. | biome: cows' rumen and soil; feature: anaerobic; isolation source: anaerobic chemostat enrichment culture, galacturonate as sole carbon... | reverse complement strand
AAGAATGGTTTGCGTGCCGATCTGGCTCAGGCATTGGCCGATATGCATCCGCGATTTATGCGCTTCCCCGGTGGCTGTGTGGCACATGGAGACGGAATACATAATATATATCGCTGGAAAAACACCGTCGGCCCACTCGAAGCACGCAAACCACAACGCAATCTTTGGGGGTATCATCAAACTGCCGGATTGGGATACTATGAGTATTTCCAGTTTTGTGAAGACTTGGGAGCCGAACCTCTTCCTGTACTAGCCGCAGGTGTTCCTTGCCAGAACTCTGCCCATACCTCTACCTGCAAAGGCGGACAACAGGGAGGAATTCCCATGAGTGAAATGGGTGCCTATGTTCAAGAAATACTCGATCTGATAGAATGGGCCAATGGAGATGCCAAAACAACTCAATGGGGCAAGGTACGTGCCCAAGCCGGACATCCGAAGCCATTCAACCTAAAGTATATCGGTATTGGTAACGAAGATTTGATTACGGATATTTTCGAAGAACGATTCACGTTGATTTTTAATGCGATCAAAGAGAAATATCCGGAAATCACTGTTATAGGTACTACCGGACCTGCAGCAGAGGGAACGGACTATACGGAAGGTTGGAACTTGGCTACTAAGCTCGAAGTACCGATGGTCGATGAACATTATTATCAGCCACCCGGTTGGTTTATACACAACCAGGAGTACTACGACAAGTATGACCGCAAGAAATCAAAAGTTTACCTGGGCGAGTATGCTTCGCACGTACCGGGACGAAAAACAAATATGGAAACAGCTCTCTCCGAAGCATTGTACCTAACTGCTCTGGAGCGCAACGGCGACGTAGTGAGCATGTCTTCTTACGCACCATTATTGGCCAAAGAAAAGCATACTCAATGGAGCCCGAACCTGATTTATTTCAATAATCAGGAAGTGAAGCCAACCACAGGATACTATGTGCAGCAACTGTATGGACAAAATGCAGGAGATACCTATATAAGCAGCCTGCTATCGACAGATAATGGCAACGAAGGGGTGAACAAGCGTATAGCCGTATCTATTGTCAAAGATAGCCGCACGAATGATATCATCATAAAGTTAGTCAACTTGCTACCGGTACGTGTAGATACAAAAGTAAATCTATCGGGCATGGGAAGCCTCAACCCAATAGCTATCCGCACAATATTGTCGGGGCAACCAACCGATAAACCTCTGCCCACAACCGAAACGATGGAAATAAGCAATTGTTTTGATTATCAGATTCCTGCTTATTCATTTACAGTAATTAGAATTAAGAATTCTTAATATTTAAATCGATAGCAAGTGATAGACGCCTCTCATAAATGGATTGAGAAGACGCTTATCACTTGCTATCGATATTTTTAACACGCATCTATCGCTTCATCGAAATATTCTATCAGTAAAAGTAAACGCATTCTCATCTATATAATCTATATTTGTGAATAATAAATGCACTCACATTAATCCAAATTTATGAAAGTATGGAAAGTAAAAAACTGACAGCAGCCAACGGTCGTCCGGTAGCGGACAATCAAAACTCACAGACAGCAGGTCAAAGAGGTCCTATCGTAATGCAAGATCCTTGGCTTATTGAGAAATTAGCACACTTCGATCGCGAAGTAATCCCCGAGCGTCGTATGCATGCCAAAGGTTCGGGAGCTTACGGAACATTTACCGTAACTCACGACATCAGTAAGTACACACGAGCTGCCATGTTTAGCGAAGTAGGTAAACAGACAGAGTGTTTTGTACGCTTCTCTACCGTAGCAGGCGAGCGTGGTGCTGCAGATGCCGAGCGCGACATCCGTGGTTTTGCCATGAAGTTTTATACCGAAGCCGGTAACTGGGATTTGGTAGGAAACAACACGCCCGTATTCTTCTTACGCGATCCATTGAAGTTTCCCGACTTAAACCACGCTGTAAAACGTGATCCACGTACCAATATGCGTAGTGCAAGCAACAACTGGGATTTTTGGACACTATTGCCCGAAGCCCTTCATCAGATTACCATCACCATGAGCCCTCGCGGTATCCCCTACTCTTACCGCCACATGCATGGATTTGGTAGCCACACCTACAGCTTTCTCAATGCTGAGAACCAACGTATCTGGGTTAAATTTCACCTCACAACCTTGCAAGGTATCAAAAACCTGACCGATCAGGAAGCCGAAGCTATCATTGCCAAAGACCGCGAATCACATCAACGCGATTTGTTCGATGCCATCGAACGTGGTGACTATCCTAAATGGAAATTCCAGATCCAATTAATGACCGAGGAACAAGCCGACACCTATCGCATCAATCCGTTTGATTTAACGAAAGTATGGTCGCACAAGGATTTCCCACTGCAAGATGTAGGTATCATGGAGCTGAACCGCAACCCGGAAAATTACTTTGCCGAAGTAGAGCAATCCGCTTTCAACCCGATAAATACTGTCGAAGGCATCGGTTTCTCACCCGATAAAATGTTGCAAGGGCGCCTCTTCTCTTACGGAGATGCACAGCGCTATCGTTTGGGAGTAAACTCCGAGCAAATTCCGGTGAACAAACCCCGCTGTCCGTTCCATGCCTTTCATCGCGATGGCGCCATGCGCGTAGACGGTAATTACGGCGGAACTCGTGGTTATGAGCCTAACAGCTTTGGCGAATGGCAAGATTCTCCCGAAAAGAAGGAGCCGCCATTGAAGGTAACAGGTGATGTATATAACTACAACGAGCGGGAATATGACGATGATTACTACAGCCAGCCAGGCGACCTCTTCCGGTTAATGCCTGCCGATGAGCAGCAATTATTGTTTGAGAATACCGCCAGAGCAATGGGTGATGCCGAACTCTTTATCAAACAACGCCACGTGCGCAATTGCTACAAAGCCGACCCGGCCTACGGAACAGGCGTAGCAAAGGCATTGGATATCTGTATTGACGAAGCACTGAAAGCTACCAGATAGAGCCTATTTTTCTATAGAACAAAGAGGTGGTGTAACAGAAGATTGGTTACACCACCTTTGCTTATCATATAAGAACATCGGATGATAAAACTAAGAAATATACTATTAGGTACATTGTTTCTTGTAGGAACAGTGGCATGCGGCAAAGGAGAGAATGCTGAAACCAGCGAACCGGAAAAGCCTGTTTATAACATGAGCGGTTTTGCCCGGGGTGCAGATGTAAGTTGGTTGACGCAAATGGAGAAGGCAGGTATCAAATTCTACCAGACCAACGGACGTGAAACGGAATGTCTGACACTCCTCCGCGACTTGGGCATGAATGCCATTCGGCTCCGCGTATGGGTAAACCCTGTCGATGGATGGTGCAACAAAAGCGACCTCGTAGTAAAAGCACAGCGTGCACAACAGTTAGGTATGCGGCTGATGATTGATTTTCATTACAGCGATACTTGGGCAGATCCGGGACAACAAACCAAACCATCTGCATGGAAAAACCTCTCTTTCGAAGAGCTTAAAAGTGCTGTTTCCGCTCATACCAAAGAGGTATTAAACGAACTAAAGGCCAAAAAAATCATTCCCGAATGGGTACAGGTTGGAAACGAGACAGGCAACGGTATGCTATGGAACGATGGAAAGGCGGATATGAGTATGAAGAACTATGCAGCTTTAAACAACGCAGGATACGATGCTGTAAAAACAGTCTTCCCCAACACCAAAGCCATCGTGCATTTACAGGCGGGAAACGATAATTCACTATACCGTTGGCTATTCGACGGTCTAAAAAGTAACGGTGGAAAATGGGATGTGATCGGTATGTCACTTTATCCCAAACCCGATACATGGCAGACAATGAACGCAGCGTGTATTGCCAATATAAATGACATGATAGCACGCTATGGCTCGGAAGTGATGATCTGTGAAGTGGGCATGCCATGGGATGAGCCACAGACTACCTATCAGTTTCTTAGTGAGCTAATGACCCAATCGAAGGCTATTAAGAAATGTCTGGGAGTGTTTTATTGGGAACCACAAGCCTATAACAACTGGAACGGATATACACTCGGTGCTTTTGATAAAACCGGAAAGCCAACCATTGCATTAAGTGCGTTTGCAGCACCTACCAATTAAATACCACTGAAACAAAAGAGCATACACGGTAAACCCCATGATACTCAATGTAAGTACCATGGGATTTACTATATATTAATAAGATGAGTAGTTGCTAACGGATCAGCTTCATAGTCGATGTCATTGTTGCTGCTGTTACCGTAACAGTATTGGTATAAACATTACCATTAGATGCTGTATAGCTATAGGTCAATACATCGCCAATATTGACAGCCATGGTTGACGTATAGCCTCCTGTTGCGGTTGTTTTTATAATATTGACGACACTTCCATTGACCGAAATGGTAACGACACCCACGTTAATTGCAGAACCGGACCCACCCGAAGTACCAAAAGTCAACGTACCCGAAACAGTTACCAACTGATTCTGCAACGGAATTTGATAAGTCGTATACCCAGAAGAGGAAATTTGAATAATCTCCCCAATATTCTGCTTGTTGGTTGTAAAAGAAATAGTCTGTACACCCGGAGAGGTTGCCGTATAGGTATAAATACCTCCCGAAACCGTTCCGGAAAGCGGAGTCAGATTATTCGTACGAATCTGGAATGTACCTGCCGTAGTTGTTGTAAAGGAAAGCACAACTAGTTGCCCGATTCCAAAATTAACCCGATAAGGCGAAATAGTCACATTCGAAAAACGATTAACACCACCGGTATTTGTATAAGTAACTTGACCTGTGGAAAACAGAGGTGCCTCAAGCAATATCGTTTCCGCAGCAGTGGCAGTATTTGTAGTAAAGCTAATCGATTGTGATCCAGTAGAGGTTACCTTATATTGATATTTATAAACGCCATTTTCATAAATAACCTTGATATTACCAAAAGCCGGTGTAAGATAGGCCGAAGTGATGTTTACATTCATCGGTAGTAAGTAAGCAGCTTCGGCAGGAATTGAAAAATTAAGCGTAGCTGCAGTTCCTACAGCTGCTGCCAATGGATTAGGGCTTAAACTAATAGCCGAGAATTGGAAAGGGGCATGCAAACGCAACTGAATGGTACGAGATAAATATCCTACTTGTACTTTGATAGTAGCGAAACGAGCTGCACCATTCGAAGGAACATCATTGACTGCACCCGTAATAGCTCCCGTGGCTCTATTATAAGTAATATCACCATTGATAAGCGGATAACTAGGGTCTTGAACCAGCGTTACCACAACCGTAGAGTTATCCATTACTCCTGCTACGGTTTTATAGGTAGCCAATGCATTCAAGGTTTGACCATTCTTAATAAACGAAATCGTAGTTTGATCGACCGATAACACATGGACTCCATCGGAAATAGTGGGATAGGACTGTACCAATACAGATGCAACAATATTATTGGATGCAGGCGATGCAATAGCTGCCGCAACCGTGCTATATCCAGCTAGGGTAACACTCTGTATCTGTACGCTAAACCACGTATTACGTGCTATATCATACATATTGTAGTTACTGTCTACCAAATCGATCTTATAATAACAAACAGCTCCGGCATAGGTTCCTTGTACAATAACAAACGTAGGAGATGATTGCACAGTAGAGTTCTTTCGTTCAAAAGAATAGAACGGACCTGCACCAAAAGTATCATTGGTTGTATAAGTAACTCCAACGGGTTCGGTCACATAAGCCCCGAACGTACGTGTAGCAGCATTAAAGGGAGCTACCGTACCCACAGACGGCTTGTTATAAACAGCAAAGGTAACATTGGTCAATGTAGCGGCCGTGTTGGTCAATGTGTACTTAGCCATATTGCGTATCAACGCCACGGGTGTAGAAGCAAAGGAAGTAGATGAAAGACCTCCCGCCAACACAACTTGTTGCCAAAAAACTAAACCGGTTGTTTGAAGTGAAGCAACCACCTCTGTCTGATCTTTGCCCAATGCAACTGCATCAGAGAAAGTACTCCAATCGTAATTGGCTATAAAGTGTACCGTACGTTGCAAACGACTCTGCGTAAGCGTAGCAGTAAAAGTACCTGCATTTGCAGTAGCTTGTGCACGATAAAGGAAACGTCCATTCTCATCGAAAACCAGCAAATAGAGACTATTAATCTGATTTTCATTAATAGCCCGGCTGCTCACGGGTGTTGGTGGAGGCGTATCAACGGTAAAACGTAACACAACGGGGGCTCCATCAATAATCTCCGGAGTTGCTTCTTCGTCAACAGTGCAGGCACCCAACAAAATGACGAGCAGACTTATCAACGTATAATAAATTGTTTTCATACTTGTAGGTTTGTTTCGTTAATTGTTATTTTTATAAACATCGTACACACAACGAATAAAGTTATTGGTTGTAGCAGTGCCCGTTACCCACGCGTTATTCGTAAAATCGTAATATTGGTACTTGAAAGCACTCCAGTACGTACTGCCCGAAAGCAGTTTCTTAACAGCACTATTAGGGTCTCGTTGGATCGTATTAATAATAAGCAATTCGGCTTTGGTAGGCATTCGCCAACCACTACGATAAATATCTTCGCCATATTGGTAGCAACGGTTCTGTGCCTGTGCATAGTTTACCGAAGAATAAATAGCATATTGAGAAGCAATAATAAAGCCCGGTGAAACCAATGCATTGCCTGCTGCCAATGAGTCTGTTTTTGCATTGCCATAGGTAGGATCGCCTAACGAATAGGAACCATTACTACTTGGCACAAGTGTATTGACCGTAAACAAATTGTAATTGGTTTGTGTACCATCCTGTAACCATTCCGGTTTCACATTACCGGTTGAAGGACGAGCATTAACGTATATGGAAGGATACTGCACAATGGTAGCACTCAGTGATAACCCTTGCCCATTGGTTACTGTAAAAGAGATGTATTTAGGTACATAATTGATCGGTATGGCACTCGTTATTGAAATAGTACTGGAAGCGGAATTGACTGTAAAAACCGGAAATTGCGACTGTCCGGAAGTATAATTAATCTGCGTAGTCGATGCATCAGCATTATATTGGGTACAAGAGGCAGTAATGCCTGTAACCGTGATCGGAAGGTCGGCTGCATAACTCAACGTATGTGTAGATACATTGGCCATGATGATATTATACTCTCCAATACCTAGATAATGTTGCGTAATGGTATTCAATAAAATATTATAGGTTGTCCAATCGGTAATGGTGTAGTTACCGGTTACCACTACGGCACCTGTTTCGGTGTCGGTTCCCGGCTTGTCAATATAGGCCGTCACGTCATAGATGCGATTACGGTCTAAACGTCCGGTTATATTGACACCCGATGGGTTTTGCCCATCACTGTTACTATCGGCATAGCGATTGACGGGAATCCGGTAATAGTTCGTAGCATGGCCTGTATAAGGCAAGTTTAGCATCAAATAAGTTTCTTGTGCGGGAACAGTACTCCAATTACTTTCATAACAATAAAAGTTTATGGGTGTGCCCGGTGTGCCCGATTTAGGCTGACTATCGGCATAATCACTTACTGTAAGGGTATAAGGGGAAGCAGATACTGCGCTACCACGTACTGGATGATGCTTTAAGGCTGCTGAAAAAGTGGTTGCCGAAGCCATATCGGTCAAAGGTTTCACAACAACATTCAACCGTATTTTGGCTACCGCACGTTTAAGTGGTATGGGTATTTCAACTAAACTGGTGTCAACTACCGGATTAACGACCATCGTTACTTTACTATCCATCACCAATGTCGTTTGAGTAACCAAAGGATCGATTGGAGTAATGGTATGAAGCGCCTTAAGCTGCCCCAATGTGACGGAATTAGGAACAGTTACCTCTGCCGGAAGGTTAGCAACCACGTATATATCATAGGTAACACCCATTGAAAAGAAGTCTTTATCAACCGTTAGCTGCACACCATTAGTTCCTGCAGTAGTAATATTCAAATTATTGTGGTACTCTGTCAAGAGACATGTTTGAGTATCGGAAGCATTTTGAGGAAAGAAAAACACATAAAATGAATTGATAGTATTCTCATTCAAAGCATCTATACCAGGCTCAGTAGCACGAGTAATTGGAGCTGAAGTAAGACGTAACATCAAGCTACCCTTAGTGCCCGGCAATGTTTCGTCCAGACTATCGGTCGTGCAAGCAGTTGTCAGAAAAATCAATGACAATGCCGTAAAAACCAACAAGGTTAAAGAGAAATTTCGTTTCATAATCATTTAATTATAGGATGCAACTTGCGTAATCTTAATGCGTGTGGCTGTTCCCGGATAATGGAATCCGCTACCTTCGACAGGGTTAATCGGGATTTCGGCACCTTCGACGGTTACATACAGCTCTGTATCATGCGTCAAACCCACCCAGTGTTTACTGGCTCTTACCACAATCAGATAAGGTATTCCTGCTCGAGTTACCCCCGAGGTAACACCTGTTACATTGATACCGGATGTAGTACTGGCAAATTCAAATTCCAGTCCGTTGGTCAATGTAGCTACCCAATTAGCTCCTTCGGGTGCCTTGAGTTCAAAACTGAATGCGGCATCTTCCAGGCCACCCACATTGGTATTCATCGTCTTAGCATTGAGTCCTCCCCAGGAGGTTCCCCAAGCTCCAAAAGTAAAGTCGGATGTAGTAATAGGACGCCTGTAATTGATATCACTTTTATCCCACGGTTGCGGAGTTAGATTTACATTGATATCAATATCTTCATTCAAAATAGCAACTACTTTATAAACGGTATTTTGCATCAAGCTCTGCTTTGCCGGAGCAGAAACAGGATCAACCAATGTAGCTGTATAGGTATGAGGGATAGTACCTATTGATACATTCACTTTCAATTGTATCGGAGTGGGCAACGAAGCTAAATTCTGATAACTATAGAAAATAGCTTTTGCAGAGGCAGCATCAAGAGTAGCCCCCGGGTCATATACTGGTACATCATTAGCGGCAGCAACCACTGTAGGAGTAGCCAAGTTAGGCGATGCTAACATAGAAGCTGTTAAGGGGTCATAAACAAACTTCACTTCAGAGTTCAATACCTGCCCGATGAGTTGAACCGATTGAACGGTTAATAAAGTATTCTCCATGTTCTGCGCACGAGTCACATAAACATCAATTCTGGCTTGCAAGCGACGTAATGGAATGCTTATACTAACATCGCGGTCGGCAGGATTCAGCGTAACTTCTTGCTTTCCCACCATCAGCAACTGATTTGAAATAAAACCTGAAACATTTTCAACAATAAGATCATCGAGCGCATTACGGGGAGTTGTTGACGACAGTGTAACAACCGTACCGTCGGTACGCTTCAATACCGATCCATCGTAATTGGCTATCACGTAAAATATCCGGGTACCTTGGGCTTCAAATTGAAAAGAATAAGACCATGCATTAAGATCGGCAGGAACAAAAGAGGTTGACAAAAATTGCCTCTCAGGAGGAGCACTCGCTGCATCGGCTGTATTATAAACAAAAACAGCCAAACTTTTAAACGTATCATCACTCCCTTGACTTACCGGGTCGGGAGAGGTAGCGCGGGTACTGATGCCCACATTAACATGAATAGGAGCATCTGATTTGACTAATTCAGGTTCATCTGAACAGGAAGAAAAGCCGATAATAATAAGCACTGCACTCAACAGCAAAGCGATAGAATAGATTGATTTCATAAGGCTTTATACTTCGGGGTGAATAACTTCATCTTGCCATGGCAGTACAGTAATACCTACACTACTTATTACAAAATGTACATTAATGATGGCTTCATTGATTCCATTTACATGAATACCATAAAGAGCCATATAATCTTTAAGAGATAATGTATAAACAACCTGTTCTGTTTTCGCATCAATGAGATCTATTGTCACAGGATTGTTATCGGCAATACGCAGGGTATTGAATCGGTAAGCGAACACAGATTTGGTAGTACCCAATTCGGATTCTTCGACTCCAATAGGCTGATAAGAGATAGGCGAGTGCAAATTTTGCATCGAAAAGTCGTAGGTAGGAGGCAGTTGATTGACTCGTATGTAATAAGCACTTGGATTACTGCGCGTTGTGGTAGCAGATGTATAAGCACCATGCAAGAACACCCTGAATTTAATATGAGCACCTCGAAAATGTATGGTATCGTTTTTTACGGGTATAGGCGGTACAGTGAGTAAACGATAGGCATAATAAAGCGAATCGTTCGTAGTAACAGCACCCCCTCCTTCATATTCGGGATTAGACAATTCTGCAGTAAGGCGAGCCATCGCATTTTTATCTATCGTTTTATTAAATGTATTTCCCCAACACAGCACGTGATATTGGCCTTGAGGAAGATCGAGTTGGGTACCTTGATAAGCCGAAAGTTGTGTGCGATCAATAGATAGCTTTGTTACAAGCGCGTTGTCAGTATTGAATACATAAAGCCAAACATTAGAGATTTTCGCAGGAAACAATTCGGTAAACCCGTCGCCCGTATAACTAAAATAGAGCGTTGAGGAAGTCGGACATGTATCGTCATCTGCATCATCTTTGATACAACCTACAAACAAGACGATAAAAGGTAGCAATATCAACAGTTTTTTAGGGTTCATGGCTAAAGGGTTTAAATATAAACAGTGGCAAAATATACAAATAGAGAAACTAAGGCCTCACACAATTGCAAGGCCTTAGTAAGGCATAGGTTAGTTAGGTTCGAATGTGGGGATCAAATTCACAGCCGACCATGGTTCCACTGTTACAGTACATATAACGTTGTATTGTATATGCGTTATATCGTCTTGCAGAAAATATGGTTTAATAACAATCTCAAGATTATATAATTTATTGGCGGCAAAGGTAACCGGAGTTGTACCATTGGTGGTAAAGCCGGTTATATTGAGATATTTCGGTCCGGTTGTTCCTGTAACCAAACTGGGGTTAAATACATTCGGATCGGTAGAAGTAAGACCGGTATAAGCCAAATCAGATAAACGCAAATGTAGCTTTGGCGAAGTTGCAGTCACCAAACCTTCGGGGAAGAAATTAAATGCGTAGCATTTGCCTGTTGTTGGCAAAGGAAGAGCCACATAAGCACCACTAGTATAGTTACTGTAACTGGCTATCGCAGCAAAATCATCAGTTGTAAACATCCAAGTACCACCTACTATATTAGAAGTAGCAGTAACATTTGCTTTTAAATCAGAAGGAACACGATTTTCATTTGAATTATAAAAGTTATTCATATAAATACCATCTACCTGACCAGAGAATCCGGTCCAAGCAACGGTTGCATTTACCGGTAATCCAGCAATTGTTTTAGTAACAGTCTCATTTCCTGTATTTGCAAACGTAATGTTGGTTATTTGAAAACGTGAAACGACTGGTACAAGATCAACATGAGCAACAAAGGTCTGCCCGACTGTTTCATCGGGAGGAGTTGGCTCGGGAAGAGTTGGAGTAATTGTCTGATCATCACCGAGATATAGCAAAGCACCTACTCCCTGCTGCTGATCCAACGTCTTGGTTAGTGCAACCGTAGAAATATTAGCTCCCTCTGCAGCTAAAGTTGCAGCACCCAAATTGCCAAAAACATACACCTTACTGGAAGTCCCCGGCGCGTTGAGGAATTTAATACCGTCTGTTGAAGTTAACTTCGTCCATTCAGTACTTGGATTAGCTATACGCGTAGCACGAAGAACAATATCCGAAACGTCGGTAATATAAACATCTACACTTGTTACCACCCCCGGTGTTTGGTCTGCAATAATGTCTACAGGATTACTTGGAGCAGCTTTTGTAGTTGCACTAGTAGGCCCAGACAAGGTTAGTTGAATAGTCTTTGGCGTCGCGGTGTCGACCGTTGCCGGTTCATCATCATTAGTACATGCCATCAAACTCAAAGCTGTAAAGGCAAGAAGATAATACACTTTTCGTTTCATAATTGTAAGGTTTTTAATTATAAATAATCTATGACCGGAGTAACTGATACACCGTGTAGATACGAAACGATTACAACTATAAAAAGTTTAAGAAAAAGTGTTAAATCACAAGATCTCCAATAAATATTATTTCAAGCCGTAAGGAATTGTAAACCAAAACTCTGAACCAAGAGATTTTTCAGAGCGAACACCAATGGTTCCGCTAAGCCTTTCGACTATCATTTGGCAAATAGCCAACCCTAATCCGGTACCCTGAATAAAAGGATGAAATTTAACAAATCGATCAAATACCCGTTCACATTGATCGTCCGATAATCCACAACCGGTATCCCTCACATAAAAATAGAGTTTGTCATTTTCCTGCACTTTACAACCTATATGTATTTCTCCTTGCTCTGTGAATTTAATGGCATTATTTAAAAAATTAGTGATTACTTGTGTCAATCTATAATGATCACTAAAAAAACCATCAATTGCAGGACATTTATCAATTATTAATTGTACCAATGGATTTTTCATCCGCAGACAAGCTGTTTGATAAGCTCCCTCAATTAGATGATTGAGATTAATTTTTTCGAACGAACATTCGAAGATACCAGCTTCAATCTTTGCCAAGTCCAGAACATCATTAATGAGTTGTAGTAATATGCCATTATTATATTCGATAATCTCGATGTATTCTTTTCTTTCCGCAGCATCTTCGGTATCGGCAAGAATACCTGAGAATCCGATGATGGCATTCAGAGGTGTTCGTATCTCATGGCTCATATTGGCCAAGAATGAAGTCTTCAGGCGATTTGCCTCTTCGGCCTTTTCTTTAGCTTCGCGCAAGGCTTGCTCCATCATTTTACTTTCATGAATATCCAGTGAAGCGCCGACAATGAGAAGTGGTGCACCTGTTTCATCACGCTTACCTATGGTAACAAATGATTTTGTCCATCGGTAATTATCAGGATCATCGTATGCAACAGTACGGTATTCAAACTCCAGTCGTTGGGTAGCACCTGCCATTACTTCATCGATAACTCGATTAGTCAACGGCTTATCATCGGGATGTACTAACGAACGTATGCCATCGAGCGAATGGATATTGACATTATACGGCTGAGCATTGTGGGGAGACACCGCACTAAGATCATATTTAAAGCGTCCGGCACGAATATCATAGGTCCAAGGGATTAACTTTACCGCTTTAATCATCAGACTGTATTTATAATTAAGTAAAGCCAACTGTTCGCGCTTTTCATGAATTTCGGTAATATCGGCAATTGCACTTACTATATGGTTACCGCTTTCGTAAGGCAACATCACCTTGTTTACTTGCAGAAAGTGATCGTACTCATCATGCAAATGACACTTCTGAATGCCGACGTAGGCATTCTTACTTTTTATTACCTTTTCATCCTGTGCATTTAGTTGATTGGCAACTTCTTTGTTGAAAAGATCAAAGTAGTTCTTCCGAACAATGCAATCTTGGTCTGGGCGAAGCATTTCATACGCTTTCTTGTTCCAAAATACATAGTTCAGATCATCTTCGACACTTTTCACTGTCACGGCCACAGGCAGGTTATTGAGAATAGACTCAAAGTATTGATGTAGTTGCTCACTACGAAGTCTCTCGCGCTCGAGTTCTGTTATATTATGCAATGTACAAAGTATACGTTTATCATCGAAATACTCCATGCGAACCATTACATAATAGTCTTCTTTAAATAAACTCTGAATATGCACTTTCCCTTGATGCGACTCTTTGGTGCGGAAAGTATCCTGAATCATCTGCATCTGATATTCTTGTTCCTGCTCATCGCTAATAAATGCCTTCACAGACATTCCTTCGAGTTCTCTACTCGGTATATCCAAAAAGAACGGGTCTTCTGCATTAAGTATCTTTTGAATAATTCCATCCGCACCAACAAAGCATACAGGCTCTTTTAATGTTTTGAGAATACGGTTGTTAAATTGCAGTAACTCCTCTTCTCGTTCTTTATACTTTCGTGAACGATGAAGAGAATAAATATATAGACAAACAATAACAACTAAAGTAAAAATAAACGCTACAAAAGCAAATATACTAACCCGGTAAACTTCATAAAATTCTTGAGCTATATTTAAGTGCTTATCACTTAATAGCTGGCTTATCATTTTCATTGCTTTATTTTGTATTAACCGTTTCTAATGTTCAAAACGCATACAAAAGTAACAATAATAAGTTACAATGCTCTCCAAAACTTCTGAAAATTTCGATATTTTCCATAACAGATCAGTACATCTTTTTCTATGATTCTTTCATTATCAGGGAGTTCATTTGCAATGGTTCGTTCTACGATTGATATGCCTACGCAGTTTTCCACTTTATTGGCACGCTTAAACCCGATCAGTTTTAGCTGAAACTCCTTATCCAGGTTTAATTCGTTCACATAATACCCTACAAACTTACGAGGCACCTGAAACTTCATCACATAGTACTCCGTATCAATGCGGAAGGCTTCAATCTGTGTACCAAAGTCGAGCAGCTGTACCAAACTCCTTGCAGCATCTTCTTCGGGGGTCAATATCTTATCCAAGCTAAAGGCTTCGAGTACCGATTTATGAACCAAGTCAATGGCACGCGCATAGATATGTTTCACCTTCTTCTGTTTTAACAATGCAACCACCCGGATGGATGCACCAAAGTTTTCGCCAATGGCCACAATCACCACATCGACTGTATTAAGAGGCAATACCGAAAGCGACTGTTCATCTGTCGCATCAATCACGAAAGCCGTAGCTATTTTATCTTTAATACTATCGACTCTACTTTCTATATTATCGGCTCCAATGACCTCGTGTCCCAGTGTAGCCAATTCTTCGGCCAACACATGTCCATAGTTTCCTAAACCAATGATGATATACTTCATAAGAATTTGACTAATTAGTTAATTATAATATTATCGCTCGGGTAATGATATTTGAGATGCTTTTTCTGTTTCACAATACCCATTACCAGTGTTATCAATCCGACTCTACCTATAAACATCAAGGCGGATACCAACAGCTTGCTATCATCACCGAGCAAGGCAGTTGTGTTTAAACTAGATCCGACAGTACTCAATGCTGATATGCATTCAAACGTAAGTGCTAACAATGAAATATCCGGTTCCCATATGCTTAACGTGAAAATAAAGCAGAAAAGTACCACCAACGAAAGTACAGCTGTTGCGTTGGAACGACGGATAGAATCGTGCGACAACTCACGTCCGAATACTTCTACCCGATCGGAGCCTAACAAGATGGCTCTCAGGTTAAGCACCATTACTGCAAAAGCATTGACTTTGATACCACCTGCTGTAGACTGTGCCGCACCACCGACCCACATCAATAACATATATACAAGAATTGTCTGCACACTAAAGGTAGTCAGTTCAATACTATTAAATCCTGCTGTTCTCGGACAAGCGGCATTGAAGAAAGCGTGTGTCCACTTATCCACTACAGACATTCCTGCAAATGAAGCGTTCCACTCAAAAACAGCAATTACCAGTGTACCCACCAATAGCAATAAGAAAGTGACCACTAATACAATCTTGGTATTCAAATTATATAAATGCTGCTTTCGGTATCTACCAAAACGCCGGGTACAGATAAACTTCCAGACACGTCCCAGATGATACAGAACGATATCTTTAAAGTTAACCAGAATCGGGAATCCGATACCGCCCAGAATAATTAGAAAAGAAACTGATATATACAGCCAGTTGTGTCCTGTCATCACCATCGGATTACCGAGGTTACCGGTCAGGGTAGAGAATCCTGCGTTGCAGAAAGCAGAGATAGAGTGAAAAGCGGAGAATGCCAGTTCTTCTTCAAAACTCATCCCGAGTGTACCTTGAATACTGAACCAGATAGCTACCATCCCTACCCCTTCTATCACCAATGTAAAGCCTAGGATATAAAGCAAGGTCGACAGCAGCGAACTCAACGAGTTAGAGCTAACCATATCGCGCACCACCAACTGATTATAAAGTGACGTATTTCCCATAAAGAACATCGCAAAAAAACTAGTCAGTGTCATCACTCCCAAACCACCTACCTGAATGAGCAAGATGATGATAATCAATCCTCCTGTTGTAAAAGTTGTCGATACATCCACCGGAGTCAATCCGGTTACACACACCGCACTAGTCGATACAAACAAAGCATCTACCCACGAAATTCCGTTAATGGTACATCGCGGTAGCATCAACAGTCCCATTCCAATGAGAATAATACTCAGAAAACTTACCGCCAGAATCAAGGATGGGTTGGTACGTCTTCCCAGTAGCCTCACCAATCCGTTCGAGAGGTTCAGCAATGAAAACAGCAACAACAAAATAATATGATAGAACTTACCATCCAGAAAGCTCCATATCTGTAGTACCATCCCATTCTCTTCGGGGCGATTAAAGATGACCGGAATCAATGTTAGGTAAAGCAACCAACTTAGAGTCCATGCCAATTTTCTATAGTTTCTCTTTACCTTCCTGTATTCCAGTAGCACATGCAGTGTTACATCAATCAGAAAAATAACCCACACTACCTGATAGAGCGAATTGAGCCTATTTACCTCTTCTAGTGAAAGTGGGAATCCATGTTCATACACAACTCCTATCAACAATGCCACCGAAGCCAGATATGTTATTCCGGTTATCAACCAAAAAAGCAACCGTACGTACGGTTGCAATAATTTATTTTGATACAAGAGTAGTTTATGATAGAGCTTCATCACAAAAAGCCTTTTTATATATTCGTTGCAAACATAATGAAAATAACGTTCAAAAGCGATTCTTTGCAGGCAAATTAATCAGGATATTGAAAATAATATGTACTTTTGGCATCCAAAAGACCAAAACATCCTAGTATGAGTAATAAAACAAAGAGGTACATGCTACCCGAAGAAGAAATTCCGCATTATTGGTACAATATACAAGCCGATATGGTTAACAAGCCTATGCCTCCGTTGCATCCCGGCACCAAGCAACCATTGAAAGCCGAAGACCTATATCCGATATTCGCCGAAGAGTTATCCCGTCAAGAACTGAATCAAACCGATCAATGGATCGAGATTCCCGAAGAAGTTCGCGAGATGTATAAATACTATCGTTGTACCCCTCTTGTTCGTGCCTATGGTTTGGAGAAAGCACTCGGCACACCGGCACACATCTATTTCAAGAATGAAAGTGTCAGCCCCGTAGGCTCGCACAAACTCAACTCTGCTCTTCCTCAAGCTTACTACTGCAAAAAAGAAGGAGTAGAGAATGTAACAACCGAAACCGGAGCTGGGCAATGGGGTACTGCCCTGTCTTATGCAGCGAAAGTATTCGGCCTCGAAGCAGCCGTTTATCAGGTGAAGATCAGCTACGAGCAGAAACCTTATCGTCGCAGTATCATGCAGACATTCGGTGCTCAAGTCACCCCTTCTCCTTCGATGTCTACCCGCGCAGGAAAAAACATTCTTACTGCCCACCCTAACTATCAAGGTTCTCTGGGTACGGCTATTTCCGAAGCAATTGAGTTGGCACAAACTACTCCTAATTGCAAATATACCCTTGGTTCGGTCATGAGCCATGTTACGTTGCACCAAACCATCATCGGTCTTGAGGCTGAGAAACAAATGGCGTTGGCAGGCGAGTATCCCGATGTAGTGATCGGTTGCTTTGGCGGAGGTTCTAACTTTGGCGGTATCTCTTTCCCATTCATGCGCCACAACCTGCTCGAAGGTAAAAAGACCCGCTTTGTAGCTGCCGAACCAGATTCTTGCCCCAAACTTACCCGTGGCAAGTTCCAATACGACTTTGGTGATGAAGCCGGATACACTCCCCTATTGCCCATGTTTACCCTGGGTCATAACTTTGCTCCTGCCAATATTCATGCCGGTGGTCTTCGTTACCACGGTGCAGGTGTTATTGTATCTCAACTACTCAAAGACGGACTGATGGAAGCGGTCGATATCAAACAGATCGAATCGTTCGAGGCTGGTTGTCTCTTTGCACAAGCCGAAGGTATCATCCCTGCCCCCGAATCCTGTCATGCCATTGCAGCAGCTATTCGCGAAGCCAATGAATGTAAAGAAACCGAAGAAGAAAGAGTGATCCTTTTCAACCTTTCGGGTCATGGACTGATCGATATGGCTTCTTACGATAAATATCTCTCCGGCGACTTAGTGAACTATGCACTGACCGACGATGATATACAAAAAAACATCGATGCCATTGGTGATCTGATATCATAAACAGAAACAAACAGCATCTTACCAACACAAAGGACCTTGCCCGTTGTATACCGACGAGTAAGGTCCTTTTCTTGTACCCTGTATCTTTTTGCACAAAAACAAAATATTTGTATACAAAAGTAAAAGCATTCCATCTTATTTTAAAAAAATGAGAAACAATATAGCCGACCATTCATAAACGAACATTCTATATTTGCCATACAAGTGTAATCAAGTAAAACCTTTATTAACTATTATGGAAAACATTTCAAGATTCCTATTCACGGCAATCTTCTTACTCGCCGGCCTTCACATACAGGCACAAAGCCTTAGTGTGACAGGAAAAGTTGTAGACAGTGACGGATTTGAAGTCATTGGTGCGAATGTAACAATCAAAGGCACTCCGGGTAGCGGAACCATTACCGACCTCGAAGGCAAATATTCGCTCAAAGTAAATAACCCCTCTCAAGACATTCTTGTATTTACTTACATCGGAATGAATACTCAGGAGATAGCCATTAAAGGCCGTAACCAAATCAATGTTACGCTCAAAGCCGATGCTGTTATGCTAGACGAAGTAGTAGCGATTGGCTATGGAACCTCCAAACGCAAAGACCTGACAGGCTCTGTTGTTTCCGTTAAAAGTGATGAACTCCTCAAAGTACCTACTTCGGATATCACACAAGCTCTTGCAGGACGTGTAGCCGGAGTACAGGTTTCCCAGAGCGAAGGTGCTCCAGGTGCCTCTATCTCTATTCGTGTGCGCGGTGGTATATCAATAACACAAAGCAATGAGCCGCTTTACATCATCGATGGTTTCCCTAGTGAAGACGGCTTATCCAACCTCGATCCTGCCGAAATAGAAACGATCGATATCCTGAAAGACGCTTCCTCAACCGCTATCTACGGTGCCCGCGGTGCAAATGGTGTTGTAGTTATCACCACCAAAAATGGGACAAAAAACGGGCAAAAAATGGCTGTTACATTCGACAGCTATGTAGGATTCAAAAAAATATCGAATCACTTGAATGTGTTATCAACACGTGAGTTTGCTTTACTCGATTATGAACGAACATTGGGATACGCCTCCCCCGGAGGTGATGATATCGCTAAATTTGAAGAGCGTTACGGAAAGTTCAGCGATATCGATAAGAATTATGGCAACCGTTCAGGTATCGATTGGCAAGATCAAGCTTTAGGGCGAACGGCACTTTCACAAAACTACCGTATAGGTGTAGCCGGTGGAAGCGAACAGATAAAATACAACCTTGGTTATACATACTTCAAAGACGAAGGTGCCATGGTTTACAGTGGAAACAACAAACATAACATTTCATTCAGCATGACTCATAAAGCCAATGATCGTTTATCGATCAACGCGCGCATTAGCTACGACGAAATGAAAATATATGGTATGGGCACATCGGATGGTGGCGATCGCTTCAACAAGATGCAACACATTTTACAATACCGACCCACTATTGGCATGGCTGGCTCCGATGAACTGTTATTGAATGATGAAGATCCAATATTTGCTGACGATAGCGGCAATGTAATGCAAAACCCATTGCTTTCGGCAGCCGAAGAGAAAAACAACAAAGAGTACCGCACCATTCAAGCAAACGGTGGCTTTAACTTCAAGATCGTAAAGGGGCTAACCTTTATAAACAGCACAGGCATGCGTTATCAAACCCGCCGTGACGAAGTTTTTTTTGGAGACAAATCAATTACAGCCAAACGTTCAAGTATCAACGGTAGTATTAAAAATTCAGAATCGGGTAGCTTCCAAACTTCAAACGTATTGAGTTATGAATGGAAGAAAGCACAGCATAACTTGACTGCCATAGCCGGTCAAGAGTATGTAACGCGTTGGACACGCTACTTCAAGGCGGCTGCAAGCAATTTCCCCAATGACGAAATCGGATTGGGCGACTTATCATTGGGCGTTCCCGGTATTCCCGAATCCAATCAAAACTACGATGACAATCTTCTCTCTTTCTTTGGACGTATCAACTATGGCTTTACTGATAAATATTTATTCACAGCTTCTCTGCGTGCCGACGGTTCGTCTAAGTTCGGTAAGAATAACAAATGGGGCTATTTTCCCGCTATATCTGGAGCATGGCGTATAAGCGAAGAGGAATTTATCAAGAACCTTCAGGTATTCTCCGACTTAAAGTTGCGCATTGGTTACGGTATGGCTGGTAATAATCGGATAGGCAGTTATAATAGCTTAGCAATTTTAAGCTCCATCACCTACCCTAATGGCAATGGTACAGCTCCCGGTTATGCTTCTAATCAGATACCCAATCCTGATTTAAAATGGGAAGCTAATAAAACCTTCAACATTGGTTTCGATTTTGGTTTCTTAAATCAACGCATCACTATCTCTCCAGAGTTTTATATCAATCGTAGCAGTAACCTCTTACTTGAAGCAAAGCTACCTGGCTCATCGGGTTACAAAAGCATGGTGATCAATGCAGGTGCTACCGAAAACAAAGGACTCGACCTAACGATCAATTCAATAAATATAACAAATAAAAACGTAAAGTGGAACACCAGTCTTACACTCTCACATAATAAAAATACTGTAAAAGCTCTCACCGGTGAAAATGTACAGTTGTGGGAAGCCAAATTTGGTTATAGCCAAAATACACACATAATCTCCGTAGGACAACCTTTGGGACAGATGTATGGCTATGTAACCGAGGGCCTATATCAAGTTGAAGACTTCGACTACAATGCAACTACAAAAAGCTATTTATTAAAAGACGGTATTCCTTATGCAGGCAAACGAGAAAATGTAAAACCGGGTATGTGGAAATTTGCCAATCTTGATGAAAACAAGGTTACAGACAAACAAGGTAATCCGATTATCGATGAAAACGACAAGCAAGTGATCGGCCATTCAAACCCTACACTTTATGGAGGAATGAACAATACAGTCAATTACAAAAACTTCGATCTAAGTGTCTTTTTTACATTTAGTATAGGCAATGACGTATTTAATGCCACCAAACTGACTAATACGAAAACAGCTCTCAAAAACCAGAATGTATTAGATATATGTAACAGTTCCAATCGCTGGATGACCATCAATGCAAAAGGTGAAACAGTAACTAACCCTGAAGAGCTGGCTGCATTGAATAATGGCAAGAAAGTTGCAGCTTACTACGATATGGAAGTAGGTGACACATACATTCACTCATGGGCAGTAGAAGATGGTTCGTTCCTCAAATTAAGCAATATTACCTTGGGATACAACTTTCCTAAGCAACTCATCAGCAAAGCAGGACTCTCATCGCTACGCTTGTACGCTACCGGAAGTAATATTTTCACCTGGACCAAATACAGCGGATTTGATCCGGAAGTATCTACGATGGGTAATGGTTTAACCCCAGGTGTCGATTTTGGCGCTTACCCCCGCAGCCGGACATACGTATTTGGCGTAAACATATCATTCTAAACCAATTAAAGTCAAATAACAATGAAAAAACATAAATTACTCATAACTCTTTGTGCTTTCTTCTCTGTGAACTTTACTTCATGCAGTGATTTACTCACAGAAAAGCCCGACTCCTTTTACGAAAAAGACCTCTATTTCAGTTCTACAGCTAATGCAAAAATGGCTGTTACAGGTATTTATGACGTATTGGCCAAACTCGGGCATTACGGACAGTTTGAAATGGCCATGCCCGCTTCGGACGATACTTACTACATCAACGGAACCGGTACTGACAACACCCGACGCGATATCGCTCATTATACTATCAAAACCACTAATACATGGATTGAAAGCATTTGGGAGTTTAAATACCAAGGTCTCGATCGCGCTAACTTCGCCATCAGTGGTATCGAGAACATGTCTGATTATCCAAATGATAAAACATTAGTTGCTTTAGTGGCAGAAGCTCGCTTCCTACGTGCCTTATTGGCTTTCGACATTATCAAATACTGGGGTGATGCTCCATTCAAGACTAGCTATTCCTCTGGATATAACGAAGCGTTTCAACCCCGCCAAAGCAGGGAGCAAATTTATGAACAGATCATTAATGATCTGAATTTTGCCAAAGAAAACCTCGAGTGGGGAAGTGCATCAAGCAGTCCCGAAAAAGCAAATCAAGGTGCTGCACGCGCATTACTGATGCGAGTATTATTACAGCGTTGCGGCTATAGCCTACAAATGGATGGACAAATGACTCGTCCCGAAGAGAGTAAACGCAGCGAGTATTTCAATGCGGTAATCAAGGAATGGGAAGCTTTCAACGCCAAAGGTTACCATCGTTTTTACAACAAGGGATATATAGAATTATTCAAAAACTTCTCAGCCGGAACATTAAACTCAGAAGAAAGCATTTTTGAAATAGCATTTTATACCCCCGACGGCAAAGCGGAAGATGCCGGCAATTGGGGAACATACAATGGCCCCTTAGTAGAAGCACCAGGTGTCAAACCAACAGAGACTAGCGGTTATATGGGACGAGCTAATGCATTCTTTAGAGTGGTACCCGAATGGAGGAAATTCTTTGAAGAGACCGATACACGGCGTGACGTAATGGTTTGCACCTATCAGTACAAATGGAACAAAACACTTTATAATCACCAGAAAATCGAAAATCCACTGGGTAAAGACTGGTATCCAGGTAAATGGCGCAGAGAATGGATGCCTAAAGGCTATATCGACCCCAATAATGTCAATGCCAATTACTGTTTAATACGCTATGCCGATGTCGTATTAATGGCCGCCGAGGCCTATAATGAAGTCGGTTCTACATCAACTGCATGGATATTGCTCAATAGTGTACGAACCCGATCGGGTGCAACAGCCATCACAGCGAGCAACTATCCCACACTACTTAAAGCCCCCCGAGTATACGACCTTTCTTTTATAAACGATGCGGACGATAAGGGAAAATTTCGTACGGCTCTTTATTGGGAGCGTGGATTTGAACTTGCTTTCGAAGGACAGCGTAAATTCGACCTCATTCGTTGGGGAATTATCAAAGAAGCATTGACTTTATTTGGTTCTAATTCGGAAGTGAATCAAAATATAGCCGATGATAAAAAGCCTTATCCTGCTTATATAAACTTCAAAAATGGAAAAGATGAGTTATTTCCCATACCTCTATCTGAGATACAAAGTAATCCGAAACTCGAAAACAAAAACAACCCATCATATTAAATAAGCTGAATGGAAGAAGCTCAACTCAAAGTCTATTTGAGGCAGCTTCTTCCATTTTTCAATCCTACTTCTTCATCACCACAGTCATACTTCTAAAAAATACTATCTTTGCTCTTAATTTCTATCAATTCGTCATACTACATTCAACCATATAAAAAAATAAAAATGCAATATTTCAAGAATAACATTCCGTGAGAGTACAAGTAATGAGAGCATTAGATTCAGCCAAAGCAAGCGCCATACAGATAAACATTTTACGTTTTAGACAAATACAATAGTATATTCTACAAAAATGATATAAAGAAGTTGTTTTTTAAACGAATGATAAACAATATCATTTAGCAAATATGAATGAATAACATACATTTGCTATCAATAAAATACTAATAAATCCAAAATTAACATTTTGTAAATACACATAAAATCTTAGCTATTTATTTATAGAACCTAAATTTATTATACGATAAAAACAATATTAACAAATTATATCTAAAACCAATGAAGTATCTCTCTTTAGCTTTACTACTAGTACTCTCCACAGGGATTTCTAGCTGCACTGACAATGAAACTTTTATTCCGTCGGCAAACGGCGGATGGGAAACACCTACACCACCTGTTGCAAACGATGCAATTAACTCCAAATTATTTGACGTAATCAATCTTGACTACCCTGGTTTGGAAAAGGTCAAAGCCTATTATGAAGAAGAACAGTATTACTTTGCTGCCAAAGCATTGTTGGAATATTATAGAATGCGTACCAATGTCATAAATCCGGGGCTATCATTGGTCAATATCAATGTTTCTGCCGATGATCAGCTAAAGGCCGACCACGCACTCAACTATCGTTTTTTCATCAATAACTATTATGAAAACCCAGAAGAAAAGCTCCCCTATCTATTTAAAAAAGGTAATAAAATAGATTGGACCTTCGACCCTCTGAAACACAATGAGTTTCGCAGTCAGCTTCACCGTCATCAATGGATGACTTCACAAGCAAAAGTGTACCGCAAAACAAACGACGAAAAATATATCAAATCGTGGATAGAAGTATACAATGACTGGATGACACAGAATCCTTGTCCTATCGGAGACATGACCTCAGAAGACCAGTTTCCTTGGGGACCATTGCAAGTAGCCGAACGCGTAACTTTGCAAATCGACTTGATGGCTTACTACATGCACTCTGTCAACTTCACCCCACAATGGCTTGCCACTTATTTAGTCGCATTTGCCCAACAAGTGGAGCATATCCAACAACACTACTATGAGGCAGGGAATAACATCCTTATCTCACAAGCACATTCGGTAACAGTCGCTGCTATTCTATTCCCAGAGTTTAAGAATGCAGACAAATGGCTCGACAACGGTTCTGGCATATTGAGCAAAGAGGTAAAAACTCAGTTTCTGGAAGATGGTATGCAATATGAGCTCGACCTGAGTTATCATATTGGAGAAGTATCCACTTTTCACAATGCAATGTTGGTGGCTCAAGCAAATCATAAAGAACATAAGTTCCCGGCCGACTACATCGAATCGATGCGTAACTCGACCGAAGTAGTGCTTCACATGACCTACCCAAACTATTCTGTTCCAGGATTTAACGACACACGTCCTGTATCGTGGACAAAAAATGTACTGACTCGTAACTTCAAAAAATATTTAGAGATGTTTCCCGAAAATGAAGCGATGCGCTACATGGCAACGGATGGCAAACAAGGAGCAAAGCCAATGGAACTGACCAAAGCTTTCACTGCATCGGGCTATTACATCTTACGCAATGGCTGGGAAAAGGCATCGACCATGATGATCCACTCAAATAACACATCCGATCATTGGCACAGCCAACCCGACAATGGAACATTTGAATTGTACCACAATGGACGAAACTTCTTTCCGGACGCAGGCGTATATGCTTATTCGGGTGCAGGAGCTAATGCTGACCGCGAATGGTTTCGCCGGACAAAAATGCACAATACATTGACACTTAACGATAAAAATGTAATTCCGGCAGGTAAATTTCTGAAGCTTGACACAGAGAACAATACCGATATTCTAGTAACCGAAAACCCCTCTTATCCGGGATTAAAACACCGTCGGGCGATCTTCTTTGTCGATAAGAAATTCTTTGTTATCATAGATGAAGCCATTGGTGAGGCAACAGGAAAGCTGGATCTGAATTTCAATCTTTGCGAAGGCAATGACAATGAAGTGGTGCTCGACCTCGCTCATAACGGAGCATACACAGCCTTTGCTGATAATAATAATATGATTTTCCGCACATTCGGCAATGCGCCGCTTAGCAGTGCAGCATTTGAAAGTAAGGTATCTTATGCCATCGGTGTTGCCACTCCACGCAAAGCATATGCAGTAACAAGAACGAAAACGAGCGGAGAAACAGCCCGATATATCAGTATACTATTACCTGTCAATGGTTCGGCAACAAGCACAACTCTTGCAGCCGATTTTACAGATGGTGGTTACAACCCCACAGGTGCATCGGTCAAGGTTACTGTCGACGGACGTGAATATCTTTTAAGTTACCAATTATAAACATAAATCAAGAAAAGTCTAACAACAATGAATGTAAGAAAACTAACTTCAAAATTCGTATCGATTTTGGCAGTAGTATCGTTGATTATAATCAACCTCTCGTGTACCAATACGGAGACTACCGACTCGACGACATTTATGATTTATTATTCGGGAGTGACCGATATAGGTCCCTCCATGAATTTTAATCTAAATGCCCCTTCCTATAAAGGAAGTACTCCTTCTAACTTTGCCATTACGAAGGTAACATATAACAATGAGGCGTTTACCGGCGATAGCTTTATTGTTGATGCTGCTACGGGAGTAGTCACTATCAGCAATACGGCACAATTGAAAGTAGGTAAATACCGCATCTCCATCTCTTGTATGTCGAACGGTGACATATATCAATTCGACGATGCCATTGAAGTCAACATGATGGCACCCGTACCCGACGGAGTTACCGTAGAGCCTAATGTGGTAGAGATTGATTTTGCCGATATCAAAACTGATAACAAAACCGCACAGGTGAAAACCAACGGCGATCATGTATCCATTATCGGCTACGAAGTTATTCAGGAAGAGAGTAAAGCCTATTTTGCCATCTCTAAGACAGGCGAGATATCAATCAACCCGAAATACAAAGGAGAGATTCCTCCCGGTATACACAAAGTTTCATTGAAACTCACTACAGGTGCCGGAGAGTGTATTTTTGAAGAGGCCGTAACGTTCAATATCACATCCTCTCCACTCGAACTAACCTATACACCGAACAAAGGAAACGTTGAGATCAATGCAATATACGCTTCAGCAGTACCCATTGTCAAAGGATCGCTCGAAGAGATGAACTTTGCCATCAAGAAAATAAGCCCGGCTACCGATAAAATCAAGATTGATGCAGCAACCGGTGTCCTCTCGATCGATGCCAATAACAACCTACCCATAGGATCGTCTTACAGCATCGACATAGCTGTGAGTAACAAATATGGGGTCAAAGATTTCGTAGGTGTATATACCATCGATGTAGTGGCATACATTGCACCGATCGAAAACTTTACGTACAGCAATCAAGAGGTTGTTCAATCAACACCGTTTGAAGTAGCGTATGATGCCGGTTTTGTAGGCGATATGGTAAATTTTGAGTTGATCGACCTTCCTGTCGCACTCAACGGACAGTTGACAATCGATTCGCAAACAGGTATCGTATCGGCCAGAAAAGGAAATACCATAGCCAAAGGAACTTATACAGTCAAGGTAAAGGCCTCTAATACAAAGAGTGAAAAGGTAGCAACCTTCACACTTACTATTACCGAAAACCCGAATTTGTTTACATACATTCGTTATGGCAACAACCTCGGTCTGTCTCCTATTCAGGACTACGCCAACCAATACAGACTGCGCAGCGAAGGCGACCTAAAGAGTTTGAAGATTACTCCTCAAACAGATATTAACCGCAATGCCGAGGTAGAATGGTCGGTAAGCAGCAAATATAAAATGAAAGATGTTAGCATCGATCCTTCGACAGGTGAATTAAGCTTCACAAACGTAGCATGGAGAGAGGATGACGGAAAGGGCAATATGGTTTTAGTTCCCGGCGGTATGGTTCTTGTAAAAGCTGTTACCGGCAAGGGCACTGCCAGCGAATTTGCACTAACCATTCCAGTATTCTTCCACTTTGCAGCTCCTGTCGAAGATGGCAAGTTGGTATCGAGCGGTGTGGTGGTTAACTATACACCGTTTGTACTTCAGGTCAACCCCAGAGTCGGAGGTAAATCGGTAGCGCCTACCATCGAAGGAGTGTCCGACCAAAGCAAGTTCATCATGGACTATCGTCGTACATTTAATTATTATAACATTGGCGCCAACCATAAAGACGGACAGCCCGCAGCCAAAGGCTTTATGTATGAAATCTGGGATCGTTATTACAAAGGACTGACCAATCCGGAATCGACCAATACGGGTTCGAAAGACCCCATGTCTTACTATTCGAACGTGAATGGTAAAAACGGAAGAAACCTTGGTCTGACAGCAGGATACGTAGATGGTTCCGATGGTTTAAAAGTCGTTATCCAACCTAACAAATGGCGTGGAGATGATAATGTCTATGCTAACGGAGTCTTGATCGGGCAGATGACATTTGTTACAGACGGAAACGTCAATGGTGTCAACAACGGTCTGGGCACATTCCCTTTATACATCTGGTTTGACGAAAAATTCAATTAAACAACGAGTAATTGACAATTATGTACAATAAAACAAATAAAACAGTGAGCAAAAGAGGGTTATTTACCCTCTTGGCTCTATGCTTAACAATCTGTATTTCGGCACAGAACCTCATTAAAGGTACTGTTATCGATGAAACCGACACTCCGCTTATCGGAGCCACGGTAATGGTAAAAGGAACAACAAGCGGTACAACGACCAATCTCGACGGTTTCTTCAACATCGCAGTGAAAAAGAATGATGTACTTACGATTTCGTACATCGGATATACCACACAGGAGGTCAAGGTACAGGGACAAAAAACGTTTACCATCAAACTTGTTCCCGACAATGCTATGCTGGATGAAGTGGTAGTGGTTGGTTACGGCTCGATGAAAAGAGGAGACTTAACCGGTTCTGTAGCTTCGGTATCAGCCAAAAATGTCGAGGGCTTCAAGTCAGGTTCGGTCATGGAAGCATTAGGAGGGCAAGTAGCCGGTGTGCAAATTACACAAACCGATGGTACGCCCGGATCGGGATTTGACATCAAGATACGTGGTATCGGTACCGTAACCGGAGATGCAAGTCCGCTCTATATTGTCGATGGTTTTCAGATGGACAACATCAACTACCTGTCCAATTCAGACATTGAGTCTATCGAAATTCTGAAAGATGCCTCTTCATCGGCTATCTATGGTTCGCGTGCAGCCAATGGTGTAGTAATGGTAACTACCAAATCGGGAAAAGCCGGACGTCCTGTAGTAAACTACAACGGATCGGCAAGTTATCGTAACATATCTCAAAAGCTCGATATGCTTACCCCATACGAGTTTGCCAAACTACAAGTAGAACTAAACCCCGATAAGTATGGAACGACTTATTACAAACCCGGCAACGATGACAATGGAATTCCTTACAGATACCAAAGCCTAGAAGATTATATAGGAGTACCGGGAGTAAACTGGCAGGATAAAACGTTCCGGCCCACTTGGTCGCAAGATCATAACATCTCTATTTCGGGTGGTAACGATAATACCAAATACTCAATCGCTCTTTCGCGCTACGATGAAAATGGTATTTTCAACAACAGCGGATTCGACAAAACAACCGGAAAAATACGTGTCAATCAAAAGGTAACGAAGAAAATATCGTTCGATGCAAGTGTAAACTACTCGAACACCAACAAAGAGGGTGTCGGTACATCTGGCGACTCAGGTCGTTTCAATATGTTGGCACAAATATTGAGTGCACGTCCAACCGGTGGCTTGGCATTAAGCGATGAGGAGCTTTTGGCATCGGCTATCGACCCTCTGGAACTAGAAAGTAGCGAAAGTTTGGCTCAAGTAAACCCGATTGTACAAACAGAGTCGGTAACCAATACCCGACGCTCTGAAATGTGGTCGAGCAACTTGTCGATAACCATCGAATTGCTGAAAGGGCTTACATTTAAAACAGCCGGAACGTACAATACTACCAATACGCGCAACAATACCTTCTACAAAAACGGATCGAAAGAAGCTTACCGCAACGGACAGAAGCCTTATGGCCAAACCCAGATGGGACGCGATTTACGTTGGAGTAACTTCAATAACCTAACGTGGAAACAAAAGATTAAAAAGCATCAGTATGATGTAATGTTGGGACATGAAATTTCGTACAGAAGTTCGGAATACCTGCTCGGACAAGCCAAAGATTTCCCCTTTGATAACCTAGGCAACGATAATTTGGGCTTGGGTGCTACTCCTAGTAAAGTAACTTCGGGATTTAGCGATAAAACACTTCTATCTTTCTTTGCGCGTAGTAACTATAGCTACGACAACCGTTACCTGTTTACCGCTACGGTTCGTGCCGATGGTTCGACCGTATTCTCAAAAAAGAATAAATGGGGCTACTTCCCTTCATTCTCGGGAGCATGGAGAGTATCCGAAGAACAATTTATGAAAAACATTAAGTTTATCTCTAATTTGAAACTTCGTCTTGGCTGGGGTACAGTGGGCAATGACCGTATCTCCAATTACCTCTCTATGGATTTATACGAGCAAAGCAAATATGGTGTAGGCAATGGTTTGGTAACAGTTCTTACCCCCAAACAAATCAAAAACGAGAACCTGAAATGGGAAGGATCTACCACAACCAACTTGGGTCTCGATTTGGGCTTCCTCGATAATCGTCTGAATGTAACAGCCGACTTCTTTATCAAAAATACAAAAGACCTTTTGCTAGCTCAAAGTCTTGCACACGTAACAGGTTTTTCGTCGCAATACCAGAACATCGGTAAAATACAAAATAAAGGTATTGAGTTAAATATCAACTCTGTAAACATCCAAAATCGTAACTTTACCTGGCAGACAGATTTCAACATCTCTTTCATTCGCAACGAATTGAAATCACTTCAAGAGGGAGTGAGCACCATGTATTCCCGTACCGGTTTTCACGGCGATTTTACCGGATATGACTATGTAGCCAAAGTGGGCTCTTCATTAGGTCTTATTTACGGATACGAATTTGATGGTGTGTACCAGACCTCTGATTTCAATGTTACCCCCAGTGGTGGTTTAGAATTAAAACCCGGTATTACCAATAACACACATTACGGCTCCAAAGTGGCTCCGGGTGTGGTTAAATACAAAGACCAGAATGGTGATGGGGATATCACTCCCGAAGATCGTACTGTAATTGGCAACACCATACCCAAATGGTACGGAGGTATCACCAACACTTTCAACTACAAAGGCATTGATATGAGCTTCATGTTCCAGTTCAACTATGGCAATGATATTTATAACGCCACTCGTTTATATGCTACGATGTCAATGAACGAACGTACCAACCAATTAGCCGAAGTATCCGATCGCTGGACTCCAACCAATGCATCCAACAAAGTTCCTTCTGCCAAAGGCTATGTGAAGAATGAACTTTACTCACGTTATGTAGAAGACGGCTCTTTCCTTCGTTTGAAAAACATCACGTTGGGATATACCATACCTGCACAATGGACGAAGAAAGCATTTATTTCTAAAGTACGTGTATATGGTTCGGCACAAAACTTATTCTGCATAAGCGGATATAGTGGCTACGATCCCGAAGTAAGCACAATGAGTGGAAACCCTATGACTCCGGGTGTTGATTGGGGAGCTTATCCTAAAAGTAGAGTAATCACGTTTGGTCTTGATATTCAATTCTAATTTTAATGAATGTATTGAAAATGAAAAAAATTCTATATCCAATTTTTGCACTTTGCATGAGTGTGTTTCCACTGTCTTCGTGTTCTAATCTACTTGATGAAGAGGCACAAAGCGAAATTGACAAAACAAAATTCATGAACAATGCCTCGGAAGCAGAAATTGTATTGCTTGGTGTTTATCGTAATATGGTAACCGACGGAATGTACGGATACAATCTTTCGCTTATGTTCGATCTGTCTACCGACCTATCGCAATGTGAAGGAAATGCTTTTACCTCTTTCCGTGAGATTCCGACCAATGCTTTTTCGCCCAGCAATGCAAGCATACAAGACACATGGGCCATGCTCTACAATTCGATCTACAATGCTAACGATTTCATCGAAACATTGGAGTCTAAAGTAGGTAGTTTCCCTCAAGCAGATAAAGGACTCGCAAAAATCTATCTGGCCGAAGCCAGAGGACTGCGCGGAATGTACTATTTTGAACTGGTTCGCTGGTACGGCAATATTGTTTTGATGAAAAACACAGCTCAGTCCAAACAGCATCCCTCAACCTTTGTACAGGCCGACCCCAAAGAGGTATATGCATTTATCGAGCAAGATCTTCTTTTTGCTGCCGAAAACTTACCTTATGCCGCCGATGATTCTTATCGCAAAAACAACAGTTTCCGTTTTTCACGCGGTACTGCTTTAGGGTTATTGACCAAGGTATATGCTACTTGGGCAGGATATCCGGTTCAAGACAAAAGCAAATGGGAGCGTGCTGCACTTACAGCTCAATTGCTGATTGAATCGGGCAAACATGGCTTGCTTACCAACTACGAAGAACTCTGGGAAAACACTTGTAATGGTGTATGGAATCCCAAAGAAAGCTTAATGGAAGTGAGCTTCTACGCCCCTACCGTAACCGGTAGCAACAGCGAAGACCCTTGCGGACGTATCGGAAAATGGAACGGTGTATCAACAACCGAAATAGCAGGCATACGCGGAAGAAACGCCGGTAATGTAAAAGTGGTACACACCTTTGCATTAGATTGGAGAACAAAAGCAAACGACCTTCGTCGCGATCTTTCTATCGCCAATTACAAATACGCCCCCAACAAAATGCTGTTGACCAAAAATGATAAGAATACCGAAGAGCAGGCCATAGCCGATGACTTGGATCCTGCAAAAGGACAGAGTGCCAAACAGAACTATACCCCTGCCAAATGGGATACCGAAAAGTATGTAAAGTCGGGCAATGCGCTACTCAACAACGATAAATCAAATGTCAATTGGTATATACTCCGCTACTCGGATGTACTTCTGCTCTATGCCGAAGCATTGAACGAATGGAAAGCAGGCCCCACTACGGCAGCCTACGAAGCTGTTAATATGGTACGCCGACGTGGTTATGGCTTACCCATATCTAATGCCAGCTCTCTATCTGACTTACCGGCCAATATGTCGCAAAGTGAATTCGAAGCTGCAGTTCGTCAAGAACGCGCCTACGAGTTAGCCTTCGAAGGCCACCGTCGCCAAGACCTCGTTCGTTGGGGTATTTACTACGAAACTGTATCAGAAACTGCACAGCTTCTTGTTGATTGGTATTCAAATGCCAACTACACGGCAAAACAGTTTACTAGAAAGAATAAACATGAACTATTCCCGATTCCTCAACGTGATTATGACTTGATGCAGCCTAACTGCAAACAAAATCAGGGCTGGAATTAACGCTTGTTTATTTCCCGACAACGATCAAAGAAAAGAATGGAGTATGCCGTAAATTGGCATACTCCATTCTTCGTTTAGGCCTATTGAGTATTGTTATCCGTTAGGCAAAGCTAAAGAGAGCTAAATTGTTCAATTAAAACAATATTAAAATCAATATACACAAAAGTGATATATAAAAGACTTTTCTGTTAAAAAGAAGAACAACACAAATCTCCCATCTGCCAAAGTAAACTTACCTTTGCATATCACAAAAAACAGAAATCAAAGATTAAGCGTATTATGAAATCCAGAAAACCGAACATTTACTTGTTGTTCCTCGCAATGATCCTTGCGTCACTTACTCAAAATAGCTATGCTCAAATCTATTCGTTCGAGCAAGCCGACCAACTCAACGGATGGAGTATCGACAAAGGTACACTCCAACTCTCCGATGCCAAATACAAACTAGGACGGAAATCGTTAAAAATAGCTTGGCAACCCGGCGCTATTATCACCATCGACAACCCCCACGGATTGAACAAAGCAACGCGGGCAACCAAAGGAGGTATTAACGCATGGATCTACAATGAAACCGCAATCGATTCGGCTCTTTCGTTCCGCTTTCTCGATGCAGGCAATCAAGAGGTATGCCGTGTTTCCTTTTCGCTCAACTTTACAGGGTGGAGATGTCTCTGGTCACAATTTATCGAAGATATGGGGAAACCCCGTCAAGCAATAATCGATCGGATACAGATACATATGCCGCACCACATATCTTCAGGCAATACCTATCTCGATTTTATCGAGTTCACGCCCAATGTATCATGGCAAAAGATGTCCGATGCTCAATATCATATTAATCAAAAAGATTACAGCCTCATCCCCGATTTTATCGGCTACCGTCGCACCTCTCCTTACGTGGCAACTATCATTCGTGCCAACGATCATCAAACAGCGTCTATCGAAAAACGACTTACCGATTGGTATTTAGGCAACGGCACCCAGTCAAACCACGAATGGGTCGAGCTGCGCAAGTCTTCTGAACAAGCTTACATTCGCAAAGGGATAGCCGAATCTGGCTACATTCATCCTGCTTACGACAAAACAGGAGCGCCCATAGGTTCCACTCTCTTCGCCATGCACGCTCCATCCACCATTGAGGGCGAATCAGTAAAAAGATTCAGAGATATCAATGAAAAAGTATTCATTCCTCTTGCTTTAGATTACCGCAAAAATCAGAATCAAACAAGCTTAAAGAAAGCACTCTATACCTACGACTGGTTCAACGACCAAGGGTGGGCAGACGGTAGCGGTCTGGGAACCCTCTGTTTTGAGAAACTAAGAAGTTCAGGCTATTTTCACTCATTCTTTCTATTAAAAGATCACCTCAGCCCCCAACAATTGCAACGCGAACTCAACACTCTGCGATGGTTTACCCTCTTTGGCGTTTGCTATCAAGCACCTGCATCACCCGGCGAGGTTGCCGACAATCTTCGTGCACTGGCCCTTCCTAAGCTCATTTATGCCCTCTCGCTTCCCAATCTCGAAGAGCGTAATGTAGCCCTTACCGCTTTCCGCGATTACATGAACAATGCTTTGGATATTGCTCCTGGCTTTTTCGGAACCATTAAGCCCGACTTTTCGGGCTATCATCACCGTGGTCCCTATCACAGTGCCTACTACCCGCACGCTCTCTATGCCGGAGCCCTAGTTGCCTATCTGCTTCATGATACGCCTTACGCTCTATCCGATGCTACGATGCACAACCTCAAACAAGGGTTACTCACCTTCCGTTTTTTCTGTGCCAACTTAGACTCTCCTGCAGGTACCGTAGGTCGTTTTCCTACCAAGCAGCAGATTCTCGAAACCTTATTGCCGGCCTATGCCTATGTGGCATTATCATACCCAAAACCCGATGCCGAACTCACAGCTGCCTTTAAGCAGATCACTCATCACCCTGCCAACAAAGAAGCGATAATCAACTATTTGTCCGATGTGCACTCTAACTTAACCTACACCGGCAGCGTAGGCGAAGCCGAACTCATGGCACGTCTGCAAGAAACTCCGATAGCCCCCGAAACAGCTCCCACCGGTTCGCTCTTCATGCCTTATTCGGGTATGTTGATCGTTAAAAATAAGACTCACCATTTCAATATCAAAGGATTCAGCCGTTACATCTGGGATTTTGAATCCTCTGCTTCCGAAAACCTCAAAGGTCGCTATTTAGCCTACGGACAAATCGAGTCGTTCAACCTCCACAACGGCACCAAGTCGTTCAATCCGTCGCAAAGCAATTTTAACTGGAATTACCTTTCCGGTGCTACGACCAAGGTACTTCCCGATACCTTATTGCAAGACAAGGGCGGCTCAAGCAGCGGACATCGTAATTTTTCCGACGAAACATTCCTTAGTGGTGTTCACGCCTCTTCACGACATTCACTTTTCTCGTTCCGTATGCACGATAACACCTACGATGAGTCCTTGCGTGCCAACAAGTCGGTCTTTGTCTTCGACGATGTATTGCTATGCTTAGGTTCCGACATTGCCAATACAGATCAGGTACACCCCACTGTTACCACCCTGTATCAGTCTGTTTCGCTTCCTAAACCCAAGAAACAAGAGAAACTTCACAACGGTACCCTTCTTTCCGACGGGTCCTTCTGGTATGCCGTCAAAGAAGGACGTGTCGAGACCAAGTACAACCATACCTTTACCACTTCGTTCATCAACCACGCCACTGCACCTTCCGGCGCACGCTATCATTACTATATGCTACCCATCCAAAATCGCAAAGCAGCTCAACACCTGCTTTCATCCGGTAGCCCCATTCAGATAGTCAAACAAGACAACGACGCACACATCGCCCGCCACAACGGCCACAATGTAGTCTATGCGGCGTTGTTCAATGCTACCATACACTACCCCGAGCTAATGGTGAAACAGGTCAACATTCCGCTTTCATACATCCTCGAACAACAAGATGCACAGCACTACCGCCTCTCTCTTTGCGAACCCGATATGCGTCGCTCATCCCGTAAGCACATGGGATTACTCACCGAAGCCGATGTCATCGAACAAGAAAAGCCGTTTAATACTACACTCGTATTGAACGGATGTTATACTGCTACCTGTCCACAGAAAGGGATTGTCGTATCTGTCGATAAAGAAAAGAATGAAACAACCCTCACGATTGCAACCATTCGTGGCGAGAATTACTCCCTTTACTTAACCCGTTTAAACTAACTGATCTATATACAATGATGAAATCAAAATTATGTATAGCCATCTGTTTAGGCCTTTCGCAAACCATAGCCGCCCAAACAGACTTGACTCTTTGGTATGAAAAACCCGCCCAACGTTGGGAAGAAGCCCTACCCGTAGGCAACGGCCGAATGGGTGCAATGGTTTTCGGAGGAACCACACAAGAACGCATCCAATTCAACGAGAGCACGCTTTATAGTGGCGAGCCCGATATGTCTGTAAAAGGCATCTCAGTGATCAAAGACATAGCACAAGTACAGCAGCTCATCCGCGAAGGGCGAAACGACGAAGCAGATAAAATAGTCGAAGCACGTTGGTCAGGTCGGCTCAACGAGGCTTATCAGCCTTTTGGCGATATCTATATCGATTTCAACATGCCCGGCAAAGTAACCGAATACACCCACTCACTCGATATGGAGCAAGCCATCATCAGTACCCGTTATCGCCAAAACGGGGTACGCATCGCACGCGAAGTCTTTGCCTCCTATCCCGACCAAGCCCTTCTCGTACACCTCACTGCCGAAGAGCCTGTACTCGACTTTGAAATCAACCTCTCCTCCCCTCATCCCTTCAGAGGATTGGTAGAGGTAGCCGACCACAGCCTGGTGATACAAGGACAAGCCCCTGCCCATGTCCAACGCCGCACTATCGATCGCATCAAAGGTTTCGGAACCGAACATCTCCATCCCGAGCACTTCGATTCGAACGGGCATATCATACGTACCTCTTCCGTTCTTTATGCCGACTCCATGAATGGCAAAGGAATGCCTTTTGAGGCAACCCTAACTCCTCTGCTCAAAGATGGCACGATGGAAATACAAGCCGGTAAGCTACGGATAAAGAACTGTAGCGAAGTATCTCTGATTCTTTGTGCCGCTACCGGCTACAACGGTTGGAATAAAAGTCCCAGCCTCGAAGGGAAAAACCCTTCTCTCGAAACAAGACGATACAAACAAGCCCTATCCGGCAAAAGTTACAACTCCATACGCACTACGCATATTGCCGATCACCGAGCTTTGTTTAGCCGCGTCGCTCTTAGTTTACCATCAACCGACATTCAAAAGAATTTGCCTACCGATCAGCGTATTGCCCGTTTCTCCCTTCAGGAAGATCAATCGCTCGTATCTCTCTTTTTCCAATACGGTCGCTATCTGATGATTGCCGGTTCACGTCCTGGCGGTCAGCCGCTTAACCTGCAAGGTTTGTGGAACGATCAGGTAATGCCCCCTTGGAATTCGGGCTATACCCTCAACATCAACCTACCGATGAACTATTGGCCGGCCGAGGTTACCAACCTTTCGGAGTGTCACGAACCCATGTTCCGACTAATCGAGGAGATAGCCGAGAATGGTAAAAATGTAGCCCGTGATATGTATGGGCTCAACGGTTGGACTATTCACCACAACATCTCATTGTGGCGCGAAGGCTATCCCAGCGATGGTTTCGTTTATTGGTTTTACTGGAATATGTCGGGACCATGGTTGTGCAGTCATATCTGGCAACACTATCTCTATACCGGCGATCTCGACTTTCTGAAGCGCTACTACCCCATTCTTCGCGATGCCTCCACTTTCTGTTCCGAATGGTTGGTCGAGAACGAATCGGGTGAGTTGGTAACTCCCGTCAGCACCTCTCCCGAAAACCATTTCATCCTACCCAACGGTAAAGAAGCCGCCTTATGTGCCGGTTCTACGATGGACATGTCTATTATTCGTTCACTCTTCAGCCATACCATCGCAGCCGCCGGTTTGTTAGGCCAAGACTCCTTATTCGCCCAGGATCTCAGCAGCAAACAAAGTAAATTAAAAGGCTATCAAGTCGGTTCTCGCGGACAGTTGCTCGAATGGGACAAGGAATATCAGGAGTTTGAGCCACAACACCGCCACATATCCCACCTCTTCGGTCTTTATCCCGAATGCGACATTACCTCTGCCAGTCCGGCCTATTATAAAGCTGCACGCCAATCATTAACCGAGCGTGGCAATAAAACCACCGGATGGAGTATGGCTTGGAAAACCTCTCTTTGGGCTCGCCTGCACGATGGAAAGAATGCCATGGAGACTATCAGTAACATGATGCACCTCATCATTCCCGAACGTTCCAATCACGAAGCAGGCGGTGTATACCGCAATCTGTTCAATGGTCCTCCGTTTCAGATCGATGGCAACTTCGGTGCTACTGCCGGCATTGCCGAGATGCTGTTGCAAAGTCACGAAAACACGCTAAGTCTTCTACCTGCACTACCACCTACCTGGAAAACCGGAAAAGTATCGGGTCTGAAAGCTCGCGGTGGCTATACTGTCGACATGGAATGGATCAAAGGCAAGCTAAGGAGAGCTACGATCACCAGTCCTTCAGCAGGTTCGTGCATCATCACCTACCGAAACAAACAGAAAAAAGTATCATTTATCGCCGGAGAAAGCAAAGAAATTATGTTCTAATTACCTCTAGGACAGAAAGAGAGTTTTTCTTTTTTAATAACTCATTTGCACAATTATACAACAGATATTACTACCTTTGAAGCATGAATTTACATGGCATATATAAAATGAGTACAAGGAAAAAAATCATTCTCCTTTTTATCGTCCTTACAACAGGAATCCATTGGGCATCAGCCATCCCCACCGAACCCATTAACTTTTCGTATATCTCTCTCAATGACGGTCTTTCACAAAGTACCGTTTTTGCTATCGACCAAGACAAACGAAACAATATGTGGTTTGCCACGTACGATGGTGTCAATAAATACGACGGATATGCCTTTACTGTTTATCAGCACGATTCATCCAACCCCAATAGCCTTGCCAATGACATTGCCCGTACGGTATTCACCGATAGTAACGGTCGTGTATGGATTGGCACACGAGACGGTCTTTCTCTTTACAACGAAGAGAAAGACCTTTTCCACAATTTCTTTTACCGGAAAGACGGAAAGAATACCCCGGTCAACGGTATTGTCGAGTTTGCTCCCGATCAGTTATTGGTAAGTACCACCAACGGACTGCTGTTGTTCAACATCACCCGGTCAGCGTTTCTCGACCATGCACTCTCTCCTGCTCTCCATACTCTCGAAGCCTCTACCCTGAATAAGCAAGGTTCCGAGGTTTATATCGGTACCAACAATGGTCTTTACGTCTACTCCATCCCCACAAAGCAGCTCGACATGGTTTCCAGCACACTTTCCAACAAGCGTATACAAGCCGTTTTAAAGCAATCGCCCACCCGCCTTTGGGTAGCAACCGAGGGGCAGGGTTTGTACCTATTCAACCCCAAAACCCACGAAATAAAGAGCTACACTCACATTCCGGGCAATGCCAAGAGCATCAGTTCCAATTACATTCGTTCGTTGGCACTCGACTCACAAAACCGTTTATGGATCGGTACTTTCAACGATCTCAACATCTATCACGAAGGTACCGACTCTTTCAGTTCCTATACAAGTAACCCTGTCAAGAGCGGCAGCCTCTCGCAGCAATCCGTACGTAGCATCTTTATGGATTCCCAAGGCGGCATGTGGCTCGGCACCTACTTCGGTGGTCTCAACTACTACCACCCCCTTAAGAATCGCTTCCAGAATATCAAGCGTATTCCCTACCAAAACTCACTCAATGACAACGTAGTGAGCTGTATTGTCGAAGACAACCATCGCAACCTCTGGATAGGCACCAACGATGGCGGTCTCAATCTTTACAACCCCACCACCAAGCACTTCACTTACTACACTCTGCAAGATGGCAAGTCGGACGGCATCCGTTCCAATAACATCAAAGCAGTATATGTCGACGAGTCCAAGAACCTTGTTTATATCGGCACGCATGCAGGCGGCCTGAGTGTACTCAACCGTCAGTCCGGTCGTATCGAGCATTTCAATCCTCAAAACTGCGAACTCATCGACCAAAACATCTATGCCATTCTGCCCGATGATGCCAATCACCTTTGGTTGGGTACTCTTAGCGGTCTCGTACGCTTCAACCCCGATAAGCGCACCTTTTCCACTATCCAGCAAGAACAAAACGGTACACCGATCAAGAACCGTCGCATCACCACACTCTTTCGCGACTCTCAACGTCGCCTTTGGGTCGGTGGCGAAGAAGGACTGGCTACCTATATCACACGCAATAGCGAGGTTCAATCCACTGCTATCCTACCCGCCCATTCCTCTCTGCTCAACTCCTTCGTCAACTGTATCTATCAAGCTGCCAACGGCACGTTCTGGATTGGTACGCGCGAAGGTGTTTACGGCTACAACGAAAAGAAGAAAGAGTTACATCACTATACCACTGCCAATGGTCTCCCCAACAATGTACTTTACGGCATCCTCGAAGACTCCTCCGGCCGTTTGTGGATGAGCACCAACAAAGGACTCACTTGCTTCAATCCCGAAACCGAGAAGTTCCGCAACTTTACCGAATCCGATGGTATCCAGAGCAACCAGTTCAACACTTCGTCTTACTGCCGCACAGCCAATGGACAGATGTATTTTGGCGGTATCAACGGTATTACTACCTTCCGCCCCGAGTTGCTCATCGACAACCCTTATACCCCTGCGGTAGTCATCACCAATCTTCGTTTGTTCAATAAGATTGTTCGCCCCGACGATGAAACCGGTATCCTCACCAAGAATATCTCCGATACCCGCAGCATTACCCTTGCTGCCGACCAATCTACTTTTTCGCTCGAGTTCGTTGTGTCTAACTATATCTCCGGGCGCCACAACACCTTTGCCTATAAGCTCGATGGCTACGACAAAGAGTGGTATACGCTTACCGACCAGCGCAACGTATCCTACTCCAACCTCCCGCAAGGCACCTATGAGTTTCTGGTCAAGGCCGCCAATAGCGATGGCAAGTGGAACGAAGTCCCTACCGCTCTCCAAATCACCGTGCTCCCTATCTGGTACAAAACCTGGTGGGCCATTCTTCTGTTCCTTTTCATCTTAGCAGGCTTCATCACGTTCGTATTCCGTTTCTTCTGGATGCGCAAAAGCATGGAGTCGCAACTCGAACTCGAACGCATGGACAAGATACGCCAAGAAGAGATCAACCAGATGAAGATGCGCTTTTTCATCAACATCTCTCACGAGCTTCGCACACCCCTTACCTTGATTCTTGCCCCGTTGCAAGACATCATGAACCGCATTAGCGACCGCTGGACCCGCTCACAGTTAGACTACATACAGCGCAATGCCAACCGCCTGCTCCATCTGGTCAATCAGCTTATGGACTATCGCCGTGCCGAGTTAGGCGTGTTCGAGCTTAAAGTTCAGCGAGGCAATGCCCATCAACTCGTACAGGAAAACTTCCTCTTCTACGACAAACTAGCACGCCATAAAAAGATTCATTATGCGTTCCATTCCGAGCTCGACGACAAAGAAGAGCTCTTCGATGCCAATTACCTCGAGCTCATTGTCAACAACCTCCTGTCCAACGCTTTCAAATATACCGAAGCCGGACAGAGCATCACCGTTAGCCTCAAAGAGACCGATGGTAACCTCCTCCTGCAAGTAAGCGATACCGGCATCGGCATCCCTATCAATAAACAAGGACGCATCTTCGAACGCTTCTATCAAATCGAGAGCGAACACGTAGGCAGTGGCATCGGTCTTTCGCTTATCCAGCGTCTTGTCGAGCTACATCACGGCCATATCGAACTCCAGAGCGAAGAAGGCAAAGGCAGCACCTTTTCCGTCTACCTGCCTCAGAGTCCATCGGCCTATACCTCTACCGAGCTTGCTCCTCTTACCCTCGAAGAAAGTAGTGAGAGCAACGCCCACTCTACCAATTCCAAAGAGATGTACTTCATCGATACCGAAAAGATCGAAAACGAAGTCATTGAGTCGGCCGACAAGAAGCGCGGCACCATACTCATCGTCGAAGACAATCAAGAGATACTCCAGTACCTCAGCAACGGTCTTTCCGAAATCTTTAACACCCTGCAGGCAAGCAATGGCGAAGCAGCCCTCGATGTCTTAAAAGAGCACGAGATCGATATCGTCATCACCGACGTTATGATGCCTGTCATGGACGGTATCAAGCTTTGCAAAGCCATCAAGCAGAACATTCGCACCTGCCACATCCCCGTTATTATCCTCTCGGCCAAGACCGATGTAAAAGACCAGATGGAAGGTCTTCAGGTAGGAGCCGACGATTATATGCCTAAACCTTTCTCACTATCGGTGATGACGGCCAAGACACAGAACATGCTTCGTACCCGTCGCCGTATGCTCGAGCGTTATTCCAAAACCCTCGAAGTAGAACCCGAGAAGATCACCTTCAATGCCATGGACGAAGCCCTGCTTAAACGCGCCGTTACCATTGTCGAAAAGAATATGGACAATATCGAATTCTCTACCGATGAGTTTGCCCGCGAGATGAATATGAGCCGTTCCAATCTTCATCTTAAGCTCAAAGCCATTACCGGCGAGTCTACCATCGACTTCATTCGTAAAATCCGCTTTGGCGAAGCCTGCAAGCTCCTTAAAGACGGTCGCTATACCGTTTCCGAGGTCAGCAGTATGGTCGGTTTCAACACCCCTTCTTATTTTGCCACCAGCTTTAAGAAGTACTTCGGATGCCTTCCTACCGAATATATCAAGCAGTTCAAAGGATCTTAATACACAAAAAAACTCCCGGCACATACATCACTATGTGTCCGGGAGTTTTCTCCTATATTACCCCTTCGGGGTTTGTTTCGTTATAGCGGCATTGCCTGTACACCCAATGCACCTGCAATGGCTCCCGCCACTGCGATCACTACTTTCAAGATGATACTCCAAATCGATTTTTTCATAGACTTCTTTCTTGTTTTTCTTTACGTTAATACTTCTATTCGAACGGGTTTTCGGGTTCTTCTTCGCCCTCTCCGCCTTCCTTTGCCAGGTATCCCTTCATCAGGTCGGCATGAGCAAACTGTACCCCTTGCAACAAGGCTTTGGTCGTACCTGCTCCCGGTGTTCTGGTATACTCGGGTGTAAACTGACATTGCAATGACGATACCTGGTTGGGGTTCACCTTCTCTGCCGTCTCCACTCCCTTTCCGTTGCTTCTCACCCTCATCGTAAAGGTTCCAAACCCTTCCAGTCGCACCGTTCTGCTGTTCAGCAGCTCTCTACGCATCACTACCATCAGGTTGCTTACCACATTTTGCACATCACCCACTGTCAGCGACGACTTTTCTGCAATCACATCAGCCAGCTGCTTTGTGTCCACCATTTTGCCCACTTTCACCAAGCTAAGGTGCCATTTTTTCACTCCGTCTTTGTCTGCAATCGGCGATTGTATCGCCCTGTAAAATAAAGGCATAATTACCTCCTCTTTTTAATGTTACTAATCGTTTTTTTCATTCACATTTCGTTGATCAACATTGCAAAGATGAGCATTTACCCACAACCATAAAAGAAAAAAGCCCCTTCCGGAGCAGTTTTCTGTAGAAAAGTCATAATCAACTGATTATCAATACATTTTCATCCTAATTCTGTTAACATTATCATTATAAAATAAAGAAAGACCGCTTCATTTTTTACTTGAAGCGGTCTTTTATATTAAAATCAATAACTCACAATACCTTCCAATATCGGCTTACCTTCAAGCGGCGCGTAGATATTCACCTTGGCAAAGCCCCTTTTGGGTTTCAGCGTAACTGTTTCTGTTGCGCAGAAGAAACGGTAATTATACCCACTTACCACTTGTTTGGCAACTAAAAGAGGCGTGTAGTTTACACCTTCCAGTGTCATGCAAGCATCAAATACCTTTTTATCATCCTCTGTCAGCGGTTCGTATTCGCTCCAACCTCCACATATCGCATTGGTTTCTTCGGCATCCAGTACTACATAAGAAAATACATCTTCATACAGTATTTCCTTCACATCACGGTAATAAACAAACTGAATCTCGGCAGTTCCGGGTTGCAGAAACTGGAATACAAAAGACTGCACTGTCGCTCCTCCGAACTTATGCTTTTCTTTCGCCTCGATGCTTTCTCCCACCAGAGCTATTCCTCCGCTCAAACGTGCCAATGCATAATAATAACCGGTACCCGCACTTGTGGTACGATTGATGGTGATGGTATCACCCACTTTAAATGTTCTTCTAATCATGGCTGTACATGTTTTTTTAGATAGTCAATTTTCACAAACTTCTAATTACCCGAATCTATCTTCGGCTTTGTCGAGAGAGTGTTTTCCGGAATGCGATTCCCGAAAACCAAAGCTTTGCAAGTTATTTATTTCCTCAAGCCCGTCCTTTTTAACAAAGGTTTATGTCAAGCCGTTAAGTATTCAATAATGTCTTTTGTTTCGCCTCTCTCACATGCTGCCTTTACTTGCTCCTCCGTCATGCCCAATTCAAGCTTGCACGTATTTCCCTGCACATTGTCCAGATCCAATAGCGCAACCTTCTCAATAAAACTGTTCCACAAAGCCGTAGCCTCGATAAAGTTGTTTTTCACTTCCAGCCATTCCTTTTTATCAAAGTTATCACCAGCCTTTACAATATCTTGTTTTATGTTATTCAGATCATTACCCAAAGCCTCCCATATATCAACAATAAACTGTACGCACACTTCCATTTGAATCGCTTGCTTGGCCAACGCATCAAATATATCTGCCGTATTCTGCAAAGCAGCCACATCGGCGGTATAGTCATCCATACTTTCCTGATTGGCTTTGATCTTTGCTTTTAGTGTAACTATTTTCTGAGAATCAATGGCTATAAAAGCAATAGATGTAGCAATGATTGCTCCTGTAAATATCCAGGTAACCATCCCGAAAGGTCCTGCTGCCGCAACAGCTATTACAGAGATTGCTATCGATGCTGCCAATGCCACACTAAGCCCTGCAATGGCTGCTGCCAATGAGTTTATTTCACTATTGGCACTCTGTATTAATTGCTTTAGTTCCGCTATTTTGTTTTGATCGACCTGCTTATCTGCCATTGCCAAATTTGCTATTTTCGTCAACTCGGCAGCTTGGTTGGGTAGTGAGTCATGGTATTTTTTCAACAACTCCAACACGTGCGTCAGCTCTTTAAGCATCTTGTCTATGTTGCGTTTTGCGTCGTCTATGCAATCCTTTAAATTGGTCACCAGACGCTTTCTCGTCGGGTCTTCTATTATCTGGTCGCACAGTTCTATCGCTTCGTTAAACACCTCCAGCATTCCCTCATTCTTTTCGATTAAGTCATGTGGCAATGCTTTAAGATTGGCAGCAATTTGGTTGGTCCATTCAATGGCTGCTTGCTTTGCATTAATCAATGCTGTCGAATAGTCGTTCCAATGTGCAACCGGCTTTCTTAAAGCAGGCAAATCGGTTGAATTTACAGCAGCAATGTAATTGCATACCGCAATAAAGTTGTTAACATAATTCTCTCTGAACACCTCTCCACCGGGTATTGCGGTGTTACTCCTGGTCATTTGCACAGCATTAACGGAGTTTAATACTCTCTTGAGCGAATTGAACTTTGTACCTTCCATAATTTATAAATTTAAGTAACCGTCACGACTCAAGTCAGTTGTTGTCCTAAGCTCATGACGTCTCGCATAAACAAATATAATTCGGATATGTTCAACTTTATAGTTCTATGTCAACTATTTAACTTTTACAAGCAAAATGTCAGCTTCCCTTTTTGTTATAGCAAAATAGAAATATTAAATAAATGCAGCCGAAATTATCTATTATGATAATCCCGGCTGCCGCCTAAAAAAACGAATAACCGCTGTTAAACGTTTCCGTTTACAAACCACAA
>POVV01000217.1_pt1 | contig 45942 bp, 39 predicted proteins | sample 1560271 | NCBI WGS metagenome assembly POVV01 (sample SAMN08337232, study PRJNA429181) | Bioreactor metagenome, whole genome shotgun sequencing project. | biome: cows' rumen and soil; feature: anaerobic; isolation source: anaerobic chemostat enrichment culture, galacturonate as sole carbon... | reverse complement strand
ACGTTTGCTTTTCCTGCAACTTTGCTGTCAGGAGCTTTTTGTTTTCCTACCGATGGCACTAAAGCTGCATCAGCTTGCAGTTCTCCGTCGATATTCAATGATGGATCTATTTTCTGTGCTAATTGAGTAGCCTCTATTACTTTGTCTACCATTGGATGTTTTGCGCTACCTTTTGTAGAGAAGCTTAGGATTGCCACCTGAGGTTCTTCTCCCACAAGGGCGCGTGCAGTATGACCTGTTGCAACAGCAATTTCGGCTAATTGGGCTGCTGTAGGATCTGGAGTCACGGCACAGTCTGCAACTACAAGCAGTCCGTCTTTTCCGTATTCTTTTTGGTTGGTGAACATCAGGAATGCTCCCGAAACCACACTAATGCCCGGAGCTGTTTTGATAATTTGCAGAGCCGGACGAAGTACATCTCCGGTTGTGTTTTGTGCTCCGGCTATTTCGCCGTCTGCATCTCCATTTTTAATCATAAGACAAGCAATGTACAACGGATCTCCTGCTAATTTAGCAGCCTGTTCGATAGTCATGCCTTTTGCTTTTCTTAGGTCGAAAAGGAGATTGGTATATGTTTCTTTTTTCTCGTAATTCTGAGGGTCAATGATCGTCGCCTTGTCTATATTGCTAAGATTTAGCTTTGTGGCCAGATTTTTTACTTCTGTTGGGTTTCCTACAAGGATAACATCTGCTACTCCGTCTTTGATAAGACTGTCGGCTGCAGTAATAGTTCTTTCTTCTGTACCTTCGGGTAAAACAATGCGTTGTTTGTTTGCTTTAGCCCTTTCTACAAGTTGTTTTATTAAATCCATGATTATTTGATGTTTTATTTGTATTTTCTATTTAACAAGGGCTAAATTTTCCCTTTTATTAGACGGCACAAATGTAGTAAAAATGTAAACTCCAGTTTGCATTTTTGGTCAAAAAATAACAGTGTAAATGTGAAATAACTTAAAAGCGGTATTTCCTTTTTAGCTTTGTTGGTTTTGTCTGTTCAATATTAGGGCAACCGCATCAAAATTTATTTCATTTTCTGGATTGCTTCACTATGTTCGCAATGACGTTCACAGTAAAGCACCCTCGTCATTGCGAGGGCTTGTCCCGAAGCAATCCAGAGTATATATTTTTAGGTTCGCAATGACGGGAAAGACCAATATATCAATAAACTTTATACAATCAGCTTATTCTGCTTACTTCTTTTACTCCTTTTACTGTTTTTAATTTCTTTATCAGTCCGTTGAGCATATCGGTGTTGTTGAGCATAACGGAGATATTTCCCTGAAATAATCCATCGATGGAGTCGATGCTTATCGAGCGCATGTTGATTCCATTCTCTTTGGAAATGATCGAGGTCAGATTGTTGATTATTCCTATATCGTCGTTGCCTATTACGCGTAGGGTAACCGTATATGTCGAACCCGATTTGCCCGACCATCTTGCAGGTATAAGCCTGTAAGCAAAGCGGGAAATCATATCATTGGCATTCGGGCAGTTCTTTCTATGAATCTTAATTCCTTGCGACGATACAAACCCAAATATTTCATCTCCGTAAATCGGATTACAGCATTTTGCCAGCTTGTAGTCGACTCCGGTCAGGTTTTGATCGAGTATCATTTCCTCTTTCGAAGTTTCCGTTACCGAATCGATGTTAAGAGGAATATAGTTTTCAGCACTGATAGCCTCATGCCTCTCGTGCTGTTCGGTCTCTTTCTTTTCCAGATCGAGATATTGGTCGATTACCGTATTTACATCGAGAGTTTCTTCCGCTATTTTTATATAGAAGTCTGTAATCGTCTTAAAACCAAGTTTCTTGATCAAGCGCATCATAATAGATTCGTTGATCTCAATTTTTCGGTTCTTTACACGCCGCTTGAGTAGTTCTTTTGCAATTTCTACTTGTTTATTCGCTTCCTCTTTCAGGCTTTGGCGAATTTTGTTTTTGGCTTTGGACGTTACAACAACATTCAACCAGTCTTGCTTAGGTGATTGGTTCGGTGATGTTAGGATATCGATCTGATCTCCATTCTTCAATTTGTGACGGATGGAAACATTGCGCCCATTTATTTTTCCGGATACGCATGTTGATCCCACCCGAGAATGGATGGAAAAGGCGAAATCGAGAACCGTGGCTCCGTTTGGCAGTTTATGTAAATCGCCTTTCGGAGTAAATACGTATATTTCGTCGTCGTAAAGATCGAGTTTGAAATTTTCTAGTTTCTCTTCTGCTCCCAGACTTTTATTCTCCAGCATCTCGCGCAAACCTGTAAGCCAATCATCCATCTTCGATTGACTCTTCACACCTTTGTATTTCCAGTGGGCAGCAAGTCCGCGTTCGGCAATTTCGTCCATGCGGCGGGTACGTATTTGTACCTCTACCCAGCGAGACTCAGGCCCCATTACTGTAATGTGTAAAGACTCGTAACCATTGCTTTTCGGAATCGAAAGCCAATCCTTCAGCCGTTTCGGGTTTGGGGTGTACATGTCCGTAACAATGGAGTAGGCTTGCCAACATTCTGCTTTTTCTTTCTCCTGATCCGAATCGAGTACAATGCGTATAGCAAAGAGATCGTAAATATATTCGAAATCGATTTTCTGCTTTTTCAGTTTGTTGTTGATTGACGAAATCGATTTTACACGTCCTTTGATGCTATACTTCAATCCTGTTTCCTTCAACTTGGCATTGATCGGATCTATAAATTCAGCAATATATTTATCACGCGAAGCTTTACTCTCGCTTATCTTTTCTTGAATGTATTCGTATGAATCCCTGTCTGTATATTTCAGATACAGGTCTTCGAACTCTGTTTTTATATTATAAAGCCCCAGTTTGTGTGCCAGCGGTGTATAGAGGTATGCAACCTCTACGGCCAGCTGCAAACGGAATGCTTCGCTGTAGCTTTCGGCACACCTGAACTTGTGGAGGCGGCTGGCTATTTTGATCAGAATTACCCGCATGTCTTCGGCCAACGACATTAGCAGTTTGATGTAATTGTCTGAAGCTATAGCCGATTCGGTGGTTTCGAGAGTGTTCACTTTTATCAATCCCGATACTATATCAGCAACATCGCTACCGAACAGTTTTTTTATATCTTCTATTGTCGTAGACTTATAGATAACAGGACGATATAGAATAAGGGATATGATGGATGCACTTTTCATGCCAAGTTCTTCCATCAGAATAATACAGGTGCTGACAGTGAGATCGGTTATGCTCCCTGCTTTTTCATCTTTAATGTAAACGCCTTTCGATAAAGCCTTTTTTACCACAGGTTTCAGATTGTTCAATTCCTGAGCAGAGAGGGTTGTGTCTAAGTCTCTCATCAGTCTCTTGAATTTTGAATAGGTCAGTCCGTCCTGATTATATGAAGGATGATTGATTTCCATGCTGATATACCAAAAAGAATATAATGGGGAATAATCCTGATAATAGTCAGTAAAATTAGTTCTTTTCTGACAGTATAACGCTTTTTTCGGATAGATGTTTTTATTTTTTTAGGATTGATGCTGTTATTTGTTTTTTATAGCGAACCTTGCGCCCTCTCGTCATTGCGAGGGTTTATCCCGAAGCAATCTAATTATATGCTTTCTGGATTGCTTCGCTACACTATGTTCTGCTCGCAATGACGGAAATGATATTTATCTTGATTAGTATAATTAAATATTTATAATAAGCGGAGCTTGGAAATAGATATTTTGAAAATCGTTTATAACTTTGCCCTTAAACAAATCAATGAATATGAAGCCGAACGATTATGCTGCTCTTGAGAAAGATTCTAACTTTAAAAAGAGCTATTTAAGTAAAACTTTATGGTGGAAAAATCTTTCGATGCTCCCGCCTGTTCTTATAATGTTTGTTGGTCTGGCTGGCTTGTTATACCTTTTTCAGTATGACAAACTCTACTCACTGTATGCTATTCCATATATATTGTTGTTTGCTGTCGGCACTATCTGGTTGAAAGCACTGAAAACGTATTTGCAGAAAGCTGCAATGGCTGCGCCTGAGGCATTTCATGTCTGTCTGGCGGCAACTGTCGGAGAGAAGAAAGATGTCTTGTATGCTGTCTTTGTGAATAATACCCGCAGATATGATAAATACTATATAACCAATCTGGCTCAGAATGTTTCTTTGCATGAAATTCTGTCGGAGTATAAAGAGCCGTTCTTCAAAAAAGCTATCTTAATACACGACAAGGAAAGCGATACAGATATTTATGTAAAAGCATATGAAAAGAAGCATGTTGTGAAGGAAAATGCCGGCTGGAGTCTTGACGAGGGTTATTTTCCGGTGCTTTTTATTGATGAAAAAAATGTCCCTGTTATAAAAAGAAAAGATTTGGCAGGAAAGAAATAAAGTAATGGACTTTAGAACAAAAATAAACATTCCCCAATCGGACTTGCAAATATCACATAGAAGCCGGATACTGATGTTCGGCTCATGTTTTATCGAAAATATAGGGCGGTTGCTTATTGATAATAAGTTCAAGGCAAATCTTAACCCTTTCGGTGTTTTGTATAATCCTCAATCTATCAGTCAGGCATTGCGATTGCTTATAAGTGAGCAGGTGTTTACTGTCGATGATATATTCGAACATAAAGGGCTATATCATAGCTTTTCCCATCACAGTTCGTTTTCTCATAGCGATAAGGAAAAGTGCTTGGAGCAAATGAACAGTAGGCTTAAGAAGGCGTCAGGCGATCTTCGTCGGGCTGATATCTTGTTCATAACCTTTGGGACGGCGTATGTTTTTCAGAATAAAGAGACGGGGAGCGTTGTTGGTAATTGCCACAAACTTCCTGCTAACCATTTTGACCGATACAGACTTAGTATAGAAGATATTGTTCAGGATTGGAGTAGTTTGCTGAAACAATTGAAAGAAATAAACCCTTCGTTGCAGATTGTGTTTACCGTAAGTCCTATCAGACATCTGAAAGATGGCGCACATGACAATCAATTGAGTAAATCCGTTCTTCTTCTGGCTATTGATCAGCTATGCAAATCGGATCAATCTCTGCATTATTTCCCTTCTTACGAAATAGTTTTGGATGAATTGCGCGACTATCGTTTTTATAACGAGGATATGGTGCACCCTAATTCTGTTGCAGTCAGGTATATATGGGAGCGACTAATTGAAACTTACATGCATAATGAAACGTGCCTTATAATAGATGAGTGGCGAAAAATATTCTCAGCGCTCAATCATCGGCCGCTTAATGTTGATAGTGAAGAATATAAGCTTTTTTTAAGGCAAACTTTGTTAAAGCTTAAAGCATTCGATGATAAATATCCATACATTTGTTGTGAAGAAGAGATTTCGGATATAAAAAACCGCATATAACCGAATTTATAGAACCCTATAATGAAATATTCGATACACGAAATAGCTAAGACACTGGATGCTATACCTTCAGACTTCAGTGAGGCCTCAATAAGTATATTGCTGACAGATAGCCGTCAGGTATTTTTTCCTGACGAGACATTGTTTTTTGCCTTATCTACAAAAAATAATGATGGGCATAAGTACATAAATGAATTATACGGGCTTGGAGTCCGCAATTTTGTAGTAGCCAAATTGCTTCCTGAATGGGAGGAGTATGGCGATGCCAATTTTCTTGTAGTTACCAACACGCTGACGGCCTTGCAACGTTTAGCGGCACATCATCGCAATCGGTTCGATGTACCTGTGATTGGTATAACGGGCAGTAATGGCAAGACTGTAGTGAAGGAGTGGTTGTATCAGGTTCTTCATCAGGATTTTAATATAACACATTCGCCCCGCAGCTATAATTCTCAAATCGGAGTACCCTTGTCTGTATGGCAAATGAACGATCATACGCAGCTTGGTATATTTGAAGCCGGGATTTCTCAGCCGGAAGAAATGTCGAGGTTGGAAGGTATTATCCGTCCGTCTATCGGCATATTCACCAATATAGGGCAGGCGCATCAGGAAGGCTTCAAATCGATGAAGCAGAAATGTTTGGAAAAACTTGAGCTGTTTATCCATTGCGATGTGATTATTTGCGAAGAAGAGAATCAGCTTATAGATGAATGTATGGAAAGAGCCTGCTTGTCTCATAAGCGTTTGACGTGGTCGCGCAAAGGGGCTGATGATAGCCCGCTGCATGTTATGAAAGTGCAAAAGGACGAAAAATCAACTACTATACATTACTCCATGCTAGGGATGGCATCGGAGGTTACGATTCCTTTTACAGACAGCGCATCTATCGAAAATGCCATTCATGTATTGGCGGCAGCTTTTTATTTGCGCACACCTCTTTCCGAACTGAATAAAAGAATGGCGGAACTTGAGCCTGTTGCAATGCGGCTCGATGTACGTCAGGGAAAGAATAATTCGACATTGATAAACGACTCTTACAATTCGGATATCAACTCTTTGAATATAGCGTTGGATTTTCTGGCTCAACGGGCAACCGATCGCGAGCAAAAGAAAGTACTCATCATATCCGATATCCCTCAGTCAGGATTGGTGCTGAAAGAATTGTATTATCTGGCGTCGAATTTGATGATAAACAAGAAGATCGATCTATTGATTGGTATCGGGAAAGAAATATCGGCTCATAAAGAAATGTTTAAAGGTATAGAAAGTCACTTTTTCGATACTACGGATGCCTTTATACATTCTAATATGTGGCACGACTTCCACGATATGTTTATCCTGTTGAAGGGTGCTCGTAGTTTTTCTTTCGAAAGCATAAATAAACTACTTGAAGTTAAAACGCATGAAACGGTTCTTGATATCGACTTGGATGCCATCGTTCACAATTACAAATTCTATAGGTCGAAGCTCGATCCGAAAACAAAAATGATTTGCATGGTGAAAGCCGATGGTTATGGAACCGGATCAGTGGAAGTCGCCAAAACTTTGCAATATCACAAGTGTGACTATCTGGCTGTTGCTGTAGCTGAAGAAGGTGTCTTTCTGCGTAAGCAGGGAATAAAAGTGCCTATCATCGTACTTAATTCGGAAGTCGGAGGATTCGAAGAATTAGCTACTTATTCCTTGGAGCCCGAAGTGTACAATTTTCGCATTCTCGACGCATTTATAAAAGAAGCTAAGTTGCAGGGGATCACGAATTATCCTATTCATCTCAAAATAGACACGGGTATGCATCGTTTGGGTTTCACCGAAGAGGATATACCCGAATTGATGGATCGCATTAAAGCTCAGACAGGTGTACGCATACAATCTATATTTTCCCACTTGGCAGCGAGTGAAAGCTGGAATTTCGATGAATTTACTTTAGAGCAAATAAAAACGTTTAAGAAGACTGCCGGCGAAATAGAAGAGAACTGTCACTATCCGGTTATGAAACACATCCTTAATTCGGCCGGGATAGAACGCTTCCCTGAGGAACAAATGGATATGGTGCGTTTAGGTATAAGTCTTTACGGCGTTAGCGCCAGTGGTCAGGAAGGGCTGCGTAATGTGTGCACGTTGAAGACTACTGTGCTTCAGATAAAGCATATTAAAGCAGGGGAGACAGTCGGTTATGGACGCAAAGGGCATTTCGACAAAGATGCGACTATTGCCACTATCCGTATCGGATATGCTGATGGTCTCAGTCGGCAATTTGGAAATGGTGTCGGTAGCGTACTTGTAAATGGGTGTATGGTGCCTATCGTTGGCAATATCTGTATGGATTTGACAATGGTGGATATCACCGGTGTAGACGTTAAAGAGGGAGATGCTGTTATTATTTTTGGAGAGAATCCATCGGTCAAAGATTTGGCAAAACAGATAAATACGATTCCTTACGAAATATTTACCTCTATTTCGCATAGGGTGAAGCATATTTATTATAAGGAATAGAAGAAGTTAAGATCAAAAATGCCGCAATTATGTGGCATTTTTTTATGTCTGTTTGTCAACTCTAAGTAGCAAAACCTCAATTCGTTAAAAATCAAAAAGATTGCGCATTTCCCTTGTGTCTGTGCAATAATTGAGGGGTTTTAGTTAGAATTTGAATTATTACAAATTTTTAATGACAAATTGACAATTTTAGTCGCAGATTTATTCTTTTATTCCGATATAAAAAACTAAATTTGTGAGGCAATTGAGAGATTGATATACAGATATTTGAATTAATTATTTTTGAGTGTGTATAGTGTCCCCTGTACCGCTCTTTTCAGTATAATACCTAAAAAAGCTATGGGAAGAGAAATTAAACTAAGCCTCGTTTACCGCGACATGTGGCAGTCGTCGGGAAAGTACCAGCCACGCGTCGATCAACTAACACAAATTGCGCCTGTGATTATCGATATGGGTTGTTTTGCCCGTGTAGAAACTAACGGAGGTGCATTTGAGCAAGTAAATTTATTGTACGGAGAAAATCCGAACAAAGCAGTTCGTGAATGGACAGCGCCTTTTAATAAAGTGGGCATCCAGACTCATATGCTTGAGCGTGGACTGAATGCATTGCGCATGTATCCGGTTCCGAAGGATGTACGCCGCCTGATGTTCAAGGTGAAATGTGCTCAAGGGACAAACATTTCCCGTTCTTTTGATGGATTGAATGATCCTCGAAACCTTGAACTTTCGGTGAAGTATGCTAAGGAAGCAGGTATGATCTCTCAAACTGCGCTTTGTATCACTTCTTCTCCTATACATACGGTAGACTATTATGTGAAATTTGCTGATAAACTGATCGAATTCGGTGCAGACGAAATTTGCTTAAAAGACATGGCCGGAGTTGGTCGTCCTGACTTTCTTGGAAAATTGGTGAAAGCATTGAAGGATCGTCACCCTAATATTCCAATTCAATATCACGGACATACAGGTCCCGGATTTTCGGTAGCTTCTATGCTTGAAGTTGCACGTGCCGGAGCCGATTATCTGGACACAGCTATCGAGCCGTTGGCTTGGGGGATGGTGCATCCAGATGTGATCACTATACAGGCAATGTTGAAAGATGCAGGATTTAGTGTTCCTGATGTCAACATGAACGCCTATATGGAGGCTCGTGCTTTAACTCAGTCTTTCATGGATGACTTCTTAGGGTACTTTATCGATCCGTCAAATAAAGTGATGAATTCATTGCTTGTTGGTTGTGGACTTCCTGGAGGTATGATGGGTTCTATGATGGCTGACCTTAGAGGAATGCATCCTGCTATCAATATGGCTCTTCGTAACAATAACAAAGCCGAGGTTTCTTTGAACGACCTAGTGGTTCAGTTGTTCGAAGAAGTAGAATACATCTGGCCTAAACTTGGTTACCCACCATTGGTAACTCCATTTAGCCAATATGTGAAGAATATTGCATTGATGAATATCTTTGCTTTGGCTCAGGGACAACCACGTTTCTCAAATATAGACAAAGATAGCTGGAACATGATACTAGGTAAGACTGGTAAGCTTCCGGGTAAATTAGACGATGAAATAGTTGAACTGGCTAAGGCTAAAAATCTTGAATTCTATACAGGTAATCCTCAGGATGAATATCCGGATGCCCTTGACGAATATCGCAAAGAAATGGATGCAAATGGCTGGGATTATGGTCAGGATGATGAAGAATTGTTCGAATTGGCTATGCACGACCGTCAATATCGCGACTATAAATCAGGATTAGCAAAAGAACGTTTCAATGCCGATCTTGAAAAAGCAAAAGAAAAAGCTGGTGCTCCTATTGTAGTAACACGTCAGGTTGTAGAAGTTCCGGCATTCGATGCTGCTGCTATACAGGCTAAGTATCCGGACTCAAAACCTATTCAGGCTACAGTAACAGGTCAGATTATCTGGCAGGTAGATGTGGATGATGTGTCTACTGCTCCGGTTATAGGAACAGAGGTAAAAGAAGGTGACACTATTTGCTTCTTGCAAACATATTACGGTATAGAAGAAGTGAAAGCTCTTGCCTCGGGTAAAATCATACAGATAGAAACTAAGCAAGGTGCTAAAGTTCAGAAGAATCAGGTATTAGCTTATGTAAACTAAAACTGAATACATATAGAAAGGGAATCTGGGAGACAGGTTCCTTTTCTTTTTTTAAGGCTTTTTCGCGAACAATTATTTATATCTGTCTGTATATAATAAATATGTTTAAAAACATCTTATTACAAAGAAAAAATAGTACTTTTGTGTTCTAAACTAAAATTGAAGTTTTTTAGAGCTAAATAGCTGAATGAAATGAAAATATTGATATTAAACGGTCCGAATTTGAATCTATTGGGAAAACGTGAGCCGGATGTTTATGGCAATACATCTTTTGAGGTGTATTTTTCTCAGTTGCAACAAAGATTCGGAAACTGTGAACTATCCTATTTTCAATCTAATCATGAGGGCGCAATAATAGATAAAATACATGAGGTAGGCTTTTCGTACGATGGTATAGTACTCAATGCCGGTGCATATACACATACTTCCGTAGCCATTCATGATGCAATAAAAGCAGTGACAACGCCCGTAATAGAGGTGCATATTTCGAACATCCACACACGCGAAGAGTTTCGCCACAAATCAATGATTGCAGCAGCTTGCAAAGGTTCTGTCGTTGGTTTAGGATTAACTTCATACGACCTGGCTATCTCTTATTTAGCAAAGGTGGAAAAATAGCAGACTAGGAAAACTTGAAAATAACTATATACTTTTTAACTAATTAGCATTTATGATCCAAAAGAAAACGAAAATTGTAGCTACAATTTCAGACTTGCGTTGCGATGTTGACTTTATCCGTTCATTATATAATGAGGGGATAAATGTTGTGAGAATGAACTCCGCTCACATGACAGAAGAAGGTTTTGTTAAAGTGATGACAAACGTTCGCGCCGTATCAAATAAAATTGGTATAATGATGGACACTAAAGGTCCTGAAATACGTACTACCGCTACAGCCTCTGGCGAAAAAATAGTGGTTAAAACCGGTGATAAATTAAAAGTAGTAGGTGATATAAACTTTTTATCAACACAAGAACAGATTTCTGTTTCATACCCAACAATAGTAGAAGACGTTCCGGTAGGAGGTACTCTTCTTATCGACGATGGCGAAACAGGATTGAAAGTTGTAGACAAAACAGCTGAATATCTTCTTTGTGAAGTAATGAATGATGGAACAATCGGTAGCCGCAAGAGCGTAAATATACCGGGTGTAAGTGTAAACCTTCCTTCTATTACTGCTAAAGATAGAAGAAGCATCGAGATTGCAATCAAGAATGGCGCTGATTTTATTGCGCACTCTTTTGTTAGACATAAACAAGACGTGTTAGACGTTCAGAAAATTCTTGATGAATATAATAGTCCTATTAAGATTATCGCTAAGATAGAAAATCAACAAGGAGTTGATAATATCGATGAGATATATGAAACTGCTTATGGCGTGATGGTAGCTCGTGGAGATTTAGGTATCGAAGTTCCTCAGGAAAAAATACCTGGAATCCAACGCTTGCTTATCCGTAAATCAATAGAATACAAGAAACCAGTTATTGTAGCAACTCAGATGTTGCATACAATGATAGAGAATCCACGTCCTACACGTGCAGAGGTTACTGATATCGCAAATGCGGTTTATTACGGTACTGATGCAGTGATGTTGAGTGGAGAAACTGCTTATGGTAAATATCCGGTTGATGCAGTACGTGCAATGGCACAGATTGCAGCGGCAGCAGAACAATCTAAATTGGAAGAAAAAGCAATCCCGGTTCCTTTCAAAGATAAAGAATACGGACGTACATCTTTCTTGGCTAAGCAAGCTGTTAAGTCTTGTAACCAACTAGGAGTGAAAGCTATTGTAACAGATAGTATGACAGGCCGTACTGCTCGTACGTTGGCTGCTTTCCGTAGCAAATGTCCGGTATACGCATTCTGTAACAAAGAAGAAGTTGCTCGTTGGTTGTCTCTTAGCTATGGTGTAGATACACATGTTCAAGAAGATGCAGGACTTACTAAGAATCACAAAGAATATTTCATGAGAGCTTTAAATCAACTTAAGCTTGGTGGGGAATTAAACGATGGAGACTATGTAACATATCTGAGCGGAACATTCTCGGATGGTAAAGGTGGTACATCTTTCCTTGAAATAGAAAAAGTAGGTACTATGATGGAACAAGGCGAAAAATATTTCGTGCCAGTAGACTAATCAATAGTCTTAAGTACTAATAAATATTATAAGAAGAAGCATCCTTTTAAAAGGATGCTTCTTTATTTATACAACCTTTAGTGATTTTTTTATACATTTATTCCTTAATCAATCTTTAAATCTATAACATTATGAGAACTGTTTTCATTCTGCTTCTGATATCAATTATTATTTCATGCAAAGAACAAAGAGCCGATTTGTCTTTAAGGCTAGAAACAGGAAAAGAGTATAGGCAAAATATGAATATGAAATCGACTGCAGTGCAAGAAGTAGAAGGGCAGACAATAAATATGGAAATATCAGCAAAAGCAGTAATGACATATCTAGTGAAGTCTATTGATGAAAGAGGCTATGTATTAGATGTAAAGTATGAAAGCCTTGCAATGGACATGCAAACACCTTATGGCCCATTTGTCGCTAGCTCCGAGGATAATGAATCTGGCAATATGTTTTCGGCAGTATTAGGAGCTATGAAGAATAAACCTTTCGAGGTTGTTATGGCTAAAACAGGAAAGGTTCTTGAAGTAAATAATATTGAAAATTTATTCGATTCGGCTATGGCTTCCTTCGATCATATACAAATGTCTGAAGAGCAGAGAGAACAGGCGAAGGCTCAGGTTATGAAAGCATATGGAGCGGAAGCTTTTAAAGGGAGTACAGAAATGGTCACAGCAATATTTCCTGAAAATCCCGTAAATAAAGGGGATAAATGGAACGTTAAAACTAATATGGAGTCGGGTATGTCTGCTAAAATAATTACTGATTATGAATTTTCTGATCAGACATCAGATTATGCTATAATAAAGGGCAACTCAACTATCAAGACGGAAGACAAAGATGCATATATAAAATCAGATGGTATGCCAACGAGGTATGATCTAAAAGGCTCGATGCAGTCGGAAATTAAAGTAGATAAAAAGACTGGCTGGATAATTGAAGCTAAGATCAATCAGGAATTATATGGTGATGCGTATATAAAAGAGAATCCGCAAATGCCAAGTGGTATGAAATTTCCTATGTATATGACTAATAAAGTGTCGATAACGAATTAATTATATACTATAAAAAGAGGCCGCTTTAATAATAAAGGCGGCCTTTCTGATTTTTATCAATTCACATCAGTTCTGTCGTTGGTAGAATCATTGTCAGGCTGAGATACCAATAGAAAGTCAATAGGCTCTGTTGTTTCATTAGCAATGTAATGCTGCGACATAGGCTCTATCAATATACCCTGTTGTGCGTTAACGGTTTCTTTCTTGCCATCAACGTAGAAAACGGCAGTACCTTTCAATATAAAGAAGAATTGCCTGGCATCGGAATGATAATGCAAGGTTTCCGTTGTTCCGGCAGGCATTGTTTCGATTTTTACAGATAAAGAATCTCTATTCATGAGAATCCAACTGCTACATTTGTCACCCCAGAAATAATGGGGTGCTGAATTTTTGTCTACTACTCTTCCCATAATGTTTCGTTTTTAAAAAGTGACAGTATGCTAAATGTAATAAATAATTTGAATTAAAATACTCTTTTAAGTTCTATAAAATGATTTTTGTTGTGTTTATTCAATTTTAATATTCGGAATTTACCGTTCCTTGTTTGTTCTTTTCGATCAAGATAAAAGTACCAAAAACCTAGATCATTACCCTCTCATTTCTTCCTCCTCACCGAAGATGCATAAATTCCGAACAAACAAAGTATAAGGCAAATAACAAAAGTAATCTGCATACTGGTTATAAACTTTGCCGGAGGCATAGCCGACATATTGATATTACCCACCATCAGCGATATAGACATGATGGCGATACCCATACTGAGCGATTGACCTGTAAGACGCATCGTTCCCATGGTAGCCGAAGCTAATCCGTAGTGTTTTTTATCCACCGAACTCATTATAATATTCGTATTCGGTGAAGAGAATATCCCAAAGCCTAAGCCAAGCAAAATCAACATTCCTCCCAGAAAATAATAACTGGTATCTTCAGAGATAAAGCACAGCCCAACCAATCCTACTGCAATAATACTCATGCCGAGTGTAGCCAAAAATGTTGGAGACATTTTATCAGAAAGACTTCCCGATTTGAGAGAAGCGATTGCCTGCACTACCGACTGAATGATAAGTAATAAACCTGCATCGCGCGGAGTAAGTTCTCGCACATTCTGAAGATAAAGGCTTAACATAAAAGAGATGGCAAAGGTTGCAGAATAGTTGATCAGGGCAGATAAGGATGACAAACGGAAAACCCTGTTTTCTAGGAATACCTGAATATTGAATACTGGAAATTCTTGTTTTTTCTCATAAACAGAAAATATAAGTAAAACAACGATCCCCACGCCAATGAAAATAAACCCCTGAACGTGTGGCAAGGTAGTAAATCCGTAAATAAGAGCGGACAAACCAACAGCAAAGAGAATAGAACCTATGGTGTCAAACTTACTTTTCGTTTCCTCTTTCCAATCCTCCTTGATAATATAATATCCACCCACAGCCACAATAAAGCTTACAGCGGCCGAAACAAAGAAAATACTGTGCCAATCGAGATATTGAGTCAAAATCCCACCAATAAAAGGACCTGCTGCAAGAGAAAAATAAACCGAAGCTGAGATTAACCCCATCGCCCATCCGCGTTTTTCGGCAGGGACGGATGACGTTAAGATCGCCGTACTGGTTCCGAACATCATGGCACTACCTATCCCCGCCAGAAAGCGGTATACGATAAGTGTTACCCCTGTGGTAGCCAATCCGCTGAGAACGGAAAACACAGTAAGTATGACAACACCCCAAATAAAGACTTTCTTGCGACCGATCATGTCTGCAAAACGGGCGCATGGTATTTGCAATATTGCCGTAGACAACATATAAGAAGTTGGTATCCATCCAAGCATGACTGTGTTCAATGTCAGGTCTTCATTGATATCCGGCAAAGCCAGATTCAGAGCAGAACCCATAAAAGGCACAAGGGAAGAAGCAAGGCAAAGGATAAATAACAGTGCTCCAACATTAGATTTAGAGTCTGTTTGTTTCATATTTCCTTAGCCAAATTATCAAGGATGGTTTTCATCATACGGTTTGATGAAGGAATATGACGGAATCCGGCAATGATATTATCTTTCGATTGAATATATTTTCCTTTGTTCAGTTTATTATATCCGTTGTCAATTATATCGTTACAACTTCCTTCTGTTGCTTCGAAATGAAATTGCAAGGCCAGTACATTTTCTTTATAAAGGAATGCCTGGTTGGGACAGATATTACTCGATGCCAAAAGCTTCGTATTTTCAGGCAGATCGAATGTGTCGCCATGCCACTGAAAGACCGTAGGTGATTGTTCTTCACTACCGAAAAGCTCCTGTGCAAAATGATCTGAGAACCTTACTGGCCACCAACCTATTTCTTCTTCCTTTGCAGGGTAAACTCTCGCCCCCAATACATCGGCAATAAGTTGCGACCCGAGGCAGATGCCCAACACAGGTTTATCGGCATCTATAGCTTGTCGGATAAATTCTTTTTCTCCTTTCAACCAAGGGTATATATCTTCGTTATAAGCCCCCATCGGCCCACCCATAATCACAAGCAAATCGAACGTCTCCAGACTAGGAAAGACATGCTCTTCGTACATTTTTGTGACCGACAGATTGCAACGATTTTCCCTTACCCACTCATCGATATACCCGATCCCCTCGTAGGGAACATGCTGAATATAGTGAACATTATATACGGATTTACTCATATGATCTTTTATTTTGATTCTAAAAGTACCAAAATGTTCGATCATGGAAAAATTAAAGGAGCAGATTTTTAGAGGGTCAAATTGTTAATGATATTTTGTGCTGTTTTTCCATAAATTTGAAAAACATATATAATTTATATTCTACGTCCAGCCCATATTGGATAGCTGATTCATAATCAATTTTCACTTCGTATATCAGCGGATCGTAACGTAAAGGCTGATTGTATCGGTAATTCCACTCAACAACCATCAATGTATTCTTCGATTTCAGGTTGGCTTCCGAATAAAACTCTTTCGGTTGCTGCGTTGCCAAAAAAGAATCGAATCCGGGGTCGAGAACTGTGGCTTCATATTCTTCTTTTAATTCTAACAAGACCACTCTACACCATCCCTCTCCTCCGTATTTAGCTATAGCGAGAGAATCTTTTAAAACAGAAATAGATTTTATATTTTCACCATTTATATCTTTCATACTAAATGAAGCACGATCTTTTACAACTCCATTTACAACAAACAAAAAATTGCAATCCTTAATAACTGCCCTTCTTTTGATAGACTTAGATTCAGACCAAGGAAATGAAAAATTATTTATTATTGATGATCTAATTTCAAGTAGTTTTACCCAAGATTCTATTTTAATATCATCCAATGCTTTCTTTTTCTGTTTTAGGGGATCTATAACAATTATAGTATCCATAATATACAAAGACTCTCTCACATTTTGCCCCAAGCAAATAACAGGTAGGATAATCGCTAATAAAAAAATAATCTTTTTCATAATATAACGTATTGATTATTATAAACTCTCTTTATCAATTATTATGAGCCTCTTTTTTCTCTTCCGTCATTGCGAGCCTGAAAGGTGAAGCAATCTAGTTGGCATATCCTTTTATGGATTGCGTTGTCGTTACACACCTCGCAATGACGTCTTCTTTATCATTAGACAAAGACCAAATACTATACCCCTAAAACATTTTAATAATTCTTTACTATCTTTACGCCGAAAAACATCTAACATCGAATGACCGAACAAAATATACTACTAGCATTCATACTAACAGCCATTGCCGGGCTATCTACCGGAATAGGCAGCCTTATTGCCCTGATAGCTAAACATACCAATACAAAATTTCTGTGCGCATCGCTAGGGTTTTCTGCGGGAATCATGTTGTATGTGTCATTCATGGAGATGATGCCGCAGGGAAAAGAAGAATTAGTAGCGGTGTTTGGCGAGAAGTTGGGAACTCTTTATCTCATTCTGGCTTTCTTTGCCGGCATAGCATTTATCAATCTGATCGACTTTCTTATACCGGAATCGCTGAATCCGCACGAGATACACGGAGTAGAGGAAATGGATAAAAAGAAATCCCTGAAACGAACAGGCATTGTTGTAGCTATGTCTATCGCTATCCACAACTTCCCCGAAGGGATTGCCACTTTTACTTCAGCTTTGGGGTCGCTCGATGTTGCGATACCTATTACCATCGCTATTGCCATACATAATATACCCGAAGGTATTGCCGTTGCCGTACCTATCTATCACGCAACAGGCAGTCGCAAAAAAGCATTCTGGTATTCGTTTGCTTCGGGATTAGCCGAACCTGTCGGCGCATTAATAGCCTATCTCTTCCTGATGGAATTCTGGACGCCTATGATGAACGGTCTTATTCTAGCTGCCGTATCAGGAATTATGGTTTTTATTTCTTTGGATGAATTGTTGCCAAGTGCGGAGAAATACGGAAAACACCATATATCTATCATGGGATTGGTCGCAGGTATGGCTGTTATGGCGTTTAGCCTGTATCTGTTTGTCTGACTGTTAAACTTTCCGGAGCATTCCCTTATATTTCGGGTCGTAATTTTGTATCCACCATTTATACATCAACACTGCTGTTAAGCAATATGCCGCCGAGTGTATCCACAAAGTAATATATTCCGGCCAAACATCACGCAGGGTTGCACCCATCGTATTTATTTTGATAAACCCATGTATCCCCGGAGTAGATGGTATTATATTAGCAATGGATTGTATTGGTGCAGGAATCGCTGTCCAAGGCCATGAAATTCCTGATATAAAGATGAAAATAACACTCGTGAATACAAAAAGAAGCATCCCAAATTCCCGCTGTGAACAGAAATAAGATAATGTCATGCTAAAGAATGTTGCAGCTAATAAATATGGCATCAAAAATGCCGCAATAGTAAACGGATCGCCTATCTGTGGAAATTTGAATATATAGGGAACAGCTCTTAACACCCATGCCGAAATAATCATATACAGCGATGCATAACAAAAAGCCTTCCCGATAGTGAGTTTCAAGGCTCCTACGTTCTTGCCCTCAGAAGTATGTGAAGCTATCGTAAAACGCTTTTTGTCGTTATGCGTACCTATAATGGTCGCTATGCCCAACATCATCGTTTGCTGAATAATAAGAATGAGTATAGCGGGGACTAGGAAACTGGCAAATCCATTTTGAGTATTATACAGTACTACCCATTCACTTTCTACGGTTTGACGTGTAGTAGCCTCCTCTTCCTGACTTGCGCCACCCGTTTCGGCAACACGTATATCCGCACCCATATCCAGCGATACTTCTGTCGCGCTTAGCATCATCGCTTTATAGAATAGCAAACTACTCATGTCCGCGTAAATACTTACTGATGTTTGCTGCTGCGTATTGATTTTTTTGCTGAAATCACTCGGTATATACATGATCCCATATGCCTCCTTGCGACGAAGAGCCTCACGGGCTTCTTCCATATCAGTGGCATAACCTACAATATTAACGTCAGCCGTGGCGTCTACCCTTCGTTTAAACTCACGTGAAAGAGCCGAATGAGAATCGTCTACCACAACAACCTTTACGTCGTGTGCTACTTCGTTATTATATATAAAGCTGTATAAAACCGGATAGGATAATGGTACGATAAAGAACAGCAGAATAACAGCCGGATCTCTGAAAACGACTTTGAGTTCATTGATCCAAACGTAATATATGTCGAGCAATAATTTTTTCATAAATCTTCAATTCTTACATCTCATATACATTATTCTTCAATAGTCGCTTTACCACCCCAAAGAAGAGTACAGACAGTAATACAAATCCGATCAGAGCTGCATAATGATACATCGAATAACCGATAGAAATACCATTCAGAGCCTGATCTACATATACAAGAAAGAAATGCCGCAAAGGAAATAAATTACTCAATGCACTCAGACTTCCGTCCATAGCCAGTGTAGAGAAAGAAAATCCGGTAATGGAAAACGAAACCATGCCGATAAGACTGGCAATACTAAGTGCCAAACGATAGTTTTGGAATACTCCTAACAATATAATTCCTGTTCCCTGTGCTGCCAAAATGAGACAGAGATAATTAAAAAACATAGGCCAGAATCCACTGTGCAGCGGAAAGTGGTTGTATCCATAAAGTACCGAGATAAATAGTAGGGCTATGCTCAGATAGATTATCGTATATGGAGCCAACTTCCCTATCAGAACTTTAAGAATAGACCCATTTCCCATTTCCAGTAATTTGACTCCTGTGCCTGCTTTCACTTCTGAACCGAAAGCCGATACTGTGAACATAAGGATAATCAACTGTAAAATACCGGGCAATATAACATTATTCAAATATACAGAATAATTGAGCCACGGATTGCCAATGGGATGACTATCAGTTGTTATAGGTTGTAAAATCGGCATAATCTGATTTTCGGTATAACCTTTTGCCGTAGCCGTTTTCAAACCGACAGAAGCCGAGGCCAAAGTCGATATTGTTTTCAAGTCTTGAAACAAAAGCGAACCCGAAATAAGAAATGCATTATTAGTATAGTAAACCAGCTTCGGACGATTGCCAGAACTAGCATCTTTCGTAAAATCTTTCGGGATAGTCAATACAGCATAAACCTTCATTTGTTCCATTTGCTGGCGTGCTTCTCTGAAAGACAAACTCTTATACTTGATGTCTGTTTTTTCGAATGCATCCAGTTGACGAACCAATGAGCGCGAAGTAGTCGTATTATCCAGATCGACAACAGCAATAGGAATACGGGAGGGTAGTCCGCTATCCATCATCCACAGAAGTATGATCATGGACAAAAGAGGCGCAACAAATATCCCCCAGATACATATCTTGGAGGAGGAAATGCGCAGCCACTCCCTCTTGAATATTGCCAGTATGCCTGTTTGAGAATTGCTCATTCTTTTATAATAAGAGACATACCCGGAAGTACATCTACCGATGTGTCTTTAAATCGTGCTTTTACTTCAAATGTTTTGCGATCGAACTGACCTGTTGTTTTTGTAGCTTTCCATGCAGCGTAAGAACCTAAATCCTTCACATAGTACACTGTCATTTCTACCTCTTGATCTAAAGCCGGAACGTAAGCTTTGAAAGTAGTACCGATATCTTTATAGTCTTTCAAACGATCTTCACGAATATTGAATGAACCCCATTTGTCATCAAGTTTAGCCACATTCATAATCGGAGCTCCTGAGCCCACAAGTTCGCCTTCATTCGGAAATTTTTCTGTCACTTTTCCATCAATCGGTGATATCAGATAACTCTCCGAAATATAAGATTCCACTTCGGCTACTGCACCTTTTGCACGTTCGAGCATGGCCATTGCAGCTTCTTTATCTTCGCGTTCTGCTCCATTTACAGCCATATCGTACTGCGACTTAGCAGCTTTTTCGGTAGCAATAGCTGCATTAAGCTGAGCTTCCACTTCATCTTTTTTCTGTGCAGTAACTACTCCCTTATCAAATAGATTTTTTACACGGGTAAATGATTTCTGGGCTATATCTACTCCTACTTTTGCCTTTTGCCACATCTCGTAAGCACCCTGTATTTGTTCTACACGAGCACCTTTTATGGCTTTCTGATTCTGGGCAGCAGCACCTTGTTGGGCAGCACTGGCCTGAGCCAACTTGGCATCGATATCGGGTATGCTGAGAACAGCAAGCGTATCGCCCTTTTTTACAAAACTACCCTCATCGACCAAATAACGGGAAATACGCCCCGGAACTTTACTCGATATACGTACTTCGGTAACATCTGCTTCCCCTTGTATAATGTTATCTTTTTGGTTCAGGAAGAAGAAGCCATAAAGCGCAACGGCAATAATTATTGCGGCAAAAACTAAAATAGGTATTAGTTTCGATCCCGATTTTTTTTCTGTATCCATATCTATATGAGATGATTGTTGTTAATCTATTTTACGACCTAAAGCTTTGTTGAGGTATATGCGGCAAAGTATTGTATCTATCTGCGCGTCTATCAGTTCGGAATGAGCAGACAGCCATGCAGTTTGAGCGGCCATCACATCGGATGCGGCAATAACTCCCTCTTCGAAACCAACATTGGCATACCTTAGATTTTCATCAGCCTTGTCTACATTTTTCTGTGCAGAAGTATATTTTTTCTGAGCTTCGGTAAGTTTATATGAAGACTGATGGATTTGTAATTTTATTTTCTCCTTAGTCTCTTCCATTTCAAACTTTTTGATGCGGGTCTGTGCTTTTGCCACGCTCAATTTAGAGGAGCTTGACACAAAGTTTAATGGAACTTTAAGAACAACACCGACATTCCACATTCCTCCAAACTTTTTTTCGAATCCATCGAACATGTTAGGGTTTGTCCATAAATAATTAGCCGTCAGGGCAACGTTAGGCATAAATTCGGAAAGAGCAATTTTTTCTTGCTTACCATATATTTTTGTTGCCAACTCTAAACTTTTAATTTCGGTTCTGTTCGACAATGCCTCTTCTATATTAGGTACATCAATGGTATTATCTGTACTCTGTATATTATCTATATTTTCATCGTTCAACGTAATCTGATCGCCTATTTCCAATCCGCAGATTTGTGACAATAACATCTTAGACAAACTTAATCCATTTTCTGCTTTAGTCAGAGTCATCTCTGCTTCGTTCAACTTCACATTTACCGATAGCCTGTCGGCTTTAGTAGCGACTCCTTCCTGCTCCATAGCAGAAATATCGGAATCCATTTTCTGCATCAGTTTTACAAACGATTCGGCTAATCTCTTTTTATTTGCGACAGAGACTACTTGCCAATAAGCGTTATCCACCTCTACAAGGACTTCCGTCATCTGGGTTTCCCTCATAGTTTTAGCTAGCTCCTGAGCATACGACCTCAAATCGTTATAAGCGATAATCTTTCCACCCATAAATACAGGCTGGGTCAAGGTGAAACCACCCGCCCAGATATTTTTTATATCCACTTCACCCATCTTCCATATGCCGTTGCGAACATCGTCACTTAGAGGGATAGTATTGCCCACACCGGGTATCTCAAAAGGCAAAGAAATACCTTGAGGTATCGCTGAAGAAGATATTAAATGCAGATTCTTTTGATTGCGCATATATCCTCCCATAAAGGATATATCAGGAAAAAATTTAGTTAAGGCGTCTTTCTTCTCATAATAAGCAATCCGTTCTTGTTCTGAAGCTATTTTGAGAGCTTTATTATTTTCTATTGCCAATTTACGACATTGCTCAAGGCTTAAGACCTGTTGCGCTGTGATATTTGATGCAAACATGCAGGTTAAAAGAAGGACTGCTCCAATGCTTTTTTTTATCATACTGTTGCCAAATAATTAGTTTTATATTTTTTTTGATTGTCTATGCAACTAAAGTGCAAATTTAGCATACTTTTCATAGTATGATATACACTTATTAATCTTTTAACATTCTACAACAAAAAAGGTTCACCTTTTGAGTGAACCTTTCCTATATAAAATAAAAGATATTTTATTTATTGTCTCCTGAAAGTTTTTCTTTCAAAGCAGCCAACTCTTCGATATCACCTAAAGTAGTTTTTTCTACATTAGATTGAGGAAGAGTTTCTTCTTTCTTCGCAGAAGCTCTTTTTTGTTTCTTTTCAGCAGCAGCTTCTTTAGCTTCAGGTCTCTCATCTTCGAATACACGGCTGTGTGATACGATGATACGCTTAGAGTCTTTGTTGAACTCGATTACTTTGAAATCTAGTTTTTCTTCAGCTTTAGCTTGAGATCCATCTTCTTTCACTAAGTGTTTTGGAGTTGCAAAACCTTCTACACCGTATGGAAGAGAGATAACTGCACCTTTGTCAACCATTTCTACAACTGTTCCTTCGTGTACTGATCCTACTGTAAAGATAGTTTCGAATACATCCCAAGGGTTTTCTTCAAGTTGTTTGTGGCCTAAGCTCAAACGACGGTTTTCTTTGTCAATTTCAAGAACTTGTACGTCGATATCAGCACCAATAGCAGTTACTTCGCTAGGGTGTTTGATTTTCTTAGTCCAAGAAAGGTCTGAAATGTGGATCAATCCGTCTACGCCTTCTTCTATTTCAGCAAATACGCCGAAGTTAGTGAAGTTGCGAACTTTAGCTGTATGCTTGCTTCCGATAGGATATTTTTCTTCAATATTTTCCCATGGATCTGGTTTCAATTGTTTGATACCAAGAGACATTTTGCGTTCGTCACGATCAAGTGTAAGCACTACAGCTTCTACTTCGTCACCAACTTTCATAAAGTCTTGTGCACTGCGTAGGTGTTGCGCCCAGCTCATTTCTGATACGTGGATCAAACCTTCTACGCCAGCAGCTATCTCGATAAATGCACCGTAGTCAGCCATAACCACAACTTTACCTTTCACCTTATCACCAACTTTAAGTTCAGCGCTAAGAGCATCCCATGGATGAGGAGTCAATTGCTTCAAGCCGAGAGCGATACGTTTCTTATCGTCATCGAAGTCAAGAATAACAACGTTGATCTTCTCGTCCAATTTAACCACTTCTTCCGGATGTTGAACACGTCCCCAAGAAAGGTCTGTAATGTGGATAAGTCCGTCTACGCCACCAAGGTCGATGAACACACCGTAAGAAGTGATGTTCTTAACTGTACCTTCAAGTACCTGACCTTTTTCAAGTTTCGAGATAATATCTTTTTTCTGTTGTTCAAGTTCAGCTTCGATAAGAGCTTTGTGTGAAACAACAACGTTTTTGAATTCGTGATTGATTTTAACAACTTTGAATTCCATTGTTTTACCAACGAATACATCGTAGTCGCGGATTGGTTTCACGTCGATTTGAGATCCCGGCAAGAATGCTTCGATACCAAATACATCAACGATCATACCGCCCTTAGTACGACATTTGATAAATCCTTTGATGATTTCGTCTTTTTCAAGAGCTTCGTTAACACGATCCCAAGAGCGTGTAGCACGTGCTTTCTTGTGAGACAGGATCAATTGTCCTTTTTTGTCTTCTTGGCTTTCGATGTATACTTCTACTTCGTCACCAATTTTCAGATCAGGATTGTAACGAAATTCATTCATTGATACAATACCATCTGATTTGTAACCGATATTAACAACAACTTCGCGTTTGTTCATAGAGGTTACTTTACCCATAACCACTTCTTTATCGTTTACTTTGTTCAACGATTGGTCATAAGTTTCTATTAATTCTTCTTTGCTCTTACCGATGTAAGAGTCGCCTAGTTCGTACGCATCCCAGTCAAAGTCTGTAACCGGCTGTACATTTTTTAAATTATCAATCATTCAAAAATCGATCTGGCACCAGTCCTGATCAGTATCGTTAAAAAAGTTAAACATATTTTGCTAAAAAGCGGTGCAAAGATATTGTTTTTCAACGAATAAAGCAATATTATCGGAAGAAAAATAATTGTTCCCTTTAATTGTTTTACTACTTGCTGACTTCCGTCATTGAGAGCGCTTGCCTCTAAATAAAACAACCTTTTATGGAATCTTAAAAAAAATCACTCTATATATTATATACTAAGTATTGATACACGACAGCTTAGTGTCTAATAATTATTCAATAAAATTAATGACGTATTTTTCGCCTCTATACCTACCGTCATTGCGAACCGCTTGTGGTGAAGCAATCCAGAAAAAAGTGAAAAGCTAAAAGTGAAAAATATTCTTCATTCTTCATTTTTAATTTTTAAAGTGGATTGCTTCGAATAAATTCTCGCAATGACGGAGAACGATAATAAATACTTTAAATAACTTAATAAAAAAAGAACTATGAATTACATGTTAATAATTTTTTCCGGTCTGTTTTTTTGTATATCAAGTGCTCTTGCGCAAAATACAACCATCGTTTTCAAAGCCAAAGCAAATACCACAATTGGCATAAGTAAGGAGATTGATAATACTTATACTCGTTCGATAACGGATGAGATTAATACCGATTCTACGGGAAGCTGTATTTACAGTTGGGATGTGAACGATTTCCAATTTGTAAGCTGCTCTTTTCCCGATGGATGGAGTGCCTTTTTTCCAATAAAGCAAGGTAGCCATTTGACAATAACATATAAAAGTAGAAAATAAGATAAATGGAATCTTAAATAAAATATCTCCAATGATAGATTCCAGAGATATACTCAAGTACCCATCAAGCAGTTATGCCTTAGCCCTTTATTATACTACAAAGTATAGACAGTTGAATGAGCAAGATAAAGATGAATTATTGTCAAGAAACACATGGGCAAACCATCTAAAGCCTAGCAAACTTGGATATTTAATAACACCAGAAGCAATCCAATACAAACTTATTTCTCTGGAACTACTTAATAATTATGAAGATGGCAAAATAGAAGGAAACTCGGAACTATTCAATTATATATCAGAAATTCGTCCTCAGAATGCTTTCCTGCCATATCTTAAAGAGAAACAGGATGAATTATTGGCATCTATCAATGCCGACCATAGCGGGATAAAGTATATAGACAATACGATCAATACACTTGCAGACTTGAGTAAGGTTGACGCTTTTGATCAGAGAATAGCATACGTAGACATATGGGCTACCTGGTGTGGACCTTGTATTGGAGAATTTAAACATAAAGATAAGGTTCACGAACTGCTTTTAAATTATAAAAACATCGTTCCTGTATATATTTCTATTGATGAAGATAGCAATGATATAACTTGGAAAGAAAAAACTAAAGTATTCAATCTGAATGGGTATCATCTAAGAGCAAACAAAAAATTGGTAACAGATATTAACGAAAAATTATATGAGGGAAAGGGTATTGGTGTTCCTCGTTATATATTGTTAGATAAAGATGGTAATATCTTGGAGAAAGACCTAACCCGTCCAAGTAATTTTGATAAATTTAAACAAGAATTAGACAAATACTTTTACTAATTCCTGTTTTACAAAACGTTACGGGATTCAATACTTTTTCAGGCAAACAACTATATATCATGAATTGAAGGTTAATGGACAGAATATAGTCTAATCTGTATTTTTTTATACACACACTGCCGATTTATTTAATAAACCGGCAGTGTAAATTTATAGGAAGATATGTTATTTAACTATCAAGCCTAGAATGTGATAAAACGTCATTGCCATAATGGCACTTACAGGAATAGTCAATATCCAAGCGATTACCAAGTCTTTGGTAACACCCCAGCGTACTGCTGACAAACGTTTCACAGAACCGACTCCAATAATACTCCCCGAAATCACATGTGTGGTACTTACCGGAACATGCAACATTTCGGATATATATAATGTGATAGATCCTGCCACCTGCGAGCAGAAACCCTCTATCGGAGTTATTTTTGTTATACGGTTGCCCATCGTTTTCATAATCTTCCATCCTCCACAGACTGTACCGAATGCAATGGCTGTAAAACAAGCTAATGGAACCCAATCGTGCATATCGCTCATATCGTTCATATACAACCAAGGATGTACATCCGGAGTAGTATGAGTATATGCAATCAGAGCAGCGGCAATAATACCCATCACCTTTTGCGAGTCATTCAGACCATGTCCGATACTCAACCCTGCCGATGATATTAACTGAAGATTTTTGAACCATCGCTCCGCTTTGCTCGGTTTTATTTTCTTTACAAAACGAAGGGTTATTAATGTGATAATATTTCCTGCAACCATCCCAATGAGAGGGGCTACAACAATAAAAAGAGCTATGATGCCAATTACACCTGAGTGTACAGCAGAGAATCCTGATGCGGCAATACCTGCTCCGGCAAATCCTCCGATAAGCGTATGAGAAGAAGATGAAGGAATACCTAACCACCATGTGATCAGATTCCATGTTATAGCGGCGATCAGTCCGGCAATTATAACCAGTGAAGGGTTTCCAAAATGCTGGATAATGTAAGTCATATCCACAGTCTTCGATACCGTATCGGCGATACCGAAGCCTCCGATTATATATTTTGCGATAAAATAAGCTACAAAGTTAAAGAAGGCAGCCCAAATTACGGCCTGAGTAGGAGTTAATACTTTGGTAGATACAACAGTGGCTATTGAATTAGCAGCATCGTGAAATCCGTTGATGAAGTCAAAAATTATTGCTAAAACAATGATTATTATTAATAGAGTCATTCCGTTTTGATTATGAATACTTAACAATCATTGTTTTGATAATTTTGCCTACAGCTTCGGCAGCATCCGTCGCTCTTTCCAACTCATGCAGAATATCTTTCAATTTTATTACCTCGATAGCGTCTTTTTCGTTTTCAAACAAATCGATAAGGAAATGTTCGTATACGTCATCTGCTTTCTTCTCTATTACTCCTAATTGCACACAATATTCTTTAATCTTGACAGGGCTTTTTTTCATCACACCCAACTCTTGAATAGCCAGCACTAGAAATCCGGCAGATTCTCTGACAAACATTGCTAAACGGGTTGCTGCTTCAGGCATTGTTTTAGGACTGTACAGCATGATGCGCTTAGCACAACTGTTGATAAGGTCAGTTACATCGTCCATTGTTGCCGACAAATGGTTAATGTCTTCGCGGTCGAATGGGGTAATGAATGTTTCGTTCAACTCTTCAAAAATTCGATTTTGAATATCATCAGCCTTATGTTCCTGCTCTTTGATCTTTTTGTAATACTCTACGGCTTCATTATGGCTGGTTACCTGAACACATTCTACTATAAGATCAGATGCCACTACTATTACCTGAGCCATTCCGCTCATTAAAGGAAAGAACTTGTCTTCTTTAGGCTTAAACCTATCGAATAGATTATTTTTCATAAATTTTTAAATATGTCCATATTTAGGAGGAAAAAATGCGAATTTCACATTTTTTTACACGCACGCAAAGATAGAAAAAAAATGTTTTCGTAATTGTTTTTTAACATAAAAGTAACAAGCTATATGGCTCTCTATTCTTGAGGATTAGCTAATGGCTGGGTTTTAGGTGCTTACTCAAAATTCAGTTCTCCAAAATATTGAGGAACATGGAAATTTGGTTTTTCGGTATGAATAGGATTCCACGACAAGAAGTGTGGCGTAGTAAGGTTGTCTCCGCACTTATAGAAGTTAGCCCTAGCCTTGACCCCACTAAAGGTATTAAGTCCCGAATGCCAATAGGCTGAAACCGGTATCACAAGCAACATATCCCACTTAAAGTTTCCTTGTTTTTTATCAAACGGCTCTGATCCTAGACTAGAATAACGCTTGATTGAGTTCATTACTTCAGCACTGGCATGCTCTGCACTTTTTCTGTCTTTTCTATAACCGAGAAGCGCCTTGCCAATACAAGAAAATTCGGCATTGTAGTAAAAAGGCGAATCGGCAAAAGACATAAAGAATTCCACACATGAGTCTGTCCACACAGGCCCGTTATCTTCTGCAGTTTTAGCCAGAAGTTCACTTTCTTCAACAAAGAAATGCAGGAAAACATTTGAACCATCATGTGCTATTTTAAATGTTACCTTCGGAGCAGACGGGTACTCACCGGGCCAATTTACACAGGCAACTTCATTTACTCTTACATCCCTCATGCATTCTATGATAGTAGAAGGATTATTCACATCGGCGACATCAATCAAAGGTACAAATAACATAGTAGTTAAATTAGATTTATATTTTAGGTTAAAGTCTCTACAGATTTTTGTTTATTTTGTCTATATAATTCAAGATTTCGTCTCCACCCAATCGGTGTTCCGAGGATGTATAAAAGATAGTAGGCAATTCTTCCCATGTTTCTTGCAACTTGGCCGTATAAGCGGCAATATTATCAGCTAAACGACCTTTGCTTAACTTATCTGTTTTAGTAAAAACAATTACAAATGGGACACCTTCTTCTCCCAGCCAGTTGAGAAAGTCCAAGTCTATTTTCTGCGGTTCGTGACGACAATCAAGCAGCAGGAATAAACATGTAAGTTGCGTGCGCTTAAGAATATAGCTGTCAATTATCTTCCGTATTTGTTCACGTCCTTCTTTTCCTCTTTGGGCATATCCATATCCGGGAAGGTCGACCAAGTACCATTCATTATTGATGACAAAATGGTTAATCAGCTGTGTCTTACCCGGCTTAGATGAAGTCATTGCCAACCCCTTACGATTAGTCAACATGTTTATAAGTGAAGACTTTCCTACATTGGAGCGTCCGATAAAGGCATATTCAGGTTTGCCATCATCGGGACATTTTCTATAATCGGTGTTACTGATAACAAACTGCGCGTCTTTTATTATCATATTCTATTTATCTTGTTTTTGTTTACTATCTGCAAATATACAGGTTTTTGTTGTAATGGTTTGGAGAAATTAGTTAGTTTGTGACGCTAAGGTAGCGTTTTAAGATCATATATATACCGAAAAAAGAGGGTGAGTTTAATTATTCACCCTCTTTTACTATATTATAAAAGAACTGTTTAGAATTTATATCCTACGCTTAGAGATGCGCAACGGTTCTTTTGCTTTCCATCTTTAAATATTTTCGTCAAACCTTGATCCGCACCCAGACTCACTGTTATTTTATCCGCAAATTCGGCTCCTACAGCTCCACCGATACCAAAGTCGAAACGATTGGTATCATCACCAAAGAAATCTATATCCAGACTTTTATTTCCAGCCTCTCCTTTTATCTTTCCACCTATACCATATGCTAAATATGGTCCGGCACGAAATACTAGTTTAATAGTAGGCGCAACTTCCAGTTTATATCCCGCATGTATAGGCAACTGCAAATACAGGGCGTTTAGTTTCACATCTGTAAAAGTTACTCCTGGCTGATCAGCCAAGTTATATCCTTTACCTTTTGCTCCTTTATTGGACAACTCGAGCCCTGACAGCAAATAAAAATTATCGGTCAATTGCAGATCTGCAGTTAGTCCAAAATTGAATCCAACCTTAACATCATCTTCGAGCTTTTGAATTTCGGAAAGGTTTATACCTGCCTTTAAACCAAAAGACACAGGAAGTTGAGCCGAAACATTCGTAGTGATTATCATCCCAACGATGACAAGAAATGAGATTTTAATTTTATTCATAACTAATACATTTAATGTTACTTTTATGGGCATTATATGTCATAAAGATATAGATTAATTTTATTTTTTCACTAAAATGAATCTATACATTAAGATTGTTCTACAAAACTATTTATAGAAACGGTTCTTCATCTCAATCGCTTGCTGCAATTCCGTTGATTTAAGACTACTCCTTGGCACGGTATTCAATTGTCGGTCTGTAATCTTTACAGAACCGATCTCGTTAGTTGTTATAATCTTATCGCTAAAGACAAAACCGAATGTATTATTATCTCCCACAATAATAGGATAACGGTTTGCCGTGCTATCGATCTCATAGCCTAAGCTATAATCGGAAGGGTTATTTTTTACTCCAAAATATCGAGACAAGAGGGTTGGGACAATATCATAATGAGTTGTCATGTGATTATAGACTTTACCTTTTCTATTGGATGGATCGAACAGAATAAACGGTACTTTCAATTGCCAATCGGAAAAATTAGATGTATGCCCCCAATAATTCTTTTTGTTCTCATTAAATTCTTGTCCGTGATCGGATGTTATAATAACAATCGTATTGTCTAACAAACCAGATTCCTCCACCTGTTTCAGTACTTTTCCTATAAGACCATCTGTATGGTAGACACAATTTTTATACAAATTAAAGAAAGGTGTTCTGTCGATATCGTTTTTTAGCGTTAAATAATCCGGCTCGTCCCATGATGGCTTAAACTTCGCACGACACTCTTCAGGAATGGATATAGCATGAGGTAAATCGTAGAACATGAAAGCATAGAATGGCTTCGATTGATTTTGATCCTTAAGAAAATCAATAGCCATCTCCGTTATCTTGTTATCTCTTTCAAATGGAGTTTTGCCTTCAGTTCTTGTGTTTATATGGGGAGCTCGTCGGAAAATACGTTTATGAAAAGGCGGCCTTTCGAAGTTTGCGCTAGGGAAAACCTGAATATTATACCCTTCGTTAACCAGCATATCAATAAACAAAGGGGAAAGCTGAGCAATTTCAAAATCTTTTTGATAAGAGTAAGGCAAACTAAAAAACATTCCAAAGATACCACCGCTTGTGCCACAATGAGAGCTAAAATGATTACTATAATAAGCGGCTTGCTTAGAGAACTGATAAATATTAGGTGTCGCAATACTATCAAATGTAGTGGGGTTCCATGAATCAATAGCTATATGTAAAATGTTGTATGAAGGGATCGAATCAGATTTTTCGATAGGATGTAATGGATAGTTGAGGTTTGCTGATTGAAGGTTGAATGTATGACCTTCGATTTCATCGTCTACCGCAATACCTATTTTTTTCATCAGACTATTTGCTGTCAATGGGTAAAAATAGGGCAAAACAGTTGCGCTACGCTCTATACTCATATTTCGGGCAGCAGAGGCAGCAGCGTGCCCAATATGGGAGATAATCAAACAAGATATAGCAATACCGAAGATCGTCGCAATCCTTTTTTTAGTCAGGTATCGATAAATATAAGGTCTGATCCGTAAAACCAAGCAATATGGCAAAACAGCTGTCAATATAACGATGAAAGCAAATTTTAAATAAAGCCAAAAATCAAAGACGAACACATCGCTACCTGCCCCCAAAAACAAGTCAAGAACAAACCCGTTTATGTGGAACCGGTAGAGGGTAAAAACAAATCCGTCTAAAACAAAAAGCACCTGAAGCGCAATTGCTAAGATCAGATATATCACGGTTGAAAACTTCACACTTCTCGTCAGAATAGCACACAGGATACATATCAGATATAACAGAGAGGCAAAAAGAAATGAATGCCCTATTGCTGCCAAAATAAAATATAGAGAAGACAGCAGAGTCATATCCGAATAGACATCACTTTTAAGTAAATTAATAAAAAAGGTAAGTGTAGTTAATAGAATAGTAAAAACAAACAATGGAAAGAGATGCTTAAGCACTTCTTTCATAGCCAATCGAGCCATGGTATCGTAAATATAGTTTATATTAGTCTTAGTTCTGGCGGCAAATTTAGTTCTTTTATATTTATCATGTTAAGAACCTGTGAAGAATTTATGAACAATATCTTTGTGAAAGATATTTTAACGATTGAATATTTTCTAATTATATCTCTCCTTCGACACTTCGGATAACAAAACTTTTTCTAAATTGCGAACCAGAACAAATTACCCCAGGCTTTGTTTTAACAAAAAGAATTGAATACTATGGCAAAGAAAATATCATTGATCGTTTTGGCGGTTGTTGTGGTTGGACTACTCGTTTTTGGGTATATCCGATATTATGTACCATTCAGCGATTCGGGAGTAAAAGCCGGAATACTGAATAATGTAAAACACAAAGGAATCATATTTAAAACTTACGAAGGCGAGTTAATTCAATCGGGATTTCGCCCGGGAACACAAGGTTTGCAATCTAACGAATTTCAATTCTCCATAGAAAGCAAAGAACTCTATGATAAATTGATGTCTCTAAGCGGGCAAAATGTAAAACTGCATTACAAAGAATATTATGGCACTCTGCCTTGGCGCGGCTATACTAAATTTATCGTCGATAGCGTTATTTCTGTCGACCCGGTACAACCCATACAACAAAATGAAATTCCCCCCTTTGCAGGTCAATAATTTATGATCAGAGATGTTACATTGGCAGATGCTGCACGCATAGCCGAAATATACAATTATTACATTGAGGAAACTATCGTCACTTTCGAATACAATCGTGTAACCGAAAGCGATATTCAGCAACGCATACTGAAAGTTCAGAAAAAAGGGTTTCCTTATTTTGTTTACGAAAAAGACGGTGTGGTTATTGGTTATGCTTATCTTAACAATTGGCGCGAACGTGTGGCCTATGACATCACGTTAGAAACAAGCGTTTATCTCGATCGCAGTGTGATAGGTGGTGGAGTAGGAAGTATTCTATATCAGGAATTGATAGACCGTGCCCGAAAAATTAATATTCATTCGTTAATTGGAGTTATATCGTTACCTAACGAGCAAAGCCAAAAACTTCATCGGAAATTCAATTTCTATCTGATCGGGAATTTCAGAGAATCGGGTGTGAAATTTGACAAGCTGATAGACGTGGAATTCTGGCAATTAATTTTGTAGCAGTTTCTTGCGGAGCGTATTAACGGGATATAACACAGCCAGAAATCCAATTAGGCTCACTGTAAAGAAAATAATAACGATGTCTGTTGCTTCCACAGCAACAGGATATGCATTGATAACAAATTCGCCCGGAGTAGAGCCTAGCTTTAGTAACCCATAATGTTCTTGAAGCAGGCAGGCTACAAGCCCGATAGCCATTCCCACGATAGCCCCGACAAAAGTTATCAGCCATCCCTCGAATAGGAATATCCGTGTGATTAGTTTATTCTTAGCCCCCATATTGCGCAGCACCTGAATGTCATCATTCTTTTCCAGAATCAACATGGTGAGAGAACCTATAATATTGAACACGGCGATAACCAGAATTATACCCAGAATAAGAAAAGTAACCCATTTCTCAATATTGACCATGCGATACATTTCTTCTTGTTGCTGCATCCGATTCTTTATAATAAGGTTCTCGCCTAAAACAGACTTTATTTTGTCCTGAACTTTATCAATATCGTAACCTTCTTTTACTTTAATATCAAGGGATGAAACTTCTGTCTCATAATTCAACAGTTCCCTTACCAACCCGATAGACATAATCAGTACTTGCTCATCATATTTGGGCTGATTGAGTGCAAACACTCCACTTATGTAAACATGAGACGGAGTAAATGCAGTAGACGGATTAGCCAGATTGATATTTACATTGCGCTTAGGCACATATAGTTCCACAGGATCGAGAAAACCCGATCGCACACCAAGAAATGCAGCTAACCCTGCTCCGATAACACCTTCTTCAACGTCACCCTCTTTCAATAGGAAGTGACCGTCGATGATCAGATTGTTGATATTTGCCAAATCTACAAACTCGGAAGATACGCCTTTCATTACAATAGCTTCCTGCCTGTCTCCAAACTTCGCCAACGCATTTTCTTCCAAGCTTTGCGAAACAAATGATACTTCCGGAATAGCTTTTATCTTCTCTATCTCTTGTGTCGGCTCAAATACTTTACCCGTTGCAGGAGTAATTTGCAGTTCGGGATCGAAAGCACTGAAAGTCTTAGCCGAAAACTCTGTGAATCCATTGAATATAGACAGTGCACACACCAATGCCGCCGTAGCAACAGTTATACCGCAAACCGAGATAAGCGATATTATATTGATGGCGTTATGAGACTTTTTGGCAAAAAGGTAACGCCTGGCTATATGCAACGGAAGATTCAACTTAGTCTTCTTTTTTGTCGTCGGAATTCAGCAGTCGGTCGATATTTTCGAGGTAATCAAGTGAGTCGTCCAAATAGAAAGCCAATTCGGGTATTACACGCAATTGTTTTCCTACTTTTTGCCCTAATTCGTAGCGTAAGGTTTTTACACTATTCTTAATGTTAGTAAGAATTTCTTTTCCCTGTTCGGATGGGAATATGCTGAGGTAAACCTTTGCCAATCCCAAGTCGGGAGTTACTCTTACTGTGCTTACAGTAACGAGCACGCCACGCATCTGAGCCGTTTCTTTTCGAAATAATTCGCTCAGCTCTTTCTGAATCAGGCGGTTTATTTTTTGTTGTCTGGTAGTATCCATTTCTTTCTCTTTTTTATCAGACTACAAAAGTACAATTATTATTTAGAACTGAATAATGTGAATAGGCAGTTGATAGATTATTATTTACGAAGTTTTATTATAATCTTATCACAAAAAATCGTTTGCAATTCTTACAAGCTGACGCTAATTCCTTCTTGGGGTACTTCTTTGGCACTACCCGTCATTGGCTTTCTGTTTTCAATGAATAGAAGTTCTTAAATGCAATTTGGACTTTTTTCCTGCTTTACATCAAGTTCTTCAATTATTACAAGATTTTTAATATTGATGACATACAGTTGTCAGTAAAGAGGTCTATTTTTGTCCTTAATTGTTATTTGAATAATTATATACGAATAAATAAAACTAAATGAGAAAATTATTTTTGTCCTCATCTTTCAAAGATGTAGCATCGTCATTGATCGATTTTGTAAAAGAAGACATTAAAGGAAAAACCGTAACCTTTATACCAACCGCAAGTATTAATGAAAAGATGAAGTTCTATGTTGGTTCGGCACGTAAAGCATTTGAAAGAATGGGTGTAATAATAGATGAGTTAGAATTAACCAAAGCTACAAGTGAGGAGATATTCTACAAGTTGAAACAAAATGATTATATCTACGTTTCGGGAGGGAATACATTCTTTTTACTTCAAGAACTAAAGAGGTCTGGAGCAGATAAGATAATTATAGACGAAATTAATTCGGGGAAGTTATATATTGGTGAATCGGCAGGGACAATGGTTCTGTCTCCAAATATTGAATATGTGAAAGATATGGATAATTGTAAAATAGCTTCAAATCTGGATACTTTTACGGCATTAAATATAATTGATTTTTATCCGGTGCCTCACTATACGAATTTTCCGTTTGTAAAAGCTGTGGAGAAAATACTTACTAAATATGAATCAGAATTAAATTTATACCCAATTAATAATTCTCAGATTATCTTAGTAGAAAATGACGATGTGCAAGTCGTAAATAAATGATTTACATTAACATAATGATTGAAAATTCTGGCAATAAAGAATCAAGGATTGAAAATCCCAGATAACGTGAGGCCGGCAGAAAATGCAGTTGAAATATAAAATTTGAAATCTTCAAATCGAAATATTTCGCTAACTTTGTAACCGATTTTGAAAAATAGAAATTCAATATGGCAAAAGAATTGAAAGAACTGACCTCTAGAAGTCAGGATTACAGCCAGTGGTATCTGGATTTGGTGATAAAAGCAGACTTAGCCGAAAATTCGGCTGTGCGCGGATGTATGGTGATCAAGCCGTACGGATACGCTATCTGGGAAAAAATGCAGCGTCAGCTTGACGACATGTTCAAAGAAACAGGTCACGTAAACGCTTATTTCCCCTTGTTTATCCCCAAATCGTTTCTTAGCAAAGAAGCTGACCACGTAGAAGGTTTTGCCAAAGAGTGTGCCGTAGTAACGCACTATCGTCTAAAAAATGATCCTGATGGAAAAGGCGTAATTGTAGATCCAGAAGCTAAGCTTGAGGAAGAGCTGATTGTACGTCCTACTTCAGAAACAATTATATGGAACACATATCGTAACTGGATACAGTCGTATCGCGATCTGCCTATTCTTGTCAACCAATGGGCTAATGTTGTTCGCTGGGAAATGCGTACACGTTTGTTCCTTCGTACTGCTGAATTCTTGTGGCAGGAAGGACATACTGCTCATGCAACAAGAGCGGAAGCCGAAGAGGAAACTGTAAGAATGATAAACGTTTATGCCCAGTTTGCTGAGGAGTATATGGCTATGCCTGTTACAAAAGGAGTAAAATCGGCTTCAGAACGTTTCGCAGGCGCAGTTGACACATACACCATAGAAGCCATGATGCAGGACGGAAAAGCTCTGCAATCGGGCACATCTCACTTCCTTGGTCAAAACTTTGCGAAAGCTTTTGATGTGAAGTTTGCTGACAAAGAGGGTAAAGTAGATCATGTATGGGCTACATCGTGGGGAGTTTCTACCCGATTGATCGGTGCGCTGATAATGGCTCACTCTGATGATAATGGATTGGTATTACCTCCAAAATTAGCTCCATACCAAGTCGTAATTGTTCCAATATATAAAGGAGAGGAACAATTAGTAGCAATCAATGAGAAAGTTGCGGGCATTGTGAAATCGTTGAAAGCATTAGGCATCAGCGTGAAGTATGATAACGCCGACAATAAGAAGCCGGGCTGGAAATTCTCGGAATATGAACTGAAAGGAGTTCCTGTGCGAATAGCTATGGGAGCACGCGATATGGAAAATAACACTGTTGAGATTGCCCGTCGCGACACGTTAACCAAAGAAACTGTTTCGTGTGATGGAATTGATCTGTACATCAAAAATTTGTTGGACGATATTCAAGCCAATATTTACAATAAAGCTTTAACATACAGAACAGAGAAGACTATCACAGTGGAAACATACGACGAATTTAAAGAAAGAATAGAGGACGGCGTATTTATCCTTGCACATTGGGATGGTACTCCTGAAACAGAGGAAAAAGTAAAAAATGAAACCAAAGCAACTATCCGTTGTATTCCTCTCGAAGGAGACAAGACTCCGGGCAAATGTATGGTTACAGGCAAACCATCAGCTCAGCGGGTTATATTTGCACGTGCATATTAAGTTTAGCTTATAATTTTAACTATCAATAGAGTTTTAATATAGACTCTATTGTTTTCCATTATCATAAAAACATTTAAAGACATTTGTTTGTTTTGCTAATGTATTATCTTTGTGTCGTATGAAACAACTTGTAACCAGGATTATATTAGTTCTTGCTGCCGTAGCTGTATTTTTTACAGGTGCGGGGGTAACTTTTATAATATATTGCTGTTCAGGTTGTGAGACAGAGCAAACACTGATGGTAACAAAAGCGCATACTTGCTGTTCGACGCAAATGGTTGCCGAAGAAAGCCATTCTTGTTGCGACTCGCATACACATAGTACTCAGGCTTCTGATCCAGCCGATACAGATGGTTGCGCTACTCATTTCGATGCAGGGCATTGTCAGGCATCCCGTCTGTCTGCAGATATTGACCTTTCTGTTTTCAGACCGCAGGTATCCAACCCATTTGTGTGGATTTCCGATGCTTGTCCTGTTTTGTTATCGAGCGTTTTATCCGATCAGGTAAACGATACGGATACTTATGCTCAATTCGAATCACCGCCAAACATCCTACCCCGAGAGTATCTTAGTCTCATACGGGTACTTATCATTTGATTCATAATACATAATTTGTTGTGTGCCGGATTGGTATACAATCATTCGCGCGTGTATTATTTTATAACAATTACTTAAGAATCAAATGAAATCAATAAAAATATTTGCTTTATTGCTATTATTACCTGTTTTAGCCTTTGGTAAAGATATATTAAAGGGGTATGTATATGACAAAGACAGCCAACCGCTTATAGGCGCTAGTGTTCGTTGGGAAAATGCAAAAACAGGTGTTGTAACAAATGAAAAAGGCTATTTTGAAATAGCTGGAACTCCTCATAAAGATCACATGCTGGCTATATCATATGTTGGCTATTCTGATAAAGTGATCCATATCCACGACTTTTCTGCCGAACAAAAAGTTGTGCTTGACGAGAATGTTGAGTTAGGCGAGGTCGTCATAGAACGAACAGTTCCCGGAACAATTAAGTCGAGAAGGGATATTCTGCAAACCGAGAAAATAACCACAAAGGAATTGCACCGTGCAGCTTGTTGTAATCTTTCGGAAAGTTTCGAAACCAATCCATCGGTGGATGTTTCGTTTAGCGATGCCGTTACAGGAGCTAAGCAGATACAATTGCTAGGTTTGTCGGGTACATACGTGCAAATGCTGACAGAAAACTATCCTAACTTCCGAGGTCCGGCTTCTGTTTATGGTATGGATTATATTCCCGGTCCATGGATGGAAAGTATTCAGATATCTAAAGGTGCAGCTTCTGTCAAAAACGGTTATGAATCCTTGACTGGACAGTTGAATGTGGAATATAAGAAACCAAATAGTGCTGACCCTCTAAGTCTAAATCTTTTTTCCAGTGATGCAGGACGGTATGAAGGGAATGCCGATGCAGCATTTATATTGAATGATAAATTGAGTACTGGTGTATTTCTGCATTATTCGAATGAATCTTCTTCTCACGATGACAATGACGATAGTTTTCTGGATATGCCAAAGAAACATCAGTTCAATATAATGAACAGATGGCATTATATGTCAGGAAAATATGCATCTCAGTTTGGTTTCCGCTTCTTGCAGGATTACCGTACAAGCGGACAAACTATGCATACCCTCAACGGAGCATCGTTAAACGAACATCCATATGAAATATCGGTAAATGCTAACCGTGGCGAGTTTTATACAAAGAACTCGTATATTGTAGATGAAGAACGAAACGGAAATGTGGCTTTGATCTTCACTGGCTCTTACCACGATCAGAAATCGAAATACGCTACCGATATATTTAATGTATATGGCAGCAATCTATATGGTTCATTGATGTATGAAACCTCATTAGGGAAAGAGCATCAATTGAGTACAGGATTAAGTATGAACTGGGATCAGTATAAACAATCTATCCTTCTGAGTCAACCGATTACAGCTCTGCCCGATCATGAAACAACAACCGGAGGGTATGCTCAATATACATTCAATAAGGATGATAAATTTATTGCATTGGCAGGAGTGAGAGTAGATTATAGCACATTGCACAAGACATTCGTTACTCCTCGTCTACACTTGAAGTATATGCCTTTTGAATGGTTAAACATGAGAGCTTCGGCAGGAAAAGGATATCGCACCGTTTTTGTAATGCCCGAAAATAGTTTCTATTTGGCAAGTAGCCGTAAGATAGAAATTGCAGACAACTTGAAACAAGAGGCGGCATGGAACTACGGAACAAGTATATCGTTTCATATTCCTATCAAAGGAGAAGATCTGACTATCTCAGGAGAATGGTATCGTACCGATTTCGACAATCAGGTGGTGACCGATGTGGATAGTGATCCGCATGCCGTCAAATTCTACAATCTGAATGGGAAATCCTATGCGAATAGTTTTCAGGTAGAGGCTACTTATCCATTATTCAGAGGATTCACTATTTTGGGCGCTTATCGTTGGACTGATGCTAAGACAGATTATAACGGCAAGCTAATGAAGAAACCATTGGTAAGCGATTATAAAGCATTGGTAACAGCTTCTTACGAAACTAAGATGAAAAAATGGGTGTTCGACTTAACTTCTCAGTTCAATGGTGGCGGACGTATGCCAACGCCGGATGCTGTTAATCCTTTGTGGAAAGATACTTTTGGCTCGTTTACAATATTGAATGCTCAGATAACAAAGAACTTCCGCAACTGGGGAGTTTATGTAGGAGCAGAAAATATTACTGATTACACACAAAAGAATCCGATCATTTCATCCGAAAATCCATTTAGCGACAACTTCGATGCGACAATGGTATGGGGACCGACACAAGGACGTAAGTTCTATGTAGGACTCAGGTATGCAATAGGAAAGTAAAACCAATATTATTATATTAAAGGCTGTCTATATCAGACAGCCTTTTTTTGTTTACTATAAATACTTTTTGAGTGTTGACGCCGATAATTGGATGAGTGCTTTAGTCTCCGGTGTATCGGCAAGTCCGTTCAGCATACCCCAGTCGTGAATGGCATTGTTGAAGCGCACGGTCGTAACATCTACTCCGGCTTCATCTAGCTTTCGTCCGAATTCTTCCCCTTCATCCCTCAATATATCGTTTTCTGCGACTGTGATCAGAGTAGGAGGGAGTCCTTTAAGTTGTTTGATAGATGCTAGTATTGGTGAGAAGTAAATACTTTTGGCATCTTCAGGTTTGGAAATATATAATCCTGCCATCCATTTCATGAGAGAAGTGGTTAGGAACCGATCCTCTCCAAATAGTTTGAATGATTCATAATCCATATTTGCATCTGTCACCGGCCAAAGCAGTATCTGCGCTTTTATTTTGGGCCCTTTATTTTCTTGCGCCTTGATGCTCGCAACTACAGCCATATTTCCTCCGGCACTATTGCCGACTACTGCAAGGCGTTTTCCGTCAACATTTATTTCATCACCATGCTCAGCAACCCATTTGGTGGCAGCGAAGACTTCATTTACTGCCTGTGGGAATTTTGCTTCCGGCGACAGGGAATAGTCTACAAATACGGATGCAAATCCCGATTCTACAACAAGATCACGTACAAGACGCTTGTGAGTAGGGTAGTCTCCCAGAACCCAACCGCCACCGTGAATAAAAATGAATACCGGGAGTTTCTCCTTTACACCCTTTGGCCGGACAATATTCAGTTTTATTTTATAGCCGTCGGCAGTGATTGTTTTTTTTGACTCGTCGATGCCTGATACATCAATACGAACCGATGCTTGCGCCTCAACCAGCACATTTCGTGCATCGGGAACAGGAAGTGATTCCACCGGCTTGTCGGCGGCATTTACTATTTTCAGAAACTCTTTAGTCTTTTTACTGAGATGCGGATCCTCTAAATAGTTTAGAGGCTTTTTAGTTTTATTACTCATAGCCTGATAAGTTAAGAGGTTAGTAATATGTGATTTCAACAATCATTATTTAAATAGAACATTTGTTTTGTACGGTTGGTTTGTATCTTCTTGTTAAACTATGTTGGAAAAAAGTTGTAATTTCTTTAAAATATTTTTTTGCGTCATTCGTCAGAATAAGTAGAGAGCTCTTTATTAATAAATAGAATATTAACAGTAATAAAACAAGAATAAAATGGAAACAAGAGGATTTGATATGGGATTTTTCGGTAGAGGAAGATTCGGATTTGGAGACAGAAGAGGTTTTTTCGACAAATGGTCTAAAATGACTACAGAAGAAAAAGTAATATTCATAGATGAACGAATGGAAGCTATGAAAGAGATGCACGGTAAGGATCGTTTCAGTGTGGAGTTTATCGATAAATTTTGCAGCGAATGGGTTAATAAGACCGCAGAGGAAAAAGAAGAATTTATTCAAAAGAAAAAAGAAGCGTTCGGCAAACATGGTTTCCACGGACATGGATTTGGCGAAGACAGTGAATAATTTGAGTTATAGAGAAAGACGAAGGGCTGTTGCTAAATATAGCAACAGCCCTTACTTTTATTTAAAGGTTCAATTATGTCTTAAGATTTATTCTATTCCACCTTCCTTCTTATCACTAATATATTCAGGCAAGACAGAAGGACAAATATAATTACTCCGCCAATGAGCGTAGGCAGTATTCCCGAACCTTCGAAGTCTACCCATACATTGCGAACTACTTCACAGTATTTTATTCGCACGACCATAACGATTGCCACAGACAACAGAAGCACAACGAGATTCATCCCTACCGATAACAATTCGTATGGGCGAATAACTCTTTTCTTTGCGTACCCTATTAGTCGCAGGTTTCGCAGTTTTTCCATATTCTTTTCTAATAGCAGATAGATGCTCAGGGTAAGAACAAAGAATGACAGGGCACAAATGATAAGCCCTACGGCAATGACAATCCCTACTATTATTTTGAGGAAATAAGACATCTTGCTCACCGCTGAATTTTCCCCTTCCACTTCATAGCCATGCTTGCTGAGGAATGTTGCAATATTAGGATCGGCAGGATTATTGATCTCAACCATCAGGCGGCTAGGTTTGGTATTTGCTTGTTCGCCAAAATTTTCATTTGCCCACTTCATAAACGATTCAGGCACGAGTATGGTATTTATCCGGCTTGAAAATCCGACTATCTTTCCTTGAAAATCTTTGTAGCTATGTCTTCCCGAAATGGTAATGTCTATATTGACCATATTCACAAGCCCTTCCGATATCTTAGGCATGGAACGAGCCTCTGCAAATCCGAAATTGTACAGGTCTAAATAGTTTTTGGGTAAAATGATAGGAATAAAATTATCATCCGGAGAAAATTTCCAACTATCGGTTTTCACATCGATGAAATCATCGGGAACAGACTCGAAAAACATCTCGGTGTTTATTCCTTTTTGGCTAAAGTTTACACCTCCGAATACTTTAAACCGTGATGGCATAAAAGCTCCTACCTGCGTTGCAAAGCTAGTGTTTTTTATGTCCTCCAGCTCTTTTTCCGAGAAACCCGAAGCTTCCGGATTTAAGGTGTTGAATACGCCTACTTTTTTGGTCAGTACAAGGAAGTCCCGCTTCATTACGGCATCTTTCTCTGAGAACAAAGGATTGATATCTGAATAGAATTGAATCCCTAGCAATACGATAGTCAATCCGATGAGGTTTGCGATGAAGAATCCGGCAAATTGACCTTTGCTTATGTTTTGTTTCAGTAATTTCCAAACCAGATTCATAGCGATAGTATTTGAGAATAGTCCATTGGTAAATCTTTTCCGATAGAGGTAGCTATAAGTCCTGCCCCCTGTTTTGCCACTTCATCTTTAACAAGTGATGCAATGATTGCAGCATTATTATCATCGAGATGGCTGATGGGTTCGTCCAGAAACAAGAAGTCGAAAGGCTGACATAAAGATCGGATAATGGCAACCCGCTGTTGTTGTCCCCACGACATCTTTCCTATAAGCTGATTTTTACGGTAGGTGATGCCTAACTTTTCAAACATGGCATCGATTTCTGCATCTGTTTTATGATGAGTCAAACTGTTTTTTAGTTGTATGTTTTCTATTGCGGTCAGTTCAGGGAAAAGTCGCAATTCCTGAAACAGTAGACTCAGTTGTTTGCTTCGGATAGTATCCCATTGGTTCTTCTTGATATCTCTTACCTCCGTTTCGTCAAAAAGGATCTGTCCCGAAAAATCAACTCTGTAGCCATATATATAGCTACAGAGTGAACTTTTTCCTAAGCCTGATTCGGCTTTTATAAGATAAGATTTTCCCTTTTCGAAGTTAATGCTTGTATTCCACACTTCGGATTTGATGTCCGGCTTATCGGCAAACGCTTCCGGCAGCGTGTTTCTGAGAGAAATCCTATTCATATTACTTTCGTTTGTACAGCTGTACTTTTACATATTCTTTTCGAGAGCATAAGTTATTACGCTGTCAATATATTTACTGATAACGGCCAAGCTGTTGGCACTATTGTCGTTGATTACGATCTTTCCTTTACCATTCATGTTTTTATCTGAAGTAAAGCTATAATCTCCTAACAGATCAAATCCTTTGACTGCAAGCTCCTGAGACTTGACATCGTTCTTGAATGCGTCTGTTAACATGGTTCTCAAAGAACCCAGATTACCAAACAAGAATGAAGTCTTACCTTTTGCTAACGTCGCAAAGTCATTTGTGCCATTGCTAGCAGTACTTATATTTTTATAGATAGCTTCACTGTTAGTAATGTAAAAAGTATTGCCTTTTATACCTGCATATCCTTTCATGTTTTCGTCCATCTTGAAGGAATAAGTATTTTCATCAATTTCTACTAGTGTAGAATCGATTACCCCCTCCTTATCGGCTTTTTCTTTTACTTTACTTTTGAGGAGATCCCATGTTGGTTTTGCATCTTTCATATCTGCAAATACGCTAAATACCAGTTCTGATGATGGATATTCATAGTCGCCGTAATAGCCTTTTTTCATTACAGTTTTTACCTCATTTAAAGAAAATGTAATATCACCCTCTACGTTCGAAATAAGGGATTTTAGGTCGACACCCATTTCTTGTAATTCTGAGCCTGCCATATTTTCAAAGAACTGTATAAAGCCCAGATCGGTTAAATAATTATAGATGCCTCCGCCGTTTATACCCATAGCTGCTAGGAACAATGGTTTTTCAGCAAGGTATTTCATCTGATCGCCTTTAAGCTCGTGGGTTAGCTTATCAGCCAGTTCTGTAAATCTTTTTTCGGCTTCGGGAGTATTATAGTAGAATTTATTTTCTGCAACAATTTCTCCTTTCTCGAATGATATAAACCCTGCGGCATTTACATCTTTTATTTGATCGCCTAGTTTTTCGAATACATTTGTCATGCCTGTGGTTGCCTGATCGTCATAGGCTCCAGTCATTTTCGATGTCATATCGCCCCATAACTTTGCAACGCTATTGTAAGAATAGAATACTGAAATATCTTTCTTCTCTTTTACAAATTCGGCAAAGGCTTTATTGGCGTTTAAGCTTTCTTTTTCGGTTTGTTTCAGTTGTTTTTTCAATAACTCCATCAGATCCGGACCGTCGTTGTATCCTAATCCGTACATGGTGCTTGTAGAAGCTGTAATAATTAGTATTTTATCTTTAGTCCATCCCACTTTTGCCATACCAGACATATCCAAAGTAGATATACCATCTTCTTCTTTAATCATTTCAGCTGGTATTTCAAAGGTCTTAGTCAGAGTTTCTTTAAACTTCTTAGCATCTTTCATTCCCCAGATAACGCCGGATGATGTGTTTCCTGTATATAGATAGCAGTCATCGATCAAATCAATACCTGTCGAATTTGGATTTTTGAGAAACTCTTCCATTTTCTCCATCATGGCTTTGCTGCGTTCGCTGCCATTGTTTTTTTCTTTCTCAAGAGCCTCTTTTATCAATTTATTATCCAAAGGCTTGTAGTCCGCTTTTGTCAACAACGATTTGGTGTCGACATGTACTACAACAATCGCATCCGAAGGGATAGCATTTGTTAGTTCCGTGGAATCTTTACACGACCAAAATAGGGCCGATACCAAAATGGCTGCAATAAGGATCAGTTTTGTCTGTTTCATAATTAGAGTTGATAAATTAAATTGCGAAGATATAAAAAAGATAAGAGCTAAAGGTCTTTAATTAAACTATTAAGATAAATAATAGCTCTTGTTTTAACAAATAGTCGAAAAACAATCATAATTTTGTTTGTTATATAGATGTTATGAAGAATATTTTTGAAAGACTAAAAAAGGAATATACGCGCATTCACCCCAAACCCGGTTTTGGCGCATTGGAGTTACTCAAATACATCGGACCCGGACTTTTGGTTACAGTAGGTTTTATCGATCCGGGAAACTGGGCTTCTAACTTTGCAGCCGGTTCGCAATTTGGATATACGTTGCTGTGGGTAGTAACTCTGTCTACCGTTATGCTTATTATTTTACAGCACAATGTGGCCCACTTGGGGATCGTTACTGGATTGTGTCTGTCGGAGGCGGCAAACAAATATCTTCCTAAAACG